>Ga0308171_1003353_pt1 | contig 14791 bp, 16 predicted proteins | sample PhyGR1_FD_202135 | JGI IMG/M metagenome (GOLD analysis project Ga0308171, IMG submission 202135) | Phyllosphere microbial communities from UC Gill Tract Community Farm, Albany, California, United States - DLSLSG.R1 | ecosystem: Host-associated > Plants > Phyllosphere > Unclassified | place: USA... | reverse complement strand
CATCGAGATGATCCAGCACCAGCCGCATCGCGCGCTGCTTCGTCTCCTCCGGAATCCTCTTCGGCATGATCAACATCTTCCTTCCAGACTCGAAAGGAAGCGGCATCAAACCGGGGACGGTTCACACCAACGGACTGCTCCGGCAGTACTTCCCCAAAGGCACCGACCTGTCCGTCTTCGGACCCGAAGACCTCGAACACGTCGCCCAGAAGCTCAACGGGCGTCCACGCAAAACGCTGGGCTGGGATACCCCAGCCCAGCGTCTGCTAGAACTCGTTTAATTCAGTTGGTGTTGCGACGACCCATCGAATCCGCCCTTCGCGAACGGGGGCTTCGTCGTGGCTCAGGCCGCGTCGCCGACCAGGACCGCGGCGCCCTCGTCGGCGACATCCGGGTGGGCGCTGTCGACGTGGGCCAGGATCTTCCGCCCGAACAGGATGCAGGCGGCGGCGATGAGCACGGATGCTCCGGCCATGACGTAGGGCACTCCCGCACCGGCGGCGTGCCACAGGAAGGCCGCCAGCGGCGGGGCGATCGCGCCGCCGAGGAAGCGGACGGCGGAGTACGCCGACGACGCGACCGAACGCGGCAGGTCGGTCGCCTCCATGACCGCTTCGGTCAGGGCCGTGTTGACGACCCCGAGCACGAGCCCGCCCACCACGATGCACGCGACGAGGGCGGCGGGGGAGTCCACGATGAACGCGGCGACGAGCAGATCGACCGCGAGCAGCGGCAGCGCGAGGAGGAGCAGCGAGGTGAGACGCATGCGGCGGAGGAGGATCGGCGCGACCCACACGCTCGTGATCGCCAGTGCCACGCCCCACCCGAAGAACGTCAGGCCGATGCCCATCGCTCCGAAGCCCAGCGGGAAGGGCGAGAACGCGAGCAACGTGAAGAAGCCGATGTTGTAGAACAGCGCGGTGGCCGCGAGGATCGCGAGCGCTGGGCGGCCCAGGGCGCGGAACGGGGCACTGAAGGGGATCGGCGTGCGGGCGGGCGCCGGCCCGCGCAGCAGCACGGCCACCGCGACGAACGCGATCGCCATCAGGACGACGACGCCGAAGAACGGCCCGCGCCAGCTCGCCTCGCCGAGGATGCCGCCGAGCAGCGGACCCACGGCGATGCCGAGGCCCAGGGCGGCTTCGTACAGGATGATCGCGGCTGAGCTTCCGCCGGAGGCGGCGCCGACGATGGTCGCGAGCGCGGTGGAGATGAAGAGGGCATTGCCCAGCCCCCACCCGGCGCGGAAGCCGATCACGGCGTCGACGCTCCCGCTTAGGGCGCAGAACAGCGCGAACACCACGATGAGGCCGAGGCCCACGAGCAGCGTCGCCTTCGCCCCGATGCGGCTCGAGATCCAGCTGGTCACGAGCATCGCCAGGCCGGTCACGACGAGGTAGCTCGTGAAGAGAAGCTCGGTCTCGACGGGCGTCGCCTGCAGGGAGTCGGCGATGGCGGGGAGGATCGGATCGACGAGGCCGATGCCCATGAAGGCGACGACGCACGCGAACGCGACGGCCCATACCTGCGCGGGCTGTTTCCAGACGCTGGTCGTTGCGGCGGCGCTCATCGCACGGCCTCCGGCTGAAGGCCGACGCGGGCCGACAGAGCGCCGGCGGCAACGCGCACGGCCTCCCATTCGGCATCCGTCAGATCGGCGACGTGGGGGGAGAGGGCCGCGCTGAGCTGACCGAGCCAGCGTTCGAGAGAGGCGAGGCCTTCGTCGGTGACGGTGATGACGCTGACGCGCGCGTCGTCGGGATCCGCCTCGCGGGTCACGAGACCGGCGTCGCTCAGCTGGTGCACGAGCCGGGTCATGCCCGGCTGGGTCACGCGGCTCAGCGTCGCGAGGTCTCCGAGGCGCTGCGGACCGTGGTCGCGCAGGAGCGTCAACGTACGCCACTGCGCCGCCGGAGCGTCGTTCTGGGTGTCGAGGGCCGCGATGCGCGTCAGGGCGTGCACCGCGAGCAGCAATCTCTGGAGATCGTCATCGCGGGTCATGTGAAAAGCATACCGCCGATATATACCTCAGGTATTTAACGCGTCGCGAGGCGCGTCGTCAGTTGGTGCGCGTGGGCGAGCAGGGTGCGTCCGAGCTCGGCGAGACGGTCGCCGGAGAAGCGGAATTCGACCCCGGTCAGGCTCAGGGCCCACTGCGGCTTGCCGCTGCGATCGAAGACCGCGGCACCGAGTCCCCAGCTCCCCTCGACGATGAGTCCGGGGTTCACGGCGAATCCGCGCTCCTGCGTGTCGCGCACGCGCGTCCGCAGGCGCGCGGGGGAGTGCGACGCGCCCCACCGCGCGGCGAGATCGCCCTGGCGGTCGAGGTAGGCGTCCACATCATGGGAGGGGAGGAAGGCGAGGATCGCCAGACCCGCCGATGCCACCCCGAGGGGGAAGCGCACGCCCTCGGACAGCACGAACGAGCGGATCGGGAAGCTCCCGTCCTCGCGCACGAGGCACACCGTCTCATCTCCGCGGCGCACCGACAGGAACGCGCTCTCTTCGGTGCGGATCGCGAGGGAGCGCACGATGTCCCGCGCCGTGCCGGTGATGTCGAATCGGGATGCCGCGACGCTGCCCATCAGGTACAGCTCCGGCCCCGGAAGCCAGTGTCCCGTGGCCTCGTCCCGGTCGATCAGCCCCTCGGCGCGGAGCGCGGTGAGGAGGCGGTGCACCGTCGGGCGGGTGAGCCCGGCGTCGCGCGCCAGGTCGCCCACCGTCGCGCCCTCCTGTCCCGCGGCGGTCACCAGGCGCAGCAGGGCAGCGGCTCGTGCGATCGACTGAGCGCCGGGCACCGTTCGCGAGGATCGGGAAGAGACAGGAGTGTCCATGATGTGGACGGTAGACCCCGTGGCATCCACATCGCAAGCACGCGCTCGCCCCCACGGTCCCCCGACGTCGACCATGAGAGGACGCAGTCACGAAGGAGTTCGCGTGATCGACAAGACCTGGACCTCGGCCGCCGACGCGGTCTCGGACATCCCCGACGGGGCCTCGATCGCCGTCGGGGGGTTCGGCCTCTCGGGCAACCCCATCGCCCTCATCGAGGCGCTCCTCGCGCAGGGCACGCGCGACCTCTCGGTCGTCTCGAACAACTGCGGTGTCGACGACTGGGGACTGGGCGTCCTGCTCGGTGCCCACCGGATCCGCAAGATGACCTCGTCGTACGTCGGCGAGAACAAGGAGTTCGAACGGCAGTTCCTCTCCGGCGAACTGGAGCTCGAACTGACCCCGCAGGGCACGCTCGCTGAGAAGCTGCGCGCGGGTGGGGCGGGTACCGCCGCCTTCTACACGCAGACCGGGGTCGGCACCCAGGTCGCCGAGGGCGGTCTTCCCCGGCGGTACGACGGCTCGGGCGGCGTCGCCGTGGCATCTCCTGCGAAGGACGTGCGCGTCTTCGACGTGAACGGCGAACCGCGCGAGTTCGTGCTCGAGGAGGCCATCACGACCGACTTCGCCCTCGTGCACGCCTGGAAGGGCGATCGGCACGGCAACCTCGTCTTCCGCAAGGCCGCGCAGAACTTCAACCCCCTCGCCGCGATGGCCGGGCGCGTCTGCGTGGTGCAGGTCGAGCACCTCGTCGAGCCGGGCGAGATCGATCCGGATGCCGTTCACCTCCCGGGTGTCTACGTCCACCGGATCGTCGAGGTCGGCCCCGACATCGCCAAGCGCATCGAGAAGCGCACCGTTCGCGAAGGGAACAGCTGATCATGCCCCTCACCCGCACAGAGATGGCCGCCCGCGCCGCCCGCGAGCTCGCCGACGGCGCCTACGTCAACCTCGGCATCGGGCTTCCCACGCTCGTGCCGAACCACGTCCCGGACGACGTCACCGTCGTGCTGCAGTCCGAGAACGGCATCCTCGGCGTCGGTCCCTACCCGACCGAGGACGCGGTGGATGCCGACCTCATCAATGCCGGCAAAGAGACGGTGACCACGCTCCCCGGCGCCGCCTTCTTCGATTCGGCGCTGAGCTTCGGGATGATCCGCGGTGGCAAGATCGACGCCGCCATCCTCGGGGCGATGCAGGTGTCGGCATCCGGAGACCTGGCGAACTGGATGATCCCGGGGAAGATGGTCAAGGGACCGGGCGGCGCGATGGATCTCGTGCACGGCGCTGCGCGCGTCATCGTGCTGATGGAGCACGTCGCCAAGGACGGTTCGCCGAAGATCGTGAACGACTGCTCGCTGCCGCTGACCGGCCGCGGCGTGGTCGATCGCATCATCACAGACCTCGCGGTCATCGACGTGACGGAGGATGGACTGGTCCTCGTCGAACTGGCCCCGGGCGTGGGCGTCGAGGAGGTGCGGGATGCCACCGAGCCCCCGCTGACCGTGAGACTCACCGAGGAGATCGCATGAGCACCGAGAACGACGTCGTCATCGTCGCCGCCGCGCGCACCCCGCAGGGCCGGCTGAAGGGACAGCTCGCGGCGCTGACCGCCGTGCAGCTCGGCTCCGCCGCGATCCGGGGGGCGCTCGAGCGCGGCGGCATCCCCGCCGAGGCCGTCGACGCGGTGCTGGTCGGGCAGGTGCTGCAGGCGGGCGCGGGTCAGAACGCGGCGCGCCAGGCTGCGATCGGGGCGGGCATCGGCTGGGACGTGCACGCCGCGACCATCAACAAGGTGTGTCTCTCCGGGCTGACCGCGATCATCGACGCGGCGCGCATGCTGCGCCTCGGCGACGCGAGCGTCGTGGTCGCGGCGGGGATGGAGTCGATGACCCGTGCCCCGCACCTGCTCATGAACTCGCGCGAGGGCTACGCCTACGGCTCGGTCGAGGTGCTCGACCATCTCGCCTACGACGGCCTCACCGACGCCTACGACCGCGAGAGCATGGGAGCGTCCACCGAGCGGGCCAACGCCCGTTTCGAGGTGACGCGGGAGGCGCAGGATGCCGTCGCCGCGCGCTCCCACCAGCGTGCGGCCGCCGCGCAAGCCGAGGGCGTCTTCGACGCCGAGATCGTCCCCGTCGAGATCCCCCAGCGCAAGGGCGACGCGGTCGTCGTCACCGCCGACGAGGGAATCCGGGCCGACACGACGGTCGAGACCCTCGCGAAGCTCCGCCCGGCGTTCGCCGAGGGTGGTTCCATCACCGCGGGCAACGCCTCGCAGATCTCCGACGGTGCCTCGGCGGTCGTCGTGACCACCCGCGCGATCGCGGACGAGCGCGGGTGGGCGGTGCTCGCCGTCGTCGGGTCCGCGGGGCAGGTCGCCGGCCCGGACAACTCCCTGCACGCGCAGCCCGCTCGGGCCATCGCCCAGGCGCTCGAGAAGCAGGGGCTGACCGCCGCCGACCTCGACCTCGTCGAGATCAACGAGGCGTTCGGCGCCGTCGTCGCCCGCTCGCAGGCCGAGTTGGGCCTGCCGGACGAGATTGTCAACCCGCACGGCGGCGGCATCGCGATCGGCCATCCCATCGGCGTGTCGGGCAATCGTCTCGTCGTCCACGCCGTGCACGAGCTCGTCCGCCGTGGGAGCGGCGCGGCAGCCGTGGCGCTCTGCGGGGGCGGCGGCCAGGGCGACGCCCTCCTGCTGACCCGCTGACCGAGACAAGCCGGACGGAAAACGGATGCCGCGGCCCGGGGGCGCGGCATCCGTTTGCTGTTCCGGTCGTCAGCGCGCGAGGCGCTTCTTGAATAGCTTCTGCTGCTTCTTGGCCACGGGGGAGTCGCCCGCGATGATCTTGCCGCGGCGCGCGCGGCGCGTGTCGACCACGGAGCCGATCGCGAGCGCCAGCGTGATACCCCAGCTGAGCCACGCGAGCGCGGTGCGCCACGTGAAGGGCTCGTCGTTCCGCAGGGCGCGCAGAAGCGTGATGCCACCGGTGATGGCGCTGAGAAGACCCGTTCCGAAGATGTACTGGCGCATGCGCCCAACCTAGCGAGGACGGCGACCGGATGCCGCGCCTTGACAGCCCGGGTGCCCATATCGCATCCCGTCCCGCTCTCTGCCTCGGTGAGCGCCGCTGTTAGCCTGAGGTCGATCCCCGAGGAGGACCTGTGACCCAGGCCGATTTCGTCGTCGTCGCCAACCGCCTGCCCGTCGACCGCACCCCGGACGGCGAGGGGTGGCGTCGTTCCCCCGGCGGTCTCGTCACCGCCCTCGAGCCCGTGATGCGTCGCGCAGACGGCGCCTGGGTCGGTTGGGCGGGTCAGCCCGACGTGGAGCTCGACCCCTTCGAGTTCGACGGCACGCACCTCGTTCCGGTGGTGCTTTCCGCCGCCGACGTGCAGAACTACTACGAGGGCTTCTCCAACGACACGATCTGGCCGCTCTACCACGACGTCATCGCCGAGCCCACGTACAAGCGCGCCTGGTGGGACGCGTACGTCCGCGTGAACCGGCGCTTCGCGGAGGCGGCGGCCGACGTCGCGGCGCGCGACGCGACCGTGTGGGTGCAGGACTACCAACTGCAGCTCGTCCCGAAACTGCTGCGCGAGATGCGCCCCGACCTCACCATCGGCTACTTCCACCACATCCCGTTCCCCGCGTACGGCCTGTACTCGCAGCTGCCCTGGCGCAAGCAGGTGCTCGAGGGCCTCCTCGGCGCCGACGTCATCGGCTTCCAGCGCGTGGCCGACGCGGGCAACTTCGCTCGCGCGGTGCGGCGCCAGCTTCGCTACGAGACCAAGGCCAGCGGCATCCTGGTCCCCGACGGTGAGGGCGGGACGCGCGTGGCCCTCGCCAAAGCCTTCCCGATCTCGATCGATGCGGGGTCGTACGTCGAGCTCGCCCAGAAGCCCGAGATCCAACAGCGGGCCCGAGAGATTCGCGAGGGGCTCGGCAACCCGCGGAAGATCCTGCTGGGCGTCGATCGTCTCGACTACACCAAGGGCATCCGCCACCGGCTCAAGGCGTGGGGGGAGCTTCTCGAAGACGGCCGCGCGTCGGTCGAGGACGCCACGCTGGTGCAGGTCGCGAGCCCCAGTCGCGAGCGCGTCGACGCCTACGTGCAGCTGCGTGACGAGATCGAGATGACGGTCGGTCGCATCAACGGCGACCACGACACCACGACCCACACCGCCATCCGGTACCTGCACCAGTCCTACCCGCGCGAGGAGATGGTGGCGCTTTTCCTCGCGGCCGACGTCATGCTCGTCACGGCGCTGCGCGACGGGATGAACCTCGTCGCCAAGGAGTACGTGGCGAGCCGCATCGACAACCGGGGCGTCCTGGTCCTGAGCGAGTTCGCCGGAGCGGCCGATGAGATGGGCAGCGCGCTGCTGATCAATCCGCACGACATCGACGGACTCAAGGACACCATCGTGCGGGCGATCGATATGCCCGCCGCCGAGCAGGGGCGCCGCATGCGGGCGTTGCGCAAACGCGTGCGCGACCACGACGTCGAGGACTGGTCGCGCGAGTTCCTCGAGGCGCTGTCGGCCTTCCACGGCGCCGCGTCAAGCGCCGCCGCGGCCGCCGAGGTCGAAGCCGCGGCCGACCAGGAGGCCGCCGAATGACCGCCGCCGACGCCACCATCGAGGCCGTCGCCACCACCGACGTGCTGCTGGTCGCGCTCGACTTCGACGGCACGCTCTCCCCGCTCGTCGACGAGCCAATGACGGCCCGGATGACACCGGGGGCGCGCGCGGTCCTGGATGATCTCTCCACCCTGCCGCGCACCGTCGTCGCCCTGGTCTCGGGTCGCTCCCTCGGCCACCTCCGTGAGATCGCCGAGCACGCCGACGACTCGCCGATCTGGCTCGCGGGTTCGCACGGTGTGCAGTACTGGGTGCCCGGCGCCGGTGTGGAGGCCGCCGGCGACGACGCAGCCGACCTCGCGCTCCGCGACCGCCTGCAGGACGAGGTGGGCCGCGGCGCCGCCGGGATGGCCGGGGTCTGGATCGAGCCGAAGGAGTACGGCCTCGGGGTGCACACCCGGACGGCGGATGCCGAGACCGCTCGTGCCGCGCGCCGGCTGGCCGACGATCTGGTCGCCGCCGAGGCCCCCTCGTGGCGACGGCGCACGGGACACGACATCCTCGAGTTCTCGTTCCGCCACGAGGGCAAGGACTTCGCCATCGCGCGTCTGCGTGAACGCGTCGGTGCCACGGCCGTCCTCTTCGCCGGCGACGACGTCACCGATGAAGACGCCCTGCGCTCTCTCGAAGCCCGTGACCTCGGCGTGCGCGTCGGCGGGGGAGAGACCGCGGCCACCCTGCGCGTCGACGACATCGACGCCTTCGTGGCGGTGTTGGAGGATGTCGCGCGTCTGCGGCGCGCCCACACCGATTAATCGGCCGTCCCTCGCCCGTGGCGCATCGGCGGGTCCCGCGCGCGCAATAGACTTCCAGGATGCCCGCACCGCAGAATCCGAACACCGGCGAGTTCGACATCAAGCCCCGCAGTCGCGTCGTCACCGACGGCATCGAAGCCACCACCTCGCGCGGAATGCTCCGCGCCGTCGGCATGGGTGACGAGGACTGGGACAAGCCCCAGATCGGTATCGCGTCCAGCTGGAACGAGATCACCCCCTGCAACCTGAGCCTCGACCGCCTCGCCCAGGGCGCGAAGGAGGGCGTGCACGCCGGCGGCGGCTACCCCCTGCAGTTCGGCACCATCTCCGTCTCCGACGGCATCTCGATGGGCCATGAGGGCATGCACTTCTCGCTCGTCTCGCGCGAGGTCATCGCCGACAGCGTCGAGACCGTCATGATGGCCGAGCGTCTCGACGGTTCGGTGCTGCTCGCGGGCTGCGACAAGTCGATCCCCGGCATGCTCATGGCATCCGCCCGCCTCGATTTGTCGAGCGTCTTCCTCTACGCGGGCTCGATCGCGCCGGGCTGGGTCAAGCTGTCGGACGGCACCGAGAAAGACGTCACGATCATCGACTCGTTCGAGGCCGTCGGCGCCTGCCTCGCGGGCAAGATGAGCGAGGCCGACCTCAAGCGCATCGAGTGCGCGATCGCCCCCGGCGAGGGGGCGTGCGGCGGCATGTACACCGCCAACACGATGGCCTCGGTCGCCGAGGCACTCGGCCTCAGCCTCCCCGGCTCCGCCGCCCCGCCGTCGGCCGACCGCCGTCGCGACTACTTCGCCCACCGGTCGGGTGAGGCCGTGGTCAATCTGCTGCGCCAGGGCATCACCACGCGCGACATCCTGACCAAGGAGGCGTTCGAGAACGCCATCGCTCTCGCCATGGCGCTCGGCGGCTCGACCAACGTCGTGCTGCACCTTCTCGCGATCGCGAACGAGGCCGAGGTCGAGCTGAACCTCCACGACTTCAACCGCATCGGCGACCGCACCCCGCATGTGGCAGACATGAAGCCCTTCGGTCAGTACGTCATGAACGACGTCGACCGTCACGGCGGCATCCCGGTCATCATGAAGGCCATGCTCGACGAGGGTCTGCTGCACGGTGACGCGCTCACCGTCACGGGCAAGACCCTCGCCGAGAACCTCGCCGATCTGAACCCCGACCCGGTCGACGGCAAGGTCATCCACTCGTTCGACGACCCGATCCACGCCACCGGCGGCATCACGATCCTGCACGGTTCGATGGCCCCTGAGGGCGCCGTGGTGAAGTCGGCCGGTTTCGACGGCAATGTCTTCCAGGGCCCTGCTCGCGTGTTCGAGCGCGAGCGCGCCGCCATGGACGCGCTCGAGGCCGGCGAGATCGCGGCCGGCGACGTCGTCGTCATCCGCTACGAGGGCCCCAAGGGCGGTCCGGGCATGCGCGAGATGCTGGCCATCACGGCCGCCATCAAGGGCGCGGGCCTCGGAAAAGATGTACTACTCTTGACGGACGGTCGATTCTCAGGCGGCACAACCGGCCTCTGCATCGGCCACATAGCTCCCGAAGCGGTGGACGCAGGTCCGATCGCCTTCGTGCGCGATGGTGATCTGATACGGGTCGATATCGCCGCTCGCACTCTCGACTTGATCGTCGATGAGGCCGAGCTGAGTTCCCGCCGTGACGGCTGGGAACCGCTTCCCCCGCGCTATACCCGTGGCGTTCTGGCCAAGTACTCCAAGCTCGTGCACTCCGCCGCGGAGGGCGCGGTCACGGGCTGACGGCCGTCCCCCTTCTCACCTTCTTCCGGTTCTCGAGGTACTCCCATGTCCATCGATTCCCCCACCGCGGCCGTGCCCCGGCCGCCCGCCCGTACCGCTCCCGCGCCCGTGATGACCGGCGCGCAGGCGGTCGTCCGTTCGCTCGACCTGCTCGGGGTGACCGACGTGTTCGGTCTGCCCGGCGGCGCGATCATGCCCGTCTACGACCCGCTCATGGACGACGAGCACGTCCGTCACATCCTCGTGCGCCACGAGCAGGGCGCCGGCCACGCGGCCGAAGGCTACGCCGCGGCGTCCGGCAAGGTCGGTGTCGCAATCGCGACGTCGGGCCCGGGCGCCACCAACCTCGTCACCGCGATCGCCGACGCCTACATGGACTCGGTGCCGCTGGTGTGCATCACCGGCCAGGTGTTCTCCACCCTCATGGGCACGGACGCCTTCCAGGAGGCCGACATCGTCGGCATCACGATGCCGATCACGAAGCACTCGTTCCTGGTGAAGTCGGCGGAAGACATCCCCGGCGCCATCGCCGCGGCCTTCGAGATCGCCTCGACCGGTCGCCCCGGCCCGGTGCTCGTCGACATCACCAAGGACGCTCAGCAGGCCGAGGCGCCGTTCATCTGGCCGCCGAAGATCGACCTGCCCGGCTACCGTCCCGTCACCAAGGCGCACGGCAAGCAGATCCAGGCCGCGGCCCAACTGCTCGCCACGGCCAAGAAGCCCGTGCTCTACGTCGGAGGCGGAGCGATCCGCTCGAACGCGTCGGCCGAGCTCAGGGTGCTCGCCGAGGCGACCGGCGCGCCGGTGGTGACCACGCTGATGGCGCGGGGAGCGTTCCCCGACTCGCACGATCAGCACCTCGGCATGCCGGGCATGCACGGCACCGTGCCCGCGGTGCTCGCCTTGCAGGAAAGCGACCTCATCGTCTCGCTCGGCGCGCGCTTCGACGACCGCGTGACCGGCAAAGCGGCGCTGTTCGCTCCCCACGCCCAGGTGGTGCACGTCGACATCGACCCGGCCGAGATCTCGAAGATCCGCACCGCCGACGTGCCGATCGTCGGAGACCTCCGCGAAGTGCTCGTCGACCTGGATGCCGCGTTCCGCGCCGCCGACGCGGAGACCCCGCACGACTACACCGAGTGGTGGACGTACCTGAACGGCCTCCGCGAGGAGTTCCCGCTCGGGTACACGCCCACCACCGACGGCCTTCTCTCGCCGCAGCACGTGATCCAGCGGATCGGCGAGCTGACCGGTCCCGAGGGCGTCTACGCCTCGGGTGTCGGCCAGCATCAGATGTGGGCCGCGCAGTTCATCAAGTACGAGCGTCCCAACGCCTGGCTGAACTCCGGCGGCGCCGGCACCATGGGCTACGCCGTGCCCGCGGCGATGGGCGCCAAGGTGGCACAGCCCGAGCGTGCCGTGTGGGCGATCGACGGTGACGGCTGTTTCCAGATGACCAACCAGGAGCTCGCGACCTGCGTCATCAACGACATCCCGATCAAGGTCGCGATCATCAACAACTCCTCGCTCGGCATGGTGCGCCAGTGGCAGACCCTCTTCTTCGACGGCCGCCACTCCAACACCGACCTGAACACGGGTCACGGCACGCGCCGCATCCCCGACTTCGTCAAGCTCGCCGAGGCGTACGGCTGCCTCGCGATCCGCGTCGAGAAGGAGGACGAGGTGGATGCCGCCATCCAGCTCGCTCTCGACACGAACGACCGTCCCGTCGTGATCGACTTCGTCGTGAGCGCCGACGCGATGGTGTGGCCGATGGTGCCGCAGGGTGTCAGCAACAGCTACGTGCAGTACGCGCGCGACCACTCGCCCGCCTTCGCAGAGCAGGAGGACTGAGATGTCTCGTCACGTTCTGAGCCTCCTCGTCGAGGACAAGCCGGGTCTGCTGACCCGTGTCGCCGGTCTCTTCGCCCGTCGCGGTTTCAACATCGAGTCACTCGCCGTGGGCGTCACCGAGGTGCCGGGTCTGTCGCGCATCACGGTCGTCGTCGACGTCGAGGGGCTCCCGCTCGAGCAGGTCACCAAGCAGCTGAACAAGCTCATCAACGTGATCAAGATCGTCGAGCTCGACCCGGCGGCATCGGTACAGCGTGAACACGTGCTGGTGAAGGTGCGCGCCGACAACGCCACGCGCTCGAACGTGGTCGAGGTCGTCAACCTGTTCCGCGCTTCGGTGGTCGACTACGCCCCCGACGCCATGGTCATCGAGATCACGGGCGACTCCGGCAAGGTCGGGGCATTCCTCAAGGCCATCGAGCCCTTCGGTGTGAAGGAGCTCGCGCAGTCGGGCCTGCTCGCCGTCGGCCGCGGCGGCAAGAGCATCACCGAGCGCGTGCTCCGCGGCTGAGTTCCCTACTTCCCATTCCAACCGGTCCCGGAGCGGGGCCAGAATCCAAGGAGAAACATCCTCATGGCAGAGATCTTCTACGACGACGACGCCGACCTCTCGATCATCCAGGGCAAGAAGGTCGCGATCGTCGGCTACGGCTCGCAGGGGCACGCGCACGCGCAGAACCTCCGCGACTCCGGCGTCGAGGTCGTCATCGCGCTCAAGGACGGCTCCAAGTCGACCGCCAAGGCGCAGGAAGACGGTTTCGAGGTCAAGAACGTCGCCGACGCCGCCGAGTGGGCCGACCTCATCATGATCCTCGCGCCCGACCAGCACCAGCGCTCGATCTTCGCCGACTCGATCAAGGACAAGCTCACGGCGGGCAAGACCCTCGCCTTCGCGCACGGCTTCAACATCCGCTTCGGCTACATCGAGGCCCCCGAGGGGGTCGACGTCATCCTCGTCGCCCCGAAGGCCCCCGGCCACACCGTGCGTCGCGAGTACGTCGCGGGCCGTGGCATCCCCGACATCATCGCCGTCGAGCGTGACGCCTCCGGCTCGGCCTGGGACACCGCCCTCTCGTACGCGAAGGCGATCGGCGGCACCCGCGCCGGTGTCATCAAGACGACCTTCACCGAAGAGACCGAGACCGACCTGTTCGGCGAGCAGGCCGTGCTTTGCGGTGGCATGAGCCACCTCGTGCAGGCGGGCTTCGAGACCCTCGTCGAGGCGGGCTACCAGCCGCAGATCGCCTACTTCGAGGTGCTGCACGAGCTGAAGCTCATCGTCGACCTCATGTGGGAGGGCGGCATCGCCAAGCAGCGCTGGTCGATCTCCGACACGGCCGAGTACGGCGACTACGTCTCCGGCCCGCGCGTGATCTCGTCGGACGTCAAGGAGAGCATGAAGGGCGTGCTCGCCGACATCCAGTCGGGTGCGTTCGCCGAGCGTTTCATCGCCGACCAGGACAACGGCGCCCCCGAGTTCCTCGAGCTCCGCGAGAAGGAGCAGGGTCACCCGATCGAGGCCACCGGCAAGGAGCTGCGCGGCCTGTTCGCGTGGAAGCAGCAGGACAGCGACTACGTCGAAGGCTCCGCCGCGCGCTGAGCCCCTCCCGAACGCCCCGTGGCTCCGGCCGCGGGGCGTTCGGTGTTCCCGCGGCGGGGTGTCGGATCGATGGGCGGATGCCGACGCGCTCCCGCGGCGGGGCGCGGCCTCGCACCGGGGGAGCGCCGCTACCGTGGGAACGTGAGCACTCCGCGCGATGACGACGCCCTCTCGTGGGGCGGTGACGACGACCCGACCCTCGATGTCGGTGACAAGCGCGAGACCGAGCGTGCCGTCGAGCCCGAGCCCCTCGTCCCCGAGCCGCGACCCGAACCTCTTGCGCCGCGCGAGCCTCAGCGGGCACCCGCGACGGAGTCCGAGGCATCCATCGATTCCGGGGCCGATCCCGATCCTGTCGCGGGTCAGGATGCCGGATCCTCCGCGCCCTTGGGCAACGTCGGCCTCGTCGGGATCGGCGTGGTGGCTGCCACCTTCCTCTTCTTCGCCCTCGGGTGGCTGGTCGCCGGTCAGCAGCTGCAGAGCCTCGGCATCCCGATCCCCGATGTCACCGTCGTCGCGATGACGATCGGTGCGACGCTCGCGCCCATCGTGTGGTTCGTCGCGGTGCTCGTCCTCACCCGTTCGTGGCGTACCTGGCAGCGGTTCCTGCTGCTCGTCCTCGGTCTGATCCTGCTGGTTCCCTGGCCGTTCCTGTCGATGGGATCCCTCGCATGAGCGTCGCCGCACGCACGCGCCACCTGCCCACGTGGCTCATCGTCACGATCGCCGGCGTCTTCGGTCTCTTCTACGCCTACGTGGTGTGGAGTTCGGTCGCCCTGCTGATCCTCCAGGTGAACGGTCCGCTCGGCCTGAACGGTCTCGGGTGGTTCGTCTACTTCCTACCGATCGTGTTCCCCCTGCTCGCTTTCGGCGTCGCGTTCGCGATCGGATGGCGGCGCAAGGCGGGGGAGTTCGCGATCGTCCTGCTCGCGGGGCTCACACTGTCGGCCGCCTTCTGGCTGGCGATCGTGGGCTATGGGACCACGTCGTACGGGCTGTACGGGTCCTGACCCCCCCCGGGCGGCGCTCCGCCGCTCGACCGTCGCGCTGCCGCTCCGCCCGCGCGACCGTCGCGAGTCTCACGGCCGCCGCCGGGGAGCGGGTGCTACCCGGGAGCGGACCCGGGGCGGGCGGGGTGAGCGCCCCCGGCACGCCCCGGCGTCACACGGTCCGGCGTCCGTTCGGCTCCGCGCTAGGTGTTCTGACCTGGGTGGTTAGGGACGCGTGTGGGTGAGGACCTTCTGGTGGAGTGGAGTCACCACAACTAACCGCTCCGAAACCAGAAGGTCCTCGATGTCCCACGCTAATGCTGTTCTCGC
>Ga0308171_1003352_pt1 | contig 14795 bp, 19 predicted proteins | sample PhyGR1_FD_202135 | JGI IMG/M metagenome (GOLD analysis project Ga0308171, IMG submission 202135) | Phyllosphere microbial communities from UC Gill Tract Community Farm, Albany, California, United States - DLSLSG.R1 | ecosystem: Host-associated > Plants > Phyllosphere > Unclassified | place: USA... | reverse complement strand
CTCCGAGGGCGGTGGACACGCCGACGAGGAGCATCCGCAGCATGTGCGGTGCCCCCCGACCGGACGCGTTCTCCATGATTCGCCCCCCAAAGGTGAATCTCCGAAACCTGTGGGCGGCGACGTTACGCCCGGATTCACCCGGGCGGAAGAGGTCGGGTGAAATCTAAGTAGTTGGAGGGTGACGAGCGGGTGAAAGGCGACACGCCGGAGGGTGAAGAAAATTTGACACGGAGGGCTCCGGGTCGGTAGGCGGACGACAAGTTATCCCCCGAGTTGTACACATGTGAATGCTCCTAGCAGGAACCTTCAACGTCCACTTCACACGGGATTTCCCCAGGAAAACTGTGGACAAATAAAGCCCAGATCAACAGCCTATACACGCCCGATATTTGCATCCATCCACGGAGTTCTCCACAGCACTTGTGCACAGCCCTGGCGGCGTTTCCCGCAGTCTCTCCACAGAGTTATCCACAGGGTCATTTGCGTGTGGAGGAAGCGGTATCTAGCGTGGGTGCAGCCCCTCGGGCAGCTGGATCGCGTTGCCGCGCGCGTCGATGTCGGACGTCGGTGATTTCATGCTGCCGAGGCCGCCCCGAGCCCCGTTTCCGCGTCGTTCTACACGCGCGCGAGGCCCGGCCAGGGGTGCCCGAGAACCGAAGGAGAGCCCGTGTCGATCGCCGATATCGCCGAAGAACGTCTCGGAAAGGCGCCGCGCCCCGAGCGCACGCCCCCGCACGACATGCTCGCCGAGCAGAGCGCTCTAGGCGGCATGCTGCTGTCGAAGGACGCCGTGGCCGATGTCATCGAGTCGCTCCGCGGACCCGACTTCTACGTGCCGAAGCATGAGCTGATCTTCGAGGCCATCCTCACCCTCTACTCGCACGGCGAGCCGACCGACGTCGTCGCCGTCACCGACGAGCTGATCAAGACGGGCGAGCTGCAGCGCGCCGGGGGAGCGGACTACCTCCACACGCTCACCTCGATCGTGCCGACCGCCGCCAACGCCGGCTACTACGCCTCGATCGTGGCCGAGCGCGCGATGCTGCGTCGCCTGGTCGAGGCCGGCACGCGCATCGTGCAGATGGGCTACGCGGGCGAGGGCGACCCGGTCGAGCTCGTCAACAGCGCCCAGGCCGAGATCTACAACGTCTCGGGCGATGACAGCGCCGAGGACTACATCCCCCTGACGACGGCGGTGGATGCCGCGGTCGAAGAGATCGAGGCCGCTCGCGGCCGCGACGGGTCGATGACGGGCATTCCCACCGGCTTCGCCGGTCTCGACCAGCTCACCAACGGTCTGCACCCCGGCCAGATGATCGTGCTCGCGGCGCGCCCCGCCATGGGTAAGTCGACGCTCGCGCTCGACTTCGCCCGCGCCGCCGCGATCCGCGCCAACGCGCCCTGCATCTTCTTCTCGCTCGAAATGGGTCGCAGCGAGATCGCCATGCGCCTGCTCAGCGCCGAGGGTCAGATCCCCCTGCAGAGCATGCGCAAGGGAACGCTCGACTCGCGCGACTGGACCACGGTGGCCTCCACCCGCGGTCGCATCAACGACGCGCCCCTCTACATCGACGACAGCCCCAACATGACGCTCGTCGAGATTCGCGCGAAGTGCCGTCGTCTCAAGCAGCGCGAGGGCCTGAAGATGGTCGTCATCGACTACCTGCAGCTGCTCACCAGCGGCAAGCGCGTCGAGTCGCGCCAGCAAGAGGTCAGTGAGTTCTCGCGAGCGCTGAAGCTGATGGCCAAGGAGCTGCAGGTTCCGGTCATCGCCCTCTCGCAACTGAACCGTGGCGCCGAGCAGCGCGCGGACAAGAAGCCGGCCCTGAGCGACCTGCGTGAGTCGGGCTCGATCGAGCAGGACGCCGACATGGTGGTGCTGCTGCACCGCGAGGCCGCGTACGAGAAGGACTCACCGCGCGCCGGCGAGGCCGACCTGATCGTGGCGAAGCACCGTAACGGCCCGACCGACACGATCACGGTCGCGTTCCAGGGGCACTACTCGCGGTTCACCGACATGGCGCCGGGGATGTAACTCCTGTAGGTTCCACGTGCACTTGGCGGTTTCCACGGCTATTTGACGTACGAATGGCGGATCCGCCAACTGCCGTGGAAGTCGATGCAGTATCAGGGAGGGGCCGCAGTAGCGTGCCAAGAATCGCGCGGGAGCCCGCCCCCGCGTCAGCGGGGGCTTGCGTGGAGCTCGGAGTCTGCAACGACCGCATCGCAGCGCGGAGAGAACTGCCGAAGGCCGCGCGGCAAAAGTGACGCCCCGCAGGGGCGCCGATTATGCCGGCGTCGACGGCTTCCGCTCGGGGAAGGGCGCAGGCCTGTCCGGGGGTGTTTGAGGGGCGCACGCCCCTCGTTGTGGGCGGGCGAGGTGTCCAGGTCAGCGTTCGAGCGGAAGCTGCTGCCGATGGTGGAGTAGTTGAACTGCTTCGTTGGTGGTGTTCCACGCGAGGGTGATCGCTTCGGAGGTCCATCTGAACGACGGCGTGAGCTGAGCGCGGAAGGTTCCGGCTGGGGGCTTCCGGGGAGTGGAGTCAGCTACAGCTGGTTGCTGTCGCAACCATTGTCTCGGCAGCGTTCTGCCCGAAGCGCGTTTTTCTGGACGTGGTGTTGCTGACCCGCGACGCCCGACAGCGAATTAACCTCTGCGCTTACAGTCCGGCGCCGTCCCGAGGCGTTACCCCACCTTTCGCGCGTACTCGCGTCGCTCTTGAAGGACTGGGATCCGGCGAGCGTGCAGGGGTTCATCGCTGCCCCCAAGCAAGACCTGACATCTCGCGCGGCCACGGAAGCCGCCGCCGCGCGGCACGCACTCGAGGAATCGGTCGCGGCTGAAGCGATCGCCATCGGGGAAAAGCGCTGGGCCAGTGACTACGCCACCGTTGAACGAGCCGAAGCGGCCGCGACGTCGGCGTCCGTGTTCCGGCGCAGTGCCGCCCAGCGCGAAATAGAAGCCGCCCGAGCACACTTCCAGGCGCGTCATAACGCTGCGCCGACGCCCACACCTACAGCGGCCCGGAAGTCCGGGTGGGCGCGTGCCGCAACCACCCCGGGGGCTCATAGCGGCCTGGATGCCGCGCGCACGAGGGAGCAGGCTGCTATCGCGCACCACGCGCGCCTGACAATGAATCCCGCGCCCGGCGAGAGACCAATCGCCCCGCGCCCGGGCACCCCGGACCAGGAGGCCCGGAAGGACGCAATCTACGCGGCACAGCGCGCCGGTCAGACGGCGCGGCAAGAAGCCGCAGCTGAGCGGCCCGAACAAAGCAGCCGCTGAAAGCGCCGGACCGGTCGACCACGCCGGAACGATAGAGGCCAGCCGCACCTATTTGTAGACCTCTAAGTTTCAGCTCACCCCTGCACGTGAACACTGCTGAGCCGAAACCGAGCTCTTGCGGTTCGAGCCTCGTGTATCGAAGGTGATTGCCCTCGCCCCCACGCCTGGCTGGTTCCAAGCGCCCGGCGATCTCGATCAACTCGACGTTCCGGTCACCGCCATGACGGGAGCAGCCGACACGGTGACACCGGCGGCAACCGCGGAAATCCTCCGTGCGGCTCCCGCCACCATCAGCGTACGAACGTCTGAGGGCGTAGGTCACCTTGATGTCCTCAGCGCGTCCTCCCACCGGGATCCCCGCTCTCGGCCCTGACCACGAAATGTTCATCGCCACGTTGGCTCGCCACTTCGTCGACACGAGGCCCGTTCACTCCGGGTTAGAGCTGGGATCGGTCAGCCGGAGGAGTACCGCGGCACCACGACAATTCTTCCCGGGGAGATGCGCGCGCGAAAATTCCCGAGAGGTGCGTGGGTGCGCGGAAGATGGGCGCCGCCTATGTCGCGCCTGAGTTCATTGCGTTACGCGTTTGCACTCTTATACGCATCAACGATGTTGGCGGGGACACGACCGCGATCGCTCACCGTGTGCCCGTTTTTGCGCGCCCATTCGCGGACCGCACGCAGATCTACGTCGCTCCCGCGCTGCGCTGCACGGCGGTTCCGCCCTGCACCGCCAGCCCCCACCGATCGAGCGGCGTCCACGAAAGGTGCCAACGCTGCGAAAAACTTGTCCGCATTCTCCCGGGACAGATCGATCTCGTATACCCGACCATCAACAGAGAAATTCAGCTGTTTCCCGTTGCCATCCTCAAGAATTGTGCCATCGATGTCATCGATAAAATGCGATAAACGCTTAATTGCCATAAAGCCATCCTCTCACTGCACGTCGTTAGACACGAACCTTCATGGCACAAAGAGGTTGAATCGGCGGAGCCGCCCGAGTGGTGGAAGGCCCTGCTAGTACGGCTCCAGCCACTGTCATTTTTCGCTGGTGCCAGCAGTGCGAGTCTCCTGCGCAATTTCCGCGTCCCGACGCGTCTGTGTCTCAGAGGAAGGGTTGTACCCCTGCCAATGTTCGCTGGTCGCCGCGTCCCATCGATCTTGGCGTTGATGGCTTTTCCGGGTGAGGGGGATTGAAGTTCCCCCGTCGTCGGCCCAGTGTTCGGCGGCGATGTTGTCGTCATCTTCTGTGTGTGTATCGCCCATAACCGGACTCTACGCGCGGGTCGGACCGCCCGATAGGTGGGTTCTGCACCGTCCCCTGGCGCGCGATCTCGGTGCCTCAATGGCACACGGGATACGAGGTCGATCTCAACGGTCTCGCGCGGATGCGGGGGGTTCTGGTGACGGGGGCGGAAAGGCGTCTGCGGGGGTGAAAGCGACGGCGCCGGCCAGGCGGGCGACGGCGTTGGCGCGCGTCACCTCGTGTTCAGCGATCTCGGATGAGCGAATCGCTGCGGCCAGGTCTCGTGCCCGGACGGCGGCGGAGATGTCAGCGAGTCGAGAGGCTAATACGTGTGCGAGACCGTCTCGCAGTTCCTCCAGGTGCGTATTGGCGATCTCAAGCCGACGATCAGCCACCGTCAAAATGACGGTGGGGTAGCCCGTCCGCGCGAGATACCTCGCCGTCTCGGTGCTGAGGATCTCGTTCAGCTCATCTCTTAGGGGCCGTCGAGTGAAGGCAACCTCGACCGTGTACCTATCCGGGGCCATGTCAGTCATCAACGTCACCGGGAGAGAGCTCACGAGAACGGACACCAGCCCCAAAGGGCTAAAGCTGTCGGTGCTACTTCCCCCCGTGTGCGCTGCGGCGCTCATCGGGCCATTCCTCGCGACGGAAAGACCTTGTTGACCAGCAACACGTGGACGCGCTGGCGCGTATTCAAGATGGGGTGGGGAGCCGATTGTGTCGGTGACATAGGTGTGCCCTTTATCTCGTGTCGGAGCAGATCACAACCGCGCTGACACGCTGACCGTGGAGGCGGAGAGTTCGCTTATACGTAAGAGGGCTGCGAAACCGGTTCCGTCACAAACACATGCGAGCGTGGCCCATGCCAGCGTCAAACTCATCCGCACCCCCCTTCTTGAACCTGCATCTCGCGCTGGTAGCGACTGACGAAGATCTGTTCGGACGCGCCGTCGATGGCGACGGGGCCGCATTCCGGGCCCTCATGGATAGGCACAGTCCCGCGATGAGCCGTGCGGCAACCCGAATCGTTGGCAGCCCTCTCGCTGCAGACGACGCCGTCCAGGAGACCCGTGTCATCGCGTGGAAACGTCTCGCGCAGGTTCAAGAGCCCGAGCACGTGCGGGGGTGGTTGATCCGCATCGCCACCCGGCAAGCCCTCACCCATCTGCGCCTCCGTCGCGTGGAACAGCCGCTTCCTCGAGGGCTCCCCGATTCTGAGCGCAACGCACCGGAAGTTGTCGCGGCCCGCAACGCTCAGCTCGAGGACCTCGTTCACGCCGTCAACGCTCTGACAACGATCCAACGGCAGTGCTGGGTGCTGCGCGAGATAGAACAGATGCGGTACTCGGACATCGCCAGAGCCACTTCACTCACACCCGGCCAGGTCCGCGGGAACATCGCCCGTGCTCGCCTCCACGTCAGAGTGCGCATGCAGGGATGGCAGTAGCCCGCGGTGAAGGGCAACCCGGTTTCGGCCGCCGGCGGCAAACACGACCCGGGACGACACGGAAATCGGTCTAGCCAACGGTGCGTCCAGAGATGGTGCGTTTTCGGGAATTTTGAATAATTTGAGCCAATTTCTGTCACATCAAATTGCTGTGCAAAATTTTCCCCACTAGTTATTTTTGAGAATGAGCGTACAGTCGCGAATATGTGGATAACTCTTCTCGTCTTGCTCGTCATTTGGGTGGTGCTGGCGATCGTGGGATTCACGTTCCAGGGTCTGCTCTGGCTCGCCATTATCGGCATCGTGCTGTTCGTTGCCACCCTCATCTTCGGCATCATCCGCAGCCGCAACGGCCGCCGATCCGCCTGAGACCAAGACCACCGGCCAACCCGACCCTGAGGCACAACCAGAAAGGGGTCTAACGGGCCCATGAATACCTTCGCTCCAGCCGCAACTGACAGCCACCCGACTACGTCTGCGTATCCGAACCCGCTCGGACTCACTTCCGTGCTGTCCGGGTCCCTCCCTCCCAGCCTTGGCACCCTCACAGCACCCGATCTGTACCAGGTCGACGCCGTGTTCGACCGTCGCCCCCAATCAGAGGAAGTAGCGGCGCTTCACTCGCTCGAAACCCTCAACGCGCTGAGCGCGGCAGGGTATCCCTCCGTCACGTTGCACGTGTCCGACCGCCGTCTCGAGATCAAGAACACCAACCTCGACCAGCTGAAGAGAGGCCTCGCAACCTTCCTCGCTGACCACCTCGCCGCGATTACTGAGGAAATCCAGAAGGCCCGCGCATCGGCTCAATCCAGGCTGGCGTCCGCGGCAGAGGCCGAAGGTTCACGCGCCGCCGCGATCGCTACGAAAGCCGAACAGATCACCTTCATCCGCACGTCCACAACCCCATAGGTCGTGATGATCAACCGGCCACACGACTGGCCGGGCGAGGCGTAAACGGCGAGGAAGCAGAACTCTCTGACGAGCTGACACCGCCGTCACGTCGCATGACGTGCCCTCGCGCACCTACCGCGGTCATCCTCACACGAGTGCGCTGTGGTGAAGATTCCTGCTACCCCGGAGCTTCGACATAAGCACCGGGGCGGTACACACGGTCGACCTTCACGCGAGGTGCAGGGTTCGCGGCTGGTACACCGGCCGCGAACCCGTCACGCTCAGCCCGGCCCGGGCGATACACCGGCGAAGATGAGGGCATTCGGTTCAGGTTGGCGCAGGCGGAATTTGTGGCGTGAGTTCTCGTCACGAACACGTGACAGTAAACGCACGATTTGGTCGGCCCACTTTCGCTCGGCACGTATTTACGGTTCGCTAGGCGCCCTACGGTGTGTCGGCGTCAAGTTCGGGGGATGCTGCGACGCCGAAAGGGGATGAGTTCGACGCCGCTGCGCAACCGTCGTGGGCTTCCGAGCCCGCGACCGGAGGTTGATAGATGACTGCCAAGTACCCCACCGTCACCGCTGAACAATTCGAGGCGGCCTGCGAACGCGCGGCGGAAGCTCTCGCGCTGTACATTGACGCCCGCAACCGAGCTCGGCTCGCTGAGCAAGAACTGGCGGAGTTGAAGCTGCGCAACGCTACCGCGCGTGCCGTTGATTTGCGCGACCAGTGGCAAGGAGCCGAGGCAGACGTGGATTCGTTGCGGTGCAACGATGACGGCGACAGTTCTATCCCTTGCGTGGCCAGGATTGGTCACTCCGGAGAACACGAGCACCCGACCGAGGCGCGTCCGTTACGACTCACCGTTTGATGAAGGCGTTTCACCCCTCCGTCGCGTCGTCCGAACTTTCTTTCCGCTGGTCGGAGAGCGCCTGATCATTCCATGCCCGCTGTTGTTCCACGAGGCGGCGAGCTTGCTCATTCACTTGCCGCCCAGTGGGACGGCCGACGGTCACGTCGTTGACGACGTGACGAGCCACATCGGAGAGCTTTTCCTGATTGCTTCGGGCGCGCTCGCGGAGCAGCAAAAACGCCGCATCCATATCGACGTTGTGAACGTGGGACAAAATTCCCTTGGCTTGTTCTATGACCACGCGACTGTTCAGAGCATGCTGTAGCTGTTGCCGAGCGAGATCCGCTTCCCGGAACGCCCGTTCGTGCAGAATCCCGATTGTCGCAATATCGGCTAGGCCGCGAGCGGCCAGCGCGTCGTCGGGAGTCAGCGCGTCCGGCTGATCACCGAAAAGATTCAGGGAGCCGATGACATCCTCGCGCAGTCGGAGGGGGATGGCATGCATCCATCGGTAGCCGAGTTCCCCGGCAGCTCCCGCGAATCTCGGCCACCGTTCCCGTATCCCGGCGATATCGCTGACTGTGACGGGCTCACCTAGGCGGTACGCGTCCAGACAGGGCCCCTGGTCCTCACTTAACTGGAGGAGGCTGATCAGCTGGCTGCGCTCACTGGTGGAGGCGACCACCTCTAGCGTTCCATCCGCATCCGGGATGAGGATGCCCACACCTGCGACATTGAGGGTGTGAGCGCACCGGGTCACGAGTCGGTGAAGAAGGTCCACAATGTCGTAGCCGGTGACCATCGTGTCAGCGAGTTCGACGAATGTCTCGACGAGCTCTTTCTCTCGCGATACATCCGTCATAGGGGCAATGTACTTTCATTCACGTCGGACTACGCCGAAAAATCGATGTCGCGTCGGATGATGGCCTCCACCACATCGGGGATCGATGTACCGGTTGCGAAAGCGTGAGCCCGAATTACGACCATCGCATCGTCAGACGGTACCCCGAGTTGCGCCATCACCATCCCCGTCGCCTGATGGAGGAACCTCCTCGGTGAGCCCATGGACGCAGGCGACTCCACCTCACTGAGAACTTGGTCCACCACGCGGACCGCGGCAACATCTGCCATCGCCCATGCATTCTGCACCTCGTGCGGGCCCAGAGCATGCGTCGTCGTTGCGTACAAGTCCACAACCCCCACATCGATCGCGCCCACCGCCATCGGGAACGCGTAGGTCGAACGCACCCCACGAGACTCGGCCGCCGTCAGCAGCGCCGGCCAAGACAGCTTGGACGCCTGCCGCAAGTCATGCACCAAGACCGGTGTGCCGGCTGCTTTGGCCTCCCAACAGGGACCCACCCCAAAGTCGAGCTGCGTCTGCTCGAGCTCGGCGGCAACGGCGTCGCTCACGCTCACGGTGTCCAGCTCAAACGGGTCTCCCAGAGTGGAAATTGCCGCATGGCGTATCGGTAGCGTCGACACGAACCAGTCACACAGGGACGAAAAAGCAGGAAATTCCAACATGATGCTCCTGACCTAGGGACAAATCAGCGGCCTAGGTCTAGGGGACGCCGCTCCCCACTGTAGAGCCCTTCCCCGCCGACGCTCGTCACCGTGTCCAGTTGAGGGACGCGGGCCCACTCTTGATCTTGGGCGGGCAGGGCCATACCCTGAACCAACATTGCCCTAGACCTCGGCAGGCTTACTCGCCAGCACAGATCGGGGCATGTTTTGGGAACACTTTTCTACGGTTCAGTCCGCGAACCGATACGACTTCCAGACGTTCTCCTCGCCTACCTGCAGGTCATCACGGTCGCAAAACTGCGGCGAAATGAGGCGTTCTTCGCGTCATGGCGAACGTTGCAAGAAGCGAACGACGAGCGTCTTCATCTCTGGTTGCATCCCTCGATACCTCTGAGGTTCGTCATCGACGTTGAAGACGGCATCGCGTTGCAATCCGCCGTTGTGGAACAACTGATGCGAACGGCCGCCACCTCAACAGTGGGAATCGACCTCGACATCATCCCGCAGACCTCCGCCGACGCCTCCGTTCGACTCTCCCCGGCATCACCGGGATCATGAGACCAATTCGCTCCCGTGCGCCCCTGGCCGCCGCCTGGTACCTCGAAGAGCCCGGCCATTACGTCCTCACCGTCGGTGGGTCTGTCCTTGGTCACGTCATCGAGGCCCCCGACGCCACCTTCATCTCATTCGACGCCCAGGCGAAACCGATCGCACGGCACGACACCCTTACTGACGCGCAGACTCAGACCTCCCACCTCGCGGGAGGGGGCGTCGCCGGCTCACGCGGCATTCCCGCCAAGACCCTAGCCCTCACAGTCGCAGGATCCTTGCTCATGGGCCTTCTCGTCGCCGGCTCTGTTCTTTCGCGGTGACGTCACCTCAGCGGGAGCTAAGGGCAGAACACGGTCGGAGCAGCCGGCACGAAAAACACAGAGAGAAACGTCTCAGTCTGCGAGACGTCCAGGGCCCGAGCTCGGGCATCGTGCGGTGTTCCGCACCTTTCGGGGAGCTACGTCGAGACGGGCAGCGCAGGTGGGGGACCGGAGCCCGCCCCGACCCTCATAAGGTACGGATGGGCCTCGCCCTATTGAGCGTGCTTGACAGGGCGGTTTCGTGAGTCGACCGGGCAGCGAGTGTGGTGCCTGCTACACGTCGGGGGGGGGGGGGGGGAATGTATGGCTGAGCAAGTGATTGTGGCCAGTCCCCGGGCGCTGCAAGAACAACCGAACATCGACACGCAGGTCATCGAGGCAATCCCCGGACCGCGGCAACCGGGCAATCGCCACCCAGGTTCTGCGTCCCACGCATCATCTTCCTGTCGACGAGTTGCGTTCGCGCGACAGCTGAAAGGTGAGCGACCGGATGAACGACGAACGAAAGCACGCGCTGACTCAACGGCGGGTCTTCTTTGTCTGCCTGGGGGTGACGAGGTCGGGGTTGGCGATCGCAGGGCGACCGACGGCGACCAGGCCGGCGATGTTCTCGTCGACGGCCGTGGCGGCATCGTCGTGCGTGGTCATGCGCGAGCGGCCGGGGTTGGTGATGAGGGTGCGGCGCCGGGACGGGGCCGGCCTCCGATAGGACCGGTCGGCGGTCGCGACGCGCAGCGAATGCGCGCCGCGACCGCACACGTCACTCCGCGGTGACCGACGCGCTCCACGTCACGCCGAAGCGGTCGGTCAGCATGCCGAAGCCGGCGCTCCACGCCGAGGCGGCGAGGGGTTCGACGATCGTGGCATCCGTCGACAGGGTGTCCCAGTAGCCCTGGAGCTCTTCGAGGGTGGGGGTGCTGATCGAGACGAACAGCGACTGGTCGGTGACCGTGGTGTTGTTCTCGCGGTGGGTGGAGCCGGGGGCGGCGATGCCACCCTCGGTGCGGCCGGGGATGTCGTAGCCCATGAGGCGGAAGCCGTTCTCGGCGGCGACGAGGCCGAAGACGACTTTGTCGGATCCAGGGATCTCGGCCGGCATCCCGAAATCGGCGTAGGTGTTGACGACGAGGTGTCCGCCGAAGACGGACTGGTAGAACGCGAGCGCCTCACGGGCGTCACCGCGGAAGTTCAGGTGGGTGGTGGTCTGCACGGACATGTCTGCTCCTCGATGAATGGGCCGGGATTGGCTCGTGAAATCACGTTCCCACCCGTATAGGTCGGTTCCTGTCCTAGACCGCGAGTACCGTCGGATGTATGGCCACGACGTCGCGATTGCTCACCCTGCTGTCGCTGCTGCAGGCGCGGCGGGACTGGCCGGGGTCGGTGTTGGCCTCGCGGCTGGACGTCAGCGATCGCACGGTGCGGCGCGACATCGATCGCCTGCGCGAGATGGGCTACCGGATCGAAACGACGATGGGCCCCGACGGGGGATACCGCCTCGACGCGGGCACCGAGATGCCGCCGCTGCTGTTCGACGACGATCAGGCGCTTGCGGTCGCAATCGCTCTGCGTGCCGCTCCCGCGTTGGGTGCGGACATCGGTGAGGCGGCGGTGCGCGCCCTCGCGACGATGCGGCAGGTGCTGCCGTCGCGGCTGCGGCATCGGCTCGACGCTGTGGAGGTGACGACGGTGGGCCGCCCGGGGGAAGCGCCGATCCCTGCCGCTCCGCTGGAGGTGTTGCTGACGCTCGCCCAGGCGGTGCGCGATCGTGTCTCCATCCGCTTCGACTACCTGGCGCGGGAGGGGGACGGCGCCGAGCCCGGTCCGCCGCGGCGGGTGGAGCCCCATCACCTCGTGGCATCCCACGGCCGGTGGTACCTGCTCGGGTGGGACCTCGAGCGCGAGGACTGGCGGCTCTTCTCGGCGGACCGCGTCCGACCCCGGATGCCGCACGGCGCCCCCTTCGTGCCACGGGTCGTGCCGGGTGGGGACATCGACGCGTTCGTATCCGCGCGGTTCAAGGGGTCGGAGACGAACGAGTGGCCCTGCCGCGGGACGGTGCTGTTGCACGCGCCGGCGCGGGACGTGCTGCCGTTCGCGGGCGACGGCATCGTCACCGCCGTCGACGACGATCGCTGCACCCTCGAGATCGGGTCGTGGTCGTGGGGTGCGCTCGCCGCATCGTTCGGGAGGTTCGAGGTGGCGATGGAGGTCGTCGGGCCGCCGGAGTTGGCGGAGGCGTTCGCGGTCCAGGCGGGGCGTTTTGCGGCGGCGGGCCCTTCCGCGGAGGAGCCCCGGCGAGGAAGCTAGCGGCATGACCCAGCCTCTCCGCTACGCCATCAACGTCACCCTCGACGGCTGCTGCTCGCACGAAGCGGGCCTGCCGCCGGATGCCGAGTCCATGGCGTTCTGGACCGACGAGCTGCGCCGCTCCGACACCCTCCTCTACGGCCGCGTCACCTATGAGCTGATGGAGGGCGCGTGGCGCCGACCGCAATCGGGGGAATGGCCGGGCTGGATGGATGCCAGTGAGATCGCGTTCTCGGAAGTGATGGATCCGATGCGGAAGGTCGTGGCATCCGGGACTCTGGACGCCGTCGATTGGAACGCCGAACTGATCCGGGGTGACGTGGTCGAGGCTGTTCGGCGGCTCAAGGAGGAACCGGGGCGAGGGATCGCGCTCGGTGGGGTGAAGCTTCCTGCGGCGCTCGCGGCGGAGGGGCTCATCGACGAGTTCACCTTCGTGGTGCATCCGGTGATTGCGGGGCGGGGGCCGCGGCTGCTCGAGGGCGTCCGGGGTCAGCTGAGCCTGAAACTCGTCGAGCGCCGAGAGCTGGCGTCGGGCGCGACCGTGCAGCGTTATCGGCCGGCGGAGCAAGATTGAGGTTCAAGAAAAGGAGGGGGTTCGGATGCGATGGGTGAGCTTCACGGACCGTTACGGCGCGGAGGAACACGACGACATCACGCTCGACCGCCTCGCTGAATTGCTGGCGACGATCGCCGTTTACGACGGGGATGACGAGCACCGCAGTATCTCGGTGTCCGACTCGGACGCATGGAATCTCGAGTTTTATCCGGATTGGCTGCTCTTCGAGAACGTCGAGGTTGGTGGCAGAGAAGTCGGGCGACTGCGGGGGCTGAGCGATAAGGAACGCCTCGACATTGCCGACGAGTTCATACGGGGGGATTTCGAGGCATTGCGGGCGCGACCCTGGGGGAGCTGACCGATCCTGCGGGGCGTTAGTCGCTGTGCGCGAGTACCGAGCGCGTCAATCAGCGTGCCGGGTGGAACCGGCGGATAGTGGCCAACTGTCCCAGCTCGAATCGTCGCAGCACCGCGATCGCTTTATCGGACGCGAGGAGGCCTGCCTGGCCCTCCAACTGGGAGAAGTCGTCCGTGCCGAACGTCCCCGTCACGTCGAAACAGACAAGCTCAGGGAGCTGTTTGCCTTCGAAAGCCCCGAGCTCTTCCATCTGCGGGTCGAAGGACAGGGTGAAATCACGCTCGTGAAGACCGCTGAACGGACGTAGCTGCTCCGCGAGGTGGGGCTTTGCGAAGTAGATCCCGTACGTCGTTGTGAAGTCCGGGATCGGCAGTTCGTAGATTGTCAGATCGATGCGGCGGAACGGCTTACGGCCCTGACGCAGAGATGCCGGATCGTGGTCGAGTTCGGCATCTTCGCCGTAGCCGAACGGCACTTCGAGTGAAACGACGTAGAAGCGCGGGCCGAAGAGCCTCATTACGGTCTCACCCGGCCGCCGGGTTGGGCACGTCAGTCAGCCATCCGGCGCAGATCCTCATGCCGTTAGGCTAACCGGGGATAGCCGCGGTCGACATGCACAAATGGGGCGACGCCGCTGTCGCGACGTCGCCCCATTGGCATCCGGGAATCAGGCCTGCAGGAACGGGTAGTCCGTGTAGCCGCGCTCGTCGCCGCCGTAGACGGAGGCCTGGTCGACCTCGTTCTCGTCGGCGCCCTTCTCCCAGCGGGTGACGAGGTCGGGGTTGGCGATGGCGGGGCGGCCGACGGCGACCAGGTCAGCGAGGTCCTTCTCGACCACCGAGACGGCCTCGTCGCGCGTGGTGACGCTCGAGAAGCCGGAGTTGATGATGAAGGTGCCGCCGAAGGTGCGGCGGAGGTCCTGGATCAGGTCGCCGGCCGGGTCGGCGTGCAGCACGCTCAGGTACGCGAGGCCCAGGGGAGCGAGGCCCGACACGAGCGCCTCGTAGGTGGCGCGGGTCTCGGCGTCATCGGTCTCCCAGACGTCCTGGATGTTGTGCGCGGGCGAGATGCGGATGCCGACGCGCGTCGCGCCGACCTCGGCCACGACGGCCTGAGCGACCTCGATGACGAATCGGGCACGGGCCGCGGGGGATCCGCCGTACTCGTCGGTGCGCTGGTTCGACGCGGGCGAGAGGAACTCGTGCAGCAGGTAGCCGTTGGCGCCGTGCAGCTCGACGCCGTCGAAGCCGGCATCCACGGCCTTGCGGGCAGCGGCGACGAACTCGTCGCGAACGGTTGCGAGCTCCGTGGTCTCAAGCGCGTGCGGCACGGCGTAGGCGACCTTCGTGCCGTCGGCGAGGCGCGTGTCACCCTCGATCGCGATCGCCGAGGGGGCGACGATGCGGTCGGTGCCCGTGATCTCGGGGTGCGTGACGCGTCCGC
>Ga0308171_1003345_pt1 | contig 14828 bp, 15 predicted proteins | sample PhyGR1_FD_202135 | JGI IMG/M metagenome (GOLD analysis project Ga0308171, IMG submission 202135) | Phyllosphere microbial communities from UC Gill Tract Community Farm, Albany, California, United States - DLSLSG.R1 | ecosystem: Host-associated > Plants > Phyllosphere > Unclassified | place: USA... | reverse complement strand
CTGCTGGTCGCAGAACCGTCGCGTCGAAATCGTCTACACCGCGCAGTAATCCATGCGCCTTGGCATCAAACTGATGCTGGTCGTTGCGGCAGCCCTCGTGGCTGCCGCACCGGCGCATGCACAACGTCAGAGCCTGGCCGACCGCGTCGGTTCGCTCGAGCAGCAGATGTACAACAACAGTGCCAACCAGGACCTGTTGAACCAGATCAACCAGCTGCGGCAGCAGGTCACCAGCCTGCAGGCCTCGATCGAGCAACTCCAGCACGACAACGCCCAGCTCAAGCAGACCGCCCAGGACCAGTACCTGGATCTGGACAGCCGCCTGAACCGGTTGGAAGGGGGCTCTGCCGCCCCGGCCCTGCCTGCGGTTCCGGCGAGCGCACCGAAGGCACCTGCAGCCCCGGCAAAACCCGCAGCGGCGGCCACTTCCGAGCGGCCGCCTTCCGTCCATGGTGACCCGGGCAGCCTGGCCGTCACCGGTGACGAGCGCACGTCCTACAACGTGGCCTTCGACGCGCTGAAGGCGGGCAAGTACGATGATTCGGCGCAGCTGTTCCTGAGCTTCCTGGAGCTGTACCCGAACGGCGTCTACGCCCCCAATGCGCTGTACTGGCTGGGTGAAAGCTATTACGCCACCCGCAATTTCCCGATGGCCGAGTCCCAGTTCCGCGAACTGCTCTCGCGCTATCCCACCCACGACAAGGCCGCAGGTGGCCTGCTCAAGATCGGCCTCTCGCAGTATGGCGAGGGCAAGGTCGACCAGGCCCAGCAGACGCTGGAAACCGTCGTGGCGCAATACCCGGGCTCGGATGCCGCGCGTACCGCGCAGGACCGCCTGCAGTCGATCCGCCTCGGCAATCAGATCCGCTGATCCGCTGAGCGGGCGTACAATGTGTTCCCCGTAGCGCCGAGCCCTTGCTCGGCTGCTTTCGTTTCCGGGTCGGCAAACCCGTCCGGATCCGGTAGCGCCGGGCCATGCCCGGCGATCTGCATTACCCGCCGGGCCATACCCGACCGGCTGCTGTTGTAGAGCCGAGCCATGCTCGGCTGCGTTCGTTACCGGCCACGGTAGCCCACCCGCCACGTGTCCCACCAAGAAGTCCCCGCCATGACCGCCGTTACCCCGTCCGCCGCCGTTGCCACGCCCAGCGAGATCGTGCAGTCGCCACTGCCGCGCCTGAAGATCACCGAGATCTTCACCTCTCTGCAGGGCGAAGCCGATACCGCCGGTTGGCCGACCGTGTTCGTGCGCCTGACCGGTTGCCCGCTGCGCTGCCAGTACTGCGACACCGCCTACGCCTTCCATGGCGGTACCTGGTGGGACATCGACGACATCGTGGCCCACGTGCAGGCCCAGGGCGTGCGCCACGTCTGCGTGACCGGCGGCGAGCCGCTGGCGCAGAAGCGCTGCCTGGTGCTGCTGCAGAAGCTGTGCGATGCCGGCCTGGACGTGTCGCTGGAAACCTCCGGTGCGCTGGACGTGAGCGCCGTCGATCCGCGCGTGTCGCGCGTGGTCGACATCAAGACCCCGGGTTCGGCCGAGGTCGCGCGCAACCGCTGGGAAAACCTGCCGCTGCTGACCACGCGCGACCAGATCAAGTTCGTGATCTGCAACCGCGAAGACTACGACTGGGCCAAGACCATGGTCGCCGAACACCAGCTGGTGCAGCGCACGATGGTGTTCTTCTCACCCAGCAAGGGCGAAATCACTGCCCGCCAGCTGGCCGACTGGATCGTCGAAGACCGGCTGCCGGTGCGCTTCCAGATGCAGTTGCATAAAATCCTGTGGAACGACGAGCCGGGCCGATGAGCCGGCGCAGCGTTTCCTGATGTAGCTCCGGCGCGGGACAGCGTGCTGGCTTTCTCCCCCAACCGGATGATTTACCCATGAAGAAGGCAGTCGTGCTTCTCTCCGGCGGCATGGATTCAGCCGCCGTCATCGCCATGGCCCAGGAACAGGGCTTCGCCGTGCATGCCCTCAGCGTGCGTTACGGCCAGCGCCACACCTCCGAGCTGGATGCTGCCGCGCGCGTGGCCAAGGCCCAGGGCGTGATCGTGCACAAGACCGTGGACGTGGACCTGCGCAGCATCGGCGGCTCGGCGCTGACCGACGACATCGACGTGCCCGAGGCGGGCGGCGAGGGCATCCCGGTCACCTACGTGCCGGCGCGCAACACCATCATGCTGTCGCTGGCGCTGGGCTGGGCCGAAGTGCTTGGTGCCAACGACATCTTCTGCGGCGTCAACGCCGTGGACTACTCTGGCTACCCCGATTGCCGCCCAGAATTCATCGCCGCCTTCCAGGCGCTGGCCAACCTGGCGACCAAGTCGGGCGTGGAAGGTGCAGGCATCACCGTGCATGCGCCGCTGCAGTTCCTCAGCAAGGGCCAGATCGTCAGCGAAGGCGTGCGCCTGGGCGTGGACTTCGGCCTGACCGTGTCCTGCTACAACGCCGATGCCAACGGCGCGGCCTGCGGGCATTGCGATGCCTGCCGCCTACGCGCGCAGGGCTTCGCCGACGCCGGCGTGCCCGACCCGACGCTGTACGCCTGACCGACTCTGGTAGGGCCGGCCGCTGGCCGGCCTCCCCGGCAGGTCTGATTCTGGTAGGTGCCAACCTTGGTTGGCGCTGTCCGCCGCGCGCGGCCCGGCGCTACCGCTGCTGCAACCAACCCGATGCTTCAATGAAACCGCGCACCGCAACCGGATCGCTGTAATCCAGCTCGATCATCCGTGCGATCGCCGCCTGCTCATCCGGCTGCCGGCGCATGTACTCCTGCGCGATGCGGTAACCAGCGTAGTACCCCACATCACTCACCCCGAACGCATTGCGGGCGCTGTTGTACAGCCAGTTGTCCAGCGCATCGCCATCCATTTCCGCGCTGAAGCGAGCGCGGATCTCCGATTCGTGCAACGGCCCATAGGTGTACAGCGGCAGTGCCGGGCGGCGACCGCTGACCCGCTCGGCGATGTACTCGGCCACGCCCTCACGCACTGCGTATTGTGCGAGCGATCCGGTGGTCTCGCGCTGCTGGGTGTGCACGTACTCATGCAGGTTGTTCTGCGCGTTGTTCGCGGCGGGCGTGCTGTCGTAGAAAATCCGCAGACGACTGCGCAACGGCTCCGGTAGCTCGCTGACATCCACGCCTGCCTCGCCGAGGGCCATCTCCGCGCCGATCAGTACCTGGTCCCCCAGCGTGGTGCCGCCTGTGCGCAGCACGCCCACCGCATAGGTGATGCTGGCCGGGCGCAGGGCGGGATAGAGCTTACGGAACACAGCCAGATCCCGCTCCAGCGTAGCGCTGGCCTGCCGGGCGTTGGCGGTCAGCGGCCGCACCGAGGCCCAGAAGCGCGGCCAGGCGAGCATTGCTTGTGCGTATTCGGCGGCGGTGTAGTTGCGCACCTTCATCAGCGCATGCAGGCCAGGGCTGCCGGGCTCGATGTAGCGCTGCTGCACCAGGGCCACCCGCTGCGCGGCATCGGGCTCGGCGAGCACCGCATTGTAAGTAGCCCAGAAGCGGCCGATGTCGTCGGTTCGCACCTGTGCAGGCGATGCCGCAGAGGCGGCAAACGGCATCAGCAGGGCGAGCATCAGTGGCAGTGGCAGGCGCATCCATCGCTCCGGGGCAGGGTCGCAGGTGAGATGCGGAGGATGGCGGAAAGGTTTAGAGGCCCGCAGCCGGGGTAGTGCCGGCCGCTGGCCGGCAACCTGGTAGATCCCCGGCTTCACCCCACCCGGAAAAGTACGGTAGAATGCCCACCCCGCCGAAAGGCCGGGGCCTTGCATGGGCCGTTAGCTCAGTCGGTAGAGCAGAAGACTTTTAATCTTTTGGTCGATGGTTCGAATCCATCACGGCCCACCATTGCAGGCAATGACTCCGGTCATCCAGAAAGGCACCGCCACGCGGTGCCTTTTTTGTTGCAGAACGGTGAGGTCCTACCTGGACTTCGCGCCCTGGGAACGGGCTGCCTCGCGGTCTGCCGCTACCTGTGCGGCAACCGCGGCCGCGTTGGCAGCACGCTCCACTGCGGCGCGTTCTGCGTCGAACCGTGCCTGCCGCTGGGCGCTGTAATTGCGCTCCAGTTCCAGCGAGGCAATGAAGCTGTCGGGGTGCTTGGCGGCGCACGCCTGCTGTACCAATTGCACGGCATGGTCGGACAGGCCGGGTTGGATGTTGCCGAGCAGGCAGTCGGCGTAAGGCACGGAAGCAGCCGGGCTTGCGGCCAGCGCGGCAATGATCATGGCATTCAACATGCGAACCTCCTTGTGTCAGTGTCGACGGAACCCGGGACGGGCCCGGTCCGAGTATGGGCTGGATTATGGTGCGGGGTTGCTACTCAGGCCGGATATCCCGGCACACCAGTTCCGCCAGCCCGCGGAAGGCGAAGAACAGCCCTTCGACCACGCCGTCATCCAGATGCCGGTCCGGCGTTGCCATTGATCGGCAGCGATCGGCGGCGTGCAGCATCTCTGCCACGGTCAGCATGCCGACGGCCGCGCGCTCCACGCGTGACAGTGCCAGCCTGCGCCCTGCGGGAAGGCTGATATCAGGCCAGGGCTGGCCGTCTGCACCTTCGCCCGCGCGGATGCGTTCGAGGCAGCCCAGGAACGTGCTCAGTTCGGGCGCAGGGTTGTCATCGTCGTCGTTGATGCTGGCGGCATATGAGGCATAGGGCGGACCTTCGGTCATCTCGGCTTCCTCGGCTCTGGGGTGGGAATGCCACCGCGCAGAGCGGGTGGCGGACGGTGCATGGCTGCAAGCCGGAATGACATCAAGCAATTGACCGGCGGGCCCGAAGACCCCCACGCACCGCCCGCCATAGAGGCCGACGGATCACCCGCCGGCACCGATTCAGGACGGTGCCGACGGGCGAGCGCAAACAACGTGCTTGATAGTCGTTACGGGCTTGCAGGCCCGGTGCCACCCGTTGTCGGTGGCGCAGCATGGTGTTTACGCCTGCGCTTGGATTTCAATCAGGAATTTCCGGAAGGACATGCGGAATCCAGACGCGCGACGATGGTGGCGCAGGCCTGACTTGCGCAGCAAGCGTCAGTACACGACGCATTCGTTTCCGCGTCTGGTGGATGGCGCTGGAAGATGCCGCAAACCGCACATTGCGATGCGTCTGCCGTGAACCTGCGCGTGTAAAGCTGGCTTCACTTTTGCCATCAATGCCCCCTGTACGTGCTCGTCGTACCCGCCGCATTCCGGTGCAGGTGCGACGGGAGCGGCGTCCTTGGCGGTTCAAACGCGACAGGTGGCGGTGCACGCGCGGTACGGGGCCCGTACCCGGGCGCGATTCACGGCAGGTCCATCCACGCATGGCGTGGATCTGCGCATCTGGCAGCCGCCGACACCTGCGTTCGGGGGCTATGCTGGGCATCTTTCCTGGGAAGGGCGCCCAATGCGCTTGATCGTGCTGTCGCTGTTGTTGTCCGCTGTCTCTGCCACACCGTTGATGGCCGCCGAACCGGCACCTTTGCCGGCGGTCGCCTCACCGTTGGTCATCGGCGAGACCTTCACGCTCCAGTCCAAGGCGCTGGGCGAGACCCGCCGCATCAACGTCTATCGTCCACAGCCGTGGGGACTGGACCCGAAGACGCCGCTACCGGTGCTGTACATGCCCGACGGCGGCATCGGCGAGGACTTCCTGCACGTGGCCGGGCTGGTGCAGGTGCTGACGGGCAACGGCAGCATGCGTCCGTTCCTGCTGGTTGGCATCGAGAACACCGAGCGCCGCCGCGACATGACCGGCCCCAGCAATGTCGCGGAGGATCGCAAGATCGCGCCGCGCATCGGCGGCTCGGCGGCGTACCGTGATTTCCTGCGCGATGAACTGATGCCGCAGGTACGCCAGCGTTATGCGACCACAGACGAGCGGGCACTGATCGGGGAATCGCTGGCCGGGTTGTTCGTGATCGAGACGCTGCTGCAGGAACCGGCCTTGTTCAACAGCTATATCGCGCTGGACCCCAGCCTGTGGTGGAACCACGGCGCCTTGCTGTCTGGCGCAGGCAAGCAGGTGCCGTCGGTTGCGCGCAGCGGCGTGCGGCTGTTCCTGGCCAGCAGTGGCCAGCCGGAACTGGCTGCCTCGAGCGCACGCCTGGCGGCGGTGTTGCAGCAGGCATCGCCGGCAACGCTGGTGAAGTACCAGCCGCTTCCGGAAGAGACCCACGCGACGATCTACCACCCGGCGGCGCTGCAGGCGCTGCGCACACTGTTCCCGGCACCACCACCGGCATCGCCCTGAGGGGTTTGGCGCGACCCGCACGCTGCTGCAGGTGCTTCCGGGTGAAGGGCCGTATACCGGCGGCTGACGGCCGGCTCCATCCACGCATGGCGTGGATCTACTGGCAGCATTTTCCGTTCACGCAACGGTGCGCATGGCAGTAGATCCACGCCACGCGTGGATGCACCGGTAGATCCACGCAATGCGTGGATGGCAGCCTCAGGCCGCGCTCGCCTGCGGCGCCGGCATCAGCGCGGCATCGGCGGCATGGCGGAAGCACAGCCGGATCGCATCCAGCAGCTCGCTCATGTTGTAGGGCTTGGGCAGGAAATGGATGCCGTCGTGCAACTGCGGCAGCACGGCATGCTGGTCCATGCCGGAGGTCACCAGGATCGGCAGCTGCGGATACAGGCTGCGCACGCGGTTGGCGGCTTCGATGCCACTGACCGGGCCGAGATTGACGTCGGTGAACATCAGGTCGAAGCGCTCTCCGGCGGCCAGCAGGCCCAGCGCAGCTTCGGCGCTGCTGACGCCTGCGACGTGGCAGGCCTGGCTCTCCAGCGCCATCCGGCTCAGTTCACGGGTTTCCTCGGCGTCTTCGATCAGCAGGACGCGTGGTTCAACGTGGCGCTTGGACAGCAGCATGACGCAACAACTCCGGACGGCAGGGCATGAAAGGCGCGCAAGTATGCGCAAGCCCCCAGTGAGCCCCGCGTGCAGGATCGGCTAAGCCGGCGTTACAGCGCCCGGTTGCGCTGGGTCCGCACATGCCAGGCCAGCGCTGCCACCACCAGCAGCGCGGTGCCGATGCGCAGGCTGGTGGCCTGCCAGCCCAGCGCAACGGCGTCGTCGAGGCTGAACACATTCCAGGCCAGGTTCATCGACACGTGCAGGGCCAAGCCGCACCACAGGGTGTTGCCGTCGAGGTGGTCGAGCCAGGCGAAGATGAATCCGCCGAACGCGATCACTACGCCGACGAACAGGGCCACGCCGCCGCCGTCGAAGCCGCCGAAGCCCAGCCAGTGCACCACGCCGAACAGCAGGGCCTGCGGCAGCGCGAGCAACGGCCAAGGGCCGCGCACGATCTTCGCCAGCAGCACGAAGCCCAGGCCTCGGAACAGCACTTCTTCGGCCAGCGGGAACAGCACGGCCAGCATCGCGGCGTCCAGCGTCGTCAGCGCCGTGTTGGGCGTCCCCAGCAGGGCCAGCCCCAGCCAGCACGGCAGGCTGGCCAGCAGCACCCACAGCGGGCCGCGCATGCCATTTCCGCGCAGGCCGAGGCTGGCCAGCAGGCCCACACCGCGGGGGCGCAGCAGCGTGGCCAGCAGCAGTGCGACCAGCACCGCCAGCGCGTTGTCCAGCAGGCTGCCACCGTAGGGCATGGGCAGGGCGGGAATCGGCGCGCCCAGCGCGGCACTGATGTCACGCACGTTCAGGCCGAGGCCCACGCCAAGCAGCGTCAGCAACAGGCGCATGACGGTGGGAATCGCGTCGCGGGCAGTCATCTGCATTCCTTGCAGCGGGGGCGCAGGCAGTCTGCAGGGCGGGGGATGGGGCGGCACGCGCCGGAAGTCCCTGTGCCATCGGTCATGCGTTGCCGCACAGTCATCGGCACACAGGTACAGTCGAGGCCAGACCGACAGGAGCAATGCGAATGCTGTGCCCCGTGTGCAAGACCCAGACCCTGCAGATGGCCGAGCGCCATGGCATCGAGATCGACTACTGCCCGAGCTGCCGTGGTGTATGGCTGGATCGTGGCGAACTCGACAAGATCATCGAGCGCGCCACCGACGGTGCGGGTGCCGCCATGCCGCCGCCAGGGCCCGCGCCGGTGCAACCACAGGCCGCGCCGCCGCCGGTGATGCATCGCGATACCCGTCATCTCGGCCAGCGCCACGATGACAATCGTGGCCAGTACAGCCAGGGCTACAAGAAAAAGAAGAAGGAGAGCTTCCTCTCCGAGCTGTTCGATTTCTGACGCGGCTCAGGGCCGGCGCAGGATGAACTCGCGGTCGCGGCTGTCGCCGACGATGAAGTCATACTCGCCAACCTTGCTGCAGCCGTAGCGCGCGTAGAAGCGCTGCGCACCAAAGTTCTCTTCCCACACGCCCACCCACAGGGTGCGGCGCTGTGGCTGGTCCAGCCAGGTCATGAAGGCATCCATCAGGCGCGCGCCGTGGCCGCCGTTCTGGTGGCTGGCCAGGATGTACAGCCGCTTCAGTTCGATGTCGACTTCGCGTGCTTCGGCATGCGGCAGGGTGTTGGCGCCGGCGGCCAGGTAGCCCACCACGGTTTCACCCTCCAGCAGCAGCCACACCGCGCTGCGCGGGTCGGAAAGTTCTGCGCGCTGCGGCTCGGTGCCGTAGTGATCCTGCAGGAACGCGTGCAGATCCTGCGGCGGATAGGAATCGCCCCAGGTTTCGGTATAGGTCGCGATGGCGATCGCCGACAACGCGTCGACGTCGGCGAGAGTGGCGCGGCGGATAGGCAACGACATGATGCAGCCTGCAATGGAACGTGCGGCAGTGTAGCCGGCCCCGGCGGTTACCGGGGCTGGCTGCTGCTCATGATCGGCTGCTCAGAACCACATGCGGATGCCGGCGACCCAGCGTGTGTCGCGTGCGTGGTCGCCCGCATAGTCGGCGGTATCGCCGAAGGCGCGTTCGTGGCTGATGCCGATGTACGGCGCGAAGCGACGGTTGAACTCGTAGCGCAGGCGCAGGCCGGCTTCGACCTTGGTGAGGCCGCGACCGATGCCGTGCTCCGGTTCGTCCTTGCTGGCCACGGTCGCTTCCAGCAGGGGCTGCAGGATCAACCGGTTGCTCAACAGCACGTCGTATTCGATCTCGGCCTTTGCCATCAGCTGGCCACCGGAACCGGCATACAGCGTGGCCGAGCTTTCGAACTTGTACGGCGCCAAGCCCTGGATGCCGATCGCCGCCCAGGTGCGTGAATCGGCGGGGCGGAAGTCCTGGCGTACGCCAACCAGCACGTCCCACCATGGCGAAATGGCGCGGCCATACAGTGCTTCCACGCCTGATGATTCGGTGCGGCCTTCACTGCGTTCGCCATCGGTGCGCAGCCACAGGCGGTTGATGTTGCCGCCGATCCAGCCGCTGGCCTCCCAGGCCTGGCCGTTGCCTTTCTTTCCATCCCAGTGCTCCAGGCGGTCGATCAGCAGCAGGCTGTTGATCTCTGGTGCGTGTTCCATCGCACCGTGTGCGATGGGCGGGAAGGCGGCGGCACGGTCGGCATCGGTGGGTACCGGGATCGGCTCGCGCGGTTTGGTGGACGTGGGCGTGCCATGGCCCATTGTCGAGTGATTCATCGCGCCATGGTCCATCGATGAATGGTCCATCGCACCGTGATCCATCTTCGAATGATCCACGTCGGCCGCTGGCGTGGCATCGGCAGGAGGCGCGTGTGCTGTCATGTCATGACTGGCATGGGACTGCGCGAACGCGGGCAGCGCAGCCAACAGGCCGAGGGTCAACAGGCTTGGGGCAAGCAGGGAACGGCTCATTCTTCGATCCTCACTTCGCGCATCATGCCCGCTTCCATGTGGTACAGCAGATGGCAGTGGTAGGCCCAGCGGCCGAGGGCATCGGCGCGTACGCGATAGGTGCGGCGTGTACCGGGCGGCATGTCGATGGTGTGCTTGCGCACCTGGAATTCACCCTGTGCGTTTTCCAGATCGCTCCACACGCCGTGCAGGTGGATCGGGTGCTGCATCATGGTGTCGTTGACCAGCACGATGCGCATGCGCTCACCGTAGTTCAGCCGTAGCGGTTCGGCCCCGGCGAAGGGAATGCCGTCGAACGACCAGGAGAACTTTTCCATGTGGCCGGTCAGGTGCAGCTCGATCTCGCGGTTGGGCTCGCGGCCATCGGGGTCTTCGAACAGGCTGCGCATCGCACCATAGGTCAGTACCTGGCGGCCGTTGTCGCGCAGGCCGATGCCGGGGTCGTCCAGCTTGGGCTCGGTGGCCGAACTCTGCATGTCCACCAGCGGATTGTTGCGCTCGCTGGCCGGATGCTCTGGCGCTTTGCTGGCGGCATTGCCGCCGCCATGTGCGCCGTGGCCCATGCTGGCACCGCAGCCGCCTTCCATGCCCTTCATTGCTGCCATGTCGTGGCCGCCGTGGCCGCCGCTGCCCATGTCGTGGCCCATGTCGCTCATCGTCAGCAACGGGCGCGGATCGCGCGCGGGAATCGGTGCCTGCAGTCCATGGCGCACGGCGAGGGTGCCGGCGGCACAACCAGTGCGGCCCATGTCCTGGCAGAAGATGGTGAAGGCGTCTTGGCCGCTGGGTTCCACCAGTACGTCGTAGGTTTCGGCCGGGGCGATGCGGAACTCGTCGATGCTGACCGGATGGATGTACTGGCCGTCGGCGGCGACCACGGTCATCTTCAGGCCGGGAATGCGTACGTCGAAGTAGGTCATCGACGCGCCGTTGATGAAACGCAGCAGCACCTTTTCGCCACTGCGGAACAGCCCGGTCCAGTTGCCGGCCGGCGCGGTACCGTTCATCAGGTAGGTGTAGGTGTGCGCGTTGATGTCGGAGATGTCGGTCGGGGTCATCCGCATCCGGCCCCACATGCCGCGGTCGGACAGCGCCGCCGACCAGCCGTCGCGCTTCGCGTCACGCAGGAAGTCGGGCAGGGTGCGCTTGTAGTAGTTGTCGTGCTCGGCGAGCTTCTTCATGCGCCGGAACAGCGCGCCGGGATCCATGTCGGTCCAGTCGGACAGCATGATCACGTGCTCGCGGTCATACCGGTACGGCGCCGGTTCGGCCGGGTCGATGATCAGCGCGCCGTACAGCCCGGCCTGTTCCTGGAACAGCGAATGGCTGTGATACCAGTAGGTGCCGGACTGCTTGAGGTCGAAGTGGTAGTGGTAGGTCTCGCCGGGGCCGATGCCATTGAAGCTCAGGCCAGGCACGCCATCCATGTTGGCCGGCAGCAGGATGCCGTGCCAGTGGATCGAAGTGGGGTGCTGGCCGAGCGTGTTGCGCACGAACAGGTCCACGGTCTGCCCTTCGCGCCAGCGCAGGATCGGTGCCGGCAGCGATCCGTTGACGGTGATCGCCGGGCGGGTGCGTCCGGTGAAGTTGGCCAGCGACTCGCCGATCGCCAGTTCGACACGGGTATCGCTGATGACCGCCGGCGCGCCGGCCAGACGTGGTGTGGCAGAGGCGGCGGCGAGCGCGCGCTGCGGGATGCCGGCTGCGGCGATGCCGGCAACCACGCCGCCGGCAGCGATGCCCTGCACGAACAGACGGCGCGACGGCATGGGCGCAGCGCCCGGGCCGGGAGGAATACGGGTACTCATGGTGGTGACTCCAAACACGGGAAGGCGCCAGCGCAGGGCCGGCTTCAGTGCGCAGCGCGCACAAGGCGTGTTGGATCAGCCGATGGGAGGGCGTGAGAGCGGGGGCAGCGGCGGGGCCGGGCGGCCATCGGCAGGCATCGGCTGCGGGGCCAGGGAAAGACCGGGACCGGTCAGGAACGGCAGTGCCTGCACCGCCAGCAGCGGGTGCTGGGCGCAGCTGCGCACGCAGTCCTTGATCTGGCAGTGCGCGTCATGGGCGGGGGCCTTGGCCTGCGGCGCGTCGCCTGCGGTCATCCCGGTGTGGTGGTGGCAGCCCGCGCTGGCGCCATCGGTCATCGCCGAGGTCTTCGCATGGGCCATGCGGCCCATGTCCTCGTGTCCGCTGGCCATGGCCGCGTTCAGCCCGTTGAGCAACAGGCTGAGCATGAGCACGACACGGAGCAGGGTCGAGGCCAGGGACATGGCGCTAATCTAGCGGCAAGTGGGCGGACATGCACATCCGGCTGAACCGGTGGTTCAAGGTTTGAGCCGGGCGAGGGTGCGCAATCCCCCAGCCTGGTAGCGCCGGGCCATGCCCGGCGAGCGTGAAGCGCGGTCAATATGCGGGCCGCCGGGCATGGCCCGGCGCTACCGGGGTTATCCCTCTTCGCGCACGATCTCGACCAACCTCGGGCCATAGCGGCTGAGCTTGGTGCCGCCGATGCCACCGACCCGGGCCAGTTCGTCCAGCGAGGTCGGGCGCTGTTCGGCGATGTTGCGCAGGGTGCTGTCGTGGAAGATCACAAAGGCCGGCACGTTCTGCTCGCGTGCCAGCTCGGCGCGCAGGCCACGCAGCGCATTGAACAGGGCCAGGTCCTGCGGCAGCACCGACAGGCCGGTGCGCTGCGCGCTGCGTTCGCGCCCGGCGCTGGCGCTGACCGCGTCGCGGCGCATGCTGATCTGGCGGCGACCGGTCAATACGTCGCGGCTGGCATCGGTCAGGCGCAGGCCACCGTGGCCCTCGCTGTCCACTTCCAGCAGGCTGGCGGCCACCAGCTGGCGGAACACGCTGCGCCAGGTGCGCGCATCCAGGTCGCGGCCGATGGCGTAGGTGCTCAGCTTGTCGTGGCCCTGCTGCTTGACCTTCTCGTTCTCGCTGCCGCGCAGGACGTCGATCAGGTGGCCGACGCCGAAGCGCTGGCCACTGCGGTATACGCAGCTCAAGGCCTTCTGCGCGGGGATGGTGGCATCCCAGGCCGCCGGTGGGGTCAGGCAGTTGTCGCAGTTGCCGCAGGGCCTGGGATAGGTCTCGCCGAAACCGGCCAGCAGCACCTGGCGGCGGCACTGCATCGATTCGCAGTACCCCAGCAGGTGGTCGAGCTTGGACCGCTCCAGCTGCTTGCGCTCCTCGCTGGCCTCGGACTGCTCGATCATCTGCTTGAGCAGCACCACATCGCCCAGGCCGTAGCAGAGCCAGGCCTCGGCGGCTTCGCCATCGCGGCCGGCGCGGCCGGTTTCCTGGTAGTAGCCTTCCATCGACTTGGGCAGGTCGGTATGGGCGACAAAGCGCACATCCGGCTTGTCGATGCCCATGCCGAAGGCGATGGTCGCGCACATGACGATGCCGTCCTCGCGCAGGAACCGGCGCTGGTTGTTGGCACGCACTTCCGCGGGCAGGCCGGCGTGGTAGGGCAGGGCATTGAACCCCTGCGTGCACAGGAACTCGGCGGTTTCCTCCACCTTGCGCCGTGACATGCAGTAGACGATGCCGGCCTCGCTGCGATGGCTGCGCAGGAAATCGCTCAGCTGCTTGCGGGCGTTGTCCTTCTGCACCACGGTGTAGCGGATGTTGGGGCGATCGAAGGAGCTGACGAAGTGACGTGCTTCGGCCAGGTCCAGGCGTTCGGCGATCTCGCGCTGGGTGGGCGGGTCGGCGGTGGCGGTCAGGGCGATCCGCGGAATCTCCGGCCAGCGCTCGTGCAGGACGGTCAGCTGCCGGTATTCGGGGCGGAAGTCGTGTCCCCATTGCGACACGCAATGCGCTTCGTCGATGGCGAACAGGGCGATCCGGCTGCGCGACAGCAGCGACAGGAAGCGGCCGGTCAGCAGGCGCTCGGGAGCGACGTAGAGCATGTCGAGCTCACCGGCGAGCAGTTCGCGTTCTACCCGGCCGGCCGTTTCGGCGTCCAGGGTCGAGTTCAGGAATTCGGCGCGTACACCGAGCTGGCGCAGGGCTTCGACCTGGTCCTGCATCAGCGCGATCAGCGGCGAGATGACGATGCCACAGCCGTCACGCAGCAGGGCGGGCACCTGGTAGCACAGTGATTTGCCGCCGCCGGTGGGCATCAGCACCAGCGCATCATGACCGGCAGCCACATGCTCCACGATGTCCTGCTGCGGACCACGGAAATCGTCGTAACCAAAGACGCGGCGGAGCAGGTCGTGCGCGGGACGGGAAGCCATCCGGCTAGTTTACCCCGGCGGGGGAGTCGGCAGGGCTGCGCCCTGCACCTGCCATGAGCCAGAGCAACGTCAACGTCAACGTCAAGGGCAACAGCCGGCTCTGGGGTGATGCGTGGTTTGGCGGGGCGGTGTCGGATTGCGGGGACGCCGCAAGTACGTCCCTGTAGGCTTGGCCGCGGCATCCATGCCGCGGACACCCCGCAATCCGACACCGCCCCACCCCCGACAATTTCCCGGTGACGGTGGGTCCATCCACGCCATGCGTGGATCAAATTTGTCAGATATCGACAAACAAAATGGGGTCGGATCCGTTTTCCGCAGGAAAACGGATCCGACCCCAGCGGCTTTGCTGCCAGATCGCAAGGGTCTGTCAAGGGCGGGGTGGGTCCGGTTGCGGGAGTGTCAGCCGCATGGATGCGGCTGCCAAGCCCCCAAGGACGGGTTTACGGCGTCTCCCGCAACCGGACCCACCCCGCCAACCCACAGGGAACCAGCTCCTGCTCTGGCCGTTGCCGTTGCCGTTGCTGTTGCTGTTGCTTCGGCCTCTGCGGGTGCAGGGCGCAGCCCTGCCGAACCACCCTCAACCCTTACTGGAGCAGCGAGCGCAGCATCCACGCGTATTTCTCGTGGGTCTGCAGGCGCTGGGTCATCAGATCCTCGGTCGGGGCATCGTCGCCCTTGGCAGCCACATCCAGCACTTCACGTGCCGTACGGCATACCGCTTCGTTGGCGACCACCAACTGGCGTACCATTTCACGCCAGTCCGCACTGTCGGTCAGGCCCGGCTCCTCGACGATCGAGGTCAGCGCAGCAAATTCCCGGTA
>Ga0308171_1003344_pt1 | contig 14830 bp, 17 predicted proteins | sample PhyGR1_FD_202135 | JGI IMG/M metagenome (GOLD analysis project Ga0308171, IMG submission 202135) | Phyllosphere microbial communities from UC Gill Tract Community Farm, Albany, California, United States - DLSLSG.R1 | ecosystem: Host-associated > Plants > Phyllosphere > Unclassified | place: USA... | reverse complement strand
TGGCTGGAAGAGCGTCTGCGTGCCGACTTCGATCTTAACCTGCCGATTGCGGAATGGCTGGATAAAGAGCCGGATCTGCATGAGGAAGTGCTGCGTGAGCGTATTATGACCCACGCGACCGAGAGCTATGCTGCCAAAGAAGAGATCGTCGGTGCCGAGATGATGCGTAACTTCGAAAAAGGCGTGATGCTGCAGACGCTGGATTCACTGTGGAAAGAGCATCTGGCTGCGATGGACTATCTGCGTCAGGGCATCCATCTGCGTGGCTATGCGCAGAAAGATCCGAAGCAGGAGTACAAGCGCGAATCCTTCGCCATGTTCGCTGCGATGCTGGAATCACTGAAATATGAAGTGATCAGTACCCTGAGCAAGGTTCAGGTGCGTATGCCTGAAGAGGTTGAAGCGATGGAGCAGCAGCGTCGTGAAGAAGCCGAGCGTCTGGCGCAGCAGCAGCAGCTGAGCCACGTAGAAGAGGATGCGCTGGCAGAACCGGCGGCAGAGCAGAGCGGTGAACGTAAAGTCGGCCGCAACGATCCCTGCCCGTGTGGTTCCGGTAAGAAATACAAGCAGTGTCATGGCCGTATCGCCTGATACGCAATGCTGATGAAAAAGGAGCCGCTGGCTCCTTTTTTATGCCCGCCGCCCATCAGTTCCTCGCGCCAGAGCAGACGTAAAGCGGTTAACTTCCGCTAGAGCATGTTCTAAAATCAGCCCTCACTCATTACGACCGGACAGTTTCCATGAAGCACCTGCAGGTTGCGGTTGGCATCATTCGCAATGCCAGTAAACAAATTTTCCTTGCCCAGCGCGCGTCAACGTCTTACATGGCGAACAAATGGGAGTTTCCCGGCGGTAAGATTGAAGCGGGCGAAAGCGCGGAAGAGGGGCTCGTCAGAGAGCTCCACGAAGAAACCGGTATTGAAGTGACCGATGCGCGCCCGATTGGTCATGCCGACCACACCTATGACGATCTGCGCGTGACGCTGCATTTCTTTCTGGTCGAAGGCTGGAAGGGAGAGCCGTGGGGTAAAGAGGGGCAGCCGCAGCGCTGGGTTGATCAGCAGGCGCTGGTCGCCGACGAATTTCCGGCCGCGAATCATCAGCTGATTGCGCGTCTGGTCGCCGGCGAGCTTTGAGTGGATGGGGCAGTGCGCCCCATCCGTCTGTCAGCGATCGTCTTCGCTCCAGTTTTCACTGTCGTTCATATCATCGCTGCTGGGAATGCGTTTCTCTTCGGCGGCCCATTCCCCTAAATCGATCAACTGGCAGCGCTTACTGCAAAACGGCCGAAACGGGCTGAGTTCATCCCAGATCACCTCTTTGCCGCACTGCGGGCAGGAGACGGTCATGACTTCTTGCTGCATAGTTACCTCTAACAACAGGCCAGCTGGAAATTAAGGCGGGCGGGCACTTCGCCGCGCTCGCTATCCAGCGGCATAAAACGGATGGCGTAACGACTTTTGTGTCCTGACACCTGTGGATAGAGCGCATCGTCCAGCGACAGCTGCAGTCGCAGCAGATCGGCATCCTCGGCATTATTCTGATAAAAGCCATTGAGGCTGGTCTGCGTATGGAACGACCCCGACTGGCGGATCAAATCCAGCACCATCGCCAGGGCATGATGCAGTGGCTCCAGGGTCTGCATCCAGGTTTCAACCTGTGCATCGCGGACTTCCTGTGGCAGATGCAGCCAGATGTGGAGACCCGGTAAATCAAAACTGCAGCAGCCGCCAGGAATGCTCAGACGCTGGCGCACCAGGGCAATGAGACGATCCTCGCGGAGTTGCTGCCCCATCCGTGGCGCATTCATCAACCGGGTTGACTGACTTTTGAGTTTATCGCTCAGGGCATTAACCCGCGTCATATCGACACCCGGCACATCCGCCCAGGCGCGTAATTTCTGCTGCTGACGCTCCAGCTCTTTCAGTAGCTCTGTGCGAATATCGCCCCGCTCGAAAATGTCGAGCAACTCGCCAGTGAGGCGGAAAAAGGTCAGCGCGTTGACGGTTTTATCCAGCGGGGTTGTTTCGTCTAACTGATTGATTAAAAACTCAACCCGTAACCAGGTCCGCATTTTTTCATTCAGTGGGTGTTCAAACAGAACGGGTGTGCTCATGTTATTAATCCTGTTTCGTTGCCGCCAGCCGGAGGTAGCGCTGGTGAAGTCCGGCAACCTGTGGCAAGGCGTCATCGGGCTCGCCACTGTTATCAATAATATCGTCGGCACAGGCGAGGCGCTGCTCGCGCGTCGCCTGTGCGGAAAGAATACGTTGCGCCTGCTCCTGGGAGAGCCCATCGCGCTGTCGGGTACGGGCTAACTGCGTCTCTTCATCAACATCCACGACCAGTACCCGATCAGCCTGGTGCTGTAACTGATTTTCTACCAGTAGTGGCACCACCCAGAGCACATAAGGTGAGGCCGCCTGGGCGATCAGCTGTCGCGTCCGGGCGTTAATCAGCGGATGCAGCAGCGCGTTTAACCAGCTTTTCTCTTCGGGCTGCTGAAAAATAATGTCGCGAAGGCGGGCACGGTCAAGCGTTCCCTGTCCGGTCAAGATGGATGCACCGAAGCGCGCCTCAATGGCCTGCAGAGCGGGAGTGCCCGGCTCGACAACTTCACGTGCGATCAGGTCAGCATCAATAATTTCCACACCAAGCGCAGCAAAGGCTCCGGCAATCGTGCTTTTACCACTGCCGATTCCTCCTGTGAGCGCGACGGTATAGGGCATGTTTCTCACCTGGCTTCTTATATGGACATAGGTTCAGGGTAATGATCTGAACAAAAAACGCAAAAATGAGCGACAGATCACACCGATAAAGCAGCAATAAATTTTACGGATTGTAGCGTAAATAAAGTGAAATTCGCAGTCTTGTCGCGTCGCCAGAGGCGCGTAATATAACGTCACTGGAACCGTGCTTATTTCGCGAACGGCGAGTTGTTGCCACCTACCAGGACACTGTTTATGCGTATTGAAGAAGATCTGAAACTGGGCTTTAAAGATGTCTTAATCCGGCCCAAACGCTCCACGCTGCAAAGTCGCTCGCAGGTCGAGCTGGAACGCAGCTTTACCTTCCGCCACTCCCGCTTGAGCTGGAGCGGCGTCCCGATTATCGCGGCCAACATGGATACCGTCGGCACCTTTTTTAATGGCTGAGGCGCTGGCCAGTTTTGATATTCTCACCGCCGTTCACAAGCACTACAGCGTGGAGGCGTGGCGGGCGTTTATTCAGCGCGTCCCCGCCACGGTTCTGAAGCATGTGATGGTGTCAACCGGCACTTCTGAAAACGATCTGAACAAGCTGGTCGCCATTATGGCGCTCTCCGACGATCTGCAGTTTATCTGCATCGACGTGGCCAACGGTTACTCGCAGCATTTTGTTGATTTTCTGCAGCGCGCTCGTGAGATGTTCCCGGCGAAAACCATCTGTGCCGGTAATGTGGTGACAGGGGAAATGGTGGAAGAGCTGATTCTGTCGGGCGCGGATATCGTTAAGGTTGGCATCGGTCCGGGGTCGGTCTGCACGACCCGGGTGAAAACTGGCGTGGGCTATCCGCAGCTTTCTGCCGTCATCGAATGTGCCGATGCGGCCCATGGCTTAAGTGGACAGATTGTCAGTGATGGCGGCTGTTCGGTGCCAGGCGATATTGCGAAAGCTTTTGGCGGCGGAGCGGACTTTGTGATGCTGGGAGGCATGCTGGCGGCACACGATGAGTGTGAAGGGCAGGTCGTCGAAGAAAATGGCGAAAGCTTCATGCTTTTTTACGGCATGAGTTCTGAATCGGCGATGAAACGTCATGTCGGCGGTGTCGCCCAGTATCGGGCCGCCGAAGGTAAAACGGTGAAGCTGCCATTACGTGGCCCGGTGGCTGATACTGCACGGGATATTCTGGGAGGTTTGCGTTCCGCCTGCACCTACGTCGGGGCGGAACGTCTGAAAGAGCTGACCAAGCGCACGACCTTCATCCGAGTCAATGAGCAGGAAAACCGCGTATTCAACCGGTAATCGTCCGGGGCGCATCCGGCGCCCCTTAATGCATCGCATCACCCAGACCGAATACGGGCAGATACATCGCTACCACCAGCGAGCCGACGATAGCGCCAATGACCACCATCATCACCGGCTCCAGCGACGCCGCCAGGGTATCAGCACGCTTACGGGTTTCTGCCTCATGCCACTCCGCCAGACGCGCCAGCATCACATCCAGTGCCCCCGCCTCTTCGCCGACCCGAATCAGCTGACCACATAACGGCGTGAACAATGAATGATGCATCAATGCCTGATGCAGGGGATGACCCTGAGCAATGTGCTGCTGGAGGGCGGCCATTGCCTCTCGCCAGAGCAGGGCAGAGAGCGTCACTTCTGCGGCGGCCAGCCCCTGTAACAGGGTCAACCCGGCACGCTGCGTCAGCGTCAGGATGGTGTAGATCTGTGTCAGCTGCATCCCCCGCCATAATCCGGCGAGCAGGGGGAGGCGCAGAAAAAGCGCCTGTTCGCGGCGCTGCCAGTCCGCAGAACGCCGTCGCAGCGGAAACACAATCGCCAGCATCAGCGTCACGCCGAAAGCGAGGACGCCTCCCCATGCCTGAAGCTGGGCTGATAGCTGCATCACCGCTGCCGTAAAGGCGGGCAGGGGCGCGTCAAAGGCGTCATAGACGGCAACGAATTCAGGCAGCACAAACAGCAGCATGCCGCAGGTGACAGCGATAGCCACCAGCAGGATGAACAGCGGATAACGCAACGCTTTCACCACCTGCTGCCTTAACTGCTGTTGCCGGATCTGTTGACGGGCCAGCTCATCGCAGCAGACATCCAGTTGACCGGTCAGTTCACCCACCTCCATCAGTGCCGGATAGAGCGCCGGAAAAATCTGCGGCCATTCACGTAATGCCTGAGAAAAAGGGGCGCCACTGAGCACCCGATAGTGCAGGGCGAGCAGCAATGCCCGCCAGCCGGCATGCGGATGCCCCTCTGCCAGCAACGCCAGACCCTCTGCCAGCGGCAGACCCGCTTTGAGCAGGGTTGCCAGCTGGCGAATCAGATCGCTCTTCTGCTGCCACTTCCATTCCGACTGACGCCAGACCTTTTCGCGCTTCCAGCTTACGGGCAGCAGGTCGCGCTGCGCCAGCACCCGCAGCAGGGTGTCACTGTCAACAGCCAGCAGATGACCACTGCGCAACTGCCCCTGGCTGTCAACCGCCTGCCAGCGGAACAGCGCTGCATCAGCCATCGTCCAGCCCGATGACCCGCTGCATCTCTTCCAGCGAGGTGTCGCCCCGGCTTACGGCTTCCAGACCGGAAACCAGCAGGGTACGCAATCCCTGCTGTTTTGCCAGCGTGAGCAGATTCTCCAGCGGCATCCCGGCAGCAATGGCATTCTGCAGCCTGGCATTGATCGGCAGCAGTTCAAACAGTGCCAGTCGGCCAAAGTAGCCGGAGAAGCAGTGATCGCAACCGGGCGCCCGCCAGGTTTGCAGCGTGCCGGGCCAGATTTCTGCGGGGTAGTGCGCCACCGCCTTGGCAGGCTGACGGCAATGGGGGCAGAGGCGCCGGACCAGGCGCTGAGCCACGATCAGCTTCAGCGCCGGGCCCAGCAGATAACCGGGGATGCCCATCTGTCTCAGCCGCGTCAGCGTCTCGGCGGTGGAGTTGGTGTGCAGGGTTGAAAGCACCAGATGGCCGGTCTGCGCTGCCTTCACTGCAATCTCTGCCGTTTCGGCATCGCGGATCTCACCGACCATAATGACGTCCGGATCCTGTCTCAGTAACGCCCGCAGCACACGGTTAAAATCCAGCCCCTTGCGGTTATGGATCTGCGTCTGATTAATGCCGGACAGCGGGATCTCAATCGGATCTTCCACACTACACAGGTTTTTTTCCGGCCGATTCAGAGCGCTGAGTCCACTGTAGAGGGTAAATGTCTTGCCGCTGCCGGTCGGCCCGGTGACCAGGATCAGCCCCTGCGGCTGGGCCAGCGCTTTCACTCTGCAACAGCCGGATGACCGCTTTTTCACCGCCATACACGGGTAACGTTGCCAGACGAAAGGAGGCTGACTGACCGGCTATCGCCAGACTGAACTGACCATCCTGGGGTAACCGGCGTTCGGCAATATCCAGTCCGCCGAGGATTTTCAGGCGCGCCAGCAGCGCCGCAGGCTGCGTCACAGGCAGGGAAGAGAGCGGGTGAAGGACACCGTCGATGCGCAGCCGCACCCGCATCCCCTCAGCGTCGGGTTCGATATGCACATCCGAGGCGCGACGTTCCAGCGCCTGACGCAGAATCAGCTCGGCGGCTTCAATCGCCGATTCCGCGGGTGTCTCTTCGCGCGCTACCCGTCCTGTGTCGGCGTGCTGACATTGATCCAGGCGGGCCTGAGGCCAGCATTCAATCTCAATCTGACACTGACTGGCAAAGTGAAGCGCTTCAGAGAGTCCGGGCGGAACACTCTCCGCCACGGCAACGCGTAACTGATCGGCATCATGCTGCAAAATCACCGCGCGATAGCGCTGGCACAGAGCCGTGATTGCGTCATCAGGCGGATTCATCGCTGGCCCCTTTATCCGCAAAGCGGAACTGTTCCAGGCAATTATCGCGCAGATTGTTGTTGTTGCTGGTGCAGCTGCGCTGCCAGCTGATGCTGCCATCCGTGGTGTCATGAATCGGCACCATTTCAACGCTCAGGCCATTCAGACTCTCCTGGCCGGTCAGCGTAATCACCCCGTTAGTGACGCTCAGTGCCGAAACGTAGCGCGATCCTTTCGCCGCAGGGATTCCGGCCTGTCCGGCCTGACACTGATCCGGGCCGCCGCGCTCCATGGCACAGAGCTCGACGGCGGTTTTATAGGGCACCATCGTTTGCAGCATGTCGGTGAGCGCGGCGCGTTGCAGATAGTTTTGATAGGCGGGCAGGCCAATGGCACTCAGAATCGCCACAATGCCGACCACAATCATCAGTTCAACCAGCGTAAATCCACGTTGATAGTTCATTCCATCGTCTCCTGATTAAGAAGGCGACAGGGTAGAAAGCGGGGGCGGTGAAAAACAGTGGCGAGTTTTCAGGCTGGAAAGGATCACCGAAAAAATGTGCGGCGTTACAGCGCAGTAGCAATGGCGCTGTAAGCGAGGTCGCAAAACGTGTGGCCGCGCGGGCGGGTCAGCAGAATGCGCGGACAGAGACTGCGGCACTGACCGTGCCGCTGCGGTTTACTTTTGCTGAAAACGCATCGAGAGATCCAGCGCCCGGACATGCTTGGTCAGTGCGCCAACCGAAACGTAGTCCACGCCGGTCAGGGCGATCTGCGGCAGAGTGGCTTCGGTAACGTTGCCGGAAACTTCCAGTAGTGTCCGCCCCTGATTCAGTTCGACGGCGGTCCGCATCTCCTCCAGGCTGAAATTATCCAGCATGACAATGTCAGCGGCGGCCTCCAGCGCCTGACGTAACTCCTCCAGCGATTCCACCTCAACTTCAACCGGCACCTCCGGCTGTAACCACTGCGCTCTTTCCACCGCCTGAGCAATCGACCCGCTGGCGATAATATGATTCTCTTTGATCAGATAGGCATCAGAGAGTCCGAGCCGGTGATTGCTGCCGCCACCGCAGAGCACGGCATATTTCAGCGCCGTCCGCAGGCCGGGCAGGGTTTTGCGCGTATCCAGCAGCTGGGTCTGGCTGCCCGCCAGCAGTGCAACATAGCGGCTGACTTCGGTCGCCACGCCCGAGAGCGTCTGCACAAAATTGAGCGCCGTCCGCTCGGCGGTCAGCAGCAGGCGGGCCGGGCCATCAATTTCAAACAGCAGCTGGTCAGCCTTGATCGGGTCGCCATCACTGACGTGCCAGCTCAGGGTGGCGTGCGCGCCCAGCTGAATAAACACCTCTTCAACCCAGCGTTTACCACAGAAAACACCGGCTTCGCGGGTGATGACCTGCGCATGGGCCTGGGTGTCGGCCGGTAACAGCTGCGCGGTGATATCGCGGGCGGCGTCGATCTCCCCACCGAGATCCTCCTTTAACGCCAGCGCAACGGCATCCGGGATGTCACTTTCAATGCGTTTAATCAGCGCCTGACGGCGGCTGTCGGGATCATAACCACGAGAAGACATAGGTTTATACTCCAGAAAAGGGGGTGTCTGAGGCGGTCACAATAGCCTGAACCGCTACGCGGTGCCAGCCATAAACCGTATTTTGTTTAGTATCCTTAACACGAAATCAGCCAATGTCACGCTGCCGACACATTAAGGGGCAAGAATCCTTTATTATTCATGCTATTCTCAGCCAGACAGAACAAGGAAAACCGGTATGAAAATCAAACAGGGCTGGCTGACCGGCGTACGTCAGATGCCCTCATCACATTGCAATGAACGACCTGACAATGAGGCGCCGTCGCTGCTGGTGATTCACAATATCAGTCTGCCGCCGGGAGAGTTTGGCGGACCGTGGATCGATAAGCTGTTCACCGGCGCGCTTCCGCCTGATGCGCATCCCTATTTTGCCGATATCGCAGCACTGAAAGTGGCAGCACACTGCCTGATTCGCCGTGACGGCGAGATTGTGCAGTATGTCCCCTTTGATAAGCGCGCCTGGCATGCGGGGGTTTCACAGTTTGAGGGACGGGAAAACTGCAATGACTTCTCTATTGGCATTGAGCTGGAAGGAACTGACAGCGAGCCTTATACCGCGGCGCAATATCGGGCTTTGCAGCAGGTTACGCAGTTGCTGCTGCAGCACTATCCGGTCACGCCTGCACGTATTACCGGGCACAGTGACATCGCCCCGGCGCGCAAAACCGATCCCGGTCCTGCTTTTGACTGGGAGTACTACAGAGAGCTGTTAACGCAGCAAAAATCCTGATTTTTGCGGGGGCAGTATGACATTGTTTACCTTGTTGTTGGTTCTGGGCTGGGAGCGCCTGTTTAAACTGGGCGAGCACTGGCAGCTTGAACACCGGCTGGAGCCGATTTTTCGCCATCGCCGCCACTTCTCCATGCTGCGGACGCTGCTGATGACCGCGCTGGCGATGGCGCTGACTGCGCTGGTGCTGGTGACGCTGAAAGGCGTGCTGTTTGGCGTGGTGCTATTGCTGTTCTGGATTGTGGTCGGGCTGCTCTGTATCGGAGCCGGTTCAGTGCGGCAGCACTACCATCACTATCTGAAGGCGGCCAGTCATGACGACGACGCGGCGCATCAGGCAATGGCGGCGGAGCTGACGCTGATTCATGGTGTGCCGGTGGAGTGCAGCGAACGCGAATTTCTGCGCGAGCTGCAGAATGCGCTGATCTGGATAAACTTCCGATTCTATCTGGCACCGATGTTCTGGCTGGTGGTGGGAGGCCCCTGGGGGCCGGTGCTGCTGGTGGGTTACGCCTTCCTGCGAGCCTGGCAGGGCTGGCTGGCAAAGCACGGCACACCGATGGCGCGGGCGCAATCGGGGGTCGACGGCATTCTGCATCTGCTTGACTGGATACCGGTCCGGCTGGCGGGGGTAGCTTACGCTCTGCTGGGCCACGGTGAAAAGGCGCTGCCCGCCTGGTTTGTCTCACTGACCGATCGTCACCGTTCTCAGTATCAGGTGCTGACCACCCTGGCGCAGTTCTCGCTGTCCCGCGATCCGCACACGGATAAAGTTGAAACGCCACGGGTGGCCGTGGCGTTGGCGAAACGGACCTCACTGGTGCTGGTGGTGGCCGTAGCGCTGCTGACGATTTATGGCACGCTGGTGTGATCAGCAGGGGGCACGCCAAAATCGGGCGTGCCATCGCTGCGCCAGCTGAAATATTTCAGTCGGGTATGGCGGTTCGGGTCCCATAACGGATCGCCCTCAATCTCCGTGTAGTTTCGCGCATGGTAGACCAGCACATCCCGTCCCGCTTCATCGTGAGTAAAACTGTTGTGCCCCGGCCCATACTGGTGATTGTCCCAGCTGGAAACAAACACCGGCCGCGCCGATTTTTGCCAGGCGGTCACATTGAGCGGGTCCGCCTCTGCAGCAATCGACAGCATGCCCAGGCAGTAATTCTCATCGGTGGCGCTGGCGGAGTAGGTAACAAACAGCCTGTCACCATGACGAATGACCGCCGGTCCTTCATTCACGCTAAATCCTGCACACTCCCACTCATATTCAGGCCGGCTCAGCATCACCGGCGTGCCTTTCAGCGTCCAGGGATTAAGCAGTTCCGCCAGATAGAGGTTGGAGTTACCGGGAATGGCCGGATCTTTCTGTGCCCAGAGATACCAGTTTTTACCCTGATGCACGAAGTGGGTGGCATCCAGTGAGAAGCTGTCAAGCTGGCTGAAGACGCGCCGGCAGGGCTGCCATTCACCCTGCAGCGGGTCGTCGGCCTCGCACACCAGTGCGTACATCCGGTGCTGGAATAATCCCTCTTTAATGTCGCGCGTCGGGGCCGCCGCGAAATAGATGACCCACAGCCCGTCAATATAGTGCAACTCGGGTGCCCAGATGAGTTCGCTGCAGGGGCCGCTCTCCGGCTTGTACCACACCACCACCGGTTCTGCACTGCGCAGGCCAGCCAGCGAAGTGGCACGGCGAATCTCCAGCCGGTCATATTCCGGTACCGAGGCGACAAAATAGTAGTGCTGTCCATGGCGCAGAATAAAAGGGTCAGCGCGCTGCTCAATAAAAGGATTCGGCCAGGTTGGGCTCATTTTACATCTCCGGTTGGCGTGGCAGCACGGTTGTGCAGACGAACAGTGTGTAAGTCGTGGAAGTTTTCGCGACGCAGCGCCAGATCCTGCTGGATGGTGAGCATCATTTTGCGGTCAACCTTCATCAGCCGTACCACGCCGGCGGTGATCAGGTAGCCGACGCCCGGAATAACGGTAAACAGCAGCATGATGCCGTTAATCGCCTCGGCTGACTGCTGCTTTGCGCCCGCGTTGTAGCCATACATTGAGAGCAGAAAACCGACCATTGCCCCCGCGACAGCCAGACCCACCTTGAGGAAAAAGAGGTTGCCGGAGAAGCTGATGCCGGTAATGCGTTTACCAGTTTTCCATTCGCCGTAGTCATCCACATCGGCCATCAGCGACCAGTGCAGGGGGGAGGGGATCTGATGCAGAATATTCAGCACAAAATAAGCCACCACGACCATCAGGGTGGCGTGCGGATCGATCCAGTAAAAGCCGCTGGAAAAAAGGGCCAGCGCGATATTGGTCCAGAAAAAGACTTTGAGTTTGCACCAGCGGTCGGTGAGCACTTTCGCCAGCGTGCTGCCCACCATCATGCCGATCACCCCCAGGCTGATAAACAGAGTGGCGAAGTGTGTTGACTGACCCATGACCCAGGTCACGTAGTACATGGTTGCTGCCATGCGAATGAAGCCGGGACAGACGTTGCAGAAGGTGAGCAGCAGGATCCGGACCCACTGGTCATTCTTCCAGACGTCACGCAGATCCTTTTTCAGGTCATCACTGCTGGGAACGGCAGGGCGGATGCGTTCACGCACTGTAGCAAAGCAGAAGAGAAACATCGCCAGGCCCAGGGTGGCCAGCACCGCCATCGCCATCTGATAGCCGCGCGCCTTATCCGCGCCGCCAAACCACTCCGCCATCGGCAGCAGTGACAGGGAGAGGGTCAGCGTGGCGATGCCCACCATGACAAAGCGGTAGGACTGGCAGGAGACGCGCTCGCCGGGATCACTGGTAATCACGCCGCCCAGTGAACAGTAAGGAATATTAATGGCTGTGTAGGTCAGCGACATCAGGAAGTAGGTGACAAATGCCCAGATCACCTTGTTGTGATAGGTCCAGTCTGGCGTGGTGAACATCAGCACGCTGAACAGCACGTAGGGAACGGAGACCCACAGCAGCCAGGGACGAAAACGGCCCCAGCGACTCTGGGTACGATCGGCAATCGCGCCCATAATCGGATCAGTGACCGCATCCAGCACCCTGACAGAGAGCAGCAGCGTGCCCACCAGCGCCGGAGCCAGGCCGAACACATCGGTATAGAAGTAGTTGAGAAACAGCATGATGGCACCGCCAATCATGTTGCATCCGGCATCGCCCATGCCATAACCCAGCTTTTCTTTGAATGTGAGTGCTGCGGGCTTCATTGTGCTTCTCCTGCAAACCATGAAGCTAATGATTATCAGCGCTTAAGTCATCCACGGCGTGGCAGTATTGAGTCACAGAGATGGACAAAACGAGTGGGGGCAAAAAAATGTGAACCTGCACGCATAAGTATGCCGATTCACATGAGTATGAGGTATGTAGCGTTGAAAAAAGGCGTTTAAGCTGAAGTCGTTTTGCCTTCTACCAGTCCGCCAATGAAACTGCCAATCCAGCCGCCAATGTTACTGAGGAAGGTGCTGGCGGTAGAAGAGAGGAAAGTGGAAATAAACGGGATAGGGATCAGGGAGCCCAGCGTGGTACCAACCAGTGATCCAATCTGCTGACCCACAGTGGTGGTGATGTCCTGGATTACGCCGCTGCCACTCACTGCCATAACTTCTGAAGATGTAAGTTCACGCATAATTTTTTTCCTTATCAGGTTAAAAGCAGAAAAAAATTATCATCTCCAGCCAGTAATAAATATAGTAATCCGACGATAATGACCGGTGCGCCCGAGTGTGCGCACCGGATAGATTGCATCAGGCTTTCTGCGTCTGATTTTTAATAAAGTAACCCAGCGCCAGAATCACCAGCCAGACCGGGATCAGCCAGACAGAGATGGCCATGCCCGGCGTGGTTGCCATCAGCACCAGAATCGCCGCCAGGAAGATCAGGCAAATCCAGTTACCGGCCGGATAGAGCAGCGCCTTGAAGCGGGTGGTCACGCCCTGCTGATCCTTCTTACGACGAAACTTGAGGTGCGCCAGGCTAATCATCGCCCAGTTGATGACCAGTGCCGAGACCACCAGTGACATCAGCAGGCCGAACGCTTCACCGGGCATCAGGTAGTTGATCAGCACGCAGAGCGCCGTGGCGACCGCAGAAACCAGGATGGTTAAGACCGGAACGCCGCGACGGTCAACTTTCAGCAGCGATTTGGGCGCGTTGCCCTGCTGAGCCAGACCAAACAGCATGCGGCTGTTGCAGTAAACGCAGCTGTTGTAGACCGACAGGGCGGCCGTCAGGATCACCACGTTCAGCGCATTCGCCACCATGGCATCGCCCAGCTCGTGGAAGATAAAGACAAACGGGCTGACTTCAGAGGTGACACGGCTCCACGGCATCAGTGACAGCAGCACCGCCAGTGAACCAATGTAGAAAATCAGGATGCGCCACAGCACCTGGTTGGTCGCTTTCGGGATGCTGACTTCCGGGTTATCGGCTTCAGCGGCGGTGATCCCCACCAGCTCCAGCCCACCGAATGAGAACATGATGATCGCCATGACCGTCACCAGACCGCCGATGCCGTGCGGGAAAAAGCCGCCCTGTTCCCAGAGGTTACGCACCGTCGCCTGCGGGCCGCCGTTGCCGCTGAAGAGCAGCCAGCCGCCGAACAGGATCATGCCGATGACCGCCACCACTTTAATAATGGCGAACCAGAACTCCATCTCACCAAAGACTTTCACGTTGGTCAGGTTGATGGCGTTAATCATGACAAAGAAGATGGCTGCCGAGGCCCAGGTCGGAAAGTCGGGCCACCAGAACTGAATATATTTGCCGACGGCAGTGAGCTCCGCCATGGCGACCAGCACGTAAAGTACCCAATAGTTCCAGCCCGAGGCGAAACCGGCAAAATTGCCCCAGTATTTGTAGGCGAAGTGGCTGAAGCTGCCAGCAACCGGCTCCTCAACGACCATCTCGCCCAGCTGGCGCATGATTAAAAAAGCAATAAAACCGGCAATGGCATAGCCCAGAATAACGGCCGGACCGGCGGATTCGATGACCGATGCGCTGCCCAGAAACAGGCCGGTTCCTACTGCTCCACCCAGCGCGATGAGCTGAATATGGCGGTTCTTAAGACCCCGTTTCAGCGCCTCGCCTTGCTGTTGTTCCATACAAACCTCGTGATGTTTTTATTCTTCGTTCCCAGCGCGGTTCGCTGTAAGGAAGTAGTTACATTAACGTATTGATTATTTTACGGTATCTGGCGTGCTGAGTGCTGCCATGCGCTACCCTGGCGACAAGAATAGTGATAAGCGAATCGCTTTGCACCTGCTTTCGCCTTTCGTGCTGAGAGTTGACTGAAAAAACGCCGTCCCGGTCACGTCAGGCCAGAGAAATTTCTGCCATGAAATGCGGTTCATGACGAATAGCTTTCACTTATGGATGCCGCTGCGCTTCGGGGCTAAGCAGGTGTAAGGTTTGGTAAAAGTGAATTTATTTAACATTCAGCTCAACGCGAATTTTTCATTTTTTTAACCGCAAGTTAGCGTCAGGGCAGGCTTCAGAGGCAGGGGAATGTCACAGACACCATATAGACACAAGGTGAATACTTTGTTACTTTACCGCCACCTCTGTACAATTGGTATTACCAATTTACTCCGGACGACTGGCTTAATAAGAAGGGATGATGGCTTACAGTAAGATTCGCCAACCTAAGCTCTCAGATGCTATCGAGCAACAGCTCGAATCCCTGATTATGGAAGGGACACTGCGTCCGGGAGAGAAGCTGCTCCCTGAGCGCGAACTCGCCAAACAATTCGATGTCTCACGTCCGTCTCTCCGCGAAGCGATCCAGCGCTTAGAAGCGAAAGGATTATTGCTGCGCCGTCAGGGCGGCGGAACATTCGTACAGGCGCATCTCTGGCAAAGCCTGAGTGACCCACTCGTTGAGCTTCTCGCAGACCATCCGGAATCACAGTTTGACCTGCTGGAAACGCGTCATGCCTTAGAGGGCATCGCCGCCTATTACGCGGCGCTGC
>Ga0308171_1003342_pt1 | contig 14837 bp, 10 predicted proteins | sample PhyGR1_FD_202135 | JGI IMG/M metagenome (GOLD analysis project Ga0308171, IMG submission 202135) | Phyllosphere microbial communities from UC Gill Tract Community Farm, Albany, California, United States - DLSLSG.R1 | ecosystem: Host-associated > Plants > Phyllosphere > Unclassified | place: USA... | reverse complement strand
CCAGGCTGCGCATCATGAACAACCCGAGGATGGTCAGCGGCAGGATCACCGCCATGCGCGGCTCCGGGTTGACGAACCCCCGGTTGACCAGCGGCTCCATCAGCTTGGTGAAGCTGTAGCCGGCCAGGGCCTCGACCACCATCGCGACCACGGCCGCGACCATGAACACCCAATAGGCACCGGTATACCCGAGCAGGCGCTTGTAGATCGGCCAGACGGGGGAATGTTTCTTGCTCATGGACGCACCTCCGGCGCGGTAGCGATGGCGATGCGGCGGAAGCCCAGCTGGCCCAGGGCATCCTGGGCCGTGACGACAGCCTGGTAAGGCGTACGCGCGTCGGCGCGCAACAGCACGGTCTGTTCGCGATCACTGCCGGCCACGGCGGCGATCGTCTGCTTGACCGACTCCACGTCGGTACGCAGCACTTCCTGGTCGTTGATGAAGTAACGCCCCTCGGCATTGACCAGCACGCTCAGCGAACGCGGCGGCTCGGTGGTGTCCTGCTGGCTCGCGGTCGGCAGCTGCAGCTGCAGCGTCGAGCGCGCATCGAAGGTGGTAGTGACCACGAAGAAGATGATCAGGACGAGGATCACATCGATCAGGGGAACCAGATCGATGTGCGGCTCGTCCTGGATCCGGTCATTGCGGATGCGCATCCGTCAGCCCTTGACCGTCACGGGTGCGGCGCCGGCCGAAGCACCGGCGGCGCGCGGCGCGTTGTTCATCACGCCCGGGCGGCCATCGAGTGCGTCCAGCAGGGCCGAGGCCTCCTGCTCCATGTCGATCACGTAGCCGGCGATACGGCCCTTGAAGTAGCGATGGAACATCAGCGCGGGGATCGCCACGATCATGCCGGTGGCGGTGCAGACCAGCGCCTTGCCGATACCGCCGGCCAGCTGGTTCACATCGCCCACGCCGTGGTCGAGGATACCCATGAACATCTGGATCATGCCGACCACCGTGCCGAGCAGGCCGAGCAGTGGGCCGGCCGAGGCGATCGTGCCCAGGGCGTTCAGGTACCGCTCCATGCGGTGAACCAGGTGGCGGCCGGCATCTTCGATGCGCTCGCGGATCTGGTCGCGCGGGCGATTGCGTGCTTCCAGCGCGGTGGCCAGCAGCGCGCCCAGCGGCGAATTGCCGCGCAGCGACTGGATATGGCTCGGGTCGAGCTTGCCGCGCGCAGCCCAGTTGCGCACTTCCTGGCCCAGCCCGGGGGGCAGGACTTCATTGCGGCGCAGGGTCCAGAAACGCTCCAGGACAATTGCCAAAGCCAGTACGCCCAACAGCAGCAGCGGCAGCATCGGCCAGCCACCGGCCTTGACCAGTTCCCACACGTTTCAATCCTCCGGCCCAGCGGCCGCCTGTTTGATCGCCGATAGGATAGCAGCCGGCCGGCTCCGCTCCGCGGCATCCCACCAACGCCGCTCGAAAACCCGTTGTTCACGCACCTGCAGGCCTTCACGCCCGAGCCAGACCCGCACCGCGCCGCTGTCGGCGGTGATGAGCACTTCGGCGCCCACCGCCTGCCAGCGCTCCACCACCTCGGCACGGGGATGACCGAAGCGGTTGCGGTGGCCGGCCGAGACGATCGCCAGCCGCGGCGCGACCGCGGCCACCCACGCCGGCGTGGACGAACCGGCGCTGCCGTGGTGTGGGACGACCACCGCTTCCGCCGCCAGGCGTACGCCCGCCTGCTGGACCAGCAGGGCTTCGCTGCGCTTTTCGATGTCGCCGGCCAGCAGGATCGCCCCCTGCGGCGTCTCGATCCGCAGCACGCAGCTGCTGTCGTTGGTGGACTGCGGTTCGTCGCGCGGCGGATGCAGCACCCGGAACGTCACCCCGTCCCACTGCCAGGACTGCCCGGCATGGCAGGCCGAGGCCCGACCGCGCAGCGCATCGGGCGGCGCCTGCAGCATCGCGCCCGGAAAGCTGCGACGGACCCCGCGCAGCCCGCCGGTGTGGTCGCGGTGATCGTGGCTGATCATGATCCGGTCCAGACCGCCCTGCCCCAGCGCACGCAGGGTCGGCACCACGATCCGCTCGCCCGCGTCGAAGCCATCGTCGGCCCCGGGCCCGGTGTCGTACAGCAGCGTGTGCCGGCGCGTACGCACGGCTACCGCCAGGCCCTGCCCGACATCCATCACGATCAGCTCCACCTCGCCCTCGCCCGGGCCATGCCGCGCCGGCCACAACAGCGGCAGACACAGCAGCAGGGCCGGCACGCGGCCACCATTGCCGCGCGGCAGCAGCAGCCAGAACACACCGAACACGGCCGAGATCAACGCCCAGCGGTTGGCCTGCGGCAGCCACCACAGCGACAGCTCGCTGCGCGCGGCATACCCGAACAGCCACCAGCTCGCCTCGAAGCACCACGCCGCCAGCTGCCACGGCCAGCGTCCCGCCCCGTCGATCAGCGCCTCCAGCGCGGTGCCGAGCAGCGCCAGCGGCACCACCACCATCGTCCACCACGGAATCGCCACCAGATTCACCAGCGGCCCCGCACGCGAGGCCTGGCCGAACAGCGCCACGGTCAGCGGCAGCAGCGCCACGGTCGCCACGCCCTGCGCACCCAGAAAACCACGCAGCCAGCCCTCCTCACGCCCCGGCAGGCACCAGATCAGCCACAGCACGCCGGCAAAGCTCAGCCAGAAACCGGGGGCGAGCACAGCGAGCGGATCGAACAGCAGCATCGCCAGCGCGGCCAGCGCCAGCGATTGCGCCACGGTCGCCCGGCGCCGGCTGCAGCGCGCAGCGGCCACCACCGCGATCATCAGCACGGTCCGCACCGTGGGCAGCGCGAAGCCGGCCGCCGCCGCGTACAGCGCCGCGCCCGCGACAGCGGCTACCGCGGCGCCCATCGGCCGCGGCCAGTGCAGGCCGAGCATCGGCAGGCAGCGCCAGAGCCCGCCCGCCAGCACGGCGGCAACGCCGGCCACCACGCCGACATGGAAACCGGAGATCGCCACCAGGTGGGTCACCCCCAGCGCGCGCAGATCGTCCCAGTCGGCCGGGCTCAGGCCGCGGGTGTCACCCAGCGCCAATGCCTGGACGAAGCGGCGGCCGTCGCTCTCGACCGCCGTGCCGATCGCGTCGGCCATCCGCTCGCGCCACGCAGGCAATCCCGTGGGCGCGGCCAGCGCAGCCGCCTGGGCGGGTTCCCGCACGTAGCCGCTGCCGGCAACACGCTGCCGGAGTGCGTAGCCCTCGGCATCGAACCCACCAGGATTCACCCGGCTACGCGGGGGCCGGACGCGCACGCCGAGCGACCAGCGCTCGCCCGCGCGCAGGGTGCGCCGGCGATCATCGGCCGCGCCACGGAATCCGTCGTACCAGCCCAGGGCCAGGTCGCGGCCACGGAGTTCGGCGGGCATCGCCGGATCATCGTCCACCCGGAAGCCGAAGCGGGTGCCGCCGGGGCCGTGCACCGGCAGGCTGGTCACCCGTCCCTGCACGACGTGGTCCACCGGCGCGCTGCCGGCGCGAAGCTGCTGCGCGAGCCCGGCATGGCCGTGGAAGGCGGCCCAGCCGAGGCCGAAAAGGGCGGCGCCGAGGAGGCGCAGACGGGAGGGGAGGATCCAGAGCAGGATGCCGACCGACGCCGCGGCCACGCCCCACCCCGCCGGCAACAGCCGGGGCGCGAACACAGTCGCGCAGACGCCGGCCAGCAGGGCCACGACACAGGCCTTGCCGAAGATCGGAAGATGCGTCGGCATTGCGATGACACTGGCGTGCAGCACTCGCAGCATGCGAAGCGCCCTGGAAAACCAGAGTGTCGGTCGTTCGCTACATGCCGGATATCAGGGGGGTATGCACTACGTTGTCGGGATACGCACAGGAAGCGCCAAGGGGAAATCACACCGCAGTGGAGGAACGCGCCCCTTCATGTCGCCAACAAAACGCACATAGCAAAAAAGCCAACCGGATGGCTGGCTTTTCTGTTGTTCCACTGCAGTCTCCGGGACTGAAGTGGTGGGCGGTACAGGGTTCGAACCTGTGACCCCTACCATGTCAAGGTAGTGCTCTACCGCTGAGCTAACCGCCCGTTTTGCTTTCCTGCCCCGCTGCGAATGCGTCGGTGCAGGCCGCGTATATTACGGACGCCCCCTGGAAAGAGCAACACTTTTGTGAAGATATTTCACAACGCGTTGTTCAGCCCAGGCTGGCCTCCTTCAACTTTCGGATCTGGTCGCGGACGCGGGCGGCATCCTCGAACTCCAGATCACGGGCGTGCTGGTACATCTGCTGCTCCAGCGCCTGCAGCCGCTTGGCGATCTGGGCCGGCTCCATCGTGCGGTAATCGGCCGCCTCTTCGGCCACGCGGCCGCCCTTGCCCTTGCCCTTCCCTTTGCCGCGCGACTCCTTCTCGGCCGCTTCCGATCGCGCGCCTTCCAGCACATCGGTGATCGGTCGCAGTACCGACTTGGGCACGATGCCATGCAGTTCGTTGTACTCGACCTGCTTGGCGCGGCGGCGGTCGGTCTCGTCGATGGCCGCCTGCATCGAGCGGGTCATCTTGTCCGCATACAGGATCGCCTTGCCACGCAGGTTGCGGGCGGCGCGGCCGATGGTCTGGATCAGCGAGCCGGTCGAGCGCAGGAAGCCTTCCTTGTCGGCATCCAGGATTGCCACCAGCGACACTTCGGGCATGTCCAGGCCTTCGCGCAGCAGGTTGATGCCGACCAGCACATCGAACTTGCCCAGTCGCAGGTCGCGGATGATCTCCACGCGCTCGACGGTGTCGATATCCGAGTGCAGGTAACGCACGCGGATGCCGTGCTCGGTCAGGTACTCGGTCAGGTTCTCGGCCATGCGCTTGGTCAGCGTCGTGACCAGCACGCGGTCGCCAAGCTTGATGCGTTCGTTCACCTCGGACATCAGATCGTCGACCTGGGTGCCGACCGGACGGATCTCGACCACCGGGTCGATCAGGCCGGTCGGACGCACCACCAGCTCGGCAATCTCGCCCTCGGTCTCACGCAGCTCATACGGCCCCGGCGTGGCCGAGACGTAGATGCTGCGCGGGCACCGTTCTTCCCACTCCTCGAACCGCAGCGGACGATTGTCCAGCGCCGACGGCAGGCGGAAACCGAACTCGACCAGGGTCTCCTTGCGCGAGCGATCGCCTTTGAACATCGCACCGATCTGCGGGATGGTCACGTGCGATTCGTCGATCACCAGCAGCGCGTCCGGCGGCAGGTAATCGAACAGGGTCGGCGGCGGATCGCCGGCATTCTTGCCGGTGAGGTGGCGCGAGTAATTCTCGATGCCGTTGCAGTAGCCGACCTCGGCCATCATCTCCAGATCGAACTGGGTGCGCTGCGCCAGGCGCTGCGCTTCCACCAGCTTGTTCTGCTCGTACAACTGCTCCAGGCGGACCTTCAACTCCGCCTTGATCGTATCCACCGCCGACAGCACGCGCTCGCGCGTCGTGGCGTAGTGGGTCTTCGGATAGATCGTGTAGCGCATCATCTTGCGCAGGCTCTCGCCGGTCAGCGGATCGAACATGCTGATCTGCTCGACCTCGCCTTCGAACAGCTCGATGCGCACCGCCTCGCTGTCCGACTCGGCCGGGAACACGTCCACCACTTCGCCGCGCACGCGGAAGGTGCCGCGGTGCAGCTCGAACTCGTTGCGGGTGTACTGCAGCTGGGTCAGGTGCTTGATCAGGTCACGCTGGTCGATCCGCTCGCCGGTGGAGAGGATCAGCCGCATCGACAGGTAATCCTCCGGCGCGCCGAGGCCGTAGATCGCCGACACCGTCGCCACCACGATCGCATCCGGGCGCGACAGCAGGGTCTTGGTCGCCGCCAACCGCATCTGCTCGATATGCTCGTTGATCGAACTGTCCTTCTCGATGAAGGTATCCGACGACGGCACATAGGCCTCGGGCTGGTAGTAATCGTAGTAGCTGACGAAGTACTCGACCGCGTTGTGCGGGAAGAACGACTTGAACTCGCCGTACAGCTGCGCCGCCAAGGTCTTGTTCGGCGCCATCACCAGGGTCGGCTTCTGGACCTGCTGGATCACGTTGGCGATCGTATAGGTTTTGCCGGAACCGGTAACGCCGAGCAGGGTCTGCTTGGCGATGCCCGCCTCGAAGTTGGCGGTCAGTTTCTCGATGGCCGCCGGTTGGTCGCCCGCCGGCGAATACGGGGATACAAGTTGGAAACGATCGCTCATGGTGCCGCCACTGCCGGGAAGCGCCCAGTATAACGGCCGCCTTGGTGACGGCCGGTTGATGGGATCACCGACAGCAGAACGCGGCATGAACCGGCGGCGGCGGGGCGTTCAGGCGGCCAGAGTGGACCCTTCCCGCGCGCCGGACGTCCACCGTGAACCAGCCCCGCTCCCTGCCCCGCCGCGCCGCCTGCGCGGGCGTGACCCTGATCCAGGCGCTGCTCGCGATGGCGGTACTGGGCATCCTCACCGGCATGGCCCTGCCGGCTATGCAGCAGACCCGGGACCGCCTGCAGGCCGACAGCCTGCGCATGCAGCTCGCTTCGGCGCTGGCCACCGCACGCAATACGGCGATCACCGAGCGGCGCCGGATCACGGTCTGCCCGACCGACGATGGCGTCCACTGTGGCCGGGACTGGAGCCGGGGCTGGATCCTCCATCGCGCCGCGACGCCCTCGGGCCAGGAACCGGCCCAGGACCCCATTCTAGTGCAGCAGCAGGCCCGTTCGAGGCTGAGCGCCCGGGGCAGCCAGCACAAGCCCATCATCCAGTTCCGGCCGGATGGGCAGCTCAATGGCAGCAATCAGTCGGTCATCTTCTGCCTGGACGGCAGCGCTCAAGGGAAGGTCGTGGTCAGCCGGCAAGGCCGCATCCGCAGCGAGCGGCCCCGCCGTCCCGTGGCCTGCTGAGGCAGGCATCGCCGACCCGCCGGGAACACAAAAAACAAAAGCCGCGATTGCTCGCGGCTTCTGTAGATCTGGCGCCCGAAGTTGGACTCGAACCAACGACCCCCTGATTAACAGTCAAGTGCTCTAACCGGCTGAGCTATTCGGGCGGGGTGCGCATTCTAGCCAGCATCGGCGGTGTGATGCAAGCGCTCGCGCCGATCGGATGGAACAGCCGCGTCACCAGCAACCGGAGACGGTCTTTTCGGTCGGCGTCTTGCGCCCGGCCTGGTCCAGCGCCAGCGTGCCGCACTTGTCCCTGGCCTGGCTGCCGCCCTCGACCGGGGTGGCCTGGATGCCGAAGGTGCTGGCCGTTGGATCCTTGTCGAACGCCAGTGTGTAATGCGCGGTGCCTTCGCGCGGCGACTGCGCGAAGGCCAGCGTGGCGGCGGCATAGGTGTTGTTCACTGTGTGATAGCGCTCCAGGTTCTGGGCCAGTTCGACCAGATCGGCCTTGGCCTGCGCCCGCCGCGACTTGCGCACGGAGTCCTGGTACGCCGGCAGCGCCACGGTTGCCAGGATGGCGACCACGGCCACCGTGATCATCAGTTCGATCAGGGTGAAGCCCGCAACCCGGCGGCGGAAGGAAGTGCGCATCGTGTTTCTCGTCAGGAGGGTCATCAGCGCACCTGCCGCCAGGACTGGCGACCGCAGGGACGCGGCATGTACAACGGATCGGCGCTACCGGTGCGCAGCACATAGGTGCAGATGTCGTTCTTCAGCTGCTCGTCGATCGTGCAGCCCGGATCGCCTGCCTTGCAGATGTTGCTCTTGTTGTCCGGGACGAAGATGCTGTTGTCCTTCATGGGCGGTCCGTTGCTGTCCTTGCCCCCACTGGTCAGCTTCGCGCCCCCACAGTTGCCGGTGCACAGCGGATCCCCACCAGGCGTGTCGCTCAGCCCGCCCAGCGCGCCGGCGCCGGTCAGCAGGTTCAGCGCATACCGCCAGTTGACGCCACCGCCACCACCGCAGACGGCCTGCCCAGGCACGTAGGTATTGAAGTACACCGCACCACTCTGGATGCGCGGATTGCCGATGAAGCGCTCTCCATCGACGGTACCGCCGACGATCAGGTCGACGTACCAGCCGCGTTTGCTTACGTAGCTGACTGCGTTCTTGCTGACGTAACGGTAACCATCGCTGCCGAGCGTGATCTCCTGTGCCACCAGGTCACTCCTGCTGCCGACGGTCGTGCTCAGGTTGTCCCAGACGCTGTACAGCGAATTGATCGGAGAGTTCGAGCTGACGGCATTGTCATCGCTGGCGAAGTACTGCCCGGTGCCGAACAGGATGTTGTAGCCGCGGCCGGCCGCTCGGGTCACCTCGAAACCGCCGGTGATTGGTTGGGCCACGCCGTTGCGGGTCGCGGTGAACACCGGCGCGCCGCCATAGGCAACGGTCCAGTTGGCCGGATCGGCGTCGCGCAGATCGAACTTCCAGAGATTGCCCTGCATGTCGCCGCCATAGACCGTATCGACGATGCGGTTGGTGTTGTTGGCGGCCACGGCGGCAACATTGATCAGGCCGTTGCGCAGCGCATAACCACCGCCGCTGGGAGAAATCCGGCCGATCACCTCACCGGTCTGGATGTCCACCACGAACAGCACCGGCTTGCCGCTGGAGGAATTGATGCCGTTGCCGAACAGCGCCACGAAGCGCGGAGCGGTATTCGCATCGCCGCCGCTGACCGGCACGATCACCGGCTTGCCCAGTGCAAAGCCCATGTCCGAATCGGTCTTGCCCGAGATCTCCCACAGCACGTCATCCTTGGTGAAGCCGCTCGGGTTGCTCACGTTCAACGCGAACATCGAGCCGTTGCCGGCGGCCGTCGCATTCGGTGCACGGTTGGCGCCGCCGGCACCGGTCGAACCGACCAGCACGGTGTGCCACGCATCCCCGTAGTAGACATCCGAGGACGTCAGCGGACCATCGACGTAGTACCGGTGCGCATAGCTCGGGTTGGCCAGTTCCGCCATGTGCTGCAGCGAGGAGGACGGAATGAATGCCATCACTTCGCTGCCTGCCGCGGTACCCGTGGACGCGTCGAAGCCATGCAGCATGCCGTCGTTGGCACCGACGTAGAGCATCGTCGGCGGGCCACCGGCGGCCTTTTTTGCCTTCAGATAGGCGGTGTAGCGGGAGCCGAGCGTTGCTTTCCATTCGGGCGACGTGGTCCAGGAGCCGTAACCGAAGTTGTTGGCCGTGGACACGATCTCGGTCGTCGAATTGACGATGTCGCCGAGGATGGCGCTGCGCGAACGGAAGCCACTGAACGCTGCACCCTTCAGGTAGTTCACCAGATCGGCGACGGTATGCGAGCCGAACCAGTTCGGGACCGAGCTGCTGAAGCCCATGTTGCCCAATTGAGCGGCGCGATCGCTGCCCGGGACGTTGTTGGCTTCGAACGGTGCAGCTGCTACCGGCACCAGCTGACCGCGTGCGTTGACCGTCGTCGGCGCGGTCGCCATGACGATGTTGCGGCCGCTGGAGCTCATCTTGGTCGACGCCCGCCACAGCACATCGCCATCGGCGCCAAGCGAACCCACCTTGGTCGCGACCACGTCGCCAGTCCAGTCGTTCGTGCCCGAGGGCACTTTGTAGCTGGCCGACACCGTGAACGATCCCGTACTGATGCGGGCGCCGGAACCACCGCCGCCCACGGGCGCATCGCCCTCGGCCGCGCTTTCGAAGATGGCCTCCAGCGCCGCCTTCAGCTTGGCCGGGTTGCGAGCAAGGAAGTAGTTGTCCGGCACACCGGCTTCCTTGGTATCCCACTTGCCGCTGGGAACGCCGTACTTGGCGGCGTACCAGAGCGGGCTCTCGAGCTGGTTGGCCTGGGCACCACTGAGTTTGTAACGGACCACGGAGGGCTTGGCCCAGTCATTCGGCGGATTCTCCGTGGAGCTGATCACCGAGCCGTTGCTGTTGCCGGGACGCAGCAGCAACCGCTGCACGTTGTTGGCTGCGTTGGAACCGACGATGGTGTAGCCGGTGAGCATCGCATTGCCTGCATAGGCAGAGAGATTCTCCAGGCGGACCAGCACCTCATCGGGGCCGATCGTGGCATTCAGCAGCTGATTCTTGCAGACCGCATTGTCCACCGAACGCCAGCACATGTCGGCGATGCCGGTCTTGTCGCCACAGGCGGCGCCGACGCAGTAACTCATCATGGACACGACATCATTGTCGTGGTCGTTGCCCCACAACGAATCCTCCCAGACCAGAGAGAAGCTGCCGGACTTGGCATCGGCACGATAGGGGCGGCCATAGATATGCTTTGGGGAGACAGCGGCCTGCTTGGTGCCGATGCCCACCGAGCCCAGGAAACAACTCCGCCAACCGGAGTCTGCGGCCTTGGCGGCACCCGTGTTGTTCGCTTGGCACAACGGGGACAGCGAGATGGTGCCACCGGCGACGCTGATGTCGAACTTGGGCAGGTTCTCGGCCATCGCCACGGTATACGTGGTCGCGGTGACTTTGTAATCCGCCGGCTTGCCCGCGAGACCGGGTCGCATGTCCGTCTCCGCCGCCGCCTTGGCCAAGCCAGCAATCAGGTAGCTGCCCTCGGTGGACGGAATATCCGGGCAGATACCACGGACCAGGCTGAGCTGGTTGACCGTCAGCGCCTTGCAGATGTCTTCGTGGGTACTGAGCGAGGCGTAGCGCGGGGTCGCCCCGACGCGCCCGGCGAGGTAGCTCTTTCCATTGATGCCTTCGGCTGCGCCGAGCGCGTCGGTGGCTGCCTCCGCCGAAGCAAGGTGCGGTACGGAACCGACATTGTCGCTGTCGAACGACGGCAGGCCCGACGACATCACCAGGATGTTGCAGGTCGCGCAGTAGGAATTGCCCCCCTGCGCAGGGGAGCGATACGGATCTTTCCATTCCACCCCTTTCGGGAGCCCGGACAGGTCTCCGGTATCGCCGTACACCTTGGTCCCGGCACCCACGTAGCGCAGCGCCTCGGCATACATCTCCGCCAGCGGGTTACCCCACGCACTGCACTTCTTGGCCTTGTCGCCCGACGCGCCAGGATCCAGCAGATTGCCGCGGTCGCCGAAGCCCTGGCGGTTGAGAATGCTGTAGTCGTTACAGTCGTTCCAGTTGTTACTCCAGTTCCACTGGTCAATGCGGAAGTTGGACATCGTATTGATGATGCCCTCGGCCCCACTGTTCCGTGCCAGGCACAGTTGCCCCGTGGCGAGATTGATCTCATCGCCGGTGTCGCAGAGTTTGGTGCCATTACCCGCGATCTTGCCGATGTTCTTGCGCAGGACGCCACCGTCACGCGGACTGGAATACGTGCCGCTCACCAGACCGAAGCGCAGGCGCCCACTCTCACCGTAAGTCTGCAGCAGGCCGCTGGGCTTGTAGTGATCGCTGGTGCCGTCGTTGTATTTGCGGCAGAAGGCCTCACGATGGCTGTCCTTGCCGGGATCGCAGACCTCAAGCCGCACGGTGTAATCGGTCACACCCTTGGGCGTATCTGCGCCGCCCTCACCACTGCGGTTAACGCCGCACTGGTAGGACGCCGTCGACGCCCATTCGGACCAGTTACCATTGGCCACGCGCATGAGCGGCGCGCCGCCCGCTTCGATAGTGGCGTTGCAGAAAGAAGCGCCCGCTTTCAGCGGTGTGAATTTACCGATGTCCGACCCGGTGTAGACCTTGACCCACGCATGCAGATCGTTGGGGATCTGAGCACGTTCGATCACAGTCTTGTTGGGGTCGTCGGTGGAGCGCTGCCCGCCATAAAGCACGTAGCGCATCACGTCCAGACGGCTCATCGTCACCCAGTTGAGGAAATTCCCCGACCATGCACCGCTGCACTCGTGCTTCTTTTCACCCGCCCCCGTCGCCGGACCCGACGCTTTGAATACGCCGCTGGCGTAGCCGTAGCAGAGGTTCGAGTCGAAATAACCCGAGTACGAGAAATTGTTCTGGTACGTGGTATCGATGATCTTGTCATCGTCCAGATCGCTGTAGTCGCTGTAGGCCTTGTTGAACAGCTGCTCATCGCGCGACATCACCATCATCATCAGCGGCGGCTGGCTCTGCTTGGTGTACAGCGGTTCCTGGGCGAGGTCGTAATCGCCGAGCGCGGCGCGCAGCGGCACCACGCGGCTGAGCAGGAAGCCCAGCACCAGGACACCGAAACCGATGCGCAGCCAGGTCACGGTGCGCTTGCTGAGTTGGAAGCGTTCAGAGGTCATGGGATATAGATCGTGTCGACGACCGCACTGGCCGATGGGTTGTCCGGGTCATCACTGGCCAATGCCGTGATCTGGTAGATGTTGCCGGTGTCTTCGTTCTCTGGCTGGCCCTCGACGACACTGCCACCGGCCGTGAAGCACTTGTCCATCCGCCGTGTATAGGTGGCCTTCGCGTCGCTGGTCCCGTCGGCCCAGGTCAGCGGATCGAAGATCGGGCTGCACTCTTCCTGGTCGGCGCTGTAGGTCTCACCGCCGGCCAGGGTCGTCTCGATCGTGCTCTCCATCGAACGCGCATCGGCCTCGGCGTTCTGGAACGCCAGGTTGGTGCGCAGGTAGTTGGCGGCCATGCGCTCCTGCATGCCGGTCACCTGCATCCCGGCCACGCCGAGCAGGGCCAGCAGGATCAGGATGATCAGGGCGACATACAGCACGGCGCCATGCTGGCGGCGGGGCGCGGTGAAGGGCTTGCGACGCATGGCCATGGAGACCTCAGTTGCCGTAGAGGCGGTTACGCACCGCGATCGTGGTCTGGTAGACCGTGCGGAACCGGCCGTCCCTCGGTGCGGTGAAGGTCACCCCCAGCGCGGTCAACGCGGCAGCCGTATTGGCCTGCGCCGCCGCGGAGGGATCCGGGCTTTCCAGCACCAGGCCCAGCTGCACCGCGCCGACCCGGCGCCATGCCGCGTCAGCCGGGCTGAGTGATGCGTCCACGTCCGCCGCGGTGCCCTGGCGGTCGATGAAGCCACTGGGTGCGCCGGTCGCGCTCAGCGCGTGGTCCTGGCCATACAGCAGCTGCATGTTGCGCACGCCTTCCACCAGCGCTTCGGGCTGACCGGCCGCCAGCGCGCCGCCTGGTGCGGCATCGAAACGCACCCGATACAGCGAGCTCTGCCTGGTCGTCGCGTCGTAGCCGATGTAATAGATCACGCTCTCGGCGCGGTAGAGCACCGACTGGCCCGCGGTATACAGCGTCGCGAAGCTGGTGCTGTTGTTCGGCGCCGTATCGAAACGCACGGTGCCGGCGGTACTGCTGACGGCACTGGCCTGGAACACCGTGGCCGACACACAGTCGGCCACGCCGAACAGGCCCGGCGTCGGCACCCCGCTCTGCAGCACTGCCCAGCGACCGGTATCGAACGAGAAGGTGGGCTTGTCATCCGTGCCCCCGATGGCGGTCACCGGTACCCCGTCAGGCACGAGGAAGCGCAGCGCGACGATGTCGCTGCCGTCGACGCGGTTGGTCAGCGCCGCGGCGTACTCGGTCGGCAGCGCGGGGGTGTACTCGACGCCGCCCGTCGCGGGCGTGGCGCTCAGCGTCAGCGGATCGCCCGGCTTGGTGTCGGCGGCCTCATAGCCCTGGATCGACTGCGTGAAGTCCAGCGCAGGGTGGGCACCGGCGGTGAACGTGGTGTGCAGCGAACCGGGATTGTTGATGCTGTGACTCTGGTCGTTCACGCAGCCGAAGTGGCCGGCCATGCGCAGGTCGCGCTGCAGGAAGTCCATGGCGAAGCGTCCGTTCTCCTGCACGCGGGCCAGGCCCTCGGACAGGCGCGAGGCGGTGCGGGACGCGGCGAACACCTGCATCAGGCCCAGCAGCAGGACCAGGCCGATGACCATGGCGATCATCAGCTCGACCAGCGACAGGCCCGCGCTGGTGCGCTGGAAGGCAGGCACGCGCCTCACAGCCGGGTCCTCGCCGAGAAGGTGGTATCGGCCGCATCCAGCCAGCGCTCATCGCCCCAGCTGACGTTGACCGTGATCTCGTCCCCGTCGCTGGTGACACTGGCGCTGGCTTCGTCGCCCAGCGCCTTGCCCAGCCGGCAGCGCCAGTCGGTCATGTACGCATCCTTGGTGATCTCCGCGCCGGTGGGTGAGACGCAATCGGCGGCCTTTGTCGTTGCCGCATAGGTGCCGACGTAGGTCCCGGCATTGATGCGGTTGATCCGTATCTGATCCAGCAGCTCGTAACTCAGGTTGGTCGCCTGGGTGCGGAAATTCGCACTCTGCACGAACCGCACGTTCATGGTCTGCAGCAGGGCGAAGCCGAGCAGGCCGATGCTCATCACCACGATCGCGATCAGCACCTCGATCATGGTGAAGCCGCCCTGCCCTGCGCGACGCGCGCCAAGGTGTCTTGCCCTCACTTGCAGCTCTCCTTTTCCACGCGCACCTGCCCCACCGCCGACAGCCGCAGCGTGCGCTGCAGGGGCTGGTCGCCGCATTCGTCAGGCTTCAGGGTGATGTCCAGCGCCGCGGCGGCGCGATTGCGACCCCGGCCATCGAAGGCCACGATCAGGTTGTCCTCGCTGCCGAGCATCTTGGGCGAGCCGGCCGAGTAGCGCAGGACCTGCTCGCCGGCGTCGAAGCTGCCACTGCCGTCGGCATCGGACCAGACCATCCAGCCGTCGCCCCAGCTGTCGCCGTTGCATGCGGTGCCTTCGGTGGAGGCGCACACGCCGGCACCGCGGGTGTTCTTCAGCGCTTCGCTGCGCGCCAGTGCCAGCGAGGCCATCAATTCGTTGGTGGTGGTGGCCGAGCGATTGGAGCGCAGCACGCCCTGGAAGCTCGGCATGCCAAGCGTGATCAGGATGGCAAGCACCGCGATGGTGACCATCAACTCGATCAGTGTGAAGCCGTTGGACCGGCGCAAAGACATGAAACGCTCCCCAGCGTTGATGACACAGAAGATGAACGCCCCGCCGCCGATCAGCAAGCGGCGGCAGG
>Ga0308171_1003339_pt1 | contig 14846 bp, 9 predicted proteins | sample PhyGR1_FD_202135 | JGI IMG/M metagenome (GOLD analysis project Ga0308171, IMG submission 202135) | Phyllosphere microbial communities from UC Gill Tract Community Farm, Albany, California, United States - DLSLSG.R1 | ecosystem: Host-associated > Plants > Phyllosphere > Unclassified | place: USA... | reverse complement strand
CCGGCGAGCCCGTGCTCGACCGCGTTGGTCACCAGCTCGGTGAGCGCGAGCGCGAGGGGCGTGGCGAACTGGCTGGGCAGCGTGCCGAACTTGCCCGTGCTGCGCGTGCGCGCGCGGGTGTTGGGGGCCGCCGCAACCTCGGCGACGAGCTTGAGCACGCGCGCGAAGACGTCGTCGAAGTCGACGTTCTGCGCGAGGCCCTCCGACAGCGTGTCGTGCACGACGGCGATGGCCGAGACCCGTCGCATGGCCTGCGTGAGCGCGTCTCGCGCCTCGTCGGAATGCGTGCGCCGCGCCTGGATGCGCAGGAGCGACGCCACCGTCTGCAGGTTGTTCTTCACCCGGTGGTGGATCTCGCGGATCGTCGCGTCCTTGGTGATGAGCTCCTGCTCCTGGTGGCGGATCTCGGTGACGTCGCGGCTGAGCACGATCGCGCCGATGCGGTTGCCGCGATCGCGCAGGGGGATCGTCCGCAGCGAGACCTGCACGCCGCGCGCCTCCATGTCGGCGCGCCATGGTGCGCGCCCGCTCACCACGACCGGGAGCGACTCGTCGACGTCCTGTCGCTTCGCCGGCAGGATGCGAGCGGTGACCTCGGCCAGCGACTCGCCCTCGAGCTCGTCGTCGAAGCCCATGCGGTTGAACGCCGACAGCGCATTGGGGCTCGCGAAGGTCGTGATCCCGTCGACGTCGAGACGGATCAGCCCGTCCGACGCGCGCGGGGCTCCACGACGAGGTGCGGTCGGCGCGGACAGGTCGGGGAACTCCGCCGAAGAGATCATGCCGAACAGGTCGTCGGCGCAGTCGTTGAAGGTGATCTGCTGACGCGACGGCGTGCGCGTCTCGCCGAGGTTCGTGTGCCGGGTCAGCACGCCGACTGTCGTGACGGCGTTGCCCTCGCGCGAGAGCTCGCGCACGATCGGCACCGCACGCACGCGCGTGGGGGTCTCCTCGAACCAGTCGGGGGATGCCGAGTCGACGATGCGTCCGCTCTGGAACGCCTCGCGCACCTGGGTGCGCCACTGCGGACGGACGCGGTCGCCGACGATGTCGCGGTAGAAGAGCGTCGCCGCTCCCCCGGGCCGCGTGTGGGCGACGGCGACGAACGAGTCGTCGGGAGTGGGGACCCAGATGACGATGTCGGCGAACGCGAGGTCGGCGAGCAACTGCCCGTCGCCCGCGAGCCGGTGCAGCCACTCGACGTCCGCCTCGCTGGAGCGGCCCTGGGCGTAGACGAGTTCACTGAGTGTCGACACCCCTCCACCCTAGGGGGAGCCTCCGACGCGGGCATCCGCACGAGGCGTCCGGCCGGCGCTCGGTGAGGCTGCGGGTGAGGTTCGACCGCCTCGAATGCGTCGGCAGGCTAAGGCGCGGGCGAGAGAAACCAACCCGTCCCCTCGAGGTCTCCTGCCCAGCAGGCCCGGGCGGTGCGCAGGGTGAGGTCGCGACGTCCGCACAACGGTGGACGTGGTGAGGCCAAGACGGAGAGGCACTCACCCCGCGGACGATTTACCGTGACGACGAACGTCGCACAATCGCCCGGAAGCGATCCCGTCCGGGTGGTCGCGCCAGCGCCCGACGATGCGTGCCGCGACCTCGAGGTCTGGGCTCCTCCGCGCCGGGACGCCGATCCCGAAGGCGTTCCCGCGTCCGCCGGCGAGCAGCCCGACATGACGCGGAGAGCGTCCCTCTCGAGCGACTCGTGGGTGACGAGGTCCGTGGAGCTGAGGGAAAGAGTCGCGGTGCGGGACGGTCGGCGCTGCGACGAGAAGAATGACCGCGGCTCCTCCTCAACCTCACCCCGTCGAAAGCCCTCCACAGACACCGCGAAAACTCCATGGCCCGTGCGATGACTGTCCTACTGTCGGCCTCACCCCGACTCGCCGAACCTACGACGCACAGACAGAGGACCCATGCCCGAATCAGCACGGCGACGCGAACCTTCGCGGCGTGCCCAGCAGAACGCCCGTCCAGTGAGCAATCCGGGTCCGGAGCACGCCGCTGACGGCCTCCCCGCCATCGAGGTCTTCGTCGGCAACATGGTCCGCGGTGTCCTCGAGGTGGTCGCCGGCGTCCGTGACCCGGAGCAGTTGGCACGGTGGATGTCCGAAGAGGTCTACCGTGCGCTCCTCGTGCGAACGAGCCTCGCCGCCCGCGCCCGGAGTGCGCGAGGCGTTCAGATGTACCGCGCCGTCCACCATGTCCGCGGCATCCGCCTCTTCTCACCTCGGGAAGGTGCCCTCGAAGCGACCGTCATCGTCTCGGGTCGTCTGCGCACCCGCGCCATCGCCCTCCGGCTCGAGACGGTCGAGCGACGGTGGCGCATCACGGCGCTCCACCTGCTGTAAACGGCGACCGCCCGACGAGACCGCGCCGACCGTGCGGAGAGGTCCCCGCCCGCCCGGGGTCAGGGACGCCAGGACGCCAAGAAGTTGCCGAGACGCTCGATCGCGTCGGTGATGACGCGAGCCTCGGGGAGCGTGACGATGCGCACGTGATCGGTCGCGGGCCAGTTGAAGCCCGACCCCTGGACCAGCAGCACGTGCTCGGCCAGAAGGAAGTCGCGGACGAACTGCGCGTCATCCGGGATCTCATACACGTCGGGATCGAAGCGCGGGAAGGCGTAGAGCGCCCCCCGCGGCATGACGCACGAGACGCCCGGAATGGCCTCGAGGCCCTGCCACGCGGCATCCCTCTGCTCGTGAAGACGACCGGTCGGGGCGATGAGCGCGTCGATCGACTGCACCCCCGACAACGCCGCCTGCACCGCGAACTGCGCCGGCACGTTCGGGCACAGACGAGTGGATGCCAGCAGGTTGATGCCGTGCAGGAATCCCTGCGCGTGCTCCTTGGGTCCGGTGATCGCGAGCCAGCCGGAGCGGTATCCCGCCACCCGATAGGTCTTGGAGAGGCCGTTGAAGGTGAGGCAGAGCAGGTCGGGGGCGACCGTGGCCATCGGGATGTGCACGGCGTCGTCGAACAGGATCCGGTCGTAGATCTCGTCGGCCAGCAGCAGGAGCGAGTGCTCCCGGGCGATGTCGGCGATGCCCTCGAGGATCTCGCGCGAGTACACCGCGCCCGTGGGGTTGTTCGGGTTGATGACGACGATCGCCTTGGTGCGGGGCGTGACCTTGGAGCGGATGTCCTCGAGGTCGGGCTGCCACTCGCGCTGCTCATCGCACAGGTAGTGCACGGGCGTGCCGCCGCCCAGGCTGGTCATCGCCGTCCACAGCGGATAGTCGGGGGCGGGGATGAGCACCTCGTCGCCCTCATCGAGCAGCGCCTGCATCGTCATCGTGATGAGCTCGGACACGCCGTTGCCTAAGAAGACGTGATCGGGGTCGAGGTGGGGGAAGTCGGGCTCCTGCTCGTACCGCGAGACGACCGCGCGACGAGCGGACAGGATGCCGCGGCTGTCGCTGTAGCCGTGGGCGTTGGGGACCGAGGCGATCATGTCGCGCACGATCTGGTGCGGCGCCTCGAAGCCGAAGATCGCCGGGTTGCCGGTGTTGAGCTTGAGGATCGAGTGCCCCTCGGCCTCGAGTCGGTCGGCCTCGACGAGGGCCTCCCCGCGGATCTCGTACAGGACGTCCTTCAGCTTGGATGACTGGTCGAGGGGGCGCAGCGGGCTCATCGGTTCAGGATATCCCCGGGCCGTCGCGGCCAATCGACACCGCGTGGACCCCTCGGTCGGGCCAGTCCCCCGACCGGCGGCCGGACGACGTACCCGGAAACAACGGATGCCGCGCCCCCGACCTCGGGGCGCGGCATCCGTCGTGCGATCACTTCTTCTTGGCGGCGCGACGATCGGCGCGGTTGCTCGCGGCGGGCTCGTCGCTCGGGGCCACCCGCTGCCCGAAGGCTCCGCGGGCGGCGGGGGCCTGCTCGGCAGCCGGCTCGGCCTGCTGCTCGGCCTGACGGAGGCGGTTGGTGGCGGCCTGCTGCACCTGACCGCGGTCGTTGCGGACCTCGACCTCGCCGGCGTCGTTGGCCGCGGAGTACTCGAGGCGCTGGGTCTCGACCGGCGTCGGGGCGAGGCCCTTCGCCTCGACCTGAGCCTCGTCACCCTCGACCTTGCGCACTTCGACCTCGAGGTTGTAGAGGAAGCCGACCGACTCCTCCTTGATCTGCCCCATCATCGACTGGAACATCTGGTAGCCCTCGCGCTGGTACTCGATGAGCGGGTCGCGCTGGGCCATGGCGCGCAGGCCGATGCCGTCCTTGAGGTAGTCCATCTCGTACAGGTGCTCGCGCCAGCGGCGGTCGAGGACCTGCAGCACGACGCGTCGCTCGAGCTCGCGCAGCGCCTGCTCGCCGAGGGCCTTCTCGCGGTTCTCGTACGCGATGCGGGCGTCGGAGATGATCTCTCGCTTGAGGCCCTCGGGCGTGATGCGACCCTTGTTGCCACCCGCCTCGGCCACGACCTCGTCGATCGTGACGCTCACGGGGTACATGGTCTTCAGCTCGGTCCACAGGGCGTCGAAGTCCCACGACTCGGTGTGACCCGAGCCGGTGTGGTCGTCGATGACGGCGGTGATCGCGTCCTCGATGAAGTGCTGCACGCGATCGGCGATGTCGTCGCCCTGGAGCATGTGACGACGGTCGGCGTAGATCGCCTCGCGCTGACGGTTCAGCACGTCGTCGTACTTCAGCACGTTCTTGCGCATCTCGGCGTTGCGCGCCTCGACCTGCGACTGGGCGCTCTTGATCGCGCGCGAGACCAGGCCCGACTCGATCGCGACGTCGTCGGGGAAGTTCGTGCGCGCGAGGATCGCCTCCGCCGCACCCGACTGGAACAGGCGCATGAGGTCGTCGGTGAGCGAGAGGTAGAAGCGGCTCTCGCCGGGGTCGCCCTGACGGCCCGAACGACCGCGCAGCTGGTTGTCGATGCGACGCGACTCGTGACGCTCGGTGCCCAGCACGTACAGGCCACCGGCCTCGACCACCTTCGCGGCCTCTTCGGCCACGGTGTCGCGCATGCCCTGGTACACAGTGTCCCACTCGGACTCGTAGGCCTCGGGGGTCTCGACCGGGTCGAGGTTCTTCGCCTTCATCTCCTGCACGGCGAGGAACTCGGCGTTTCCGCCGAGCATGATGTCGGTTCCGCGACCGGCCATGTTGGTGGCGACGGTGACGGCGCCCAGGCGACCTGCGCGCGCGACGATCTCGGCCTCGCGCGCGTGGTTCTTGGCGTTGAGGACCTCGTGACGCACGCCCTTCTTCGCCAGAAGCCGCGAGAGGTACTCGCTCTTCTCGACGCTCGTGGTGCCCACGAGGACCGGCTGGCCCTTCTCATGGCGCTCGACGATGTCTTCGACGACCTGCGCGAACTTGGCCGTCTCGTTCTTGTAGACGAGGTCGGACTGGTCCTTGCGTATCATCGGCTTGTTCGTGGGGATGGGAACCACGCCGAGCTTGTAGGTCGACATGAACTCGGCCGCCTCGGTCTCGGCGGTACCGGTCATGCCGGCGAGCTTGTCGTACAGACGGAAGTAGTTCTGCAGGGTGACGGTCGCGAGGGTCTGGTTCTCGGCCTTGACCGGCACGCCCTCTTTGGCCTCGATCGCCTGGTGGATGCCCTCGTTGTAGCGACGGCCCACGAGGATGCGACCGGTGTGCTCGTCGACGATCATGACCTCGTCGTTCATCACGACGTAGTCGGTGTCGCGCTTGAACAGCGCGATCGCCTTGATCGAGTTGTTCAGGAACGAGATCAGCGGGGTGTTGGCCGATTCGTACAGGTTGTCGATGCCGAGGTAGTCCTCGACCTTCTCGATACCGGGCTCGAGCACGCCGATCGTGCGCTTCTTCTCGTCGACCTCGTAGTCGACGCCGGCCTCGAGCGTGCGGGCGAGCTTGGCGAACTCCGCGAACCAGCGGTTGGCTTCGCCGGATGCCGGGCCCGAGATGATCAGCGGGGTGCGGGCCTCGTCGATGAGGATCGAGTCGACCTCGTCGACGATGGCGTAGAAGTGACCGCGCTGCACGAGGTCTTCTTTGCGCCAGGCCATGTTGTCGCGCAGGTAGTCGAACCCGAACTCGTTGTTCGTGCCGTAGCTGATGTCGGCCTCGTACTGCTCGCGGCGCACCTCGGGGGTCTGTCCCGCGACGACCGTTCCCGTGGTCATGCCGAGGGCGCGGTAGACGCGGCCCATGAGCTCGGACTGGTAGCTCGCGAGGAAGTCGTTGACCGTGATGACGTGCACGCCCTGGCCGGCGATCGCGTTGAGGTACGCGGGAAGCGCCGCGGTCAGCGTCTTGCCCTCACCGGTCTTCATCTCGGCGATGTTGCCGAGGTGGAGGGCTGCCCCACCCATGATCTGCACGTCGTAGGGACGCTGGCCGAGCGTGCGCTTGGCCGCCTCGCGAACGGCGGCGAAGGCCTCGGGCATGAGCTGGTCGAGCGTCTCACCGGCTTCGTAACGCGCGCGCAGCTCGACGGTCTCGTTGCGCAGCTCGTCGTCGGTGAGCTGCTCGTAGTCCTCTTCGAGCGCTCCGGTCGCTTTCACGACGCCCTGCAGTCGGCGCAGGATGCGGCCCTCGCCGGCGCGCAGCAGTTTCTCGAGCGGATTGGCCACGGAGCATCTCCATCTGTCGGGTGCGGCGCCCGCGTGGACGCCGGCCTGCGAACAGGCATACATCGCACATGTTATCCGTGTTACCCGTTCGTGACCTGCGAGGAGGCCGCAATCCGAAAGAGGAGCGCGCGCCCGCAGCGAACACACGGCGACGCCGCCGAACCCGACGCCTAGGATCGACCCATGGCCGGTTTCTGGGGCAAGAGGAAGCGCGAAGAGCAGGACGCGGCGGATGCCGATCTGGCACGCCGAGCGGAGCTCGCGATCGTCGCGGCCGACGAACGCGTGCGCCTGACCTCGGACGAACTCGATTTCGCCCGCGCCGAACTCGGCGACAAGGCGACCGACGACCTCGCGGCGGCCCTCGACTCCGTGCGCGCCCACCTCGCCGAGGCGTTCCAGCTGCACCAGCTGAACCACGACGAGATCCCCGACACCAAAGAAGAACTTCGCACGCGCAACGCCCGCATCATCCAGCTGTCGCAGTGGGCCGAAGACCTGCTCGAAGAGCGCACCCAGGTGCTCCAGCCCAAGATCGACGCCGTGCGCCGCGCGCCCGAGACCCTGGCGCGGGTGCGCGCGGATCGCGACCGGCTCGCCGAGCGCATCCCGAACGCCCGCGAGGTCGTCGACCGGCTGTCCCGCCGCTACAGCGATTCGGCCCTGGCACAGATCGGCGGCAACCCCGAAGAGATCGAGCAGTTGCTCGACTTCGCCGTGCACACCGCGGCCGTCTCGGAGCGCCGCCGCGAAGCGGGCCAGCGCGAGCAGGCGTCGGTCGCCCTCGAGGCGGCCACCGAAGCCGTTCGTCGGGCGGAATCGCTCCTGGATGCCGTGGACACCTTCGAGATCGAAGCCCTCCGCGCCGAGTCGACTCTCGCCGCCGTGGTCGACGACTCCCGCAACGACCTGATCGAAGCGCGCCTCGGCGCGCAGACGCCGGCCGTGGTCCAGGCCATGGCCACGCTGCAGAAGGCCTTGACCGCGCTCCCCGCCTCGGGATCGCGCAGCGATCCCTTCCAGGCGCTGTCGTCGCTGCGCCAGGCCAACGCCGATCTCGACCTCGCGCGCGAGCGTGCCGCCCGCCCCGTCCCCTCGCAGGATCAGGTGGAGCACGCGATCGACGACGCCGACCGGCAGATCGCCGTCGCCCGCGGCCTCATCACCGGTCACCGCGGATGGATCGGTGCCGACGCGCGCACCCGCTTCGTCGAGGCCGAACGCCTTCGCGCGGGTCTGCCGCTCGGTCCCGTGCCCGAGGACCGGCGCGAGACGGTTCTCGCGACCGCGCGGCGCGCCGGGTCGCTGGCATCCGAGGCCCTGCAGATCGCTCAGCGCGACATCGAGCAGTCCCGCCCGAACGACTGGGGCGGAGATAACCGCGGCGGCGGGTACGGCCGCGGGGGCGGAATGGGCGGCGGCAACATGGTCGGCGGCATGCTCGGCGGCCTCGTCATCGGCTCGCTGCTGGGCGACATCTTCGACGGCTGAGCCTGCCTTCCACGGCTCGCCCCGCACGACGACGCCCCCGGTCCGAGGACCGGGGGCGTCGTGTCGTTCTCAGGTCAGGATGCGACCCCGACGGCCGGGGCGGCCTGGGTTGCCAGCGCGATCACACCGTAGTCCCAGCCCTTGCGGCGGTAGACGACGCTCGGGTGATCGGTGCGGGCGTCGATGAAGAGGAAGAAGTCGTGGCCGACGAGTTCCATGCGGTCGACGGCGTCTTCGACCGTCATCCACTCGGCGCCGAACTCCTTCTGTCGGATGACCACGGGCGAGTAGTCCTCTTCGTCGGCACCGGTCTCTTGCACGGGCACCGAGCCGGTCGCGACGGCACGCAGCACCTCGACGGAGGCGGGCTCGACGTCGATGCCGGCGAGCTCTCCCGTGCCCTTCTCGAACTTCGCGCCCCGGGGGTGGTTTCGCGCGTCGATGCGCTTGTCCTTCGCGCGGCGCACCTGCTCGGAGATCTTGTCGACCGCGAGGTCGAGGGCCGCGAACTTGTCGGTGTCGGTCGCCTCCGCGCGAACGACCGGGCCCTTGCCGTCGAGCGTGAGCTCGACGGTGTCGTCTTCGAGACGACCGTTGCGATAGGAGCGGTGGGTCACCTTGACCTCGAGCGCTTGAGCGCGCGGCGCCAGGTGCTCGATGCGACCGACCTTCTCTTCGACCACCGAGCGGAAACGATCGGTGATACCGACTCCCACGCCGACGATGTTGGTGTCCATCTGTGACCTCCTTGTTCCGGGTTCCGCCCGGTCTAAGGGCGGAACATCCGTCGCCTTCAGTCATCCTTACGCTAGTAGCCCGCCACCCCCGTGTCACGTCTCAATCACCCGGGATTCACCTTCGATGTTCCTGCGACGCGGCGTGTGCGCCAGCGCCACGGCGATCACCTCGTCCGCCCCCGCCGCGCGCAGGGCGCGTGCCGCCTCGGACAGCGTCGATCCGGTGGTCACGACATCGTCCACGACCACGACGACCCCGCCCGGCACCGGTCGGGCGGCGAAGGCTCCCCCGACGTTCTCGCGGCGAGCGCTGCGACCGAGCCCCCGCTGGTCATCGGTCGCGCGGGCCACCCGCAGCAGTCGCTCGTGCGTCCACCCCGCCCGCCGCAGCAGGATGTCGAGGGGGCGGAAGCCCCGTCGCCGGAAGGCCGCACGCGTCCCCGGCACGGTCGTCAGCCGCGCTCCGACGGGCACCGCGAGACGCAGCACGGCATCGAGCGCCGGGGCCAGGTCGCGCGCGAGGCCGGTCCGCCCCTCCTCTTTGAGCGAACGGATGACGCGGGCCGCGACCCCGTCGAACGCGAGCGCGCTCGTGACCGTCATCCCCGATCCGATGGCGCGGCGGATCGGGCTCGGGGCCAGGGCGTCACGGCATCCGGCACAGAGATCGGTGTCGACGACACCGCACCCGGCGCACGCGACGGGGAGCCAGAACGTCAGGGCCTCTCGGAACGACGAGGTCAGGGCGGCGGACAGTGACATGCGCTCAGCCTGCTCCGCGGCGCGAGGGCTCCGCCCGCCCCGCCGCCCCATCGGGGCGGAACTGCCCGGACGAGCGCGCTGGGGAGAAGGGTCAGGAGGTCGTGCCCTGCTGGGCCGCGAGCACGCGGATGCCGGTCGCCACCAGGGTCCACGAGCTGCCGCGACGGCTGTAGAGGCGACCGGTGTCGTCGAGGACGCGGACGCTCGTGCTGCCGGCGGCGAGAGTCGTCGCGCCGTCCGGTGCCGCGGCCTCGGTGCCCCGGCCCCCCACATTGAGCTCGCGCAGACGGCTGGCGCCGTCGACATCGGCCAGGACGCCGACCGTGGTGTCGTCGAGCCACGCCAGATCGAACGCCCCCTGCTGCGCGAACGACAGCACGTGCGGAACCCCGAGATCCACCTCGCCGCCCTCGCGCTGGATGCCGGCCACCCACACCTCGCGCGTACCCGAGACCGTCACGATCGCCGCGACCCGTGTGCCGTCGCGCGAGATCTGCATCGCACTGATTTCGGAGGCATCGGGCCACGCGTTGCCCACGTTGCGCGGAACGCCCTCGGCCGTGATGACCCGCAGCTGCGTCGGAGCGGCGCTCGGCACGCTCCAGATCGCCCCCTCGGCATCGATCGTGGGCGCGATGAGCCCCGAGCGCTCGTCGAGGAGGAAGGTGCGCCCGTCGGCGAGCGCGCTCGCGACGGTGCCCTGCTGCGTGCGGACGGCCGCCAGGCTCCGATCGGCCTCGAGCTCCACCGAGGCCGGCGAGAGCGACTCGATCGCGTCGGAGAGCCCGCCGAGCGACTCGACCGTGTCGCCGGCGAGCGCGCCGAACGCCCCCGCCGTCGTGAGCACGGCCGGAGAGGGGTCGACGCGCGTGACGCGGACCGACACCTCGGACGCGGGGACGGGAGTGCCCTCGACCGTCATCTGGACGTCGCTGATCCCCGCCGTGACGAGACTCTTCGACAGCTGGGTCTGCATGCGGTCCAGCGTCGTCCGGTCGAGGCTCAGAGCGGCCCGCGGCAGCTGCACCTGGGCGACCCCGCTCGACGAGAGCGTCACCGACCGCCCCACCAGGGAGAGCTCGTCGGGGAACGCCGTCTTGACCGCCCCCGCGAGCCACGCACTCGGCTGACCGTCGACCAGGGCCGTCGCCACCCGGCTGGCCACCAGAGCCCGCGGGAACCAGCGGACGTCGGGGACGATGAAACTCCACGTGGGATCGAAGTACGCGATGGATGCCGACTGGTAGACGGTCGGGAACACCTCCTCGTACAGCACGACCCCGTCGGGCGCCGAGGTGATGCGCCACTGATCGTCGACGCGCGCGAGGGTGAACGACAGCGTCTCCGCGGTCCCCGAGGCCGTCGGAGCGTAGGCGCCGTTGGCATCCACTCCCGCCATCGTCGTGAGCGAGACCGTCACCCCGGTGCCGTCGGCGTTCGCAGTGGCGCGGCGATCGGCCAGACGGTCGATCGTGACGCGCGCTCGCGGATCCCACTGCGTCCCGGACGCCAGGAACAGCTTCGCCGTGGCCCAATCGTCGGCGGGACCGGAGCCGGCGCGGAGAAACCCCTCCACGATCTCGGCGGGAGACGCGTCGTCCTGCGGCCCGTCGGGGACGAACGCGAAGGCCTGCGTGTCGTCGACCTGCGGGCCGCGACCGGGGTTGACGTACCCGGAGGTCGGCAGGCCCGTGCAGGCGGTGAGCACGAGGACGAGGGCGAGGCCGACGAAGGCGATAGCGCGTCTCATGTCGTCTTCCTCACTCCCGGACGGGTGGAGATGGGCTGTGTGAGCCCGAGGGCCTCCAGGGCCCCACCCTGCTCGTCGTCGGGGACGAGCGGCAGGGGCGAGCTGCTGACCGGCTCGCCGGCCCGCGGGAGCGTGAGCACGAAGTTCGAGCCGCGTCCCGGCTCCGACCAGACCGACAGGGTCCCCCCGTGCAGCTTGGCGTCGCCGAGCGCGATCGACAGGCCGAGGCCCGTGCCGCCGATGGTGCGCACGCGCGAGGGGTCGGCGCGCCAGAAGCGGTCGAAGACGCGCTCGACGTCGTCGGGCTGCATGCCCAGACCGAAGTCGCGGACGCCGAGGGCCACGGCATCCCGATCACTGTCGACCGACACCACGATCGGGCGTCCCTCCCCGTGCTCGATGGCGTTGCCGAGGAGGTTGCGCACGATCCGGCGCACGCGCCGGGCGTCCATGTCGACCGGGGTGTACCCGCCCGGCGCGACCAGACGCACGTCCGAACCGTGCCCCTCGGCGAGCTGCTCCATCGAGAGGATGACGTCTTCGGCGAGGTGGGCCAGGCTCGTCGGCTCGAGCTCGAGCTGCACGGACCCGGCGTCGTACCGGCTGATCTCGAGCAGGTCGGTGAGCAGCACCTCGAAGCGCTGCACCTGCGCGTGGAGGAGCTCGGCCGCGCGGCCGGTGGCGGGGTCGAACTCCTCGCGCTGATCGTTGATCATGTCCGCGGCGAGCTTGATCGTGGTCAGGGGCGTCCGCAGCTCGTGGGAGACGTCCGAGACGAAGCGCTGCTGCACGAGCGAGAGGTCGGCCAGCTCCTTGATCTGCGACTCGATGCTGTCGGCCATCGCGTTGAACGAACGGTTCAGGGTCGCCAACTCGTCCTCGCCGCGCACCGGCAGGCGCACGCCGAGGTCACCCGCGGCGAGCTTGGCACTGGTCTCGGCGGCATCCGCGATCGGGGTCGTCACCGATCGGAGGACGAACCACGCGATCGCACCGATCAGCAGGACCAGGACGAGCCCGACCACCCACAGCAGCACCTGAACGAACGCGAGGGTCTGCGAGGCGCTGGTGAGGTCGTATCCCATGTACAGCTCGTAGGAATCGACCCCGTCCTCGGCGGGGAAACGCAGTTGATGACCGACCAGGATGCCGGGAACCTCACGGCCGTCGTCGGCGGGCAGCGCCACCGATTGCCACCACTGCAGATCGGGGCTGGACTGCACCTGCGTGCGCAGGGCATCGGTGACCATGCTCGACTCGAAAGCCGGGGAGATGAAGGGCTGCGGGGCCAGGGGCGACGGCGGGCCGATGCGGTACAGCGCGATGAGATCGCTCGACGACTGCTGCGACAGGCGCGTCGCAATGCCGTTCATCAACGTCTGCGCGGCGGCGGGATCGGTCGAGTCGACGGCGGCGTCGAGGGTGGCCTGGGCCGCCGCGGTGGCGCGCTGGGCCTCGAGGAGCACCTGGTCTTTGCGGGCCGTGAACAGCTCGTTCTGGATGACGAGCGCCATGGCGACGCAGGTCACGAGGATGGTCGCCGCCGTGAGCGTCACCGTCAGCACGATGGTGCGGAACCGCAGCGAGCGGCGCCACAGGGTGGCCAGGCGGTCGCGCACCACGCGCCAATCCCGCCATCCCCGCACCCGTGGCCGCGGGAGGGTGCGCACCGCCCCCGTCATGAGGGGATCAGGCCACCGCGCCGGCGCGGTAGCCCACGCCGCGCACGGTCGTCACGATGCGCGGGTTGTCGGGGTCGGCCTCGATCTTGGCGCGCAGTCGCTGGACGTGCACGTTGACCAGGCGCGTGTCGGCCTTGTAGTGGTAGCCCCACACCTGCTCGAGCAGCATCTCGCGGGAGAACACCTGCTGCGGCTTCTCGGCCAGGGCGACGAGGAGCTCGAACTCGAGGGGCGTCAGGGCGATCGGGACGTCGCCGCGGCGGACCTCGTGCGCGGCGACGTCGACGACCAGGTCGCCGATGCGCAGCGTCTCGTCGACGGGGGCCTGCACGGGACGCAGACGCGTGCGGATGCGCGCGACCAGCTCCTTCGGGTTGAAGGGCTTCATGATGTAGTCGTCCGCACCCGACTCGAGGCCCTTGACCACGTCGGCCGTATCGGTGCGCGCCGTCAACATGATGATCGGGACGCCGGACTCGGCCCGCACGCGCGTGCAGATCTCGATGCCGTCGACGCCCGGGAGCATGAGGTCGAGCAGGATGAGGTCGGGACGCTCGGTGCGCCAGGCGTCGACGGCCTGGGCGCCGTCCGCGCAGAACACCGTGTCGAATCCCTCGGTGCGCAGCACGATGCCGATCATCTCGGCCAGCGCGGTGTCGTCGTCGACCACCAGGATCCGTGAAGTCATTCGGGTGCAGGTCTTCCGTCTCGAACCCGCTCGGGGACGGGTGGAGCGCCCCGGGTGAGGGCGCGTCGTATCGAGAGTAGTCGACCTGCCTGGACGACGGGGGTGCGTGTCGGGGGTGTGTGACACGATGAGGGCACCGCCATGTGACGAGGAGGGGCCCCACATGACCGCGTACCCGGCTTGGACACCGGCATCACGACCGGGCATCGTCCCGCTGCACCCCTACGGGTTCGGCACGATCCTGGCCCGCTCGTTCGTCGCTCTGCGGCACAACCCCAAGGTGCTGCTGGGGTTCGCGCTCGTCGTGCAGGCCGTGGCGTACATCCTCGTGACGGTCGCGATCGGCGGGGTGGCGATCGCGAGCTTCTCGCGACTCGACACCGTCGCCCCGGGCAGCGACGAGTTCGACGCGATCACCGCGGGCTCGGTCGCGCTGACCGGTATCACCGCTCTCGTGCTGGGGGTGCTGTCGGGAGCGCTCGGCGTCGTCGTCCAGGGCGTCGTCGTCGCCGAGGTCGCCCACGCGGTGGTCTCCGAGAAGCCGACCCTGCGGGCCGTCTGGGGCCGTGTCCGCCCGGTGTTCTGGCGGCTGATCGGCTACAGCGCGCTCACGATCGGCGTCGTCGTGATCGTGGTCGGCGTGCTCGCCGGGATCGTGACGTTGCTGGTGATCGCCGCGACCTGGGTCGGAGCGCTCGTCGGCGTGCTGTTCTTCCTCGCGCTCATCCCGCTATCCCTGTGGCTGACCCCGAAGCTGTTCCTCGTCCCCTCTGTCATCATCCTCGAGCAGGCCCCCGTGTTCCGGGCGATCGCCCGGTCGTGGCAGCTGACCCGGGGGCGCTTCTGGTCGACGCTCGGCGTCATCATCGTGATCTCGATGGCGTTCGGCCTCGTCGCCCAGATCATCTCGATCCCCCTCAGCCTCGTGAGCGGGTTGGTGCCGGCCATCATCGCCCCCACGGGCGACAGCGACGTCAGCACCGTCATCGGGTTCATCGCCCTGCAGGTCGTCGGGCAGTTCGGCATCCTCCTCGTCCAGTGCATCGCCCTCGTGGTGCAGTCGACCTCCGCCGTCCTCGTCTACGTCGACGCCCGCATGCGCGTCGAGGCGCTCGATCACGACCTTCAGTCGTACGTCGAGGCCCGCGACGCCGGTGC
>Ga0308171_1003338_pt1 | contig 14847 bp, 13 predicted proteins | sample PhyGR1_FD_202135 | JGI IMG/M metagenome (GOLD analysis project Ga0308171, IMG submission 202135) | Phyllosphere microbial communities from UC Gill Tract Community Farm, Albany, California, United States - DLSLSG.R1 | ecosystem: Host-associated > Plants > Phyllosphere > Unclassified | place: USA... | reverse complement strand
ATCTACGTACCGGCTCCTTTCTGCAAGGATTCCATCCTTGAAGCGGCGTTCGGCGGCATCAAGCTGATCGTCTGCATCACCGAAGGCATTCCGACCATCGACATGCTGGAAGCCAAGGTCAAGTGCGACGAGCTGGGTGTCATCCTGATCGGCCCCAACTGCCCAGGCGTGATCACTCCGGGCGAGTGCAAGATCGGCATCATGCCAGGCCACATCCACTTGCCAGGCAAGGTCGGTATCGTGTCGCGTTCCGGCACCCTGACCTATGAAGCCGTCAAGCAGACCACCGACGCCGGTTTCGGCCAGTCGACCTGCGTCGGCATCGGTGGTGACCCGATCCCGGGCTCGAACTTCATCGACATCCTGAAGCTGTTCCAGGAAGACCCACAGACCGAAGCGATCGTCATGATCGGCGAGATCGGTGGTTCGGCCGAAGAAGAAGCTGCTGCCTACATCAAGGCACACGTGACCAAGCCGGTCGTTTCCTACATCGCCGGTGTGACTGCCCCTCCAGGCAAGCGCATGGGCCATGCCGGTGCAATCATCTCGGGCGGCAAGGGCACTGCAGACGAGAAGTTTGCAGCCCTGCAGGACGCTGGTGTGAAAACCGTGCGTTCGCTGGCTGACATCGGCAAGGCCTTGGCCGAGCTGACTGGCTGGGCGGTCAAGTAAGCTTCGCTTGCCTGCACGCGTAGTCGCAAAAGCCACCTTAGGGTGGCTTTTGTTTTTAGAGCGTTCAGTGTTGCCTGTTCAACCATTCTTCACGCGTCAGTTGCCAGATTTCCTCCTCCATGGTGCCCCCAACGAAAGATTGCTGGCGCCGGAGCATCACCTGCATACCCTCACGCATCGAGATTCGTCTGGACGGCTCGTTGGCTGCTGCTTTGGCGACCCTCAGTATGGGTTTGCCCAAAGTCTGGAACCAGAAGCGAGTTACCGCTTCACAGGCTTCGCTCGCCAGTCGCTGATTCTGCCAAGGTTCGGCTATCCAGAAGCTGCGGTTGTCATCAAGCTCATCCATCAGGCTGATCACGCCGATAATGATGTCGGGGGCGTCGTGCAGCCGGAGCGTCCAGTGCCATTCTTCCGCGTTGGCCATGGCAGGAAGCGCATCGTCGCGGATGTAGCGCTCCGCCTCGGTAGCGGGGTAGGGCCACGGCATGTTGTCAGTGATGTAGCGAACCATGTTCCAGTGGGCAATCAATTGTTGATAGCGCGGTGCGTCGGCTAGGGTGAGGGGAATCAACAGCAGCCTGCTGGTGCTAAGGGGCGGCATGATTGCGACTGGGCAGTGGGTCATTGTTATATGCTCGTCAAAAGCCAAAGACTTTACTGGACCTATAGCGTGCTCAAAGTCAGAAGCGTCCTTGACCTATGTAGGGCCTTTCCGTATTTGCTCTCTGCCCCGCCCATGGATTACCGCAATCAACGACATTGATCTGGTTGCAGGTAGCCACTCTCATGTAATATGTCGACCCGCCATAATGTCGCAGTCCGTGAACGCATGTTCAGGATGTGTGTTCTGGCCGGCTGCCAGCAGTGACCTTGATGCTGCAAGGCATGCCAAGGTCGATGTCACTGAAGTCGCTGAGAACAATGTTCAATAAGAAATTCAGCACGCGAGGGACATGAATGTGAGGCCGATGCATTGAGTTTGGCCTTCTATGCCATTTGCCGATTTGCCTGCCATCTGTTTCTTGGCCCTACTGATGGGGCGCTTGAAACCTGATCGCTGTTGAATCGAACCATGGCGTTCAATCCTAGGAATTTCTGTATGTTGAAGAAAGCGAACACAGCGCTGCTGGGTCTGGCTCTGTCCATCGGGATGGTGTCGGCACAAGCGGCCGAAGCGAAGAAAGTCGACGTCCTGCTGATCGGCGGCGGTGTCATGAGCGCCACGCTGGGCGTGCTGCTCAACGAGCTCGAGCCGAGCTGGTCGATGGAAATGGTCGAGCGCCTGGACGCTGTCGCCGAAGAAAGCTCCAATGGATGGAACAACGCGGGTACCGGTCACTCGGCCCTGGCCGAGCTGAACTACACGCCGGAAGACAAGGACGGCAAGGTCCAGATCGCCAAGGCGATCGAGATCAACGAAGCCTTCCAGATTTCCCGTCAGTTCTGGGCTCACCAGGTGACGGTGGGGGTGTTGAAGAACCCGCGCACGTTCATCAACTCCACGCCGCACATGAGCTTCGTCTGGGGCGACAACAACATCGAGTTCCTCAAGAAGCGCTATGAAGCGCTGAAGGCGAGCCCGCTGTTCGCCGGCATGCAGTTCTCCCAGGACCACGAGCAGATCAAGAAGTGGGTGCCGTTGATGATGGAGGGCCGCGACCCCAATCAGAAACTGGCCGTCACCTGGAGCCCGCTGGGTACCGACATGAACTTCGGCGAGATCACTCGCCAGTACGTCGGTCACCTGAAGGGCCAGAAAGGCTTCGACCTGAAGCTGTCCAGCGAAGTTGAAGACATCAAGCGCAATGACGATGGTTCGTGGCGCGTGACCTACAAGAACCTGAAAGACGGCACCAAGACTGAAACCGATGCCAAGTTCGTGTTCATCGGCGCCGGTGGTGCAGCCCTGCATCTGCTGCAGGACTCGGGTATTCCAGAAGCCAAGGAATACGGTGGCTTCCCGGTAGGCGGCTCGTTCCTGGTGACCGAGAACCCGAGCGTGGCCATGCAGCACATGGCCAAGGCCTACGGCATCGCGTCGACCGGCGCGCCGCCCATGTCCGTTCCGCACCTGGACACCCGTGTCCTGGACGGCAAGCGTGTGGTTCTGTTTGGCCCATTCGCCACCTTCTCGACCAAGTTCCTGAAGAACGGTTCGTACCTGGACCTGCTGACCAGCACCAACCTGCACAACGTATGGCCCATGACCAAGGTCGGCATCGAGCAGTACCCGCTGATCGAATACCTAGCCGGTCAGGTCATGCTGTCGGATGACGATCGCTACGAAGCCTTGAAGCAGTATTTCCCCAACGCCAAGAAAGAAGACTGGCGTCTGTGGCAGGCTGGCCAGCGCGTGCAGATCATCAAGCGTGATGCAGACAAGGGCGGCGTGCTGAAACTGGGTACTGAAATCGTCGTCTCCAAGGACAGCAGCATCGCTGGTTTGCTGGGTGCCTCTCCTGGCGCATCGACCGCAGCACCGATCATGATCAACGTGCTGGAAAAGGCGTTCAAGGACAAGGTCGCGACGCCCGAGTGGCAAGCCAAGCTGCGTCAGATCGTGCCTAGCTACGGTACTGCGCTGAACAACTCGCCGGAAGCCGTGCAGAAAGAGTGGAACTACACCGCCAAGATTCTGCAGCTGGCTGTTGCTCCTCCTGTGATCGACCAGGCCGCTGCCGCTGCCAACCCGATCGAAGGCCAGACGGCACCGAAAGCTGAAAGCAACCCAGCGGCCGACATGGCGCTGTAAGTCCGGGCCTCACGCCTGAGGCTTCTGGAACTAGCTGTATCGTTTCCGCTGAGTCTTGCACCGATGCGACACTCAGGTGCACTCAGCGGACACTTCGCACTGCAACAGTGCGAGGGGCGTCGAATTTCGCTACTCTACGCGCCATTTTGCCGGGCCCGCCCACAAGGCAGCCGCCTGCGCATTCAGTCTGGCCTCATCCGGTCGACCGTGTTTCCCTCAATCCATGGGGAAAACCTCTCTCAATTCCAATCTATTGACGTGGTTTCCTTCCAATGAAAGTGCTTAAAGGCCAGGATATTCTGGCGCTTGGTTTCATGACGTTCGCCTTGTTCGTAGGCGCGGGCAATATCATCTTTCCACCCTTCGTCGGCCTGCAGGCTGGGCCGAACGTCTGGATGGCGGCATTGGGCTTCCTGGTGACGGCGGTAGGTCTGCCGGTGATCACCGTGGTGGCGCTGGCCAGGGTTGGCGGTTCGATGGATGCGCTGAGCAGTCCGATCGGCAAGCTGGCGGGTGGTCTGTTGGCTGCCGTGTGCTATCTGGCGGTAGGCCCGTTGTTCGCAACGCCGCGCACCGCCACCGTGTCGTTTGCCGTAGGCCTGGCGCCCTTGACCGGTGAAACGCCGCTGGCCCTGTTTCTCTACAGCGCGGTGTACTTCCTGCTGGTTTACATCGTTTCACTCTACCCCGGACGTCTGCTCGATACCGTAGGGCGATTTCTGGCCCCGCTGAAAATCATCGCTCTGGCCGTATTGGGTATTGCCGCGTTTGCCTTGCCGGTAGGTCCCAGCGGTGATGCGGTGCCCGAGTATGTCGCTGCGCCATTTTCACTCGGCTTCATCAATGGTTACCTGACCATGGATACGTTGGGTGCGCTGGTGTTCGGCATCGTCATCGTCAATGCCATTCGCTCCAGGGGGGTCGAGTCGCCCAAGCTGATCACGCGCTACGCGATCATCGCCGGGCTGATTGCCGGAGTAGGGCTGGCCCTGGTGTACATCAGTCTGTTTCGTCTTGGGTCGGGCAGCCACGCCGTCACGGCCGGTGCTACCAACGGCGCTGCGGTTCTGCATGCCTATGTGCAGCACACCTTCGGCGGGCTGGGCAGTGGTTTCCTGGCCGTGCTGATCTCGCTGGCATGCCTGGTGACTGCTGTTGGCCTGACCTGCGCCTGCGCCGAGTATTTCAGCCGAGTCCTGCCACTGTCCTACAAGACGCTGGTGCTTTTGCTGGCGCTGTTCTCGCTGCTGGTATCCAACCTGGGCTTGACCAAGCTGATCGCGTTTTCCATCCCGGTGCTGACCGCCATCTACCCGCCCTGCATCGTGCTGGTGGCGCTGAGTTTCTGCGCCGGGTTGTGGTATTCGCAGTCGCGCATTCTTGGCCCGGTGATGCTCGTCTCGTTGCTCTTCGGCCTCATCGATGCGATCAAGGGGGCGGGTCTTTCGCAGTGGTTGCCAGCATCCTTGCTCGACCTTCCGCTGAGTGAACAAGGCCTGGCCTGGCTGGTGCCGTCGGTTGCTGTGCTGCTCGTGGCGGTGGTCGTCGATCGTGTGCTGGGCGCGCGCGTTCACGCTGCGGCCTGAGCCTTTCGTCACCCACAAAAAAGCCAGCTCTAGAGCTGGCTTTTTTTTGCGGCGGTGTTCATGACGCTTCGGCTGCGGCCTCGACGTCATGGGCGATCAAGGACACCAGTGCATTTTGCTGTCGGTGCGACAGCTGACGGAAACGCTGCAGGAGCTCACGCTCATGCAGGGACAATTCCGGGCTGTCCATCTTCATGCTCAACTCTTCACCCAAGGCACCTTCCTGGATCAGGCTCTGTTCCAGGCGTGCGATGATCTCAGAGTTCATGCTGCGGTGATGGTTACGAGCCACCTCAGCAATCTGCTCACGCATCCCGTCAGGAAGACGTACTACGAATTTGTCAGCCGTGCGGCTGGAGTAAACAGCCTGTTTGAGTGGGCGCATAGTGATGACCGATAAGTTCAGGGGGAGCGGTTCTTGAAGTAGGCCGCAGGATGTCGGTTAGGACACGCCGATCGGCAAATTGTTCCAGCCTGCCGATGCGGCGCTATGATGCACTAATGCGACATAGCTTTGACGCCAATTCTGTGACAAATAATGATCCGAATCGTGGCATTTTGCCAGCCCCTCCTGCACTGTATTTTGCACAGGCTGGCCGCATCTGCCAGGACACGTTCACATACAGAGTGGAGATCTCTTCAAGAGGTGCTCTGACCCGCTTTGTGCATACTGCGCACAGCACGCGCGAGCTACCTTGGGGGGTAGCATAGTGACATCTGGGCCATTTGCTAGCATTGATTGTCGACAGGTGTCGATCTTGTGGGCGATTAGCGCAACAGGGGATCGAATTTGATCCTGCGACCTTTGATCAGCGCCAGCAACAACGCAAAACTGGCGACACCGCCCATGGCTTGCAACGCGATCCCCAAGGCAGACGTGTGTTGTCCGAACGCGAACGCGCTGGTCCAACAGGCTATGGCAATCAACATGAATGCCAAGGCATATCTCGACATCTGCAACTCCTTAAAAGGTATAGCGTTCAGTGCGCTGGGTCGTGGCGGGCTCGCTGACGCCCTTGGCGGCCGTGAGCGGCGCCTCGGTGCTGGAAGACGCAACGCGAGCGACGGGGGCGGGGATGAAGCGGGCGGCATCGACATGGACCAGAGCAGGATCAGTGGTCTGGCTGTGGAACTGAAAGCCAATGAGGATGACCAATGTTATAGCGTTGAGCACCAAGAGGACGCTGTTCATTGAAATTCTCCGCAGCCTGAATGTCGAAGCGTTGTTCAACATCGAGTGTAGCAGGCGGCGTGCCAACTTCAGAAATTGGGAAAAACCCAGTGATTTCAGCGGTATGCACAGTGCTCAGGGCAATTTGATATTGCATCCTGCACTGCCGAGTGCAGTTGAGTATTGCAAAATGCATGAACGCTGAAGCTGGGTTTTCCAGCGACTCAACAAGGCAAAATCCTTTCCATGCTGCATGACAAACCGGGTCTGGCTGGGTAACATGCATGCCGTTCGTCGTGCCGCCTGGTACGCCGCTGTGTGTCTCAGTAGCTCAATTGGATAGAGCATCCCCCTCCTAAGGGGAAGGTTGCAGGTTCGAACCCCGCCTGGGACACCATTTTTCACGTGCGATTGTTTATTTGTCGTCAGCCTTTCAGGGCATCCAAAAGCCAGACCGTCATGGCCTAGTGAGTTGTAACAACGTCTAATCGGTGTACTCAACGGTCCTGAGCCATGAGTCGTGATGCCCGTACGTGGCGAGCACGGCCTCTCACTTTTGCGCCAGCAGCGCTTTTTTCGCGGCCTTTTCGTCTTTCATGGCTGCCAGTTCACGCTGGCAGGTTTCGACGTCGAACGAGTTGTCCCACTTTGCAATCGCGATGGTGCCGATGCCGTTTCCGATCAGGTTGGTCACCGCGCGGGCTTCGTTGAGGAACCGGTCGATACCCAGCAGCAACACCAGACCCACCAGAGGAATGGAGTGAATGGTGGTCAGCGTAGCCGCCAGCGTGACGAACCCGGCACCTGCCACGCCCGCCGAGCCTTTGGATGTCAGCAGGAACACGGCCAGCAGAATCATCTGGTCGGCGAACGTCAGGGGGGTATTGGTCGCCTGGGCGATGAAGATCGCTGCCATGGTCAGGTAGATGCAAGTGCCGTCGGCGTTGAACGTGTACCCGGTAGGCAGGACCATGCCCACGACCGATTTCCTGCAACCCAGCTTCTCAAGCTTGACCATCATGCGCGGCAACACTGCCTCGGTGGAGCAGGTGCCCAGCGTGATGAGTATTTCGTCCTTGAAGTAGCGCAGAAACTGCATCAACGGCATCCCCGACCAGCGGGCTACCGCGCCCAGCACGACCACGATGAATATCAGCGTCGTGATATAGAGCGCGACCAGCAACTGGCCGAGGGACAGCAAGGTACCGATGCCGTATTTGCCGATGGTGAACGCCATGCCGGCGCCTGCGCCGAGCGGCGCCAGGCGCATGACCATGGCGACGATCTTGAACAGCCCTTGCAGGAAGAGATCGATGGTATTGATCAGCGGCTTGCTGACTTCGCCCAATTGAACCAGCGCGATGCCCATCAGTACCGACAGCAGTATGACCTGCAGCATCACGCCGTTGGAAAACGCACCGACGAAGGTGTGCGGGATGATGTTGAGGAAGAATTCGACCGTACCGCCTTGTTCGCTGGCCACCTGGCTGTATTTGTTGATGGCACTGGCGTCGAGTGCATTGACGTTGATGTTCATGCCGACGCCGGGCTTGACGATATTGACCACGATCAAGCCTACGACCAACGCAATGGTCGAGAGGATCTCGAAGTAGATCAGGGCTTTCACGCCGATGCGGCCAACCTCCTTGATGCTGCCCATTTTTGCGATGCCGACGACGACGGTACCGAAAATGATGGGTGCCAGAAGCATTTTGATCAGCTTGATGAAACCATCGGCAAAGGGTTGAAGCTTGGCGCCGATGTTGGGGGCGAAATAGCCGATGGCGGCACCGATGACGATGCCGATCAACACTTGGACATACAGCTGGCCGTACCAGCGAGATCTGGAGACTTCCACGAGAGCACCTCATTTTATTGTTGTGATGGGCGTGTGGCGTGGCGTCGGTGTCCGACGCCGGCGTCTGCGGCCTGTTCTGGGCAGGCCGCAGAAGGGCGGCGGTCAGCCTTCGCCCAGTTCGCGCATGACGGCGTACAGGGCCGACTTGGCTTCGAAGCCGACGCCCGGAATGTCCGGTAGGCCGACATAACCGTTTTCGACCTGAATGCCGTCGGCGAAGCCGCCAAATGGCTGGAACACATCCGGGTAGGATTCGTTGCCGCCCAGGTGCAGGCCGGCGGCGATGTTCAGCGACATCTGGTGGCCACCGTGCGGCACCACCCGACGCGAAGACCAGCCCAGCTCTTCCATCACCTTCAGGGTGCGCATGTATTCCACGAGCCCGTAGGACAGCGCGCAGTCGAACTGCAGGTAGTCGCGATCGGGGCGCATGCCTCCGTGACGCAGCAGGTTGCGGGCGTCCTGATGGGAAAACAGGTTCTCGCCGGTGGCCATGGGTAGTTCGTAATGATTGGCCAGTTCGGCCTGGAGGGCGTAGTCCAGCGGATCACCGACTTCCTCATACCAGAACAGGTTGTACTGCTTGATCGCTTCGGCATAGGCGATGCCGGTCTGCAAATCGAAGCGGCCGTTGGCATCCACGGCCAGTCGACGGCCATCGCCTACCACTTCGAGAACGGCTTCGATACGGCGGATGTCTTCATCCAGCGGTACGGCACCGATCTTCATCTTGACCACGTCGTAGCCGCGGTCCAGGTAGCTTTGCATCTCGGCCTTGAGCTTGGTCTGGTCCTTGCCGGGATAGTAATAACCACCCGCCGCGTAGACCCAGACCTTGTCGTCCGCTACGCCGTTGCGGTAGCGGTCCGCCAGCAGGCGATACAGCGGCTTGCCTTCGATCTTGGCGACCGCATCCCACACCGCCATGTCCAGGGTGCCGACGGCGACCGAGCGCTCGCCATGACCGCCTGGCTTTTCGTTGGTCATCAGGGTTTTCCAGATGGCGAACGGATCGAGGTTGTCGTTTGCCGAATCGATCAGGGTGTCGGGATCGGCTTCGGCAATGCGTGCCAGGAAGCGGTCACGCATCAGTGCGCCCTGACCGTAACGACCATTGGAGTTGAAGCCATAGCCGATCACCGGCTTGCCATCGCGAATCACGTCCGTGATCACGGCCACCACCGAGCAGGTCATCTTGGAGAAGTCGATGTAGGCGTTGGCAATGGGGGAGGCAATGGAGACGGTCTTTTCACGAATGTCCACGATGCGCATGGAGGGTTCCTCTTGTTGGTTGTGGCCTCACGTTATGCTTTGCGCAGTCACCCGCCCAATGCTATTAATGCCGAACCCTATGCACAGAAGGCATGGCCCGTGGAACTCGTCTGGCTTGAAGATCTTTCGGCGCTTGCCGAATACGGCAGCTTCGTGCGCGCCGCCGAAGCACGTCACATCACCCAGCCGGCTTTCAGCCGCAGGGTCCGCTCGCTGGAAAACTGGATGGGTGTGGAATTGCTCGTGCGCACGCCCCATGGCGCAACGTTGACGGAGGCAGGGCGCAAGATTCTACCCGGCGCGCAGGAGGCGGCCCGGCACCTTTACCGGCTGCGCAACGAGGCTCAGGAAGTGGCGGGCGTGTCGGCCCGGTCACTCAAGTTCGCTGCGACCCATTCGCTGTCGTTCACGTTTTTCCCCAAGTGGCTGCGCAGCTCCGAAACCGGTGCGCCGATCGAAGCGGTGCAGCTTCATTCCGACAGCATGGCCGTCTGCGAGCAGATGCTGATACACGGCCAGGTTCAGTTTCTGCTCTGCCATCGTCACCCCGACGTCCCACCGCTGCTGGCTCCCGACCAGTTCGTCAGCAAGAAGGTGGGTGAGGATGTTCTGGTACCGCTCGCCAGTGCCGGCGTTCATGTCGGTACGTCGCCGGCGGCACTTCCTTACCTGGCCTATACCCATCAATCAGGTCTGGGGCGGATCGTTGCCCACCGCCTTCGGGGCAAGGAGGACTACCTTCATCTGCAGCCTCTGTTCAGCAGCCATCTCGCGGCCGTCTTGATGTCGATGGCGCTGGAAAGCAAAGGCGTCGCCTGGCTACCCAAGAGCCTGACGGAGCAGGAAGTTCAGGAAGGACGGCTGGTCAGGGCGCTCGACGAAGACTGGGACATACCGCTGGAGATTCATTTGACTCGGCCAAAAGGCCATCTGGGCCAGTCGGCCGAAGCGTTCTGGGCAAGGGCGGGCAGTGATCTGGCGCCTAGTCCGTTGCCGCGCGGCTGAAAGCCGATGCACGGGATGTGGCGCGTCCTGCAATCGCCGCCAGAATCGCGGCCATTGCCAGCAACGCTGCGCTGGACTCGAAGGTTGCACGGTAGCCGCTTGCGTCGAATATCAGCCCGCCGACGATGGCGCCAGAGGCGATGGCCAACTGGATGATCGCCACCATCAGGCCGCCGCCGGCATCGGCGTCGTCCGGCAGTGTCTTCGCAAGCCAGGTCCACCAGCCCACCGGTGCGGCCGTCGCCACCAGTCCCCAAAAGCCGAGCAGTACAGCGGTTACCGTCGTCGAGCTGCCGAAGGCAACCAGCGCCAGGGCCACCGCTGACATCAGCAGGGGAATGACGATCAGCGTGCGGTGCAGCCCATGCTTCAGGAAGGCCTCGATCAGGAACGTTCCGGCCAGCCCGGCCACCCCCAGCCCCAGGAGCATCAATGAGAGAGTGGAAACGCTGACGTGCGTGACCGTTTCCAGAAACGGACGCAGGTAGGTGAACAGCATGAACTGGCCCATGAAAAACACGCTGATCGCGAGCATGCCCAAGGCGACGGGTGCGGTTTTCAGCAGGGGGAACACATTGCTGCCGCTCGATCCGCCTTGCGGTTTCATGGAGGGAAGGCTCGCCAGCAGCCATGCACAGGCCACGACGGCGATGGGGAGCAGCGACAGGAACGCGCCGCGCCAGCCGATCAGGGCTCCCAGAAAGCTGCCCAAAGGGGCCGCGACTACGGTCGCCAGTGCGTTGCCACCGTTGACGATGGCCATGGCCCGAGTGATCTGCTCTTGTGGGACCAGGCGCATGGCGGTGGCTGCCGACAAGGACCAGAATCCGCCAATCGCGACGCCGATCACGGCCCGGCCGATCATGAATACCCAATAGTTGGGCGCGAACGCCACCACGGCGCCGGAGACGATCATCAGCACGGTGAGGGCAACCAGCAGTGGTCTGCGGTCCACCCGTGCGGCGACCGATGCGATCAAGAGGCTGGTGAACAGGGCAAACAGCCCCGATACGGAAATGCCCTGACCTGCCTGGCCCTCGGTGATGTGCAGGTCCGAGGCGATGGGGGTGAGCAGGCTGACGGGCATGAATTCCGAGGCGACCAGTACGAAGGCGGCCAATGACATGGCGAATACCGCGCCCCAGGATCGAGGGGGCTGGGTGACAGGTGTCGGAGACCTTTCCATCCGATGTTGCCTCTCCACTGAGTGTTGGGATGTGCATTCTCCTGTGCTCATGAGACGGTCTGTAGCGCATTTCACTGGATTACTTGCCTGATTCGATGAGTGTTCAGGGCGGGGCGGGACGGACAGTCGAGGGCGGGTTAAAGTCGATGCAGGAGCCCGAGGTGCATATGACCCACACAGTCGACACAGTTTTCCAGCCGGTATCGGCGCCAGAAAGGCTGGCCCGCATGATCGGTTCGCGCATTGCCAGCCCAGGTGATTACCCCACGGACATTCCCGGCCTCGGGCTTTTCAGGCGCGATCATCCCGCACCGCCGGTGACCTGCATGGTGGAGCCGAGCATCATCCTGGTGGCGCAGGGCGAGAAGCGTCTGTGGGTGGGCGGGGAGGGCTACGAATACAGCACGTCGAGGTTCTTGATCACGTCTCTGGATCTGCCGGCCAACTCCGAAGTGCTCGTCGCAAGCCCCGACAAGCCCTGCCTGGGGCTGACGTTGAGGCTGGATGTGCGCATGCTCGCCGAACTGATCGCGCTGAGCGATCTGCCCGCAGCCCGCGATCGGACTCCTGTCAGGGTCAGGGGCGTGGGTATCGGGTCGGTGACCGTGCAGATGCTCGGTTCGCTGGAGCGTTTGCTGGCGTTGCTCGATGAGCCGGAATCCATTGCGGTACTGGCGCCGCTGATACAGCGTGAAATCCACTACCGCCTGCTGCAGAGCGATCAGACCGGACGGCTCAGGCAGATCACTTCGGTGGATGGGCAGGGGTATCGAATCGGCAGGGCCATCGATTGGTTGAAACTCAACTATACGTCGCCGCTGCGTGTCGACGAGTTGGCGGCAAAGGTTCAGATGAGCACTCCGACCTTTCATCATCACTTCCGGCAGCTCACCTTGATGAGTCCGTTGCAGTATCAAAAATGGCTGCGGCTCAACGAAGCCAAGCGTTTGATGCTCAATGAACAACAGGACGTATCCAGCGCGGCGTTCAAGGTCGGCTATGAGAGTCCTTCACAGTTCAGTCGCGAATACCGTCGTCTGTTCGGCGCGCCGCCCAAGCGTGACATCGCCGTCCTGCGTGGCGAGGGCTAGCCCGGGGCTGCGCGGGTATCGTTCCTTCCTTTCATTGGAATAGGCAAGAACGCGCTTCGATTGGGCAAGGGCCTTGTTGTGGCCGAATGCATACTGAAGGTCTTTGTGCTGATCGCGTTCGCAGGACTGTGCAGGCGCGGTCCGCTCGGCGGCGCGTGACGTGCGACACGCTTTGAAACCAAACCGCGAACCGACCTGACGTACGACATCAACCAATGGTGCTCTCCAGATGTCTGCACCTAGGCACAGCAAGACCGTGATTCGTGACATAAAAAAATAGATGAGGACCGCTACATGACCGATCCGACCGAAAAGACTTCCTCAGATCCCGAAGGCTCCGGCGAGCTGTTCAAGGAACTGACCACGCCGTCGCGCCGCAACTTTCTGCGGACCATGGGCATATCGGGCATGGCGGCGGCGACTGCGCCGGTCTGGGCCCAGGCCGCACAGCTGGCGCCCATCGATGACAGCGAAAAGCCGCTGGCCAAGGGCGAGCAGCGGATCACGCTCAAGGTCAACGGCCAGCCGCACACCCTCAATGTGCCTGGCAATGCCGTGCTGCTGGACGTGCTGCGCGATCGCCTGCAGCTGACCGGCACCAAGAAGGGCTGTGACCATGGCCAGTGCGGCGCCTGCACCTTGCACATCAATGGCCAGCCGGTGAACAGCTGCCTGTCCCTGGCGGCCATGCACCAAGGTGACGAAATCACCACCATCGAGGGGCTGGAGCGCAATGGTCAGCTGCACCCCATTCAGGAAGCCTTCTGGGCCCACGACGCGTTTCAGTGCGGTTACTGCACCTCGGGCCAGATGATGACGGCCGCGGCGATCATCAAGGACCCGAACATCGGTGCCGATGACGCCAGCGTGCGCGAAGCCATGAGCGGCAACATCTGCCGGTGTGGCGCGTACAAGAACATCCTCGCCGCCGTGCAGGATGCCCGTGGCAAAGTACAGGGAGCCAGCTGATGAGAGCCTTGGAATACACCCGCGCAACCAGCCCCGAACAGGCCGTTGCCACCCATGCCCGCAACGAAGCCACGGCGTTTCTGGCCGGTGGCACGACGCTGCTGGATCTGGTCAAGATCGACATCATGCAGCCCGATCGAGTGATCGATGTGCATGCCCTGGCGCTGGATCAGGTCGAGACCTTGAGTGACGGTCGCACCCGCATCGGCGCCATGGTCACCAATACCGGGTTGGCCAATCATCCGCGCATCAAGAGCGACTATGCGGTGCTGTCCCAGGCGCTGCTGTCGGGAGCCACCACGCAGCTGCGCAACAAGGCCACCACGGCCGGTAACGTCATGCAGCGGGTGCGCTGCAACTACTTCCGTGACGGCGTTTCTGCCTGCAACAAACGTACACCCGGATCCGGCTGCGCTGCCATCGGCGGGCACAACCGCAGCGTGCACGCCGTACTGGGCACCAGCGATCAGTGCATTGCCACCCACCCGTCGGACATGTGCGTGGCCATGGCGGCGATCGGCGCCACCGTTCAGGTGCAGGGCCCCAACGGCAAACGGGAAATCGACTTCCAGGACTTCCATCTGCTGCCGGGCGCGACGCCCTGGAAAGAACACGCCCTGCAGCCTGACGAATTGATCACGCACGTCACGTTGAACGCGCCTTTGGCGGGCGGCAAATCCGCCTACCTGAAGCTGCGTGATCGTGCTTCCTACCAGTTCGCCCTGGCCTCCAGCGCGGTCATTCTGGTGATGGACGGTCAGGTCATCCGTGAGGCGCGCATTGCCCTGGGCGGCGTCGGCACCAAGCCGTGGCGCGCGCTCGAAGCCGAGCGTGCGCTGCGTGGCGCGGCGGCGACCCCGGAGAATTTTGCCAAGGCCGCGGCCATTGCCCTGCAAGGCGCCAAGCCGTATGCCCACAATGCCTACAAGATCCCGCTGGGGCAGCAGGCCATCGTGCGCAACCTCACCACACTGGGCACAGGAGCCATCGCATGAGCGAGTCAATCATGGGGGCATCCCCACGCCGCGTCGACGGTCGCCTGAAGGTCACCGGTGCCGCGCACTATGCGGCCGACCATCAGCCCAAGGGCATGGTTTTCGCCTATGGCGTCTACAGCACCGTAGCCAGTGGCTCGATCAAGTCCCTGGACATCGACGCTGCACGGCGCTCGCCCGGCGTGCTGGAAATTCTGCACCACGGCAACTTTCCCCAGGCGTTCCATACCTCGCCCGTGCCGTTTTCCCTGGCCGGCGTGCTGTCGGGCTCGCGTACCGATGAAAAA
>Ga0308171_1003334_pt1 | contig 14880 bp, 15 predicted proteins | sample PhyGR1_FD_202135 | JGI IMG/M metagenome (GOLD analysis project Ga0308171, IMG submission 202135) | Phyllosphere microbial communities from UC Gill Tract Community Farm, Albany, California, United States - DLSLSG.R1 | ecosystem: Host-associated > Plants > Phyllosphere > Unclassified | place: USA... | reverse complement strand
TCACAAGCGCCGCAACGCCGCAGAGCGCCCGCCCATACCGCTGCCCTTCGGGTTGGAGCGAAATCGGGCGATTGGACGCCCCGGCTGCTTGCATGGGCATGAGCCCATGCGGCGCATCCGCAGCATCCACTCATCCCGATTGCGCTCCAACGCGACCCCTGCGAGATCGTCAACACGTTCTTAGCGGGCCAGCCACCACAATGCCGAGCGCATGCCGACCCAGGTGAGCGCCAGCGAGCCGCCCAGGTGCAGCGCGATGGTGCCGAAAGCCAGGCCGAAGCGCTGCTGCATGAGCATGGTCACGACCTCACCCGAGAAGCTGGAGAACGTGGTGAGCGTGCCCAGAAAGCCGGTGATGACGAGCAGCCGCCAGGCGGGGTCGATGTCGGGCCGGCTGGCGAATACCGCGAGCGCGATGCCGATGCAGTAGCCACCGATGAGGTTCACGGCCAGCGTGCCCCACGGGAGCAGCCCGCCCGGGTTCAGCCAGAGTGCGAAGCCCCAGCGCATCAGGGCACCGATGCAGGCGGCCAGGCAGATGACGGCGATGTTCAGCAGCATGGCGCGGAGTATCTCAGGACGCGCGGGGGCGCCCCGGGGTTCAGCCGCCGTCCTTGCCCATCACCAGGTCGGGCAGCACGGTCACGATCTGCGGGAAGAGCGTGATGAGCGCGATGCAGACCACCAGGCACACGAAGAACGGAATGGCGGCGCGGGCGATGGTGTTGCTGTCCTTGCCCGTCATGTTCTGCAGCACGAAGAGGTTGAAGCCCACCGGCGGCGTGACTTCGGCGATCTCCACCAGCAGCACGATGAAGATGCCGAACCACACCAGATCGAACCCGGCCTTCTGGATCATCGGCAGGACCACCGCGCTGGTGAGCACGATCATGCTGATGCCGTCCAGCGCCGTGCCCAGCACCAGGTAGACGACCGTCAGCACCGCGATCAGCGCGTAGGGAGGCAGCTGCATGGCATCCACCCATTCCGCCAGCTCGCGCGGTATGCCGGTGAAGGCCATGGTTTTGGTGAGGAAGGCCGCGCCCGCGAGGATGAACATGATCATGCAGCTGGTGCGCGTCGCGCCCATCAGCCCCTCGCAGAAGTTCTTCCAAGTCAGCGAACGGCTCCAGAGGGCCAGCCCCAGCGAGCCCGCCACGCCGAAGGCCGCGCATTCGGTGGCCGTGGCGTAGCCCGCGACCAGCACCCAGACGATGAACACGATCAGCACCGTCACGGGGATGAGGTTGCCCGACTGACGGATCTTCTGGCGCAGCGTGCTGGGCGGATCGGCCGCCGGAACCCGGTCGGGATGCCGCAGGCTCCACCAGCCGATATAGCCCGAGAACAGCAGCATGAGCAGCAGCCCCGGCAGGAAGCCCGCCAGGAAGATGCGGATGATGGAGGCGTCGGCGGCCACCGCGTACACCACCATGGTGATCGAGGGCGGGATGAGGATGCCCAGCGTGCCGGCCGTGGCCAGCGAGCCGAGGGCCAGCCGCTCGTCGTAGCCGCGCCGCAGCAGCTCCGGCAGCGCGACCTTGCTGATGGTGGCGCAGGTGGCGGCCGAGGAGCCCGAGACCGAACCGAAGATGCCGCAGCCCAGGATGGTGGTGTGCATCAGCCGGCCCGGCACCCGGTTGAGCCAGGGCCTCAGGCCCTCGAACATCTCCTCGCTCAGCCGCGTGCGGAACAGGATCTCGCCCATCCAGATGAAGAGCGGCAGCGCGGCCAGCTCCCAGCTGGCATTGCTTTCCCAGAAGGCCGAGAACAGGTTCTTTCCCGGCTGCGTGCTGGTGAAGAAGGCCTGGCCCACCCAGCCGCAGATGGCCAGCGTCATCGCGATCCAGACGCCGCCCGCGAGCAGCACGATCATCAGCAGCAACAGGATGCCGCCCACCATCAGGATGTCCATGGCACAGGTCTTTCTGCCGCGCGGGGCGCGGGCTCGGTTTGTCTAAAACGGTGGCGGTGGGGCGGGAGGTGAGGGCGGGGGCTCAGATGTCGGCGGAGAAATCGCCGCGTGCGTGGCGTTCTTCCACGGCGCGCACGAAGCTCGGCGTGCCGCCGCCCAGCACTATCAGGAATTCATCCAGCACGGCCACCAGCAGCAGCACCGACCCGATGGCAAAGCTCAGTTGGGGAATCCACATCGGCAGCGGCAGCAGGCCCTGGGCCACGTCGTTGAATTCCCAGCTTTCGTAGGTGAACAGGCAGGCGGACCAGGCGAGGTAGGCCGTCGCCACCGTGCCCACGGCCAGCGCGGCCAGCTCGAAGGCGCGCCGCGCCCGGGGCGGCAGCTTGTCCAGCAGCAGCGTGACGCGCACGAAATCGCCATGCTTGAAGGCGTGCGCCATGGCGAAGAAGGCCGCGGCCGCGCAGAGCCAGGCCACCACGTCGTTCAGCGCGCCGGTGCGCACGCCTGCTTCGCGCAGCAGGCTCTGGGCGATCATCAGCGCGCAGATCAGCGCGACACATGCGGCGCCCAGGGCGCCCGCCGCGAGGTAGATACGGTCGAGAAAGCGCCGCACGCCGGGCTCACTTGGCCGCGCCGGCAGGGGCGGACTTGCGGTAGGCCGCGATGATGGCCTCGCCGTCCGGCCCCGCCTTGCGCAGCCAGTCGGCGAGCATCACGTCGCCGACCTGGCGCAGGTCGGCGTTCAGCTTGGCCGGCGGCGGCAGTATCTTCATGCCCTTGTCGGCCAAGGCCTTCTTGTACCACTCGTTCTTTTCGGCGCTGAGCTTCCAGCCCCGCGCCTCGGCCTCGGCCGCGGCCTTGAGCAGCGCATCCTGCGCGGGCTTGTCCAGCGCGTCGAACGCCTTGCGCGACACGATGACCGCGTTCTTGGGCAGCCAGGCCTGCGTGTCGTAGAAATACTTGATGCTCTCGTAGATCTTGCTGTCGTAGCCCGTGGAGCCGGACGTCATCATCGACTCCACGGCGCCGGTGGCCATGGCCTGCGAGAGCTCGGCGGCCTGGATGGTCACCGGCTGCGCGCCGATCAGTTCCGCGATCTTGGCCGTGGCGGGGCTGTAGGCGCGCCACTTGATGCCGCGCAGGTCGGCCACCGAGGCGATTTCCTTCTTGGTGTAGATGCCCTGCGGTGGCCAGGCCACCGTGTAGAGCAGGCGCAGGCCTTGCGCGCCGAGCAGGCGTTCGAGCACCGGCTTCTGGGCCTCGTACAGGCGCCGGGAGTCGGCGTACGAGGTGGCGAGGAAGGGCAGGCCATCGGCGCCGAAGACGGCGTTCTCGTTCTCGAAATTGGGCAGCAGGATCTCTCCGGCCGGCGCCTGGCCGCCCTGGACCGCGCGCTTGATCTCGTTGGCCTTGAAGAGCGAGGCGTTGGCGTGCACCGTGATGCGCAGCTTGCCGCCGGTGCCGGCCTCCACGTCCTTGGCGAACTGCATCAGGTTCTCGGTGTGGAAGTTGCTGGCCGGGTAGGCGGCCGCGAGGTCCCAGCGGACTTGCGCGGCGCACGGCGCCGCGGAAAGGACGCCGGCCAGGGCCAGGGCGAGGAAGGGAAAGGCTCTGCGCTGCATAGGTGCTCCGGAAGGAAAGGTCATCCAGGAAGGGCTCTGCGGCCCGGCGCCGCGCGAACACCCGTGCGGCCGCCAGGGGCGCATCGACTGTAAGCGGGGTGCCGGGGGAAAGCGTCTCGGGTGCGACCCGGATGCTTGATCCACCGCCCTGCGGCCATGCATGTCCCGTGCCAGGCCGCGGGCCGGGCTGGCGCGAAGTGTCAGCCCGCGTTCACGATGCCCTGCCAGGCCTGCTGCGCCGCGAGCACGGCGGCGCACTGCACGGTGTGGGCGAAGCGGAAGTCGTCGCCATGGAGGGTCTCGTCGGGAAACTCCGTGATGAGCGTGACGGGCGCGCCCTGCGGGTTTTCCGTGACCGAGTAGGCGAAGCCGTGCCGCGTCTCGAAGGGAATGGGGCCGGCGTGGCGTTCGTAGAGCGCCATCTGCCGGTCGTTGTAGTCGGCCAGGCCCGGCACTGCGCGCAGCGCGTCGGTCACGGCATGCAGCAGGGCGAGCGCCTGGTGCCTGCGACCCGCATGGTGCCGCAGGATGAGGAAGAAGCCTTTGGGCAGCATCCAGTGCTCGAAGCCGCGCGGCACGTAGCCGGTGAGGGGCCGGGTCCATTCGTGCGCCGGATAGCCGTGCAGGTTGACGTGCAGGCCCGCGCCTGAAACCCGCAGCGCCTGTTCGCGCGCGGCGCGTTCCAGGAGCGGTGGGGTGTCGCGGTACTCGATGTCGTCGCCCAGGGCGCTGTAGCGCGCCGCGTGGTGCATGTGGTGCGGGTGGCGCGCGCCCAGTTCGCGGTGCAGCGCGTAGCCGTCGGGGTTTTCCAGCGCGATGAGCGCGAAGTGCGCACCGGGCTGGGGCTGCAGGGCCTGCGCCGCGCGCAGCGCGCCCACGACCCCCGAGGTTTCATTGGCATGCTGCGCCGCGCTGATGAAGACGGGTGCTTCGCTGCCCGGCTGGTAGAGGCCGTGCACGGTGCGGCCCTGGCGCGTGGCGGCCGTGAACCACTGGGTGCCGGGCGTGGCGGCCAGCTCCCGCAGCACGCGGTGAATGCGGTCGGGTGACGGCGCCTGTCCCAGCAGGTTCAGCGGCTGATCCGGCGGATCGGTGTCGGGCCAGGCGGCGGCGTCCTGCGCGGCCGTGTCGAAGGGGCGCAGGGCGACGCGCACCCGGGGCGTGGCGCCTGGCTCCGGCAGGGCCCGCACGTCCGGCACGATCTGGCCGGGTTGCAGCCGGCGGTCGCCGCGCGGGCGGCCAGAGTGGTGCTGGAAGTGTTCGAGCAGGGAAAAGTAGATGTCCTCGTGCAGCGCCTCGTGCGTGCTGATGCGCTCTTGGGCGGCGGGCAGGGCGTATTCCATGCCGGGCGTGTCGACGCGGATGTCGAGCCGCTCGAAATAGGGCTCGTCCCGGCCCCAGGGCTGCTCGCGCACGGTGCGCAGCACATGGTCGAAGAGCTGCTCGTAGTCGGTCGGCACGGCGGTGTCGAGCAGGTCGGAGAGCCCGGGCCGGCTGCCCACGCGCAACCAGCCGGTGGGCGACCACTGCGGCTGGCCGATCACGTCGGCGTGCGGCCGGTTGGGTGCGAAGACGCGGTGCGATTCGGTGCGGCCGTCGTGAAAGCGCAGCTCGACGTGGTAGTGCAGCGCGGCCGGGTCGTGGCAGACCTCGCCCGGCTCCAGGTGCAGCGCGCCTTCGGGCAGCAGCGCGGCCAGCGGATAGGCCTCGAGCGCGAAGCGGCGCTCGGCCGCCGTCTGCACGCGCGGGTAGCGCACCACGGCGCGCTCCACCTGGCTGCAATCCACCGCGTCCAGGAAGTGGTGCACGAGCGGCTTGTAGGCGCTGTGCAGGCGGGCCGAAACGCCGGCGGCGGCCAGCCGTTGCTCGGCGGCCTGGCGCGTCGCGGCGTCCTCGAACAGCCAGCCTTCCAGATGCGTGTGCGCCCATTGCGGCTGGGTGAACCGCTCCAGCCAGTCGTGCAGCGTGCGGTGCACGGCGATGTCCAGCAGGTCGGTAGCAGGCGGCGGGGTGGTGGGGGCCATGGTTCAGTGCTCGAACTGGCCGCTAGCGCTCGTGTTTCAACCGCTTGCAGCTATGAATTGAATAGCAACCGGCGTTCGCGTGCGGCAGGGGCGGTAGCGCGGGTTGCTGGGTCGCCGAGGGCATGCCGCTGCGGCTCAGGAATCCCGTTCGTCGCTGGAGACGATGCGGCTCAGGCTGCCCGGCACGTCCTTGCCCGAGCGCCGCGCGCGGAATAGCGCCGCGCGCATCAGGAAGATGGTGGTGACGGGCACGGTGATGGCGATGAAGAGCGCGATCAACAGCGCATGGATGGCGAGGCCCCCGCCTTGCATGGAGAAGTACAACAGGGTGCCGTGCATGATGCACCAGCAGCCCATGGTGGCGATCACCGAGGGCGCGTGGACGCGCTCGAAATACGTCTTGAGCCGCAGCAGGCCCAGCGAACCCAGCAGCGCGATGACCGAGCCGGCCAGCACCAGCACGGCGATGGCGATTTCCGCCCACAGCGGCAGCGTGCCCTCGGTCATTCGATCACCTCGCCGCGCAGCAGGAACTTGGCCATGGCGGTGGAGCTGACGAAGCCCAGCAGCGCGATCAGCAGGGCGGCCTCGAAATAGTTGGTGCTGCCGTAGTAGATGCCCAGCACCAGCATCAGCAGCATGCCGTTCAGGTACGTGCAATCCAGCGCCAGCACCCGGTCTTGGGCCGAGGGGCCGCGCAGCACGCGCAGCAGGCAGCAGCCCATGGCCAGGGCCAGGATGAAAAGCGCGATGGGAAGCGCCCAGGAAAGGATGGGGCTGTTCATTCGAAGATCTCCATCAGGGGGCGCTCGTAGCGCGTTTTGATGTGGTCGATCAGCTCCTGCGGGTCGCCCACTTCCAGGGCGTGCAGCAGCAGCACCGAGCGGTCGAGCGACAGCTCCGCCCACGACGTACCCGGCGTGATGCAGACGATCACCGCCAGCACGGCGAGCGCGTTGGGGTCGCGCAGCTCCAGCGGGATGTGCACGAAGCCCGAGGGGTGGCGACGCAGCGACTTGAACGCCAGAAAGCGAGACACGGCGAAGTTGGACACCGAGGTGTCGACCAGCACGTTCAGGGCCAGCCGCAGCACGGTACCGGGCTTGCGGATGCGCACCGGCAGCGGCCGCAGCCCACGCGTCAGCACCGGAATGACCACGGCCACCAGCAGGCCCAGCACCAGATGGCCGGGGCTGACGGAGCTGTTCAGCAGCAGCCACATGCCGAACAGGGCCACCGACAGCAGCGGCGCGGGAAAGATGCGCTTGATCATTGCGAGGCCCCTGGGATGCGCGTGGCTTCCGGCGTGCTGGCCGGCTGTCCGCTGGTGACCGGGCCGGGCACCGGCTTGGCGGACATCACGGCGCGCACATAGTTGTCGGGTGCGTGCAGCGAGTGCGCCGTGGCCTGCATGAAGCGCATCACGCCGTCGGCTTGCACGGTCATCACCACGCAGGCGGTCAGCAGCACGGCGATGGGCACGCCTTCGGCCACGCGCAGTTGCGGATTGGGCCGCCCGTGGCTGGCCCAGAAGTGGGTGATGCCGGCCCGCGTGAGGGCGATGAGCGCGACGAGGCCGGTGGCGATCAGCAGCGCGATCAGCGCCCAGCCCGGCACGCCCGGCGTGTGGCCGGCCGAAGAACCCAGGCCCAGCGGGTTCATCAGCGCCGTCAACATGGCGAACTTGCCCACGAAGCCCGACAGCGGCGGCAGCCCGGCGATGACCAGGGTGCAGGTGAGAAAAGCCAGGCCCAGGAAAGCGGCTGCTGCGGGGATCACGCGGCCGATCAGCGCCGCTTCGTCCTCGTCGAGGTTGTGGGCGCTGGTGGGCATCAACTGGGCGTTGAGGAACGGTGCCTCGCCATCGGTTTCGTGTGGCGCGAGCGTTGCGCCATCGTTGCGCCAGCGGTCGATCAGATCGGCCAGCAGGAAGAGGGCGCTCACCGCCATCACCGAGCTGGGCAGATAGAACAGCAGGCCGGCGGTGAGCACGTTCTGCCCGAAGCCGAGCGCCGCCAGCAGCGTGCCCGACGACAGCACCGCCGCGAACCCGGCCAGGTAGGTGAGCCGCTGCGAGCCCATCATGCCGACGGCACCGAAGGCCATGGTGACCAAGCCGCCGCCGATGAGCCACATGCCGCCGAACAATGCCGAGGCGCCGGCTTCGCTGCTGAACATCAGCGTCCAGAGCCGGAGCACGGTATAGATGCCGACCTTGGTCATCAGCGCGAAGAGCGCCCCCACCGGGGCCGTGGCGGCACTGTAGGCCGGCACCAGCCAGAAGTTGAGCGGCCAGGCGGCGGCCTTGATGAGGAACGCCGTGGCCAGGATGCCGGCGGCGGCATGCAGCAGGCCCCGGTCGACCGCCGCCACCTGCGGAATGCTGCGCGCCAGATCGGCCATGTTCAGCGTGCCGGTGATGCCGTAGAGCATGGAGGCGCCGATCAGGAACAGCGACGACGCCGCCAGATTGATGGCGATGTAGTGCAGCCCGGACTGGATGCGCGTGCGCCCGGAGCCGTGCAGCAGCAGCCCGTACGAAGCGGCCAGCATGATCTCGAAGAACACGAACAGGTTGAACAGGTCGGCCGTGAGGAAGGCGCCGGCCAGGCCCATCAGCTGGAACTGGAACAGGGGGTGGTAGTGCACCCCCGCCCGGTGCCAGCGCGTGGCGGAAAAGAGGATGGAGCAGAGCGCCACCACGCTCGTCAGCACCAGCATGAGTGCGGAGAGGCGGTCGAGCACCAGCACGATGCCGAAGGGCGCCGGCCAGTTGCCGGGCAGATAGACGCCCATCGAGGTGGGCGCGCCGGCCTTGTGCGTCCACTGCAGCAGGGCGATGGAAATGACCAGGCCGAGCAGGGTGGAAGCGATGTTCACGCCCAGCTTGAAGCGCTGGCGCTCCTCGCGCAGCAGCAGCATGAGCGACGCCGTCAGCAGCGGCAGCATGATGGGCGCCAGCATCAGGTGCGGCGTCAGCGACGCCGTGAATGCGGACCAGCCGGTCATGGCATCTCCTGCAGGTCACGCGCGCGGCTGCCGTCCACATGGTCGGTGCCCGAGATGCCACGGGAGGCGAGCAGCACCACCAGGAAAAGCGCTGTCATGGCAAAGCCGATGACGATGGCCGTCAGCACCAGGGCCTGGGGCATCGGGTCGGCATAGTGCAGCAGGTCCTGCGGCACGCCCTCGATCAGCACCGGCTCCCTGTCGATGGCCAGGCCCAGCCGGCCCATGCTGAAGATGAACAGGTTGACCGCATACGACAGCAGCATCAGGCCCATGATGACCTGGAAGGTGCGCGGACGCAGCAGCAGCCAGACGCCGGAACCGGTGAACACGCCGATGGCGATGGCGAGGACGATTTCCATCAGCGGGCTCCGTCGGGCAGGGGTTGGTGGGGCGGCACGGGTGCATCGCCCACGGTGGCCGCGGCGGCTGCGACGGCGGCTTCGCGCTCTGCGCGTGCGTCGTCCATCAGCCGGGCGTGGTAGCGGTGGCCGCGCACCGACTGGTGGGCGATGCCGGTCAGCATGAGCAGCGTGGAGCCCACCACCAGCGCGAACACGCCGATGTCGAAGAACATGGCGCTGGCGACGTGGAGCTCGCCGATCACGGGCAGCGTGAAATGCGCGGTGTGGCTGGTGAGGAAGGGGTAGCCCAACACGATCGCGGCAGCGCCGGTAGCCAGGGCGACCAACAGGCCGGTGCCGATCCAGCGGCGCGGGTAGAGCGGCAGATGCGCCTCCACCCATTCCGTGCCGGAGATGATGTATTGCAGCAGCAGCCCGACCGACATCACCAGCCCGGCGACGAAGCCGCCCCCCGGCTCGTTGTGGCCGCGCATGAAAAGATAGAACGCCACCAGCGTGGCGAAGGGCAGCAGCAGCCGCACCAGCACGGCGGGCACCATCAGGTAGCCGACGGCGGTGTCCGGCGCGTTGCGCGGGTTGAGCAGGTCGGTCTGCAGGTCGGCCGGCAGGGCCCGCTGCTGCTCGGGCAGGTCCATGGTTTCCCGCGCGGGACGGAAGCGCCGCAGCAGCGCATAGACGGTGAGCGCGACGATGCCCAGCACGACGATTTCGCCGAAGGTGTCGAAGCCGCGGAAGTCCACCAGCATCACGTTGACCACGTTGGTGCCGCCGCCTTCGGTCAGCGCGCGTTCCAGGAAGAAGGTGGAGACGCTGTCGGCGAACGGCCGGCTCATCATGGCGTAGGCCAGCCAGGCCATGCCGCCGCCCGCCGCCACGGCGACGACCAGGTCTCGCAGGCGCCGTGCGCGGGCGATGGCCAGGCTCACGCCGGTGCCGCGCAGGCTTTCGTCCCGGCGCGGCAGCCAGCGCAGCCCCAGCAGCACCAGCACGGTGGTGACGACTTCCACCACCAGCTGGGTCAGGGCCAGATCCGGCGCGGAGAACCAGAGAAAGGTGATGCAGGTGCACAGGCCCGCGCCGCCCAGCAGCGTGAGGGCCGCCAGTCGGTGGTATTTGGCCTGCCAGGCCGCCGCGATGGCGCAGGCGACGCCCAGCACCCACAGCAGCACGAAGCTGGGCGAGAGCGGCAGCGTGCCACGGTCGCCGAGCTGCAGCCCTTGCGTCCAGAGCGGCAGGCCACCGGCCACCAGCGTGGCCAGCACCAGCCAGAGCATCTGCCACTGCAGGCGCTCGGTGGACAGCAGTGCGCGGCCGCTGCGGCCGGCACGCGTCAGCAGCACCATCACGCGCTGGAAGGCGCGCTGGCCGCTGATGCGGTACATGAGCGGTGGCGCGTCCACATGGCCGGCCTGCCGCTGCCAGCGCAGAAGGAGGTAGAGAGCGATGCCGCCCAGCATGGCGACGATGCTCATCACCAGGGGCGTGTTGAACCCGTGCCAGACCGCGAGGCTGTACTCGGGCAGGGTGCCGCCGACCACCGGCGCCGCCGCGGCGGCGAGGAACCGGCCGACTGACCAGGCGGGCAGCATGCCGACCACCAGGCAGGCCAGCACCAGCAACTCGACCGGCACGCGCATCCAGTGCGGCGGCTCATGCGGCTCGCGGGGCAGGTCGGTCGCGCGCGGGCCGAAGAACACGTCGACGATGAAGCGCAGCGAATAGGCCACGCTGAAGATGCCGGCGATGGTGGCGGCCACCGGCAGCACCCATGCGACCAGCGGCGTGGCGTTGATGTACACCGTCTCCGCGAAGAACATTTCCTTGGAGAGAAACCCGTTGAGCAGCGGCACGCCCGCCATCGACGCGCTAGCGACCATCGCCAGGGTGGCGGTGACCGGCATCATGGTGCGCAGTCCCGAGAGGCGGCGGATGTCGCGGGTGCCCGATTCATGGTCCACGATGCCCGCCGCCATGAAGAGCGAGGCCTTGAACGTGGCGTGGTTCATGATGTGGAACACGGCGGCCACGGCGGCCAGCGGGCTGTTGAGGCCCAGCAGCAGCGTGATGAGCCCCAGGTGGGAGATGGTCGAGTACGCGAGCAGGCCCTTGAGGTCATGCTGGAACATCGCCGCATAGCCGCCCACCAGCAGGGTGCACATGCCGGCTCCGCCCACCAGCCAGAACCACGCTTCGGTGTCGCCCATGACGGGCCAGAACCGCGCCAGCAGGAAGACCCCCGCCTTCACCATGGTGGCGGAATGCAGGTAGGCCGATACCGGCGTGGGCGCCGCCATGGCATTGGGCAGCCAGAAGTGGAACGGAAACTGCGCGCTTTTGGTGAAGGCGCCCAGCAGGACCAGCACCAGCGCGGTCAGGTAGAGGGGGTGGTCGCGCACCTGCTGGGCGGCCGCCAGCACGTGGTCGAGGTCGTAGCTGCCGACGATGTGGCCGATCACCAGCATGCCGGCCAGCATGCACAGCCCGCCCGTGCCCGTCACCGTGAGGGCCATGCGCGCGCCGCGCCGGGCATCCTGGCGGTGGTGCCAGTAGCCGATGAGCAGGAAGGAGAACAGGCTGGTCAGTTCCCAGAAGAACGCCAGCTGGATGATGTTGCCCGACAGCACCACGCCGGTCATGGCGCCCATGAAGGCGAGGAAGAACGAAAAGAAGCGCGGCACCGGGTCTTCGGCGGACATGTAGTAGCGCGCATACAGCACCACCAGCGACCCGATGCCCAGCACCAGCATGCAGAACATCCACGCGAAGCCGTCCATGCGCACGACCAGGTTCAGTCCGAGCGATGGCAGCCAGGGGATCTCCTGGCGCAGCACGCCGCCCGCCGCCACTTCCGGAAAACACATCGCCACCTGCACCGTGCAGAACACGGCGATCACCCCTGCCAGGGTGGATTCGGTGTTGCGCGCGTTGGTGGGCAGCAGCGCCGCCAGCACGCTGCCGAGGAAGGGTAGAAGGATGAGAAGGACGAGGGGCATGCGCGAACCATTCTACGGGCGCCCCTCCCGCGCCGCTATGAAAACCCGAGCAGCAGACGGCGATTGGCTGCGCGCCCGCCGGCTTTATCGTGTGGGGCCTGGGGGCTGCGAACGGCGCCGCCTCCGGCCCAGGGCGAACGTCAGCGCGATGGCGCGGCGGGCTTGAACGGGTCGCCGTTGACGGTCAAGCCCTCGGCGGAGAAGCGGGCGGCCGAGCCTGGGCCGATGCCTTTGACCCGCTCGACCAGGTCTTGCCAGTCCTTGAACGGAGCCTTCTTGCGCTCGGCCAGGATGCGGCCCGACACGGCCGGGCCGATGCCCTTGATGGCGTCGAGCTGCGCCTCGGTGGCGCGGTTGACATCCACCGCGGCGAAGGCCGCGGCGGCCCAGAGTGCGGCGGCCAGGGTGATGAGAGACTTGACCATGCGAGAGCTTCCTGTCTGGACGTGGTGCGCAGCGACATGCTGCACCGACAGGTTAGGCGAGCGACGCGTGCGTTGTCATGCGCCGCTGGAGCGCCTGCCTGGCCGGTTGACCTTGGTTGACGACGCTCGGGGGGCGGCGCACCGGAGCCATTCACGCCGTCTCAGAAGGCCTTCACACCTTCTCAGAGTTCTTCGACGCGCCGCGCCGGATAGCTGTCCCACGTCTGGCAGCCGGGGCACTGCCAGAAATGCTGCCGGGCCTCGAATCCGCAGGCGGCGCAGCGGTAGCGCGTGAGCGGCTTCACGGCCACCTCCAGCGCCCGCTGGATCTGCGGATGGAACTCTTCATGGGCGAGCGTCTCGGTCGCCAGCCACTTGGACGCCGCCACGAGCGACGGCTCCTTGTCCAGGTGGCGCACGTACCATTCCCGGCCCGGCCCGGGCGGAGCGTCCGGCGCCAGGTCTAGCGCCACGATGCCTTCCAGCAGATCCAGGGCGGGGAACTGCTCATAGTGCCGCAGCAGCAGCGCGCGCACCTCGGCCGAGCGACCGGTGGCGCCGGCCAGCTCGACCAGCAACGCGGCGGCCAGCGGCAGCGCCGCCGGCGCATCCTGCGCCAATTGCAGCAGGGCGGCCAGCGCGCCGGTCGCGTCGCCCTGGCGCTGCAGCAGCCGGGCCAGCTCGATGCGCGCCCGCGCGGCGCCCGGTGCGGCGTCGATCGCCGACTCCAGCAGGCGCTGCGCCGCCGCCAGATCGCCACGGGCCGCCTGGGTGAGCGCCTGCTCGCACAGGTAGTGGGCCTGCCGGGGGCTGAAGTCGCCCTGGTTGGAGCCCTGCATCTTGCGGGCGATGGCAGCGGCCTGCGGCCAGTCGCGCGAGCGTTCGTAGATCGCCAGCAGCGCCAGGCGGGCCTGGTTCTCGAACGGCGTGCTTTCGAGCCGGCGCAGGGCATCCTCGGCCCGGTCGAGCAGGCCGGCCTTGAGGAAGTCCAGCGCCAGGGCATGCTGGGCCCGTTCGCGGTCGCTGCGGCTCAGGTCGCCGCGTGAGAGCAGGTGCTCGTGCACGCGCACGGCGCGGTTGTATTCCCCCCGGCGACGGAACAGGTTGCCCAGCGCGAAGTGCAGCTCGGAGGTGTCGGGATCGTTCTGCACCGCCTCGATGAAGGCGTCGATGGCCTGGTCCTGCTGCTCGTTGAGCAGGTAGTTCAGGCCCTTGAAGTACGCCTTGGGCGCGCGGCGGTTTTCCTCGCGCAACTGGCGCAGGTCGAACCGCGAGGCGAGCCAGCCCAGGCCGAAGGCCAGCGGAAAGCCGAGCAGGATCCAGCTGAGATCAAATTCCATGGAAGGGCGATGGTGGCGTGGTGAGTTCCGCAGGCACCAGCGCGGCGGGAGCGAGGGGCGTGGTCGGCTGTGCGGGGTGGGCCGCCGCCGCCGCGCCAGCCTTGCGGGCGGCGCTGCGGTGCTTCCACCAGCGCGGCACCATGCCCAGCACGCCGACGACGAGGCCCGCGGCGAAGGCCGTCAGTACGACCAGCACCATGGGCGCGCGCCACTGCGTGCCGAAGAAAAAGTGCACGGTGGCGTCTTGCTGGTTGTTCAGCGCGAAAGCGAACAGGGTAAAAAAAATGGCTGCCTTGAGCAGCCACAGAAAATACTTCATGCGTCTCCCCGGTGGAGCGTCGATTCTAAGGTTGCACCGGATGCGACGCGGAGCCGGTCGCTCGGCGCATCGAACGCGGCCGACGCGGGCGCAGCAGCGTGTCGGGTGTCGAGGTTCGGGCCTCCGCAAACGCATCGCCGCGCTGGCATGCCCGCTCTCTGTCATTCAGGTCGCCGGCGCCCGATTCATCAGCGTATTCAGCTATCAAAAGAGTAGCGTCAGTCGCTCGATCCGTCCTTCATCTGCGCCGTGCGCTGGTCCACCGCCTCGCGCAAGGCCTTGCCGGGCTTGAAGTGGGGCACGCGCTTTTCCGGAATGGCCACCGCTTCGCCGCTGCGCGGGTTGCGGCCCATGCGAGGCGGGCGCCGGTTAACCGAAAAGCTGCCGAAGCCGCGGATCTCGATCCGGTGGCCACGCACCAGGGCATCGCCCACCGCGTCCAGAATGGTCTTGACGGCCTGCTCGGCGTCGCGCTGGGTGAGCTGGCTGAATCGCGCGGCCAGGTCTTCGACGAGGTCTGATCGGGTCATGGAGGGCTTTGCAGGAGCGGGATGTGTCATCGGAAAAGAAGGCGGGCGCCCGAAGCGCCCGCCGTTGTGACCTGCCGGAGCGAACTCCGGCGGTCCGTTGCCGATCTGGCGATGGATGGCTTACTTGTCGGAGTTGTCCAGCTTGGCGCGCAGCAGGGCGCCCAGGCTGGTCGTGCCGGCGCTTTCGCGGCTCGACTGTTGCGACAGGCTGGCCATGGCGCCTTGCTCGTCGGCCATGTCCTTGGCCTTGATCGACAGCTGGATGTTGCGGGTCTTGCGATCCACGTTCACCACCACGGCCGTGACTTCGTCGCCTTCCTTCAGCACGTTGCGGG
>Ga0308171_1003327_pt1 | contig 14906 bp, 11 predicted proteins | sample PhyGR1_FD_202135 | JGI IMG/M metagenome (GOLD analysis project Ga0308171, IMG submission 202135) | Phyllosphere microbial communities from UC Gill Tract Community Farm, Albany, California, United States - DLSLSG.R1 | ecosystem: Host-associated > Plants > Phyllosphere > Unclassified | place: USA... | reverse complement strand
TCTGTTGCTTGGACATTACATACTCCTGTCTGTGGTCTCGCATGGTGTTACCCGTAACACCACTTTGTAAGTGATCAGTATGTTAACTCAGGATAGCGGATTAAAGGTAATGAATGGTGCGGTCGCGTGATGAAATTATGTTAAGAAAAATCAACCTAATAGGTTAGTGATACTAAACGCGGTTTATCAGTTCAAAAGGCATAAAAAGTTAAAAAACAATGTTAGCCAGCAGGCATCAACCTTAATGAGCATTGATGCCTGACGAACAGTTAAAGTGAGGTAATATCAACCACTTTAAAACCTTGTGCATTAGCTACTGCACCAGTGACCCTTTCGACACTGTGAGCAAGAGTGCCATCTAGCTGACCCGCCTCAAGTTCAAACTCTTCTTCATCCAATAAATTGCTGGCTAAAGGATCGAGAGCATCTTTCCTGAACCAGAACATTGAACCAGCCGGGAAGCTGGTTTTAAATGTTTTAAACAATTCTGGTGAATCCATTCTTGTAAAGAGCTTTTCGAGCCAATATCTGTTGCCCAAATTTATTTCAGGAATGGAAAGATCAGTAATGGAATTTCTTGGTGCAATTATTCCTATATCATCATGAAGCTCAAAATGGTTGATGATTTTGGAGACATGTTCGCGAGATCCAAGAAGATCTGCGAAAAGACTTTCACGCCATTGCTGGCCATCAACCCGATGAGGTGATTTTTTAGTATGAACTTTACAAATATATTTATAACCGAAACCATCAGCGACCTTGAGCGCCTTTATGAAAGGTCGAATATCGCGTCCCCGATTATCCACCATCACAAAAAACACATTAGCAAATGATGCTTTTATTTTCTCAAGAGTGCTTAATTTAACATCACTTCGCATGGTAATAATGAGGTCAAGCTTATCTTGATACTGAGCAATATATTTTTCGACCAATTCGCAAGCCAAATCTTCATAATAAGCATGCAGGATAACAGCAGATTTGAAGCGGGGTTTAAATTCCTGATTAATATCTGCAATAAGTTGATTATCGCAATCATATTTCAAGAGTGAATTACGCAAAATATTTGCTGTAGCATGTAAATATGCATAGCCATTATGACGATCAGGCTCAAGATGTGCACCTTCAGCCCATTCATTCCAGGCGTTGACAAACACAAGGCGTTCTTCAGGTTTGCGTTTCATTGTGGTTTTAATAGCACTATCAAGCCACTTAGCATAGAGCTCAGGTTTAGCATTATAGAAAGAGAAACCTTGAGTAGGCTTTCTGGCTTCATTATCCCATGATGGCATTACTGCTTTGAAACAGGTGAAATTCTCATTATCAATCTTACCTGCTCGCAACGCCAACTCTTCATAGTCATAAACCCGACCAGAAAAGTTCTTATTTAATGGCGTGATGCTATCCGTAATATCTTTTGCGCCAATTTGATGAGGTGGGAATTCAACAATAGCATCAAAGTCATAAGGTTGCGGACTTGAGACATCAAAGGCATTGACGACAACCAGGTAAAGACCGGGTAATCCATTTTTAATGGCATGCTCACGCCAGCGTTTACCCGTCTCCTTGGCATCAGGAAGTGAGCTCGCACGATAAAGAATAAGCAGCGGCTTACCATCCACTCTAATATAACGCTCATCCTTAAGTGCAGGCATGATATCATCTAAAAAGGCAATATCATCTTCTGGAGAATGATTTTGAGAAATCAAAACATCATTTTCAAGGCCGTCCCAACGACGTGTCCAGTTCTCATTAGCCCAACATAAACAAAAATCAATATCGAGCGATTTATCCTTAAGAAAATTTTGTACAGGCGTTTCCATCAGACGCTTTCCACCAAACCAGTAATGATGGAAGCAAAAACCGTTGACCCCATACTGCTTAGCAAGATCAATTTGCTGGCGCATGACCTGGGGTAGACGTAAATCATAAAATCCGAGTTCGCCAGGTAAGCGTGGCTGCTGATGCCCAAGATATTGCGGCCTTGCTTTAGTCACATTTGTCCATTCAGTAAAACCTTCACCCCACCACTCGTTATTTTCTTTGAATGGATGAAATTGCGGGAGATAGTAGGCAATAACCTTTACGGGTAAATCAATACCTTCGAGACTATCAAGCGCCTTAGGTACATAATGGCTTTGTTCGTTAACTTTCAATGAAGCTTTTTTGAAATCAGTTTTTAACCAAGCCTCAATTAGCGAAGACCTATCGTTGATAGACGTTTCATCAAAGGTATTTGCAGAATTAGGATTATAAGCATAAATGCCAGGGTTATTATTCTTATAGGCTGACTGTAGTCTGCTATAGACAGCTTTAACTCCTTCTTCCCTATAAAGCTTCGAGACCAGTTTAATACGATATTTTAAAAGATCGCGATCTCCAGAGGATAACATCTTTCTTGCAAAACGATAGATTTTCAACGTCAACACCCTTATCTGATTTCAGATTGCCAGTTTAATATTTATTCAGCGATTTAGCAGACCGACTGAAAAATGAAGCTAATTTCCATGCTCTTGATGAAGTGATTTTCTGTAATTTATCCGTCTTTACTTTAATCTCTTCCGTAAGTTTTTCTTCTCTGGATTTTTGCTCAGCGGCAACGCTAAGAAGATTGTCAATTTGCGCCTGCAACCGCGAACAGGATTCTTGTGCATCTATCAACTCTTTCTCTTTTACATCCAATAAAGTATTCTTACCAAATATCTCTTCGCCTTTCTCCTTAATCTGCTTTTCGACATCCTTAATTTGATTTTCAACATTGGTTACAGTTGATGAGAGATCCTGATTAGAATTATAGACTCTGGCGAGTTCGCTTTTATAATCATTCAAGAAATCACGGACAACGAAAAACGAATTTTTATAGCGCTCAAAAAGATCATTATTGTCAACGTTTACTACTTTCGAAACCAGAGCAACCTCTTGTTTTAAGTATTCATTAAAATGCTCTTCGGTTAGCTCTGGGAAAATTTGCGTTACTATAAACTTTGTGGTGGTAAATACATTAGAATCTGACAAATCTTTTGTAGGAGCGATGGATGTCACTCGTAATAATGAGTTGAACACGCCTCTGAAAACCAAATATGAAAGCATCAATGGCGTATCAGAGCTTAATTCCAAATCAAATATTTTGTAACCTTGCTCCGTTTTAATAATATTAAACGGAGTTGCGTCCAGATATTCAGGAGGAAGCTCAGTGTTCCATGTCCAGGAATCCGAATCATTTCCAGTAATCAGTGCTTTACTAATCCAGAGTTTGGCCCATTCAACAACAGTGCTGAGTTGCCATCCGTGTTTATTTATAATACTTACCAAGCTTAACCACAGGCTTTCACCTTGATGGAAAGGCTCTTCGTTAATAAACTCACCAGAGATTTTGTAACTTTCAATCTTATAATTGCCATTAACTTCAAGAAACTTTATTTTCTTCTGACTATCGTTAATTCTGGCATCGGAATAGTACCATGCTAAAGTATTATCGCTTTCGTGACTTACCTGTGCGACCGAAGCGATCATCAAAAACGAATTTGACAAATCCGATGCAAGCTCATTATTCCAAATTATTTTTGTTGATTCTTCTAATGAGAATGTATAGGAATCCGGTGCCTGAGCATCCTTATGATGGACTTCGCTTACTAAAGGATAAATTACAGAACTTCGTTTTTGATGTCCATAAGGAGTAATAACCAGAGTAGGAAGCTTATAGTCAGGAAAAGGCAAAAATTCCTCAACATTGCTGAATCCTACATTTTTCATCATTTGGAGTAGTTCCACTCTACCAAAAGTGCGGACACCATTAATATGATAGGCATTGTTGATACCCACCATTGGTATACCCAAATGATCCTCCTTGGCCCCGGACAAGTACTTCATGCCGAGTTGGTTCTCAATGGCTACAAATAATGAACCATCTGATGTTAATCTCTTCTTGCAGAATGACAAAAGTGATAACTGCCCCTCACTCCCCAAGAAACATTGAGCATATTCAAGGACGCCGATTAACAAGACATAATCAAACTCACCAATATCTGGAATTTTATCGCTAGAACAATTGATTACGGTAACATTTGATAAGTCTTTGCAGCGATTGCGTGTTATTGATGCCCTTCTTTTACTGCCTTCAATGGCAATCACTTCAGCGCCAGCTTCAGCTATGAAACGTGTTATCGCACCACAGCCACATCCAATCTCCAGGACACGCTTACCCTTGAATTTTTTCCCGAAAGGTCTCAGTAAGTTAGATCTTTTTGAAGTTAAATGATATTGTGAAGGCCAGTCTTTTATATACCCAGCAAGCTCCTGCGAAAGCACGGAACAGTCCTGAGCCTTGGTAACGACATCTAAAATATAGTTTTCGTGATAATCGCCGTCATTATAATTGAATTCCTGCTGATCTTTTTCGATCCAGATATTAATTTCAGCATCATAAACAAAATCAGACGATAACAGTACCGTTGAAAGTTTTTCTTTATTCACAGTTAATCGAAGCCTCTAAATTTACCAGACCTAAAAACTCTGGGGTAGGTTCTACTGTAATATGAATTGAATCATATCTCCGATCGTGCGGAACTACCTCTCCTGATGTATCATAGCTGGCAAGGCCTATTGAAATAAAATAGTCGCCCTGGAAAAGGCGCATTGGCATTTCAATATTAACTATATGTGACTTTCCTTCTTCTCCAACTTCAATAAAAGGTATTTCTAATATATTTGTGTTGGTATTATAAATTGTCACCCCCTCTTTGGTTTTAACAGCAAAACCAAATATAGGCCTGAAAATGGTCAAGTTGAATTTAACAAGAAACTTAAGTTTGATACTTCCATTACCCGATACACTGAACGGATAGAGGTTCTCACCTTGAACGATTGAGAAATCCTGAATCTCAGCAGCCCTGTCGCCCCAGCGGAATTCGTTGGAATTGTAATTATTACGTTTTTCGAAGCCATTTTCTTCTAAAGCGACGACAGGCTCAATCTCCTGACTTACATTAAACCTTTCAGTCTGGTCTTTTTCAATCTTGCTGGCTGACTTAAGATGATTATCCTCTTTGCTTCGCTTCGCATTGGATGAGGATGACTTTCCAAAAAGTAGATCGAGATACTTATTAACAATATCTTTTGGAGCACCGTTATCTACAATTGAACCATCGTTAAGTAGTATTGCTTTATCACAGTGGGTAATGATCTGTTCAGTTGCATGGGATACAAAAAGAATTGATGTACCATCATTTTTAAGTTGTTTCAGTCTGGCAAAGCATTTTGCCTGAAACTTAGCATCCCCGACGGCTAATGCCTCATCAACAATTAATATCTCTGGATCAATTTGCGCCTGTACAGCAAATGCAAGACGAACCATCATTCCGCTTGAATAAGTTTTAACAGGGTTATTAATAAAATGCCCAATGTCGGCAAAAGATAAGATATCATCTAACTTAGTATCAATTTCTTCTTTAGTCAGACCTAAGAGTGCACCGTTTAGATAGACATTTTCACGTCCAGTAAAATCGCCATTAAATCCAGCCCCTAATTCAAGTAAGGCAGCGACACGTCCTTGAATATTTACAGATCCTTGGGTAGGGGACAATGTGCCTGCAATAATCTGCAATAGAGTTGACTTACCGGAGCCATTTCGTCCGACCACACCCAGTGTTTCGCCTTTGGGTAAATTAAAACTTATATCCTGAAGCGCCCAAAATTCTTCATGGTATACCCGGGGTACTTTACCAAGTTTACGTTCAATATTAGGTACTATAAATTGCTTGAGTCTTCTGACAGGACTATCGAAGACCTGATAGCATTTGCTAACATCGATTATTTCTAATGCATTATCTTTAGATAACATCAGCAAATCCCTTACGTGTTTTCTGGAACCAGAAGTAACTAAACCATAATATTACTGTTGAGATACAACCATATATTAACAGTCCATTAAAATCAGGCAGCCTACCCCAGATAACAACTTCCCTGGTTTGCTCGATTATGAATGTCAATGGATTAGATAATATGATGACCTGATATTTCTGAGGCACAGAAGAAAGTGGATAAAAAACAGGCGAAAGGAAAAGTATTACCGTAATTAACAACGTTATAAACTGTCCCAAATCCCTGATAAATACGCCCAGCGAAGAAATCAAAAAACTTAAAGCTAATACTAAAATTAATACGGGAATAAATACAACAGGAAGCAATACCGCCGTCCAGTGGATATATCCATTCGCAAAAGTAAATGCCAGTAACAGCACAAAAATGTTGATTAACGCCTGAAAACATGCAGACAACAAAGCTATTACAGGAAAAGAATCAAGTGGGAAAACAACTTTTTTGACATAATTAGCATTGTTAAGTATTAACGTGGGTGATTTAGTCAGCACCTCGCCAAATATTCCATGCACAATTAGCCCAGCGAAAAGGATAATAGCAAACTGTGCTTTTGACTCATTTGCCGCAGCATTCCCCCAGCGTGCATTAAACACTTCTGAAAACACGAGTGTATATACAGCCAGCATAAAAACAGGGTTTATGAAAGACCAGAAGATGCCCATCACCGACCCTTTATATCTGCTTATAACATCGCGCTTGGTCATTTCGAAAATAATATGTCTATTAATATAGGTATTCTTGCATAACGACCACAGGGATGTATCGTGTTTAGTATTCTGCTGCAAAATTTCACCTTTTAACGAATAAATTTATCTATCCATTATAATTTCTTCAGGATAATGGCAACATATAGACCTAATGTACCTAAGAAAGTTTGTCGGTACATGTCTAATTTCCTGAATACATACAGTCTTTTAAATAAATTACTATTCCTGGCCTCATTAAAGCTATCAAGAATACATTTATTCTCCGGGGTAATATTTACGTCTGTTTTATTCAAAGCGTAAATATTGGAGTCTATCCACTTCTTAAAATGCCCATCCAGAAGACCCGAAATGCGTTTAAACCTGGCCAGCCAGCCTAAATTCGAGCCAACTATATTATTAGTATGTTGCCGATAACTAATAGATGGTTTCGGATCGTAGAAAATATTTCCACCTACAGCTGTAATGACTATATATATCCACCAATCGTGAGATATAATTTCTACATCTCCAGGCGTTTTATTAATGATATTTCTGGCGGCTCGATTCAATACCATCGTATTACCGCCAGCTATACTTTGGATAAGGGCATTTTTAAAAGAAGGAGGTTTACTAAATAGTGGCGACTCACCTAAGTGGAGACAATTTTCATCAACCAACGATGTTCGACCACAATAAACAGATGGAGTATTGCAATCATAACCAGATAGAATAGATACACTCATGGTTAACTTGTTGGGCATCCACTCATCATCCTGATCACAAAAAGCGTAATAGTCGAAATTATCACCGCTCTTTTCAAGTAATGATAAAAAGTTCCAGGCAAATCCCTTGCCTGGACCATTGAATATAACAAAACGCTCACTGCCCAACTTGTCCTGATAAGATCGTAATATATCAAGAGTCCCATCAGTTGAGCCATCATCCGAGACAAATACCGTCCACTCGGTTTCAGTCTGATTTATAATAGAATCAATCTGTTGCCTTATATATTGGCTTCCATTGTAGGAACATAAAAGAACAGCGATGCTTGATGTTTTATCCATTTCAGTCGAAAGTTTCTGCGTTGTTAAGCAATACGCCATCTTTATCTTTGCCAGATAAAGTCATTTCTTCAACTTCAGGCCATTCAATATTTATCTGTGGATCATTCCACAAAATACTTCTCTCAGACTGTGGCGCATAATAATTTGTGGTTTTATAAATAAACTGTACGCATTCTGATAATGTAATAAAACCGTGAGCAAACCCTTCTGGAATCCAGAGCTGACGATTGTTTTCAGCGCTTAAATGCACACCTACCCACTGTCCGAATGTCTCTGATGAACGTCTGATATCAACAGCCACATCAAATACTTCACCTTCGACGCAACGCACAAGTTTACCCTGCGCATGCGGGTCAAGTTGATAATGCAGACCTCTCAACACGCCTTTTTTGGACATGGAGTGATTGTCCTGAACAAAATCGACATGACGACCAACAGCTTTATCAAAAATTGACTGATTGAAGCTTTCCAGGAAAAATCCGCGATCATCGCCAAACACTTTAGGCTCAATGATCTTCACATCAGCAATTTTAGTATCAATAATGTTCATTATAAACGTCCTTCAACCAGAGCCATCAAGTACTTGCCATAGTCATTTTTGAGATAAGGTTTAGCCAGTTCTGCCACCTGTTCACGATCGATGAATCCCATTCTGTATGCGATTTCTTCCGGGCAGGCAACTTTTAAGCCCTGACGTGACTCAATAGTCTGAATAAAATTGTTTGCTTCCATGAGGCTCTGATGCGTACCGGTATCAAGCCAGGCATGACCGCGTCCCATAATTGATACTGAAAGTTTGCCCTGCTCCATGTAGATACGGTTGATATCCGTAATCTCCAGTTCACCGCGGGGTGACGGTGCAAGGTTTTTTGCCATTTCCACAACACTGTTGTCATAGAAATAAAGACCGGTCACGGCATAGTTGCTGCGTGGATGTTCAGGTTTTTCTACCAGAGAAATGGCTTTACCATCTTTATCAAATTCAACAACGCCATAACGCTCTGGGTCAGTGACGTGATAGGCAAAAACGGTTGCCCCATCATCTTTTAATGATGCCGCTTCAAGTTGCTTGTAGAGATCGTGACCATAGAAAATATTGTCGCCAAGAATCAGTGCGACTGAATCGTCACCAATAAACTCTTCACCAATGATGAAGGCTTGCGCCAGGCCATCCGGGCTTGGTTGTACTTTATACTGAATGGAGATGCCCCACTGGGAACCATCACCTAACAGGCTCTCAAAACGCGGTGTGTCCTGCGGCGTACTGATGATCAGGATATCGTTGATCCCTGCCAGCATTAGCGTACTGAGGGGATAGTAAATCATCGGCTTGTCGTAAACTGGCAGCAATTGTTTGCTGACTGCCATGGTTACAGGGTAAAGACGCGTTCCAGAACCACCTGCGAGAATAATACCTTTATTCTTTTTCACTATTTCACCTTAATTGGCCAGGCCGCTATTGCGGCCTGCTTCTATTAAATAAGAGTTTCAAGCAACATACGTTCAACGCCGACCGTCCAGTCGGGTAAATTCAGACCAAAGGCCTGTTGAAACTTCTCTGTATTCAGTCTCGAATTAGCAGGTCGCTTAGCCGGCGTAGGGAATGCACTGGTTGGCACAGCATTGATCGCCTGTACTTGCAGTTCGATGCCTTGTGCTTTCGCAAACTCTATCACTTTAGATGCATAAGCATGCCAGGTCGTCTCACCTGCAGCAATGAGATGATAGGTACCAGCAACAGCAGGCTTGTTCAGTGCCACTCTGATTGCATGAGCCGTGCAGTCAGCAATCAACTCCGCGCCAGTAGGCGCGCCAAACTGATCGTTTATCACTGACAGGGATTCCCGATCTTTTGCCAGTTTCAACATCGTTTTGGCAAAGTTATTGCCTTTAGCTGCGTAGACCCAACTGGTGCGGAAGATGAGATATTTCGTCATATTGCTGACGATGGCCTCCTCCCCTTCCAGCTTCGTCTGTCCGTAGATATTCAGCGGAGCGGTTGCATCATCTTCGCTCCAGGGTCTATCACCTGAACCGTCAAAAACGTAATCTGTTGAGTAGTGAACCAGCCACGCGCCGATTTCCTCAGCTGCCTGTGCCAATGCATCAATAGAGGTTGCATTGACCAGGCGCGCTTTATCTTGCTCAGATTCGGCTTTATCAACAGCAGTGTAAGCAGTGGCATTCACGATCACGGTGGGTCTGAGCTTGCGAACTGTCTCGGCGATGCCTGCAGGATTTTCAAAATCACCACAGTAATCAGTTGATTGACGGTCAACGACAGTCAATTTTCCAAGCGGAGACAGCGCCCGTTGTAACTCCCAACCCACCTGACCATGTTTACCAAAAAGCAGAATATCCATTAGCTACGTTTCTCGTAGTTTTGTTCAATCCAGTTCTGGTATGCACCACTCTTCACATGCTCAACCCACTGTGAATTGTTTAGGTACCATTCAACCGTTTTCTTCAGACCTGTTTCAAACGTCTCTTCCGGTTTCCAGCCAAGATCTTTCTCAATCTTCGCGGCGTCGATCGCGTAGCGACGGTCATGCCCTGGACGGTCCTGAACGTAAGTGATTTGATCGCTATAAGGTGTCGCTTTTGGACGCAGCTCATCCAGCAGCTCGCAGACTTTCATCACAACATCGAGGTTTTTCTTTTCGTTATGACCGCCGATGTTATAAGTCGTGCCGGTTTTTGCATTTTTCACAACGGTATAGAGCGCGCGCGCGTGATCTTCAACATAAAGCCAGTCACGAATCTGGTCGCCTTTGCCATAGATAGGCAACGGTTTGCCTTCAAGCGCGTTGCTGATAATCAGCGGGATCAGTTTTTCCGGGAAATGGTAAGGACCGTAGTTGTTCGAGCAGTTGGTCACAATCACCGGTAATTTATAGGTGCGGCCCCAGGCGCGAACCAGATGATCGCTGGCTGCCTTGGTTGAAGAGTAAGGGCTGCTGGGTGCATAAGGGGTTTCTTCAGTAAACAGCGGCAGTTCACCGTCCATTTCGTCCGGATGCGGTAAATCGCCATAAACTTCATCTGTAGAGATGTGATGAAAACGGAATGCTGCTTTACGTTCTTCAGGCAATGCGTTCCAGTACTGACGGGTCGCTTCTAACAGTGCGTAGGTGCCAACCACGTTGGTCTGAACAAACTCGGCCGGGCCGGTAATCGAGCGGTCAACATGGCTTTCAGCGGCCAGATGCATAATGGCATCAGGCTGAAATTCATTTAATGCTTCAGTGATAGCCTGGCCGTCGCAGATATCGATCTGCTTAAAGGTGTAGCGTGGATTACCGCTAACCTCTTTCAACGATTCAAGATTGCCTGCATAGGTTAGTTTATCAACGTTAATGACTTCATCATTCGTATTGTTGATAACATGACGCACAACCGCTGAACCGATAAAACCTGCACCACCAGTGATAAGTATCTTCATAACGTGTTTATTCCTGACAAGCTATCTGAGGCATGGGCGCCTGAATAAAAAGCAGACAATCATAGGCGTTTTCAGGGCACGCTACCGCCCCTGGGTTACAGCTCCCACGATGCTGATTATCTTTGACCGAATGAGTGTGCTGACAACATAAACCTGCCAGATGTTCAGCATTCAGTTGATTGATATCACTTTATTAATGAAATTGTTTAAGTGGGTTTATCATTCAACAATCGTAAATTCTATCACTCAGGTATAGCTATTACGAATAAAATGCGATTATGTGACAGGTGTTAGTTCAACTAATGAGCATTTTATCGGGCAGGTGATGGTTGCTGATGCGTCAGAGTGATGCAATCAGAATTTTGAGAAAGGTCTGATGAGATAATTCAAATCAAAGATAAGAAAGGCGAACCTGAGTTCGCCTTTTTGATGTTACCGAAACCCATCCGGGTTCTTGCTCTGCCAGTTCCACGTATCGCGCATCATCTCATCGATGCCGCGCGTCACGCGCCAGTCGAGCGTCGTGTTCGCCAGTGAGGCATCGGCCCAGAACGCAGGCAGGTCACCGTCACGACGTGGTTTGATCTCGAAAGGAATCGCTTTACCAGACGCCTTCTCAAACGCTTTGATCATCTCCAGCACGGAGAAGCCTTTGCCGCCGCCCAGGTTGAAGGCGGTGTAGCCTTCCACTTTGCTCAGATGATCCAGCGCTTTCAGGTGCCCTTCTGCCAGGTCAACCACGTGGATGTAGTCACGCAGGCAGGTACCGTCTGGCGTATCGTAATCGCCGCCAAACACACCCAGCTTCTCCAGACGACCAATCGCGACCTGTGCGATGTACGGCAGCAGGTTGTTCGGAATGCCGGCCGGATCTTCACCGATTTCGCCTGACTCATGCGCGCCAACCGGGTTGAAGTAACGCAGAGCAATCGATTTAAACTTCGGCTCTGCTTTAGCGAAGTCGCGCATCACGAATTCGGTCATCAGCTTAGAGGTGCCGTAAGGACTGGTGGTGCCGCCAATCGGCGTGGTCTCAACGTATGGAACCGGTGCATCTGCGCCATAGACGGTCGCTGATGAGCTGAAGATGAAGTTCCAGACGCCTGCATTGCGCATCTCTTCCAGCAGAACCACGGTGCCCGCTACGTTGTTCTCGTAGTACTCCAGCGGCATACGGGTCGATTCACCTACGGCTTTAAGGGCTGCAAAGTGGATTACCGCTGAAATGCTGTTGGAGGCGAACAGGTCACGCAGACAGGCACGGTCACGGATATCGCCTTCAACGAAGGTCGCTTTTTTACCCGCCAGTTTCTCAACGCGGTTAATCGCTTCGCGTGAGGCATTGCAGAGGTTATCCAGAACCACAACATCATCACCGCGCTGCAACAGCGCCAGTACCGTATGGGAGCCGATATACCCTGCTCCACCCGTTACTAAAATTGCCATGTGAGCTCCTTTCAATCTGCCGCGCAGAACGCGGCGAATTTATTACTTTTGTTTTGCGAGGATGGTCTGGATAGCTTCGCGGAAATCACGACCCTGTGCGTTGCTGCGCAGGCCGTAAGAGACAAACGCCTGCATGTAACCGAGTTTACGACCGCAGTCGAAACTGTGACCGGTCATCAGCGAAACATCAACGGTTTTGTGTTTGCTCAGGCTGGCAATCGCATCGGTCAGCTGGATACGGCCCCACGCGCCTGGCTCAGTGCGCTCCAGTTCCGCCCAGATATCAGCAGAAAGCACATAGCGGCCTACCGCAGCCAGGTCAGAGCTCAATCCGGCGGTATCTTCAGGCTTCTCAACGAAATCGGTAATGGTACTGATGTCGCCAGGATGCTCAATCGGCTCTTCAGTGGTGATCACCGAGTACTCAGTCAGATTGGACGCTGGCATATGCTGCGCCAGGACCTGGCTGTGGCCGGTCTCTTCGAAACGGGCAACCATCGCAGCAAGGTTATAACGCATGTGGTCAGCAGTCGAATCATCCAGCAGGACGTCTGGCAGCACGACCACGAACGGATTATCACCGATCATCGGGCGGGCACAGAGAATCGAGTGGCCCAGGCCCAGCGGCTGCGCCTGGCGCACATTCATGATGGTTACGCCTGGCGGGCAGATAGACTGCACTTCGCTCAGCAGCTGGCGCTTCACGCGCGCTTCCAGCAGTGCTTCCAGCTCATAGGTGGTGTCGAAGTGGTTTTCTACCGCATTTTTCGATGCATGCGTGACCAGCACAATCTCTTTAATGCCCGCGGCAACACACTCGTCAATGATGTACTGGATCATCGGTTTGTCGACGACAGGCAGCATCTCTTTCGGAATGGCTTTAGTCGCAGGGAGCATATGCATACCGAGGCCCGCAACCGGGATTACTGCTTTAAGCTTGGTCATATTTATTCCGTTTAATAAAATGAAGATGTGGGTCGATTATGCAGGATCGGCCGGAAGAGCAAGTATAATCTTTATCTGAAAAGCGGACAGTAACTCTCTGTCGTAACTTGGAAATTCGGCATTTTGCCCATTGCCAGCGACGACATAAACTGAGTAAAGACAATCAGTAATCGAATATCGCCACTGCGATTTCTCTCCCTGGTTACCAGGTGGCTGAGGCCAGCCATAAATGAAAACGGGCGACCCTGAGGTCGCCCGTTGATATATCTGTGCTGTAATCAGAGCCAGCCTTCAAACCACTCCGGCATCACAAACAGATTAAAGTGATTCACCAGCAACATGATGCCGACAAATACCACCGACACCGCCACCCATTGCCGGGCATAAGGAATAAACCGAATGCCAATAACCGGTTTAATGAAGAACGGATGAGCCAGAGCCGAAATCAGGATCTGCGAGATAGATAGCGTCAGCGCCACATAGAGCACGTTTGGCCAGATAAAGGTGGTCGCCAGCACCGCCAGAACCACAATACTCGCCACAATGTTCCAGTAGAACTCAACGTTGGTCCGTCCGTTGGCCTGCGAAATCGCGCCAGTCAGCCCCCCCATCGGTCGCAGCATACCAAATAGCAGCATCAGCGGGATCAGGTGATAGACCTGCTCATGCGATGCGCCATACAGGACACGCACAATGACGGGTGACAGGATGCCAATCGCCAGGTACATCGCGCTGCTGAACAGCATGATCCCCAGCGTACCCTTCAGGAACAGCTTCTTCAGCTGCTCGGCATCGTGCTGTTTCTCAGCAAAGCGCGGCAGTGCCAGGCGGTTGATCACCGGCGTCACCAGCTTCAGCGGTTGCAGCACCAGCTCTTTCGCCAGCGAGTAAACACCCAGCATCTCAGCGCCCATCACTTTACCGACCACCAGGGCATCGGCCTGGGTGCGCAGCTGGTTAATGGTCTGCGAACCAAGCTGATAGCTGCCGTAGCGAATCGCGCCAATGAAGGTCGCTTTGTCAAACTCCCAGGTCGGCCGCCAGGACTTCTCACCCAATGCAATCATGCAGAGGATGCGGGTAAAGGCGTTGATGAACAAGCCAAGAATCGCCGCCGCCACGGTGAGCGAGGTGAACTCCAGCATCGCCACCACACAGAGGAAGGCAAACAGCTTGGTGCCCATCTCAATCTTCGCCAGCGACACCATCCGCTTGGTTTTGATGTAGTGCGCCTGATACTGCGACAGATGCCCCAGCACCAGGAAGTTCAGGCTGGTCAGCATGATCAGACCCACCAGCTCTGGCAGATGATAGAACCAGGAGACCGGGAAGGCGATCAGCAGCATGATCAGACCGGTACATAAGCTGAGTGAGACGTTCACCCAGTAGATGGTGCTCTGCTCACGACGGGTAATGTTCTGGCGATGCACCAGATAACTGCTCATCCCC
>Ga0308171_1003326_pt1 | contig 14908 bp, 11 predicted proteins | sample PhyGR1_FD_202135 | JGI IMG/M metagenome (GOLD analysis project Ga0308171, IMG submission 202135) | Phyllosphere microbial communities from UC Gill Tract Community Farm, Albany, California, United States - DLSLSG.R1 | ecosystem: Host-associated > Plants > Phyllosphere > Unclassified | place: USA... | reverse complement strand
AACCATCATGGCGTGGGCTTTCTTTTTCTTCGTCGCTGTCGAGGAGGATCGATGCGGCCGTGGACGCAGCGGCAACGTGCGGCCGGGTTGGCGGCCATGGTCTTCAGGCCATGCCATCTGATCTCGCTCGATCTCATCGCATCCGTCCCGTCATTTCCACAGGAAGGGCGGGTAGGCATCCAGGTCGCCGCGCAGGTGCCGGGCCAGCAGCTGGGCCTGGATGAAAGGAAAGAGGCCGATGGGCGCCTTCTCTTCCAGGAAGGCATGGCGCAGGTCTTCGCGCTTGCGCTCCTGGTAGGCGGTGAGCACGGTCTTGCGGGATTCTTCGCGCAGCAGAACGGCGCCGTTGTCCAGGGTCTGGAAGTCCCGCTCGCCGATCTGCCGCAGGTTGATGAGCGACAGGGCCAGCCGGTCGGCCATCAGCGGCCGGAATTCTTCCAGCAGATCCAGGGCGAGGCTCGGGCGGCCCGGGCGGTCGCGGTGCAGAAACCCCACGGCCGGATCGAGCCCCACGCTCTCCAGGGCCGAGCGGCAGTCGTGGGTGACCAGCGTGTAGAGAAACGACAGCAGCGCGTTGACGGCATCGAGCGGCGGGCGGCGGCTGCGGCCCTGGAAACGCAGGGCCGCATCGGGCACGCGGATCAGGTGGTCGAACACCCCGAAATACGCCTGCGCGGCCTCGCCCTCGCTGCCGCGCAGCAGGTCCACGGGGGCCTCGGTGGCCAGACGGTCCGCGATGCGTGCAATGCGCAGGTGGGCGTGCGACAGCGCCTTCTCGTCACCGGCCGGCAGCTTGCCGCCGTGGTCGCGCAGCGCGCGGCCCAGCACGGTGCGCTGGTTGTGCAGCTTGCCCTGCAGCAGGTTGCGCACGATGGCGGCGCAGCGGGCCGGATCGTCGCTGGCGCGGTACTGCTGGCGGCGCAGCAGCACGTTGCCGGAGACGGGGCCTTCCACGCGCGCGAGGAATTTGCCGTTGGTGCTGAAAAACGACGTGGTGATGCCTTGCTCCGCGCAGTAGCCCAGCAGCGGCGGCGAGACGAGCACGCGGCCGAAGCAGACCAGCCCCTCGAGCATGTGCACCGGCAGGCGTGCCCGCACGGCCTGGTCGACCTCCATCACGATGTTGGCGCCGTCCTTGTGCAGCCAGGCGCCTTCGGTGGTCACGTAGAGCGTGTTCAACTGCCGGCGCATGGGGGAGGGCCTTCCTCGGTGTCCGTGCGCCGCTCGGCCACTGGTGCGGCTGCCGGGGGCGCTGCCAGCTGCCGCGCCAGCCAGGCGTTCACCCCCGTGCCCCGGGCGAGCAGGCGCGGCTGGCAGAGGTCGATCAGCGAGCAGGCATCGCAGCGCCGGGCTTCGTAGGTGGCGCCGGGCGTGGTGCCGCTGCCCAGCATGGCGCGCGTGGCGTCAATGGTGTCCCGCGTGAGGTGGCGCAGTTCGCTGTCGAAGGCCACGTCCTTGCGGCGGCGCGTGGCCCCGTAGAACAGGGCGCCTGCCGGCACGGTCTGCTCCAGCATGGCCTCCAGGCACAGCGCCTGCGCGCACAGCTGCACCTCGTCGGCGCGGTGCGCCTTGGGCCGGCCGCGCTTGTATTCGACGGGCACGGCCTGCTCCTGCTCGCCGCCGGGCACCTCATGGAATTCCACCACGTCCGCGATGCCGGAGATGCGCAGCTCGGGATGCGCCAGCGGCATGGCCGTCACCGTGCGCACGCCGCGGCGGCGCTCGCCGCGCGGCTGGTCCGCCCGTTCGTGCAGCATCCGGCCCTCGGCCGTGTGGCGGCTCTCGGCCCATTGCTGCTCCACGTGGATGAGGGCGCACTGGCGCGGGCAGTAGAGGTAGTGCTGCAGGGCGGAGAGGGGAAGGGTGTCGTCGTCGCCTTCCATGCCGGCCTCCCGGGTGCCTTCGGTTCCCTGCGGCGGTCAGAGCCGCTCGTGCACCGTCACGCCCGCGGGAATGGCGGCGTGGTCGATGGCGACGCGGTAGTCCGCGAACCGGCGCGGCGCGGCGGCCTCCGCCTCGGGCTGCGAGCGTTCGACGGTCACCGCATCGAACAGCACGTGCGCCGGGGCATTGCCCATGGCGCTCTCGTGCTCGAAGACGATGAGCTTGCGTGCCGCCATCTCGCCCCGCGCGGCGGAGCGGTCGTGCTCGAACATGTTGACGAGCGCGTTCCAGAACAGGTCCAGATCGGCCTGCGAGAAGCCCGTGCGCTCGGCCAGCTTGGCGGAGATGAACCCGTGCGCGCGGTAGAGGCCGTAAGGGATGATGTGCTTGCGGCCCATGGTGCGGTTGTCTCCGCTCTGGGCCTCGGCTTCTTTCTCGGTGGTGACGGCCATGCGGGTGATGGAGATCTCCAGCGGCACCACCGGGTCGATCGAGGTGGCGAAGGCCATCTGCACGGGGCCGCGCACCTGGCCGGCGTTCACGCCCGTGGTCATCACGGCGCCGAAGGTGCGCACGTCGAAGAAGTTGGCGCACATCCAGGCCGTGATCTCGCGGGCCTTGGCTTCGTCCTTGGGGAGCTTCTTGAATTGCTCCTTGGCGTCGGGCGGAATGCCGAGCGCTTCCCAGGCCTTCTGGTGCTGCTGGTTCAGCACGGCTTTTTCCTGCATGTAGATCGCGTGGCCGGGCGTATCGCCCTTGTCCAGGCTGACGAAGTTGCGGATCTTGCGCTTCAGGCACACGTCGGTCACCAGCCCGCGGTTGGTCTCCGGGTCCAGCCGCGGCAGGTTGCCGGCGTCCGGATCGCCGTTGGGGTTGCCGTTGGTGATGTCGAACAGGTAGACGAACTCGTAGCGGTGGGCGATGGCGGTCATGCGGGAGCTCCCTCGGTGGTGTCTGCGTTGGAATCGTTGCTGTCTTGCCCGGTGCCGTCACGGCTTTTCACTGGGCGACTTCTCGATTGGTGGTAGTAACCGATGGCGAATCGGCCCTGGTTCTCGATGCTTAAGTTCCGGGGGAAACTATCGGTAAGACCATCGACGATTTCCTGAATCTGTTTTTCAAAGTACCCCGCGAGCCCCGATATGTCTTTGTCTTTGCGCATCTTGCTAAGGTGGTTCTGAGTACTGCGCAACAACAAAGGAAAAACCGACGCGGGCGTAGCCGATGCCGCGCCGTAGTAGCGATCACGGATCGTCGCATTGATGTCTTTGCCGAGCGCGCCGCGCTGCACTGCCTCCAGCACGGCAAACAGCCGTCCTAACAGATAGCCTGGATTCAGGGATGTGGTATCGAGACTCACGGGAACCTCCTCTGTGTCGTTGTTTGTTGCGGGGGGGGCGGCCAGCCGCCTGGAGCGTGCTAAGACTGCCTTGCAGATCGCTACGCGCACTTCCGACAGGTCGCCGTCGGTACGCATACGCATAAGTGTGTTGGCCAGCAGGCTTCCGGGGTAGCGGTTGCCCTGCAGAATGGAGCGCATCATTTCCCCTGCCAACTGCGGTGGCACGTCTTCGGCCTTAGCGCGGCCGTCTCGTGACGGGGCGGTGGCCAGCACCAGACGCCACAGCGATGGCATGACCTTCCAGCGTGCAGGTTGAAGGCTCAAGTCGCGCGCATGCCAAGCCACGTTCTGCGCCAAGGCGCCCAGCGTGTTCGCCGTCCAGAATCGGATGGAGAGGCGCGATGCATTGGGTGCGAGACCAAGTACGTAGATGCGTGTGGTCTCGCTGAGGCGTGGGTCTATTTCGCGCAGCGGCCGGCCTTGGACGAGCTTTTCAAGTGCGAGGCGCAGCGCTCCGGACTCCTGGGCGTCCGTCGGAGCTTCGTCCCATTCCCAGGTGGCAGTCAATAAGGATTCAGCGGCCTGCGCTTCATCTTCGCTAGCGGCTTCGGCCCAGAACACCACGGTGGCATCGCCCATCTGAAGCCGCTGGCGATTGTTATCGCCTCGGCGCAGCAGATGGTTGAGTACAGTGGTGTATGCGAAGGCGGCTTGAACAGAGACGGGAGCATTTGCACCTGTGTTGTTCTCTTTCTTTGCAGACAAAGCTTTGAGGTTGGATCCCAGGTACGACAGATAAGCATCGTCGTTGAAAGAAGCTATGGACGCACCATTTGTCTGAGATCCAAGAACGCCCTTGATTGACGCATGCAAGCGTGCAAGCGTCGACTGTTCCCCTGTCACCAAGCATGTTCCAAACAAGGCGTCTTCTTCTTGTGAGGCAAGAAGTGTTGCTCGCACCTTCTGTGCAGCCGGGCGTTCATGCAGACAGGCCTTTTCGCCATCCAGCCGGAAGACCACATTGGTATCCAGCATCTCTTTCTTGAAGGGCGCCGCGGCGAAATTTTCGGGATTCCACGCCGACAAAAAGGCTAGAAAAGCCTTGAGCCCCGGGTCGTCCGTATCCGCCAGGCTCTGCTGGTGCAGCACTTTGAATGCTTCATGCTCCTTGTCCGCCCGCTTACTGGTGGCGCTGGCGCCCAGAACGTAACTAGTCTTGTCCCATAGAAAGCAAGGAGCAATATTGCTCGCCCGCTTGGGGGGCTGCGGCACGTTCATCATGCGTGGCACGGGCTTCTTGCCCGATGTGTCGCGGATGTCGTTCACGTCCACCACGCGGCCATCAGGTGCCAGCAGGATTTCGTAGCTGATCTTTTCGGGGCTATAGCCGAAGGGGGAGAGCCCTTTTTCGCCGCGCGCCAGCAGGCGCTGGTAGTAGGTGGTCAGAGCCTGCAGGATCATGATTTCACCTCTTCGCTGTGCCAGGGCGGCACCTCGATCACGCCGCCTGCCATCTGCGCGCGGAAGAAGCGCGGCGCCATGCCGCGGTCGAAATCGATGTCGTGCAGAGTCCAGCCCAGGTCGCGCGGCTCCATCAGGCTGTCATGCGGGGCTGGGGTGAGCTCATCTTTTTCCAGCAAGGCGAAGTTGGCGGGAAATTCGCGCACGCCCAGGCAGGGCTGCTGAAAGCATTGCCCCTTGCGCGCACGCCGGTTGAAGATGTCCAGGTGCTTGCCCACCGAATCGTCGGGGCCGGCCTTGGCCGTCAACTCGAAATGCGCTTCGATCACATAGGCTACGTCGCGCAGGATGGTCGCGGCGCGCTGCTGTCGGTCTTCATCGACGTAGTTCGCCAGTCCTGCAGGCGTGCCGGCTTTCATGGCTTTGGTCACGGTGGTCGGCGAGATCTTTCCGCCCACTTCGTTGCGTCGGATGGACTCGAAACGGATGGGCTTGAGCACGTGGATGCGGTCGACGGACCAGCGGATGGCGGGCTTCCAGTGGATCGCATCCAGGATGCCGCGCGCGGCGGAGGGGGTGATCGCGTCGTAGCTGACCCGCTCCACTTTCATCTCTGGGCGCGTGAAGCAGGCGCGGTCGCCCCAGACCCGCAATCGAATTCCATAGGTCATTAGTTTCCTCCATTAACACCCCGAGGGCATGCCCTCGGGGTGCACTCCCAATAGCGATCAGTCTCTTTATATGGTTTCAACCCACGCCTGCCACGAGGCGCTCGATCGCTTTCCAGAAACTGGCAGCACCGATCACAGCGAGACAGACGACTAGCAGTGGCGAGAAGGAGCGACGGCGTTTCCCACGCAATCTCAGGCGAAGATCGAAATCAAAGTCATCAGATTGCTTGTTCGGGTCTTCCATAGCCATCTCCTGCAGCACAGCGGAGTGGATAATATCAGGCTTCCATATAAAGAGACTTATTTTTTACACAACAGTTCTAGCAGACTGCATGAATGTCGGGTCATCCCAGTGCAAGCCAAAGTTCTTGCTATAGATGTCTGAATTCACTAACTCCATGAATTGCTGCCCCCATTTCTCTGGAGCAATGGGTGCGATGGCCCTTGCCTTGTGCAGCGCATCGAACCCCTGCCGCGGTAGCTGCACCAGATACGGCTGCAGCTTGCGTGCGAGGCCCACGCTGCTTTCGGCAAACCGGAGCCGTTCCAACGTTTCCCGGGCAGTGTCGTCATACGGCACGATCACCGGCATCTGCACGCTGTCGATCATGCGGAATTTCATCGCCAGGGTTTCCAGCGGCAGACTGTCGGGGCGGCTTTCCTTTAGCAGACCCATGAGCCCAGGCTTATCGAGTGCATCGCCGCCTTTTTGCCAATAAAGCTGCGCAAAGTAGCGGGAGATGGCTTCAGGCGACAGCGGGTTCTCCGCACAGTCCCGCAGCACTTCGCGTGCGGTCTGCGCGTACTGCTTCAGTTCTAGTGGCGGTGCCCAGTCGTCGCTGGCATTGGCGAACACCAGCACTTCGCTGGCGTCGGGGCTTCTGAGGCCTTCGCGGTTGCAGCGGCCGGCAGCCTGGGCAATGGAGTCCAGACCGGCTTCGACACGCAGCACGGCAGGGAAATCGACATCGACGCCGGCTTCGATCAGGCTGGTGCTGACGACACGGCAGGGCTGCCGATCCTTGAGCATCTGCCGCACCTCGGCCAGCACCTCGCTGCGGTGCTTTGCGCACATCAACGTGGTCAGGTGCCGCGCGCCGGGCAAGTCGGCCATGGCTTCATACACGGCCCGCGCGTGGGGGCGGTTGTTGACGATGCATAGCACCTGCTCGCGCTCCCGCATGTGGCCGGCGAGGGCCGCGTCGTCCAGCGTGCCGACATGGCGCACGCGCACCCGCTCCAGTTGCTGGAAGAGCCGGGCAGGCTCGGGGGCCAGTTCACGCACTGCTTCTAGGGGTAGGCCACCTTCAAACGCGGGTGCTTCTAGCACAGGCTGTGTGGCAGTACAGAGCACGACGCTGGTGCGGTAATTGCGCGCCAATTCATCAATGGCGGCGACGCAGGGCCTGAGCAGCCTGAGCGGCATGGTCTGCGCCTCGTCGAGCACGACGACGCTGCCGGCGATGTTGTGCAGCTTGCGGCACTGCGAGGGGCGCGCGGCAAAGAGGCTCTCGAAGAACTGCACGGCCGTGGTGACGACGATGGGCGCGTCCCAGTTCTCCATGGCCAGGCGCAGCTTCTGAACCGACTGGTATTGTTCCGGATCGTCCCGGGGCGGCTGGCGTTCGATGAAGGCACTGTGGTGTTCCAGCACGGCGGCATCGCCCAGGGGGCCGAGCGCCTCACGGAAAACGGCGGCGTTCTGCTCGACGATGCTGGTGAACGGAATCACGAAGATCACGCGCCGCAGCCCGTGGCGGATGGCGTGGTCCAGCGCGAAGGCGAGTGAGGCCAGCGTCTTGCCGCCGCCCGTGGGTACGGTCAGAGAAAAGAGGCCGGGTGCGTCACTGGCATGCTCCCGGACTTGGTGCAGGATGTCGGCGCGCAGCCGGTTCACGTCGCTGTCGGCCTTGAACTGGCCGAGATAGATGTCGAGTTTTTCCCGCAGCGCAGCCAGAGAAGGGCGACCAGGGCCCGAACTGCGAAGGTCTGGGTCGCCTTTGACTTGCAGATAGAAGCGCTCGGTGTCGATAAAGTCGGCATCTACCAGACAGGAAAACAGCATGCGTGCCAGAAAAGCCTGCTGAAAAGGGCGCCGGTCTTTGGCTTGCTGAAGATCCAGACTGTAGTTCTTGAATCCATCGGGAAGTGGCAGCTTTTTGGGCAGGGCGATGTCCTTCTCCCAATCCGGATGCAGTGCGTGCAGGTCTGCCACGAGCCGTTCCGCCAGGGCCGTGCGTTCTCCCTCACCCTCACCATTGGCGAGTCCCGCATGATGGCCCGCGATACCGTAGGCCAGCAATTGGCCCACCACCCCCAGCCGCTGCTGCGCGATGCGCGCGCCCCATGTGGAATGGTCCACGCGCGACGGGCTGCCGCGCAGCCGCTCCTGGAAGGGCAGGGTGTACTTGCCGAGGTCGTGCAGCCATCCGATGACCTGGCCCAGGGCCTGCGCATTGAACACCGCGGCGGATTCGCCGGCCATGCGGCCCACGGCATGCAGGTGGTCGGGAAGCGTTTGCCAGCGGTTTTCGGGCTGCTTTGGGACGGAGTGCGCGTAGAAGCGCGGGGAGGTCGCCGACGAGGTATCGGATGACGTGTGGGGGGCGGTCGTGGGGTCGGCCTGGGCAGGGTGGGGCCCGCCGACAGGCGCGTCGTCGTCGTTCAAAGGAATTCCCTCTCTCTCTCTTGCTCTCTGGTGGTTTGCGCGCCGTTCTGCTCCGGTATCCCGTGCGCGGCGCTGCTGCCGCCATTGTGCGCAATGGATGAGCCCGTGTCATCCACAGTCTGGGTTCTTGCGGGAATTCCCTGACCCATGTCAGCCTGTCGCTCGTCCTGCGGTGTCCTCGCTAAGCCACCCCTAAGCTCCCTCTAAGCCCCCTCTAAGTCTCGTTCCACACACTCCGGTCCATGCCACAACCCTCCCTGAAAGGCTTGCCATGAACCAGATCCTCTCCACTCCCCGCCGCCTCACCCTCGCCCTCGTCGTGGCGGGCGCCATGGGGGCGACGGGCGCGGGGCTCGTCACCAATCTGCATACGAGCCACGCGGCGCTGCCGCCCGCGGCCCCGGTGGCTGCGGCCCCTGCAGGGTATGCCGGCGTGACGGCGCCGGACTTCGCGCAGATCACGGCGCAGAACGGCCCGGCGGTGGTGAACATCAGCGTCACCGGCACGACCAAGACCTCGTACAACGGCGGCGGCAACGACGATGACGACGACGAGACGCCGTCCGCGCAGCGCCAGCCGCACGGTCCGCAGGGCATGGATCCGAACGACCCGTTCTTCGAGTTCTTCCGCCGCTTCGGCATGCCGGGCATGCCCGGTGCGGGCGGCGGCCGCATGCCGCAGCGCGAGGTACCGATGCGCGGCGAGGGCTCGGGCTTCATCGTGAGCCCGGACGGCATCATCCTGACGAATGCCCACGTGGTGAAGGACGCCAGCACGGTGACCGTGAAGCTGACGGACCGGCGCGAGTTCCGCGCCAAGGTGCTGGGCTCCGATCCCAAGACGGACATCGCCGTGCTGAAGATCGACGCGAAGGACCTGCCCGTTGTGCACCTGGGCGATACGAAGAAACTCGCGGTGGGCGAATGGGTGCTGGCCATCGGCTCGCCGTTCGGCTTCGAGAACAGCGTGACGGCGGGCGTGGTGAGCGCCAAGGGCCGTGCGCTGCCGGACGACAGCTTCGTGCCCTTCATCCAGACCGACGTGGCGGTGAACCCCGGCAACTCCGGCGGCCCGCTGTTCAATTCGCGCGGCGAGGTGGTGGGGATCAATTCGCAGATCTACAGCCGCTCGGGTGGCTACCAGGGCGTGTCGTTCGCGATCCCGATCGAAGTGGCGGAGCGGGTGAAGGAGCAGATCCTGTCCACGGGCAAGGCCAGCCATGCGCGGCTGGGCGTGTCGGTGCAGGAAGTGAACCAGGCGTTCGCCGATTCGTTCCAGCTCGACAGGCCCGAGGGCGCGCTGGTGGCGGGCGTGGAGCCCGGCGGCCCCGCGGACAAGGCCGGCCTGAAGTCGGGCGACGTGATCCTGCGCATCAACGGCCAGCCGATCGTGGCCTCGGGCGATCTGCCGGCCTTCGTCGGCCAGTCCGCGCCCGGCACCACGGCGCGCATGGAAGTGTGGCGCCACGGCAAGCAGGAAGAACTGACCGCGACGCTGGGCGATGCGAACGACAAGCCGGCCAAGGTGGCGAGCGCCGACAAGGCGGTGGGCAAGGGCCAGCTCGGCCTGTCGCTGCGGCCGCTGCAGCCGGATGAACGCCGCGAGGCCGGCGTGAGTGGTGGCCTGCTGGTGGAGGAGGCGCGCGGTCCGGCCGCCGTGGCGGGGGTGGCCCCGGGCGACGTGCTGCTGTCGATCAACGGCACGCCGGCGCAGAGCATCGAGCAGGTGCGCGCCGCGATGGCGAAGGCGGGCAAATCGGTGGCGCTGCTCATCGAGCGGGACGGCAACAAGATCTTCGTGCCGGTGCCGCTGGGCTGACGCGGCCTTCGCCCGATCCGGCCTGCCGGGGCCGGACGGCCGCCCATGCCCCTGCGCTCCGGCCGGTTCCTACGCGGGGAGGGCGGTGCTGCCGCTATCCTTGGAGCATGCTGCCGAGCCCGCCGGCCCCCTGGAGCGGCACCTCGACCGAACCGCATCGCCCCCCACTTCCCACACGTTCCGGAGACCGAACCATGCGCCTGCTGCTGGTGGAAGACGACACGATGATCGGCGAGTCCGTGTACGACCTGCTGCGCGCCGAGCACCATGCGGTGGACTGGGTGCGCGACGGCGACATGGCGGACACGGCGCTGCGCACGCAGACCTACGACGTGGTGCTGCTGGACCTGGGCCTGCCGCGGCGCGACGGCCTGGAAGTGCTGCGCGACCTGCGCGCGCGCAAGGACCGCACGCCGGTGCTGGTGGCCACGGCGCGCGACGCGGTCGCCGAGCGCGTGCAGGGCCTCGATGCCGGCGCCGACGACTACGTGCTCAAGCCCTACGAGCTGGACGAGCTGCTGGCGCGCATCCGGGCGCTGGCGCGGCGCGCGGCCGGCCGGGCCGAGCCGGTCTACGAGCACAAGGGCGTGAGCATCGATCCGGCCACGCGCGAGGTGGCGGTGAACGGCGAGCCGGTGGTGCTGTCCGCGCGCGAATGGGCGGTGCTGGAGCCGCTCATCGCGCGCCCGGGCCGCGTGCTCTCGCGCGCGCAGCTCGAAGAAAAGCTCTACAGCTGGAAGGACGAGATCAGCAGCAATGCGGTCGAGGTCTACATCCACGGTCTGCGCAAGAAGCTCGGCGCGGAACTGGTGCTGAACGTGCGCGGCGTGGGCTACATGGTGCCCAAGGCATGAGCCGGCCGGCCGCCGGTGAAACCGACGGAGGGGGCCCGGCGCGCGGTCGCCCGCAGGGCCGCTGGATGGACCGCCTGGCCGCGCGGGCGCCGCATTCGCTGCGCGCGCGGCTGCTGTGCTTTCTGCTCGTGGCGATCGTCTGCGCGGCGCTGCTGCAGTTCGCGCTGGCCTACCGCTCGGCACTGGCCGAGGCGGACCAGATTTTCGACTACCACATGCAGCAGACGGCGATGGCGCTGCGGCCGGGCGTGCCGTCGATGCCCGAGCGGGCGCAGGAGGCACCGGCGCAGGAGGACGAGAGCACCGAATTCGTGGTGCAGATCTGGTCGGCCGACGGGTTGCGGGTGTTCGAGTCGTCCGTGGGCGCGGCGCTGCCGCAGCGCGCGGTGCTGGGTTTCTCGAACGTGCATGCGCGGGGCACGGTGTACCGGGTGTACTCCGTGCAGACGCGCACGCAGGTGATCCAGGTCGCGCAGGACATGGCGGCGCGGCGCGCGATGGCGCGCGACCTGGCGCTGCGCACGGCCGGGCCCATCGCGCTGCTCGCGCCGCTGCTGGCGCTGGCCGTGTGGTGGGCGGTGAGCGGCTCGCTCGCGCCCGTGGAACGCGTGCGCCGGCAACTGGCGAAACGCCAGGCCGACGACCTGTCGCCCGTGAACGCGGGTGCGCTGCCCGACGAGGTGCGGCCGATGGTGGACGAGCTGAACCTGCTGTTCGAGCGCGTGCGGCAGGCCTTCGAGGCGCAGCAGCATTTCGTGGCGGATGCGGCGCACGAGCTGCGCTCGCCGCTCGCGGCGCTCAAGCTGCAACTGCAGGGCCTGCAGCGCGCCGGTACCGAAGAGGCGCGCGCGGTGGCGGCCGGGCGGCTTGCGGCCGGCATCGACCGCGCCACGCGCCTCGTGGAGCAATTGCTGGCGCTGGCGCGGCAGGAGGCCAGCGCCGCCGCGGGCGCGCCGCCGGAGCGCGTGGCCCTGGCCGATCTGGCCCGGCAGGCGGTGGCCGATGCGGTCGCCGCCGCGCAGCAGAAGGACATCGACCTGGGCCTCGCCACCGCGGACGCCGCGCCGGCGCGGGGCTATGCGGAGGCGCTGCGCATCCTGCTGCGCAACCTCGTGGACAACGCCGTCAAGTACACACCGCCCGGCGGCGTGGTGGACGTGCACGTGCGCGCGGTGGACGGCGGCGCGGAACTGGCGGTGGAGGACAGCGGCCCCGGCATCGCCGAGGACGACCGCGAGCGCGTGCTCGGGCGCTTCTACCGTGCGCCCGCGCCCGAAGGCGCGGCGCCCGTGGCCGGCAGCGGACTGGGCCTGGCGATCGTGCAATCGATCGCTCGGCTGCACGGTGCGTCGTTGGTGCTGGACGCATCGCCGCGGCTGGGCGGGCTGCGGATCGCGCTGCGGTTCGGTGCGCCGCCGGAAGCGGCCGAGGGCGCGGGCCGGGACGGTGGAGGCGGCGCTTGACGCGGTTCGCGCTGCTGTCGGGCCTGGGGCATGCGGCCTTCGTGGCCGTGGGCCTGCTGATTTATGTGATGGCAACGCGCATCGGCCGGCAGCGCCGGCATCCCTCGGCGGCGATGGGCTGGGTGCTGGCGATCGTGGCGTTCCCGTACGCGGCGGTGCCGCTCTTCCTGATGTTCGGTTCGCGCAAGTTCATGCGGCCGCAGCGCCGCGCGGCGGGCATGCTCGCGGCCGGACCGGCCCTGCCGCCACCGCCCGCCGACGTGCCGGGCCCCGCCTGGGCCACGCGGTTGCTGGCGGGCATGGAACTGGCACCGCCCGTGCGCAACGCGCGCACCGTGTTCCACGCCCAGGGAGCGCAGGCGTTCGATGGCCTGCTGGCCACGGTGGCTTCGGCGCGCCACAGCCTGGACGTGTGCACCTTCGTGTTCGGCGATGACGAGGTGGGCCGGCGCGTGGCCGAGGCCCTGCGGGCCGCCGCGCGCCGCGGCGTGGCCGTGCGGCTGCTGCTGGACGCCGTCGGCAGTCTGGGCATGCCCGCCCACCTGCGGCGCGCGCTGAGAGAAGGCGGCGTGCAGGTGCGCCGCTTCATGCCGCTGCTGCACAACCCGCTGCGCGGCCACACCAACCTGCGCAACCACCGCAAGCTGGTGGTGGCCGATGGCGAGCGGCTGTGGAGCGGCGGCCGCAACCTGGCCTGCGAATACTTCCTCGACCGCCCGGGCCTGCCCGCGTGGATCGACCTGAGCTACGAGATCGAAGGCCCGATCGCGCTGCAGGCCGCGGCGCAGTTCGCCGCCGACTGGCAGGCCGCGAGTGGCCGCATCGCCCGCGCCGTGCTGCCGCGCCCGCTGCAGCCCGGTCCGGCGGCAGGCGTTCCCGCGCAGTGGGTACCGAGCGGTCCCGACCATGCGGACGACACCGTGCACGCATTGCTGGTGGCGGCGGCCTACCACGCCGAGGCGCGCATCGTGGCGGTGACGCCGTATTTCGTGCCGGACGATGCGCTGCTCGACGCCTGGTGCCTGGCCTGCCGGCGCGGCGTGCAGGTGCGGCTGCTGGTGCCCGAGCGCTCCAACCACCGCCTCGCCGATTGGGCGCGCGCCCGTGCGTTGCGCGAGCTCGCCCAGGCAGGGGCCGAGGTCTGGCTGGCACCGGGCATGGTGCATGCGAAGGCGGTGGTGATCGACGACGTGCTGGCGCTGTCGGGGTCGCTCAACCTCGATGCGCGCAGCCTGTTCCTCAACTACGAAGTGATGACGGCCTTCTACGGCCCGGAGGAAGTGCGGTGGCTCGCCGGCTGGTGCGGCGCGCAGATCGCGATCGCGCGGCGCTTTGAGGCGCGCCCTCCCTCGTGGCCGCGCGACATCGCCGAGGGCGTGGTGCGGGCCGTGGGGTTTCAGCTGTAGGGCAACCCGGCTAGAGCGCCAGGAACGCGGCCGCCGCCACCGCCGTGGGCACGCCCGCCCCGAGCAGCAGGCCGAGTGCCCCTACGCTGCCGCCCGCGAAGCCCGGCTTGAGCAGCGCCACGCCGGCAGGGTTCGGTGCATTGGCGATCACCGTGAGCCCGCCGCCGGCCACGGCCCCGGCCACCAGCATGTACTGGGCCTGGGGCGCGATGCCGTCGATGAGCGAGCCCAGGTAGGTGAGCGCGGCGTTGTCCGTCAAGGCCGTGAGGCCCAGCGCCCCGAAGAACAGCGCGAGCGGCTCCAGCGCGGACACGATCGGCTGCAGCCACCAGCGCTGCATGCCACCCAGCACCACCAGCCCGGCGAGGAAGAACGCCACCAGCAGCGCTTCTTTCAGGATCAGCCGGCTCTGGTGCCGGGCATAGGCCTGCGTGAAACCGAGGAACAGCAGGAACAGGCCCAGGAAGATCACGGGATGGTGGGCCGACAGCACCACGCCGGCCAGCAGCGCGATGTGCACGGCGGCGACGATGGCCGGAACGGGGCCGACGTGGGGTGCGTGCGGCGCGTGGTGGGTATGACCGTGGCCGTGGCTATGGCTGTCGGCCTGGTCAGGCTCTGCGGGGGCGGTCGGGGCGTGGATCTGCGCGAGGTGCGGCCGCAGCACCCAGGCCGCGAGCGTGGCGTTGCACAGCACCGCCAGCGCGGCCTTCCACCCGAAGTGCGTGAACATGAACGCGCTGTCCCACTGCCAGGTGGCGGCCACCATCAGCACCGGCGGTGCGGCATAGGCGGTGAGCGTGCCGCCGATCGACACGTTCACGAGCAGCACGCCCAGGGCGAAATATTTCGCGCGCTCGGGGATCGCCCGGCGGAATGCCACGGGGGCCAGCAAAAGCGCCGCAAGCGTCATCGCCGCCGGCTCGGTGATGAGCGAGCCCAGCAGCGGCACCACCGACAGTCCCAGCCACGCCAGGGCGACGGGCTGCGCCACGGGCAATCGCCGCGCGATGGCACCGATCGTGCGGTCCACCGCATCCAGGATCGGGCGCGATGCGGCCACCACCATCACGACGAAGACGAACAGCGGCTCGGTGTAGTTGCGCGATTCCGCGTAGGCGAGCGCAGCGCCGCCGCCCTGCAGCAGCGCGAGCGCCGCGATGAGCACGATGGCCCAGAAACCGAAGACCACTTCCACCTCGCCGAGCAGGTGGAAGAGGCCGGAATGGCGCGGGAACCGGCGCGAGAGCCGGTCGAATTGCGAGGCGGAGAAGGTGTGCAGCAGCGCGATCGCGAAGAGCGAGGCGGCAACGTATTGAACGACAGGAGTGTCCATGGGC
>Ga0308171_1003322_pt1 | contig 14918 bp, 16 predicted proteins | sample PhyGR1_FD_202135 | JGI IMG/M metagenome (GOLD analysis project Ga0308171, IMG submission 202135) | Phyllosphere microbial communities from UC Gill Tract Community Farm, Albany, California, United States - DLSLSG.R1 | ecosystem: Host-associated > Plants > Phyllosphere > Unclassified | place: USA... | reverse complement strand
CGAATTCTCCCCTGGGACCCCTCTTCTTTTCTTTTTTCGAGTTCGGCCGCGCCTGCTTTCAGCGGTGCCCTCTGCGAAAACAGCGCCAAGACACACCAGAAAAGGGAGGGGGCTTGGGGGAGTTCACTTCCCCAACCTTTGCTTCCCTTCCTGCTGGAAATCCCCGTTGAAGCCCCTCCTCCTCATCTGCTATAGCAGATGGCAGATGGACACTGTCGCCCCTCTTTCGATCGCCGATCTCGCTCCGCTGGCGCAGCGCGTGCATGCGCGGCTGCGGGAGGCGATCGCCAGCGGCAGCCTCGCCCCGCATGCCCGGCTTTCGGAACGCGGACTGGCCGAGATGCTCGGCGTCTCCGCCGCCCCGGTGCGGGATGCGCTGCGGCGGCTGGAGGCCGAGGGGCTGGTCCATACCCATCCGCGCCGTGGCAGCTTCGTCGCCGATCTGGGGCCGGACCAGCTGCGCCAGCTCGGCCGCATCCGCGCCGCGCTGGAGGGCCTGGCCGCCGGCTTCGCGGCGGAGCGGGCCAGCAAGGCCGAGGCCGAGCAGCTGCAGGCGCATCTGGCGCCAATGCGCGACGCCACCCGCACCCAGGACCTGCCGGCGCTGGCCGAGGCGAACGACGCGCTGCACGCCGCCATCCTGGCCATTGCCGGCAATGCGGTGCTGACGCGCACGCTGCAATCCATCCGCGGCTATGACGAGCTGACCCGCACCCGCATCCTGGCCGCGCGGCCGGAGGAGCCGGGGCGGGCGCTGCGCGAGCACGCCGGCATCGTCGCCGCCATCCGCCGGGGCGATGCCGCCGCGGCGGAGACCCGCATGCGGGCGCACACGCTGCGCTCCATGACCCTCGCCTTTCCGCAACGACAAGAGGAAACCACGGAATGACCGTCACCCCCGAGCGCACCCGCGCCGCCCTGTCCGGCATCTCCGGCATCCTGGTCACGCCCTTCGACACCGAGGACCGCCCGGTGCCGCAGCGCCTGGTGCCGATCATCGACCGCTGCGCCAAGGCCGGCGTCGATGGCCTGACCATCAACGGCAACACCGGTGAGTTCTACAGCCTCTCCATCGCCGAGGCGGAGAAGATGCAGGCCGAGGTGCCGGCGCTGATCAACGGCCGCAGCCTGGTCATCGCCGGTGTCGGCCGCAGCGTGAAGGATGCGGTGCACCTCGCCTCGCGCGCCAAGTCCGACGGCGCCGACGCCATCATGATCCACCAGCCGCCCGATCCGTTCGTCGCGCCGCGCGGCGTGGTGGAATACGTCAAGCGCGTGGCGGATGCCGCCGGCCTGCCGGTGATGCTGTATCTCCGCAACGACGCCATCGGCCTGCCGGCGATCGAGCAGCTCTGCAAGATCCCTGGCGTCGCCGGCGTGAAGTGGGCGACGCCCAACGTCATGACGCTGGCGAAGGCCATCCACCGCGTCGGCCCCGGCATCAACTTCGTCTGCGGCCTGGCCGAGCCCTGGGCCCCGCCGATGACCGCCGTCGGCGCCAAGGGCTTTACTTCCGGCCTGATCAACCTGCTGCCGGAGCGCTCCGTCTCGATCCGCGATGCGCTGGCGCGGGGCGACTACACCTCGGCCAACGAGACGATCGCCAGCATCGAGACTTTCGAGGCGCTGCGCTCGGAAGAGCAGAACGGCACCAACGTGTCGGTCGTGAAGTCGGCGCTGACGCTGACCGGTGTCGATGTCGGCCACGCCCGCCCGCCCGCCGCTTGGCCGCTGGCGCCGGAAAGCGCGAAGACGCTGCACGCCCTGCTGGCCCAGTGGGGCATCCTGCAGGCCGCCGCCGCGGAGTGAACTGGCTGCGGCCTGCGTTTATGGGCCGCGGCTTCCTCCCCATTCTGGGGTGGGTGAAGGCCGGGGAAGGAATTCCCCGGGACCCTTCTTTTTTCTTCGAGTTTAGTGATGGCGCTGCTTTGGCGTTGCGCGATCTCTGGACCTCTCTGGCTGCGTTGGTTGCGTTGAGAACCCAGTGCTCGCTGACAGGCGTAGCGAAGGCCGGGGAAGGAATTCCCCGGACCCCATCTTCCTTTTTCGAGTTTTTCGCGGTTGGATTTTGCCGGCGTTGGGCTTTTTGATCCCGGGCGGCATCGTGCTGCAGGCCTATGGCTTCCAGCATCGGCGCGTTCACCGCGACTGTGACATTCTCATAGGCTTTGCCGAGGCAGCGCCACGCTGCGGCAACAAGGCCCATTCTTCACTCGCAGAAAAAAGAAGGGGTTTCAGGGGAATTCATTCCCCTGACCTTCACATCCGTCCTGAATCTTGAATGTCGCCCTGTAGCCTCAGAACCTTCAGGATTTCGCAGGAAAATTTGGAATCACGCAGCCGCTGCATTCTTCCGGCCGCGCGGCTTCAGTGACTGGAAGCCGCCGATGGGCGGCCACATTCCAGTTCACATCAGCCTTTCACGGCGCCATCGGGAACAGCAGCCGCGTGACGCCCATCTGCGCATCCACGGCGATGCCGGCTTCTTCCAGGCTGCTGCGGCAGCCATCCGGCAGGTCCCAGTTCAGCAGCAGGGTGTTGCCCGCCAGGGTGATGTGCGGCGGCGTGGTCCGCGGCAGCTCCCGCGCGCCGCCGAAGGCGGCCAGCAACGCCAGGTCCATCGCCGGGCGGCGGGGGGCCAGGTTGGCGGTGCTGGTGGTGTCCAGCTTCACCGGCTTGCCGGCGGCCAGGGTCAGCACCGGCAGCACGGAGGCCATGAAGCGGCCGGAATCCAGCACGCCGTTCTCTTCCGGCCGGCCCAGGCGCAGGAAGGCGCGCAGCAGCGCATCCATGTCCTTCGCCGCCTGCGCGGCGCGCGCCAGCCGGATGGAGGTCCGGTCCTCCGGCGGCAGGCTGGCCATGACGCTGTCCATGTTAGCCTGCAGCACCATCACCAGGTTGTTCACCGCGTGCTGCATGGGGCGGGCGAGCTCCGCCATCGCCTGGCCGGCATCGGTCATCGGGCCGTCTCCTCAAGAATGTCTCTGAACAACCGGGCGGGGAGGCTGCCCCCGCTCACGTCGTCCATCGGCGTTGCGTTGTCGTTGCCCAGCCAGATGCCGATCACCCAGCGGGAGGACATACCAACAAACCAGGCATCGCGGGAATCCTGCGTGGTGCCTGTTTTCCCGCCCACGCGCTGGCCGGGCACGGCGGCGGCGCGGCCGGTGCCGCGTTCCACCACCGCGGCCAGCATGCGGCGCATCTCCGCCGCGTGTTCCTGGCTGATGACGCGGGTGGGCGCCGTCAGCGGCACGGCCAGCACGCGCTCCGCGCTTTCGGCGCGGGCGATGCCGAAGGGGGTGACGCGCAGGCCGCCATTGGCGAAGGGTGCGTAGGCGGCCACCAGGTCCAGCAGCGTCACCTCCGCCGTGCCGAGGGCGAGGGAGGCATTGTCGGCGAAGCGGCCGTGCAGGCCCATCCGCTCCGCCACGGCGGCCACGGCCTTGGCACCGCCGGCGGCCAGCAGCAGCCGGACGGCGGAGGTGTTGATGCTGTGCGCCAGCGCATCCTCCAGCGAGATCTCGCCCCGTGCGCGCCAGCGGCCATTGCCGGGGGACCAGCCGCCGAGCGTCAGCGGCAGGTCGGACACGGTGGATGAGGGGTCCATCCCGCGTTCCAGCGCCGCCAGCCAGACGAAGGGCTTGAAGGCGGAGCCCGGCTGGCGGCGGGCCAGGGTGGCGCGGTTGAACGGGCTCTGGCGGTAATCCCGCCCGCCGGCCATGGCGCGCACCGCACCGTCGCTGGCCTGCAGCACCACCACGGCACCCTGGGTGACATGCGCAGCAGCGCCGGGCCCGGCCAGCAGCGCGCCCAGCCGTGCCTCCACCACCGCCTGCATCTTCAGGTCCAGCGTGGTGCGGAGCACGAGGTCCCCGGTGCCGGGGAAGCTTTCCGCCAGGTCGTCCTGCACCCAATCAGCGAACCAGCCGGCATCGCCCGAGGGGCGCGGCGGCAGCACCATGAGCTCGGCTTCCTGGCGGGCGCGGGTGGTAGTGATCAGCGCGGCGGCGGCCATGGCGTCCAGCACCTCCGCCCCGCGCCGCATGGCGGCATCGGGTGCGGCGCGCGGGTTGTAGCGGGAAGGCGCCTTGGGCAGCCCGGCCAGGATGGCCGCCTGCCAGAGCGAGAGCCGCCGCGCCGGTACGCCGAAATACAGCCGCGCCGCCGCATCCACCCCATAGGCACCGGCGCCGAGATAGACGCGGTTGAGATAGATCTCCAGCAACTGGTCCTTGGTGAAGCGGCTCTCCAGCCACAGCGCCAACAGGGCTTCCTGCACCTTGCGGCGCATGTTGCGCTCCGGCGTCAGGAACAGGTTCTTCGCCAATTGTTGCGTGAGGGTGGAGCCGCCCTGCACGACGCGGCCGGCGCGCCAGTTGGCCACCGCCGCACGCGCCAGCCCGACCGGGTCCAGGCCGAAATGGCTGCGGAAGCGCCGGTCCTCCACCGCCATCAGCGCACCGGGCACGAAGGCGGGCAGGTCGGCCAGGCGCACCCGCTCCCCATACAGGTCGCCGCTGGTGGAGAGCAGGCGGCCATCGGTGGCTTCCAGCGTCACGGAGGGCCGCCGTGTGGCGACCAGCGCTTCCTCCGGCCGTGGCATGTCCCAGGTGAAGAACAGCAGCGCGGCGCCGAAGGCGAGGCCGCCCCACACCCCCAGCAGCACCACCAGCCGGAACAGGCGCAACAGGCCGCCCCGCCGGCGCGGCGTGGTGCGTGGGGCGGCAACAGGGGGAGAGGAAGGGGCCGGGCCGTGGGAGGCGCGGGCCGATACGCGGCGCATTCCAACAGCTTACAGCAAGCGGCCGCATGGCGGGGCCTCGCCGGGCGCCTGGTGTAAAATTTCCTGCGCCTGTTGCTGGCGTGACGACGGCCTTCATGGCAGTGAATCGGCCAGGCCGCCGCATCGGCATGGCCGTGGGATGAGCCTTGGGGCAGGTCATGTTCGCACGCGGTCCCACGGCACGCTTCCGGTCCTGGCCAGACCGCCTGGCCCTGCGCCCGCCCGGCGCTGCCGACCCCTCGGTTAAGCCAGCGCTGCGCCGGGCTGCGCCCGCATCGCGCGCCCTGGGCCTGATGCTGGCGCTGCTGTGCGCGGCGCCATCGGCCCAGGCGCAGCTGCCGCCTGGCATGACGGACAGCCAGAGCTGCCGCCAGCAATGCGGCGCCCTGCTGCCCCGCCGGCAGGACAATACCGGCGACGTGCAGATCTGCCTGGCCCGCTGCGAGACGCGGGAGCGTGTGCAGCCGCCCCGCAGCGCCGCCATACCCACCCCGCCACGCCCGGCCCGCGGCAGCCGCGCCGAAGCAGCGGCGCCACGCCCACCCGCCCGGGCGGCCCAGCCCCCCGCCGTGCCGCGCACCGCGCCGGCCTTACCCGCCTCGCTGCCGCCCGGCTTGCCCGCGCCCGCCCTGCCGGCTTCCAGCAGCGTGGCCCCCGGCGCCGTAACCCGTGGCGCAATGCCGCCGCGCACCGTGCCATCCGCCCCACGCGCCGGCAGCCAGGCAACCGAAGCCGCCCTGCCATCCGCCGCCAGCAACCCCCGCCACGGCGTGATCCACCTGGCGCCGCCACCCTCGCTGAATTACGGCCTGACCGCCGGGTTGCCGGACCGCGCCGCCGCCCACCGTCTGGCGGAGCAGCAATGCATGGGACCACAAGGCGCCGCCTGCCGCCTGGCGCTGGAATTCCAGGACCGCTGCGGCGCCGTGGCCCATGGGCTGATCCCGCGCGGGCTGTTCCTGACCAACAGCCCCACCACCTTCAACGTGATGCTTGCCACCCCCGGCACCGGCGCCACCCAGGCCCTGGCGGAACAGGACGCCATGGCCGCCTGCCGCCAGCGCTTCCGTGGCACCTGCCGGGTGGCGGGAAGCCTGTGCGGGCCGCCGGGGTGAGGCGGGTAGGGGGAGGACGGGGAAGGAATTCCCCGGACCCCTTCTTTTACTTTTTCGAGTTTTGGGAAGGGCTGTTGGGCGGCCGGTCCTGAGACCCGGCTGGGTGCGCCGGAGGTCCTAGACTTCCGGCGAATGATGGTTCAGCTCTTGTGGCCTATTATTAAAATCATCGAGCAGCGCCCGCTCCGGTCCTGAGAGACCGTTTGGAAAACTCTGCTGGGTCGGTCACGGCGGGCTTTTCCACGCCAGCTTTGTCGGCGGCTTGGCCAAATGTCCCTGCATTTGGCCTGCGCCACCCTCCGCGCTGGCACGAAAATCCGGCCTCACCCTTGACCGCCTGAGCTCCTAGACGGTCTCCAAGGCGCGACGCCAAACTCGCAGAAATAAAAGAAGGGGTCTGGGGAATTCATTCCCCAGCCTTTCTTCCCTCTCGCAGCACAGCCCGTGCTTCAGGCGCCCCGGCGGGCGATCGCGGCTTCCAGGGTGTTTTCCAGCAGGCAGGCGATGGTCATCGGCCCGACGCCGCCGGGCACCGGGGTGATGGCGCCGGCGTGTTGCACGGCTTCATCGAACGCCACGTCGCCGACCAGCCTTCCGTTGGGCAGGCGGTTGATGCCGACGTCGATGACGGTCGCGCCTTCCTCGATCCAGTCGCCGCGCACCAGTTCCGGCCGGCCGACGGCGGCGACCAGGATGTCCGCCCGGCGGCATTCCGTCGCCAGGTTCTGGGTGCGCGAGTGGACGACGGTGACGGTGGCGTCCGCCGCCAGCAGCAGCGCCGCCATTGGCTTGCCGACGATGTTGGAACGGCCGAGCACGACGGCGCGTGCGCCGCGGAGGGAGGCGCCGGCTGCGGCCAGCAGGTGCATCACGCCCTTCGGCGTGCAGGGGGTCAGGGCCGGCTGGCCGATGGCCAGCTTGCCGGCGTTGATGGCGTGGAAGCCATCCACGTCCTTGGCGGGGTCGACGGCCTGGATCACCGCGTCGGCGCGGATATGCGCCGGCAGGGGCAGCTGGACCAGGATGCCATCCACCGCGGGGTTCTCGTTCAGCTGGCGCACCACGGCCAGCAGCGCGGCCTCGGTGGTGTCTTCCGGCAATTGGATGGTCGCGCTGTCGAAGCCGGCCTGCTGGGCGGCGCGGTCCTTGTTGCGGACATAGACGCCGCTGGCCGGGTCGTCCCCCACGCGCACGACGCGCAGGCCGGGGGCGAAGCCCAGGGACTTCACCCGTTCCGCCAGGCCGGCGCGCAGCGTGGCGGCCACGGCCTTCCCGTCGATGATACGTGCGGTCATGCCAGTGTCTCCAGTCTCTCGCTGAGCAGGGCGGCCAATGCGGCGGGGTCGCCAGCGATGTGGCAGGTCTTTTCCCGCGCGGCGGCGCCGTGCACCACCGCGATGCGCGAAGGGGGGACATGCAAGGCTTCCGCCAGCAGGGCGCAGATGGCCTTGTTGGCGCGCCCGTCCTCCGGCGCCTCGTTCACGGCCAGTTTCAGGCGCGGACCGTCGGCCGATTCCACCAGCCCGTGCAGGCCGGGCCGACGGGCGCGGGGCTGCGCCTTTACGCGCAGCTCCAGCCCATCCGGCAGCAGGCGCCAGGCGCTGTCCCGGCCGGCGGGCTGGCCAGGGTTCCTGCCAGGAATCTTGCCTGAGGCCTGTCGGGGCGTGTGGGTCATGGTCGTGGCGGGTTCAGCCGGCGGCGGTCACGCCTCAGCCGGCGACCAGCGGCCACAGCGTCTGCCACAGGAAGATCCGCGCCGCGTAGAGCAGCAGGATGAGGATCATCGGCGAGATATCGATGCCGCCCAGGTTGGGCATGAAGCGGCGGATGGGGCGGATTGCCGGTTCGGTGATCTTGTAGAGGAAGTCCCCGATGGTCCAGACGAAGCGGTTGCGGGTATCCAGCACGTTGAAGGACACCAGCAGGCTGAACACCGCGGCGATGATCAACGCCCACACGTATAGCCCGATGAGCTGATCGATCAGCCAGAACAGTGCGTACATCGCCACTCCTTGAAGGCAGGGGGTGGGCCGGGTAGGGCCAAGGCAGAACCGGGCAGGAAAACCTGTCCGGGCCTTCATCTACGGAGCCACAGGCGTGGCGGCAAGCACCGCTTGACTTGTTCTGTGTCGTCGGCAATAAGCCGGGCCTCGCGCCGGTGCGGGGCCGTAGCTCAGTTGGTAGAGCGCCTCGTTCGCAATGAGGAGGTCAGGGGTTCGATTCCCCTCGGCTCCACCACCCGCCCGCGCATCTCCAGACAGACCAGCCTTCGAGAGTCCGTGCCGCCCGTGGCCCATGCTGCGTGTTGCCGGCTGGCGCCTGCCGCTGCCGCCGTGACAATGGGCGGCGGCCTTGGCTGCGGGCCAGCCTTCGTGGCCAACCCATCTCCGGCGCCATGCCGCTAGGCATTCCGTGATGGCTGGCGCCCTTAGCCAGACCGATCTTCCCATCCGGCGCCACGTTCAAGGGCCAGGACGCGAAGCTTCATCTCTCCAGGCCACAAATCCTGTCCATCGTTACCGCAGGTCCTCGCCCTTCAACGGACCCGGCGCCACACGCAAACAGCGCCTGCCTTCCACCCACGCCTTCCCAAAAGACTCGAAAAAAGAAAAGAAGGGGCCCGGGGAATTCCTTCCCCGGCCTTCGCCCCCTCCCAAACCATCCGAGTCCACCCAATGCCGGCGCCTCGCCAGAGGCACCGGTTTTCCAAGCCGGCCGGGGCGCTTTGCCCTACCCTCTGGCGAAGCCCTCCGCACCGGTCTAGGAAGCGCCCATGCAGACCGCCCCTCGCTCCCCTGCTTCCCGGATCGCCGAGATCTCCCGCGCCACGAGCGAGACCGACATCCAGGTCCGCATCGACCTGGACGGGCAGGGCCAGGGCCGCATCGCCACTGGCATCGGCTTCCTGGACCACATGCTGACCGCGCTGTGCCGCCACAGCCTGATCGACATGGACATCGCTGCGAAGGGCGACCTGCATATCGACTTCCACCACACCACCGAGGATGTGGGCATTGTGCTCGGCCAGGCTGTGCGGCAGGCGCTGGGCGACAAGCGCGGCATCCGCCGCTACGGCCACGCCCTGGTGCCGATGGACGAGGCGCTGGTGGAAGCCGCGATCGACATCTCCGGTCGTCCCTTCCTGGCCTGGAGCGCCAGCTTCCCGCGCGACAAGGTGGGGGAGATGGATACCGAGCTGTTCGAGGAATTCTTCCGCGCCTTCGCGATGAACAGCGGCATCACCCTGCATGTGACGCAGAAGGCCGGCACCAACGCCCACCACATCGCCGAGGGCTGTTTCAAGGCGCTGGCCCGCGCACTGCGGATGGCGGTGGAGACGGACCCGCGCACCGCCGGTGCCATCCCCTCCACCAAGGGCGTGCTGGAGGCGTGATGCGCAGCTTTACCCTGCACGCCAAGCCGCCGCCGCCGCGCAGCTCCGTCCCCGTGGCGGGGACCCGGGCGCAGCCGAAGGCGGGCTCCCGCCTCGCCGGGTTGCCGGTGCTGGTGCCGGAAGGCTTTTCGCTGATCGCGGCGCTGCTGCCGGCGCCCTGGATGCTGGTGCACCGGCTGTGGCTGCCGCTGGTGCTCTACATCGCCTTCAATATCCTGGCGGCCTACAGCCTGCCGGCCGCGGTGCTGCCGTTCCTGACCGTCGCGCTGCAGGTGTTGATCGGGTTCGAGGCGCACAATATCCGCCGCTGGGTGCTGGCCCGGCGCGGCCTGGCGCTGGCCGGCGTCGTCGTCGCCAACGATGCCGAGGCCGCGCTGCTGCGCGCGCTGGATGCCAGGCCTGACCTGGCCGGAAGGGGAGTCGCCTGATGCAGGTCGCGGTGGTCGATCCCGGTTCGGGTAACCTGGCCTCCGTGCTGCGGGCCCTGCGCCGCGCGGCGGATGAAGGCGGCAGCAACGCCACCATCACGGTGGAGACGCAGGCGGATGCGGTGGCGAAGGCCGATGCCATCGTCATGCCCGGCCAAGGCGCCTTCGCCGCCTGCCGGCGCGGGCTGGACGCCATGCCCGGCATGGTCGAGGCGGTGGATGAGGCGGTGTCCCGCCGTGGCGTCCCGTTCCTCGGCATCTGCGTCGGCATGCAGTTGATGGTCCAGCGCGGGCTAGAGCATGGCGTGACCCCCGGCCTCGGCTGGATCGAGGGCGACATGGCGCCGATGGACCCGCGCGACCTGGCCGGCGATGCGCTGCCGCTGCCGCAGATGGGCTGGAACGGGCTGCGCTTCGCCCCCGGCAGCCATCCGGTACTGGCGGGCATCGACCCCGGGGACCACGCCTATTTCGTGCATTCCTACGCCCTGGCCGGCGGCCGGCCGGAACAGATCCTGGCCACCGCCGACTATGGCGGCCCGGTGGTGGCCGCCATCGGGCGGGACAACATGTTCGGCACCCAGTTCCATGTCGAGAAAAGCCAGTTCGTCGGCCTGCGGATGCTGACGAACTTCCTGGCCTGGCGGCCGTGAGATGAGTGCCCTGTGATGAGTACCGCCCACGACCTGGTGGTCGAGCGTGCCGAGAGCCTGGACGATGCCGAGCTCGCCGACCTCTGCGAAGCGACCGATGCCGCCATCATCGAGGGTGGCGGCTTCGGCTGGGTGGACCCGCAGGGGCGGGAAGCGCTGACCCGCCACTTCCGCGGCGTGCTGCTGGTGCCGGCGATCGAGCTGTTCATCGCCAAGCTGGATGGCGTGCCGGTCGGTTCCGCCCAGCTGATGCGCCCGCCGCGCAACAACGAGGCCCAGGCCTTCGCCGCCCAACTGACCCACGCCTATGTCGCCCCCTATGCGCGCGGCCACGGCCTGGCCCGCCTGTTGGTGACGCGGGTGGAGGAGCGGGCCGCCGCCCTCGGCCACCGCGTGCTGAACCTGGACGTGCGCGATACCCAGGACACCGCCATCACGCTGTTCGAGAGCCTGGGCTACACCCGCTGGGGCACCCACCCGGCCTATGCGCGGGTGCGCGGCCAGACGGTGTCCGGCCACTATTACTACAAGCTGCTGGAGACCCCCCGCGGCCGCCCGCTGGATATCCGCGCGCGGGCCTAGCCCCGGCGCCCACGACCTTGGTTTGACCGCGTGACGCAGGCCGTGCCGGCATGCTCCGACAACGGAAAGGGCTGACCCCTTGGCCTTCACCCTCTACCCCGCCATCGACCTCAAGGGTGGCAAGGTCGTCCGCCTCAAGCGCGGCGACATGGACCAGGCGACCACCTATGCCGACGACCCCGGCGCCCAGGCCGCCGCCTTCGCCGCCCAGGGTTTTGACTGGCTGCACGTGGTGGACCTGGACGGCGCCTTCGCCGGCAAGCCGGCCAATGTGGAAGCAGTGGCCCGCATCCTGGCCGGCACCAAGGCCCCCGTGCAGCTCGGCGGCGGCATCCGGGACATGGCGACCATCGAAGCCTGGCTGAGGCAGGGCATCGCGCGCGTCATCCTCGGCTCGGCGGCGGTGAAGAACCCGGCCTTCGCCAAGGAGGCCTGCCGCGCCTTTCCCGGCCAGGTCGCCGTCGGCATCGATGCACGGGACGGCATGGTGGCCACCGAAGGTTGGGCCGAGACCAGCGACGTCTCCGCCCTCGACCTCGCGCTGTCCTTCGAGGATGCGGGCGCGGCTGCCATCATCCACACCGATATCGACCGGGACGGCATGCTGGGCGGGGTGAACGTGGCCGCCACGGCCGCACTCGGCGCGCGCCTGTCCACGCCGGTCATCGCTTCCGGCGGCGTCGCCGGGGTGGAGGATATCGTGGCGCTGAAGGCAGCAGGCTCGGTCGCCGGCACCATCATCGGGCGGGCGCTGTATGACGGGCGGCTCTCGGCGCCGGATGCCATCGCGGCGGCGGCGCGGGCCTGAAGCGTCTTGCCAGGGGCGCGGCCCCTGGACCCGGCTATCATTAAGTGCGGTGCTGCTTCAGGGCAGGGGCGGTGTAAGCCATGCCCGCCGTCAAGGAAGGCTGGGGAAAGAATTCCCCAGACCCCATCTTCTTTTTGTGAGTCTTCCGGCTTTGGCTGATACGGCGGCCTTGGATGCCAAGGTTCAGCCCGTGTGGGTCATGAATCATCAAGGCTCGGCTGTCCGTCCAAGGCCAAGGATGAATTGAATTTGGGGGCTTCCATCAGGGGCGTCCCCTGGTCGCGCCAGCCCGAACGCCGATGGGCCCATGCGAGACCCCACCAATCCGAGCCACACAAACGCGCAGAAAGAAAAGAAGGGGTCCGGGGAATTCCTTCCCCGGCCTTCGCTTCCGATACAAGCCTAAATGCCGATCGAAGCGCAGGGCCCGCAGCACGGCTGCTTCATCCACACCCGCCGCGGTCAGGCCTCAGGCCTGGCCACGCTTCGAAGCCGGGGATGGGGAACCGGGATGACGACGCCATCCCGGTGGAGGGGGCCGGGGAGCGCTGCCCCCCGGACCACTTAGTTCTCTTCGTCGCGGTCGGTCTCGACCTCTACCTCGACGTCGAGGTCATCCTCGGCGTCGTCCAGGTCTTCCGCCTCTTCCACCTCGTCCGCGTCCACGTCCTCGATCTCGACATCATCGGCATCGGGGTCGGCAACGGGGGCGACGCGCTTCTTGACCTTATCCTCCGGCGGCAGGGCCGCGCGGCGGGGGCGGGGCTGCTCGGCGGGCTGCTCGGTGCCGCATTTCGGGCACACGGCAGGCTGCTTGCCCAGGTCGTAGAATTTAGCGCCGCAGGCGACACAGGTGCGCTTTACACCCAGTTCGGGCTTGGCCATCAGCGTGGAATTCCCACCGAAATGAAAGGTCGGCCGCAAGTGGACAAGGCGGGCGGCCGGGAGCAAGGGCGCGCATTGCCACGCACCCTGGGCCATGTCAAACCCTGCCGCCGTGGAAGCCGATACGATCCTCCAACCGCTGCGGGTCAGCCGGCCCGCGCGAGGGCTGGTGGGACACATCCGCGTGCCGGGCGACAGCGCCCTTGGCCAGCGGGCGATGGCCATCGCCGCCCTGGCCGTTGGCGCCACCGAGATCACCCACCTGGCGGAGACCGCACCCACCCGCGCCCTCGCCGTAGCCTTGCGGCAACTGGGCGCACGGGTGGAACAGCCAGCCCCTGGCCATTGGCGTATCCATGGCCGCGGCGTCGGCGGACTGGCCGAGCCGGCGGGGGTGCTGGAGGCCGGGGCCTCCCCCCTGGTGCTGCATCTGCTGGCCGGGCTGCTGGCCGGGCTTCCTTCCTACGGCGTCGTGGCTGGCACGGGCGCGCCATCGGCGGTGGCGCGGGACGTGCTGGGCCGCATCGGCGCCCGCATCACCACCCGGGCCGGCGGCGAGCTGCCCTGGACGATCGAAGGCGCCGCCGAGCCGCTGCCGCTCGACCTGGATTTCCCGGCCGATTCGGCTGGCCTGGCGGGCACGGCGGCGTTGCTGGCGGCGCTGGGCGCACGCGGCACCAGCCGGCTGGGCGGCGTGGCGGCGGATGGCATGGCCGGACTGTTGCGCCGCTTTGGTGCCGGGATCGACGAGGACGAAGCGCCGGACGATGCCGGCCTGCCCCACCGCAGCCTGCGGCTGCACGGCCAGCCGGAACTGACGGGCGCGGCGCTGGCCCTGTCGCCCGGCACACTCAACGGCGCCGGCCTGTTGCTGGGGGCCATCCTCTGCCCTGGCTCAGCCCTGGTGCTGGACGGCCTGGGCCCCGACGCTCCCCTTGCCGCCATGCTGCGGGAGATGGGCGCCAGCCTGGAGTTGACCGGCGCCGATCTGACCGTGCGCCATGCCACGCTACGCGGCATCGACATCCCGGCGGCGCGGCTGCGCGCGGCAGGCCCCGCCGGCCCGTTGCTGGCCGTGGCCGCCGCCTGTGCCCATGGGGCCTCCCGCCTGCAAGGCGCAGGCTCCATTTGGGGGCAGGGCCGGATGGACGCTACGCTGCGCCTGCTGGCCACCCAGGGCGCGGATGCACGCCAGGATGGCCAGGACCTGCTGCTGACCGGAGACGGCCGCCCACCCCGTGGCGGCGGCCGCCTCGCGACCCTAAAGGAGCCGTGCATCGCCATGAGCGCCATCGTGCTGGGACTGGCCTGCGAGGCCCCCACCATCCTGGAAAACCCCCAGGGCATCGACCCGGCCTTCCTGGCAGCCCTGGCCCAGTTGGCCGGCCCCGGTGCCGCCGCCCCGGACCTGCCCGGCACGGTGCGGGCATGAGCGCGCCCGTCATCGCCGTCGATGGCCCCGCCGCCGCCGGCAAGGGCACTCTGGCCCGCCGCCTGGCCGCGCATCTGGGCCTGCCCTACCTCGATACCGGCCTGCTGTACCGTGCCACCGGCCGCCGCGTGCTGGACGCCGGCGCCGACCCACGCGACCCCGGCGTGGCCGAGGAAGCCGCCCGCACCCTGCGCCCCACGGACCTGGAACGCCCCGACCTCCGTGGCCCGGAAGCCGATGCCGCCGCCAGCGCCGTGGCCACCCAGCCCGGCGTGCGTGCCGCCCTGCTGCAATGGCAGCGCGATTTCGGCCGCACCCACGGCGCCGTGCTGGATGGGCGGGATATCGGCACCGTCGTCTTCCCCGACGCACCCATCAAGCTGTTCATCACCGCCAGCCCGGAGGAACGCGCCCGCCGCCGCCACCTGGAACTGACCGCGCGCGGCAACACGGCCGACCCCGCCCAGGTGCTGGCCGAACTGCGCGCCCGCGACGAACAGGACGCCGCCCGCGCCGTGGCCCCGATGAAACCAGCCGACGACGCCGTGCTGATCGATACCACCACCCTGGACGCGGACGCCGCCTTCGCCCGCGCCGTGGAAGTGGTGCGGGGGAAGATCGAGACCTGAACCGTCTTGGGGCGCAGAGAGAGGAAGGCCGGGGAATTCTTTCCCCGGCCTTTCCTGCCTAAGCCGTTGCCCCCCCGGGCAGCGTGGCTTCCAGCTTGGCGAAGGCGACCAGGTCGTCGCCGGAGGGGCGGCGCAGGGAGGGGTGGCGGGCGGTGGCGCCGGGAGGTGGGGCGGGCCAGCACCACAGTTCCAGCCGGTGGGTCTGG
>Ga0308171_1003317_pt1 | contig 14933 bp, 32 predicted proteins | sample PhyGR1_FD_202135 | JGI IMG/M metagenome (GOLD analysis project Ga0308171, IMG submission 202135) | Phyllosphere microbial communities from UC Gill Tract Community Farm, Albany, California, United States - DLSLSG.R1 | ecosystem: Host-associated > Plants > Phyllosphere > Unclassified | place: USA... | reverse complement strand
GTTGCCATGAGCAAAGGCGAAGATCGCTTTCAGGTCTGCCATGCTGGAGTTAACCGTGGCCGCTGTCCTCCCTTTCTTTTCTATATTCATCTTCCTGCCCGTGAAGTAGCTGCCACTGAGAAGCTCGATGCGCAAGTTGAGCAGGTCCTTCTGCATAACCGACCTGATGTCCTTTCCGTTGCCGATGATATCCAGCGTCACCCTGACTCGGCGTTCTGTCGTGATGTAAGAGCTATTGGCCCAGTCAGGCTTTTTGAGCTTCAGCCATAAATCCGCAACTTCCCTGATAGGCACTACCTTTGATGAGCCTGTCTCGTTCTTAAATAGGGGGGAATCCGGAAACTCACTCCTGTAATCAAACGTCCCTGTCTTAATGCGGTAAACGATGTTGCTACGCAGCTCGCCAGCCATCTTTCTGTTTTTGGGTGTATCGGGTACGCCGATCGCCTCCCACCGTCTTTGCCCCTCATACATGAACCAGATTCGAAGGTGGTTCTTGTTGGGAGCCACTCCTGTCGGATATCCAGACATACGCCTTCTCCTGTTGAAATGGATCTGCATTTAAGCAGATTTCTTCCTTGCAATCGCTGCCGGCTGGTTATCAATCCACTTCTCGATCGCCTTCCAGTCGTAAAAGCACATGCTGTTATCACGCGGCGCGCCATCGGGCGAAACGTGCTTGTATTCGCGACCCTCCATCCATGAAACTTCGCGGGCAGTTTTGATGGTGTTTTTCTTCATGCCGGTGATGATCATCAGCACAGATTCAGATACCCACTTGCTCGGCATCAGCTGAACAACGTTTTCCATATCTACTCCTTTGGCGGCCAGAGCCACGCAATAATCAGGGCAATAAAAAGGGCGAGGTCAGTTAAGAGCTCGCCCGGGGTGATTTCGTCGCAGGTGGTGTTCATTTTGCAGAGGTTGCCTCCTTATCCACTTGACGCACATAGAACGCCAGCCAGCGCTTTGCTGGAAACGTACCGGGTGGCAGGCCGATAATTGATTTGGCGTGTTTGTCGAGAAGGGTAGTTATGATGCGGTCGTGTTCATTCCTGGGCCGGCCATCTATGGCTTTGATGATTTCGCTCCTGCACTTACGCGCTACAGCCCTTAGCACGTTCTCCGCTATCGGCGTCATGCCACCCTGCGATGCTGCTTAGCGCGCTCAATGCGCTGGTAATCCTCACAGCACTCCAGGCAACAGAAGAAGCCTTTATCGACTTTCTCGCCACAATCACCATTCTGACAGGCACCGGTAAACACCATTGTCGGCTTAGGTCTATTCGTCAGGGCAATCTCAATCATCTGCTGCTCGCGTTCTGCTGCTTCATCAATAGGGTCTGGATGTGTCATTTCGGTTTCCTATAGGCAATAAAAAACCCCGCATTGCGGGGCTCTTAGCTATTTCTTTCCAGGTGGCGGGGATGGCGGTGCCGCTGGCCTTTCATAAATTGTAGGAGGAGGAGGGTTTTTCCCCCCTTTTACGCCATCACTGCTGGGAGTTTTGTAAGGTGGTGGAGTCGGTAGTTTTCTCGACATATTTAACCTCAGGATTATCCTGCATAAATTCAACCCACTTGATGTCGGATGTTTTAAACATTATGAACTTGACTGTAGGCATATCCAAATAGCCATTTTCTGTTACCCATGATGGGTTTCGGAGTATGAATTGTCCTTTCTCAGGATCAGCTGGCCATTCTTCTGGCCACCCAAATACTCGTCTATCATCATTTAGATGCAGTATGACATGCGTAATATTATCGTTAAAAGTTCCAAACCACTCGCAATGATAAGATGTCTGCTTAGTTACCTTAAGGTCTCTCATAAGGCTATGAAATCTATCATTATTAGCTAGCTTGCTAAAAATCACCCCTATTGTCACTGCACTAAGATAAGACCAAAAATTCTTTGCATCTGCGTTCCAGGGACCAAAGCTATAAAGCTTTCCTACCCATATAAGGAGAGGCTCAATAAAAAAAAGTGAAGCCTGGATAAACACAGTGAAAATCAATGCCTGTATAACTCTTTCGAACTGAGATGGCTTTGGATAAGCTGTAAAGGCATGAAATATCCATGCTGTCAGAAACCCCGGCAGCAGTAACATTAATATCTTGAACAAATCTCCACTTACAGCATCCATGATTTCGAATTAAGCCTCATTTTTTCTCTGCTTTAGGGGGCATTGGCGGTGGGGCTGGCCTGACAGAAACTTTTGGTTGCGGAGGGTTTTTACTATCCTGTCTGATTTGAGGCGGTGGGTTTTTACTCTCGTTAATTGACTGCGTCATAATAAGATTACCTCCTGTGGTGGTTCGGAATTGATAGATTAACTTTCAGGTAAAACATTATCATTAGTTTCGTTCTTCGTCACATATCTTCAGGAAGCTTAGCGGTCTGCGCTGTAGGGTAGAGAGTGCCACGCGCATAGCCTGCAGTTGCATTGCATCGTCCGCATCCAGCCCGAACGGGATTTCGTCGCATGCTGTTTGCAGCTCATGAATCTGCGGCTTTAGCCACTCAATCAGCACCTGCTTCTGCTCTTCGGTCATGGCGTCCACTCCGTCAACTCTTCATAAACTGCGTTATTAGCCTCTTCCTGAGACTTAAACGGTGCATCCTGGCATTCAACAGTGACTTCAGCATTTGCTCGGCAGAATGATTTCCACGCACGCTTCCCTTGCGTCCAACCCGTATGCCAGTCCAGATTTTTTGTCTCGGTGCGCCACGCACGGTTAGCTAGTTTCATTTGTGATTTAGGCATTCTCTTACCCCTTATGCCGCTGTCAGGCTCAATGCCGCGGCGAAAATAGTCAGATTGTAGGCAACAAAAAACCGCCCGAAGGCGGCTGTTTATAAGGAATTAAAAGAGATTAAACACCCTGTCGGTACTCTTCGTAAGAACGAGGTTTAGAGTCACCTTCTTTACGATAAGCAAGGAGTTCATTCTGCCGATCCGTAACATACCCTAGTGTTTCAGTAAGCTGACGTCGCAGAGTAGTAGGCATTTGAGGAATGCTTTTATCGCTCAGTCCATTCTCGATTTTATTCATAATTTCGAGAGCCAGACCAATCTGCTCAGCATCTCTCAAAATATTTACGCGATAACCCTCACGGGTCTCTTGCTCGCTTTCCAACTGGCGCGTCAGCTTATCGACCTGTTTGGCATAAGCGTCCAGCTGAGCATGCACATCTGCAGGCACTTCACCCGGTTTGTCAGCCAGCGATTTAAGGGCGTTGATGTTCGCGATTGCCTGTTGTGCCAGGTCTGTAGCAGTAGTCATATTGTGGCGTCCTTTTATAAAAAATTGAGTCAGATAATTCAAATGAGGTGAGCAGGCCGACACCGGTCGGCCTGAAAAAGAGACAGTTGACTGAATTAGCCTTTGTTGTACTGCGCAAAAGTACGTGGCGCCGGGTCGCCAGACTTGCGGAACATGGCGTTGTTGTCTTTCCGCTCTTTCAGATACATCAGGGTCTGCTTAGCCTGATACTGATCGGCCGCGGAGAATGAACCCAGCGTGCCAGCATTACTTGCCGCGACTACTTTGGTCAGGATTTCGATTCCCCAGCCGACAGCTTCAGTGGTGTCCAGAATCGCAGAGCGATACAGGGTATTAAGGTCTTGCAGGTCTTCAAATTCTTGATCAGTGTGAGACATAGTAAATCCTCTTTTGGTTGAGTGAGTTAAGCCGTGAATTCACTATGTCACCTTACTCTCTCAACCTTGTTATGAACAGCGAAATACTGGTTATATGTACAGTATATTTGTGTCATAAATTTGGCTTAATGCCACTGATAACTTTCCTTCGCTCCTCCAGAAAACGTATGCGGCTGCGACTTGCTCGCTGGCGTACAGATTCATATGAGCGGTTAAGTTGGCGGGCGATAAGCTTGGGCGGGGTGGTTGCTGCGAGTTCTTTCAGAAGGCCTATCTCATCAGCTGACCAGCGGCGGCCGAGGGTTAATTGATTACCCCGGCGCTGATATTCAGGTGATTGCATGCAGTCTCCGATAATTAGCCAATTGCCTCTTCAATTTCTGCCTTACGAAGCAGATAAACATCAGTGGCCTTTTCGAGAGTTTCAGCGTCGCTTGCCAGCATGCGCGCCGCGTACTTATAACAGCGGTCCAGCCCCGCAACGTTTTCCGCTTCAGCGGCTGCGATGGTGAAATCGGCAAGCAACTCTTCCGGCGAGCGCGCTGCTGCATTTGTATGTGTCGCCGCGTTGATTTCGCGCTCAGGCTGCTGTGTTTCAGGCTTGTTGTTAATCAGGTTGTTCAGGTCAGCACGGCTGCGCGCCGGTGTTACATCGCGTTCCGCTCGCTGCGCTGGCTCGAATTCGTCCGGCGTGTAGACGCCGAGAATCACGTCAGGGCAGTAGAGGCGCGCCCAGTATTTAACAGCCAGATATGCCAGTTGCTGCTTTGGTGCTGTCTTCCAGAGAGGGGAGTTGCGCGTGGTGACATACTCCATGTAAAGCGGCTCACCCCAGGTGATTTCCGTTTCACCCTTCAGAACTGCACCCACACGCACAGACAGGCTGCGCTCATTTGCTGCGTTAGCTGCGCCCGGTTTGAATTTCCCCCAGTCGCCGCCGTATTCATATTTGAAACGACCCTGCACAGCGGTAGAGCTGGTGATTACTGCGTTTACCAGCTGTGCCTCATATCCCAGCGTGCCGTTAACCAGGTGCGTTTTCTGCGCCACTGCGTAAGGGTTCATTCCCCACTGAGCTGCCTGTAAAGCGATCGCCAGGCAGTCAGCTGGCTTACCGGATAGATGAGCGGGAACTGTAGCTTTACCCTGTGCCATGACTTCCGCAAACGCCTGGAGCTTCTGCAGGCCGCTCGGGCTGAAGATTGCCGCCTTGGTGTCAGCCTCATTGACTGGCGCGGTGATGATATCGTTGCTCATGCGTAATCCTTTCTCTTGGCCCAGTCCGGGCGTGTAATTTCTTCGATGCCGCCCCAGTTACCGGACAGCATGCATTCGTGATAGGTATCAAGGTTGCGGCGGAACAGGTCGTAGCCCACGGCGACATCGTCCTCCTGAAGCTGGAAGGTGCGCACCGGGTACCGGCCGCAGTCGATCGCCTCACTGACTGCGATGAAAACAAAAAGTGGATATTCACCGAAGTGCTTGCTGAAGCCCTCGCGGTAATAGGCGTCCTGAACGTGATAGCGGAACTCTTCAACGTGGCGGGAGAAGCGGGACATATCCGCCACTTTATTCACGTCGACAATGACGGGCTGGCCAGACAGGAACTTGTCCGGGCGGATCCGGCAAAGCTCGCCGGTCTGCTCGTCGTTCCAGTAGATTGATGCTTCCTGATGGCCTTCAGCTTCAAGCAGCCAGCGTGCCGCCGGGTGGGCGAGGGCGCTGGCGCGCATCAGTTTCAGCTTTCGCCCCTGCTCAGCATCCATTACTGTCATGCAACTGTTTGCACAATCCTTCAGGAACTGCTTTTCATCCTCCTTGCCGGCTGTCGTGCGGCGGTTAAACTCAGGAGCAACGATGAAACGCCTGTCGAACTCTTCAGGCTCCAGCAACAGGCAGTGCAGAGCTGTTCCCATATCGAGTGCGGCTTTCTTCTCATCATCTTCCGGAGCTTTCTGGCGCCACTGGAATATGGCCGGGTTAATAGCGATATCATCCAACTGTGATTTGCTGATGCCCGGTCCGCCGTGATAGTCCTCGTTGCTGATGTCGTAGTAGATGCCAGGCTGCATTACGCTACCTCCTGATTTCCATGCTTGCTCCGGTAAATCCCGATCGCCACTTCACGGCGCGCAACCCTCACCATAGCCTCACGCAGAAACGACTCAGCCTCTTCGTGCTGCTCGTCGTCTTCGTCGAACATCTCAATAGCCGGGTAGTCGTAGTGCTTCGTCAGGAAGGCGCACAGAGCTGGCATCAGCGGGTTAGTTTTGTGCTGGTTCATCCGCGCATCAACTTCGGCGGCAATGAACTCCAGTTCACTGTCCGGCAGATTTTCAGCAATATCCTGAACCTCATGCCGGGCTGTTCTGCTGAGTCTCATTTCTTCTCTCCCATGCCGAGGCTTTTCAGCATCATGTTGATAAAGGTGAAATCCTTCGTTTTTTCCAGCATCTCGCGCTCGCGTTCTACCTCGCTTTGCTGCTTCTTATACTGCTTTGCTGATGCCGGCGCGTTCATGGCTGGCTTCTTTGATTAAGAGTGTTGATAAGGCTACGCCAGCCAGTGCGGAGGCGGCGGGTGATGGTGTCGAGCAGTGATTCGTTTAGCTGAGCAGCGCCCACGATGGCGCCGCCCGCGATGGCATAGTTCATCGTGGGTTCCTTGCTATTGGTTAGGTTGGGGTCAAAAAAATGGCCCGCGATGAGCAGGCCAGAAGGATGAAACGACTCTCTAAGGCATGCCATGTCACCCAATGGCTTATCACCGGCAATAAAAATGGCTGCGAGTTATGCAGCCTCAGTTGTCACAAGAATTATCTTGTCGATTTTGTCTAGATTGATCTTGATGGCCAAAGCCTTCCAGGCCTCATCTTCACTCAGAGCTTTGATTTTGTGACTATCGAGCTCGCCGAGCCTTCGAACAGAAAATGTGTATTTGGACATATGGGATTACCTCGCTGTTACAATATTTTTGAGTTGCGATAGCCAATAAAAAACCCGCACTGGGCGGGTTTAGGTAATTTCACACGTGTAAGGTAAGATTTATCCAGATTACTAACTTAAACAATTGAAATTATTGCTAATTTGAAGGGGTGGCGAGGTCTGGTTTTTAACTTCTTTTTATCTTGTTTTCATTGAAAAGATAATCGCAATTAAATCCAATTTTTTTGGATAGTTCCGCATGATCTATACTTACTAACTCATAATCTCCGGCTATTTTCTCTAGTCCGTTTGCAGCGTAATTATAAGCTCTTGTAGCCATGCTTATTACATATTCGTAGTTATATAATCGCCTTTCAATGTCAGAAGAGGTAATATCCTCGATAAAAGAGATATCTTTATCAAGTTCTGCGATGTACTCATAAGCACTTGCTATGCTTAATAATTTGTCCTCTGTCATCAGGGCGGCACAATTTGCAATAAATCCTGCGTAAAAAATTCTTGATGAAGGGGTTGGTACAGATACCATAGCCCTATCAATATTTGTCAGGTTATTTATAAGATAAACGCCCGTTTCGATAGCAGTCTCGCAGTTAGACATTATTTGTTTTAGCTCAAACTCGATTAAATGCATTTCTTTTTTTGAGTTATAATACTTAATTATTAGGTTTTTAAACTCTTGTAAGGAAAACCCTATGATTACGCCAACAATGCCGCTAATACTTGAAATCCAGAATAAGCTGCTTAATGGGGGCGATGCTGCAAATTTTTCAATTAATTGGTGAAGGGAGTCCATTGCTGCAAGAAGTGCTAAATCATCCATTTCTAGTTCCTCAGGTTGAGATGATTCATAATCACATATGCAAAAAATAACAATGGTTGGATTAAAGAAGAGTATTTACCTCTTATCTCGCCGTTACGATGTCTTTTGAATTGCGATACCTTGCAGCGAATATCGCGATTTCTGGTAAGCACTGTGATGTGCTCTCATGCCTGTCACGCAGTGAAGGGGAGATAACTGCTTTCTCGATGCGGCTGATGTGCTGCTGTCCTGCAACCTGCTCACGCTCAGCTGCACGTTTTGCCCTGCGCCGATTTCTGGCGTTATCAGAGGCCAGAATGGTCATTACGATTGTCATGTGTACCTCCGGTAATTGGCTTTGGTGGTGTGGTGGTTATGGCACTGAGTCGCCACTCTCACTTATTTCCTGAACGCCCTATTTTCGTATTGGCCTTTTCACAACTGGCCCAGCTGGTTCTCAGGTCTTAACACTCTGCTGGCGTTGCACCTCGCTTGAGGACACCGCCACCACACCCCAAAGCCAACTTCACTTTGGTTCCCCGCATTTCGGCGGAGACAAACCCCATCAATGTTAAAGAGCGATCCAACATCCTGTTGGTTACTGCGTCCTGCTGATGGGATAGATGTTATGCGTCAAGCGCATATGCGTCAAGCGCATAAATTATCGAGTTTATGTGTTTTTACGGGGATTTAGCTTATGCGTCTGAAACAGAAAGAGATTTATTTTTAGGCGGGAAGTGCAGCAGGCACAAAAAAGCCCGCACATGGCGGGCTGATTTGCGAAAGGGGAGGCTATCCGTGGCGTCGGTATTGTTGGGACTGACTCAGCATGACCCTGCCAGCTACATGAAGCATATCCATTTCTTCTTCAGATATGGTCCACTCACGATAGCGCGGGTTGTCAGATATGACGATCAGCTCGCTTTTGACTTTCTGCAAGCGCTTAACAAACATGTCGCCGTTATAGTCAAAGACGTAGATACCATCACCATCAAAGCTGCTTACGGCGACATCAACAAAAATCAGATCGCCTGGCTCAATAGTGCCTTCCATACTGTCACCGCGAACGTTGATAAGCTTCACGGATGACTCCGGCCGGTTACCGAATATGACCCTTGCTTGATCGGGAACATATTCAATAGACCTTATGACTTCAACGACATCCTTCGAGGGTGAACCATCTCCGGCGCTTGCTGAAACATCAAGAACATCAATCCTGTACACATCTTTTCTCCCCTTTTTTATAATGGAACCGATACTGTATGAATCTACAGTATCATTGGCCTCATTGGAAGAGAATAGCTCAGATACAGGAACAGAGAGAGCTTCTGCAATCTTATGGATAAGGGAATCACTGTAACCCTGCATACCACGCTCAAGGCGTGACAGGTTGCCCACGTCGCTATCGACGCGCAACGCGAGTTCAGTAAGTGTCATCTTATTCGCTTTGCGAATCTGTCTAATTTTGTCGCCTATTTTCATGGCGGATATTCAACCTTTTTTATGCGTGTCACGCAAAGCGTATTGCGCATATTTTTCATTTCGCATATTATGCGTATAGCGCATTTAGGAGGTGCATTATGCCAACACCATTAAGGAAAATGCGTGTAGAGAAAAAGCTGACAATTTCTGAGGTAGCCATCGCAACGCAACTTGACGTTGGAAACCTCAGCCGAATCGAAAGGGGAATTCAGGTTCCATCTCTCGAAACGGCAGAGAAGCTGTCCCGGTTCTTCAAAGGGAAGATCACCGAAATGCAGATTCTTTACCCGCAGCGTTACATGAAGTCAGCCGATACCGCGGCTTAAGAACCACCGCTCTTTAAAACTCTAAAGCCGCTCCCACCGAAATGTCGGAGCAAACCTATGTGACCTTGCTCACCGCAATGTCACGCAATCATTTACCTACACGGAAATTATCAATTATGGAACACGCAAGAAATAGCAAGTTGATTAACGAAGTAGAAACAGAATTACGCAGCCGCCTGACTCACAAAGGGCAGCGCGTTCTGGCTGATGAGGCGGGATGGCATGAATCTAAGGTAAGCCGCTTGAACCTGCGCGATATGGCGACGGTTTTTGTGCTGCTGGAAAAGGTGTGGGAAACGAGCCTGATTGCAGAAGTCGCCCGTCAAGCGGTGGCTGCTGCCATGGGAAAAGAAAAAGCCCCGAACTGCAGGAACAGTTTCGAGGCCTGATGCACGAATCTTACTGGATCAACGTACAGGAGTAATTATGAGTTCTTTATTATCGCTTTACAAGGCTAAAGAGAAAAACGGCACGGAAACAACGGTTAAGAAAACGTTTCTAGTGCCACTGGCTGAGCTTTACGTCGAGCCCGGTTATAACGTCCGCGAAATCGATCAGGAGCACGTCGCTGAATTCCGTGATGCGTACATTGCAGGTGAGTTTGTACCGCCACTGGCGGTTCAGGTTACAGAGCAGGGCATCAAGATTATCGACGGCCACCACCGTTACTACGGCGCGAAAATGGCGTCTGAAGTCGGACACGAAATACCGCGCCTTGAGTGCAAGGACTTCTCAGGTTCCGAGGCTGACCGCATTGCTTTCATGGTCACCAGTTCACAGGGTAAGGCACTGTCTCCTCTGGAACGTGCGGCAGCATATCAGCGCCTGCTGAATCAGGGCTGGACGCCTGCAGAGATTGCCAAAAAGGTTAAGCGCTCACCAGCTGATGTGGATCAGCATCTTCAGTTGCTGGAGTGTGGAGAGAGCCTGATCGCAATGGTTAAGGCGGGCGAAGTAGCCCCCACTACCGCTGTTGCTTTATCACGTGAGCACGGCCCGAAAGCAGACGCTGTTGCACAGGCGCAAATGCAGAAGGCCAAAGCCGCAGGTAAAACGAAGCTGACGCGCTCTGCTGCCATCCCTCAGTTCAGCGCATCCAAAGCACGCCGCCTGGCTGAATTACTGGTTAATGCAGAGTTAGAGCGGGATGGTGGTTTCGACAGCCTGATTCTCTCTCATGGCACCACTGAAGAGATAAAGCGGATTCTCGCTGATTATCGCTCAGGTATTCCTTCTGACGGGGGCGGCGATGAATCTTGCGCATGACAACGTATCACCAATCAGGCCCTCCCTCAGGGCCGTGGAGCAACGTGTGGCAGATACAGACGATGGATACACGCGTCTGGCAAACGAGCTGTACGAAGAGCTGATAGGGGCCAACCTGACCAGGAATCAGGCTAAGGTTGCGCATGCTGTTTGCCGGAAAACATACGGCTTCAACAAGAAGATGGATCGCATTGCTGACAGCCAGATCAGCCAGATTACCAGGCTGCCAAGGCAGAAGGTAAACAAGGCAAAAAACGAGTTAATTCAGATGGGTGTTCTGGTCCGGGAGGGCATGCTAATCGGTCCGAATAAGAACCTCACAGACTGGCAAATTCCACAGTGTCACCAAGATGGTGTCACTGTCACCAAATCAGTGACAAAAAGTGTCACCAAAACGGTGACAGGGTTGTCACCAAAACAGGGACACACAAAAGACACTATTACAAAAGACAAGAAAGACAATAAACATACGTCAGAGAATTCTGGCGAATCCTCCGACACATCCCTGAAGAATCTCCCGGTTATTCGGCCTGAAGCAGCGACCCATTCACCCAAAGGCGACAAGTGGGGAACTGCTGACGACCTGAAGGCAGCCGAGTGGATATTCAGCAAAGTGCAGGTTGTCACCCCCACTGCACAACAACCCAACTGGCCCGCCTGGGCTAACGACATCCGCCTGATGAGAGGCGCCCTTGAAGCAACGCATCACGATATCTGCGAAACCTTCAAGTGGGCTAACGCTGATCACTTCTGGCAGACCAACATCCTCAGCCCTGCAAAACTCCGCGCCAAGTGGGACACGCTCCGGGCGCAGATGAGCCAGCCAGGGCGTAACCGGCAGCCAGTGCCACAGCAACCCGCTCAGCACTGGAACAGCCGCGAAGCCTGGGAGAATGAATTTCTATGAGAAATCTCGTATCAGCAATTCAGAACCGTGATGCAGGCGCACTGGCACGCATTGCAGGAGATGGCCCGCGACCTGTTGAGCGTGGCGTGCATGAAGACGTGGAGCGTCTGGTCGATGCCCTGTTCGCAAACCTGAAGCAGGTATTTCCGGCATCGGTCAGCACGGCATGGCGCAACCCGACTGACGAAGCAGCCGCAAAGCGCCAATGGATCGCCGCGTTTGCCGAGAACGGCATTCAAAACAAGCAGCAGCTGTCAGCAGGCATGAAGCTTGCTCGCGCCAGTGGTTCGCCGTTCCTGCCGTCGCCCGGTCAGTTTATAGAGTGGTGTAAGCACGGTGAGCACCGAGCCGCCGGGCTGCCGTCAGACGAAGAACTGTATGACATGTTCCGCCTGTATTGCCGGGACCGTGGCATGTACGACAGCAGCGAAGAGTTCCCATGGGAAAGCCCGGCCTGTTTCCACATGGTGACAGCGGTCTATAACCAGATGCGATCATTCAACCTGACTGATTCTGAATGCCGGAAACGGCTGGGCGATGAGCTGCGCAAGATGTCCCGCCGCATCGAAGCTGGTGAAGTCATCCCGCCACCGCGCAAACAGATTCCACAACTCCACTTCCCTACCGGTAACGAAAAGGCGCTGGACCATATTGCTGACATTCGCCGCCGCTTCGGTCTGAAAGGTGGCCGCCATGACTGAGATGAACCGCGTCCGCTTTGAACGCCTGTATCGCAGCGTTCATGGCGATAAACACAACCTGACCCGATCACACCTTGGATATCAGGATGTCACGGTAGACCGGGCGTTTTTCTTCTGGCTTGAGGGAAGGGAGAGCGCCGCATGACTAACGTAACTCAACTGTCAATTACCACGCCGCTTATGCGTCAGGCTCGTAATCTGCAAATGGCAATTATCGACCTTGCTAAGAAACGCGACCTGAAGCCGGAGCAGTTCCGGGCGCACCTGAACGCTATCGACATGCTGGCGCGCGAAGCACATGACCTGATAGTCGATGCTGAGTTTGAAAAGGAAGGAGAAGGTCATGATCCACTATCACGGCGGACCAATAACGCCTGACACCTGCGCAATTCGGGCATGGAAAGGGCGGCATGCTTTCATCTCCTTTGCTCATGCCGGCCAAATAAATCTCGCCTCAGAGTTCTGTCAGTCATTCGCTCTGGATAACGGTGCGTTCACAGCCTGGAAGGCCGCTGGACGAAACAAAATCGACTGGAGGGATTATTACGAGTTCGTGGCTAGATGGAAAAACCATCCCGGCTTCGATTTCGCCATCATCCCTGATGTTATCGACGGCGGAGAAGCAGAGAACGAAGCATTGCTTGATGAATGGCCACACGGTGATTTCTATGGTGTACCGGTATGGCATATGAACGAGAGCGATGATCGATTCATCCGGCTTTGCAATGAGTACCCGCGCGTGGCAATCGGGAGTTGCGGAGAATATGACGTAAAGCGTCCGAATCTTGCTGTGGCGCGCATGAAGGACCTGATTCGGCACGTTACAGACGATTACGGTCAGCCCATCGCCAAGCTTCACGGCCTGCGCATGCTTAACACACTTATCTTCACCAAACTACCACTGGCGAGCGCTGACAGCACTAACGTTGCCAGAAACATTGGTATCGATAAGGCATGGTCAGGAGCGTATGCCCCGGCATCAAAAGAAACCCGCGCTGCATTGATGGTTGAACGTATCGAGTCACACAATAGCCCCGGCTCACTGCATTACTGCGAGCAACGGGACCGGTTCAACATGCAGCTACAGTTGGCTGTGTAGGAGGAAGCATGACAAAAAACGATGAGCTGGAAAGGGATATGGAGCGTCAGAAGTTTGATGCGTGGTTTGAGGCTGAATATAAACACCTCGAATCTTCCAAATACACCGACGCAGTGCCACATATCAAATACGGATTCTGGCAAGCATGGCAGGCAAGTCGTGAGCGCATCGAAGTCCAATCCCCAAGATTTATTGGGAGTCGTGAAGCACTAAATAAGGGCTTTACGGTGGATTACTCCAATGGGTTTGGTGACGCTATGGATGCCTACGAGCTTTCACTAACCAAAGCCGGAATCAAGGTGAAATCATGAACAACGTAATCCCCTTAAAACGCTCTGAGCACAAACCTCTCAGAGATACACATTCAGCCATAGTGACTGCCCTGAAGATGATTCGTGAAGGCGGACACAGTAAGCAGAGCATTGACCTGTTGTTGAGCGCCGCAGCCGACAACATCCATGACTACGTGGAGACAATCGAAGGGAGGTAGCAGTGGAGACGCAACGTTATCTACTGAGAGACAACAACATCCGACAGAACTGCATCAGCGCCATCCAGCAACTTCCCGCCAATCCCGACAAACCTCTGCAGGTAACCATCCAGGAAGACACCAGAAGCCTTGCGCAAAACCGCATGCTTTGGGCCTGCCTGCATGACGTATCAAGCCAGGTTGTCTGGTACGGGAAGAAACTCGACTCTGAGAGCTGGAAACACATATTCAGCGCCAGCTTGAAAGGGCAGGAGACGGTGCCGGGTATCAATGGCGGCTTTGTGGTGCTGGGCCAGTCAACAAGCAAAATGCGCGTCAGTGAGATGCGTGACCTAATCACACTAATTCATGCTTTCGGTGCCGAGCAGAACGTCAGGTTTAGCGATGAATCAGCGCGCGCAGCTGAATGGGCTGGAAGATTCGGGAGTACAGCATGACACCACAGGTTACCTCCATTCCTCAGTTGCTCATTGAGGCCCGAGGAAACCAAACAGCAGTTGGCCGAGAGATCAAATCAACTCGCACAACTGTCAGGAAATATGCCCGAGACTTTAACTGCCGGTATCACGTCGTAGTCAATGGTGTGTTGATGGTCAGTCAGGGCGATCGTGGGCTTCACAAAAGGAAAAGCAATGAAGAAAACATGGTTCACCCATGACCCTGTAGATACAGACACCGCAAACGAACTCATTTCCCGTTACAACGTCCGCAACATTCATACCCAAAAGACACTCGCCGCCGATCCCCGCTTATGGCTGGTTAGCGCGCTGTTGCCTGAAGGTAATCGCGAACCACGAAGAGACAAAACTTATGAGAACAAATGCTGGGCGTAAGCGTTGTTGTAGCTGCAGTACTGTGCTGACCAGTGAAGATAAATACCGGTTCGGAGTTAGCTGTGAAATCTGCGAAAAGGATATCTGGTATTACGAGCACCTCGACTATCTGCCAATTCATGCCGCATGGCGATATACCTGCTATCAACTGCGCTGGCTGTGGCATACCGCTGGCTACGGACGAGACATATGCCTGCGTCCGCTGCTGCGCCGGCTGGATGCAAGACGACAACATCAGAATGCACGGAGAGAGCGATGAGAAAAGTCAGGCGAAGATGTAAGAACTTGGATTGTCGCGAATGGTTTCATCCGGGTTTCTCAAATCAAACGTGGTGCTCACCAGAATGCGGAACCGTGATAGCACTGGCAAAGAGAGAGAAGGACCGGCATAAGGCGATACAGGAAGCAGAACGACGGCGAAAAG
>Ga0308171_1003312_pt1 | contig 14944 bp, 8 predicted proteins | sample PhyGR1_FD_202135 | JGI IMG/M metagenome (GOLD analysis project Ga0308171, IMG submission 202135) | Phyllosphere microbial communities from UC Gill Tract Community Farm, Albany, California, United States - DLSLSG.R1 | ecosystem: Host-associated > Plants > Phyllosphere > Unclassified | place: USA... | reverse complement strand
GGGCATGTCGCCCATGTAGACGTCCTGCTCCTTGATATCGATGACCGACTTGGCTTCGGTATCGGGATCGACCTCGAACGCGGTCAGGCGCAGCGTGACGCGCATCGGCGCGGCATAGGTGATGCCACGCTGGCGGCATTCCTCGACGTCGAACTTGGGGTCTTCGAGGACGTAATCGTCGAAGTCGAGATAGGCGGTCCCGGCGAAATCCTGGATCGGGAAGACGCTGCGCAGCGTCTTTTCCAGCCCCGAGACATGGCCCGTGGACTTGTCCGAACGCAGGAACTGTTCGTAGCTTTCGCGCTGAACCTCGATCAGGTTCGGCATCTGCACCACTTCGTGGATGTCGCCGAACACCTTGCGGATACGCCGCTTGGCGGTGCCGCCATCGCCCTTGCGGGGGGCGGAGCCGCTGTCGATCGCCTTGGTTGCCATGGGTCTGTCTGCCTCGTCAGCCGTAAATCACTGCCCGGATGCCTCCGGGCGAGACGCAACGACAGACGCCGAAAGGCCGCTCGCATCGATGTGCGGCGGCATCCGGCGTCTGCTAAACCAGCAATCTCCCATTCGACCGACACGCTGCGCGAAGGCGCATCATTTCCCGAAGATTGTGGTGGATGTTCGCGATATAGGGGCGATACCCCCCGGTGTCAAACCGGGACACGCAGCTCTGCGCGGAAAGTTCCCGCGCCAACCCGCTCTGCCATATATTGGCCGCATATGGCGGTACACAAGGGGTTGCATCCGCCGGTCCTACCGGGCACGGCTTAGCGGTCGGGCCGGTAGCCCGAGCGGCCGGTGAAGATTATAGTTACCACGAGGAATGCCTTTCATGACATCGTCCGGGCCGCGTCGCATCGCGCGCCTCCTTGCCCTGACGCTGGCGCCGGTGCTCGCTCCGATGCTGGCCGGGCCCGCCCTCGCCCAGACCGCGCCCCAGGATGGTGATGCCGCCCCCCGCCCCTCGACGAGCGGCCTGGACGGGTTCAGCCTGAGCCCGCGCACGACCACCCCGCAAGCCGTGCCAACGCCGGTTCCGACCCCGGCGACGCCGCGCCTCGTCCTGCCGAGCCAGCGCGCGCCCGAAGCCACGCCGACCCCGCGCGCCACGCCCACCCCCCGGCCCACGCCGCGCGCGACCCCGACGCCCGCCGCCGCGCCCGCCCCGGTCGAGACGCCCGCCCCCGCCCCGTCGCCCGAGCCGCCCGCAACCCGCCTGCCCGACCCCGAAACCTCGCCCGACGCGACGATGGCCAACCGGCCCGATGCGGGGGCCGAGGGGATGACGATCACCAACGCCCAGACGACCAGCCCGGCGATCGCCGCCCCCGGCACCGCCGCACCGGAAAGCGGCGAGGCCGAGCGCGACCTGCCCTTCTGGCCGCTGCTGATCGGCACGGGGCTCGCCGCGCTCGCCATCGGCCTGTGGCTGGGTCGTCGCAGCCGTCGCCCGCAGGCGCTCCCCGCCCCGACCATCGCCCCGGCGGCACCGCCCGCCGAGCCGGTGGACGAGCGCCCCGCCGCCCCTCGCACACCGCAACCGGCCCAACCCGCCGCCGCTCCCGCCCTGCCACCCGAGCCCAGCTTCCTGGCGGTCGAGGCGCGCCCCTTGCGCGTCGGGCTGAACATGCTGTCGGCGACGATCGAGGCGGAGGTGACGGTGCACAACACCGGCGCGACCCCGATCGGGCGAGTCGCCGTCGATCTTCGGCTGCTCAGCGCCCATGCCGGGCTCGACGCGCAACTGATCGAACTGGCCCGTCAGCCCCAGGGTCGCCCGATCGTCCCGCCCTTCGCGCTGGCGGCGGGCGAGAGTCGCACGGTGCGCGGCGTCACGGCGTTGCCCCGCGAGGCGATCCATGTGATCGACGCCGCCGGCCGCCCGATGTTCGTCCCCGTCCTCGCCGCCGCCGCGCACACCGACTGGGGCGTCTCACGCTGCGCCTATGCGGTCGGGCTGGAGCGCGTCGATTCGACCAAGCTGTCGCCGATCTGGCTCGACCAGCCGGGCCGGATGTTCGACCAGGTCGCCGCGCGCCCGCATGTGATGAAGGGCTAAGCGGGCCAAAGGCGGAGCCCCGTTTCCAAAGGCGGGCGGCGAGACTCAGGATGGTTCGCGCGAGGGCGCGGAGAACGCGGAGGTGTCTCGCTCGCCGCATCTATATCCTGTTGCGATCGACCTGCGATCAGTAGGGCGACGGTGCCACTAGCTCGACACCTCCGCGTTCTCCGCGCCTTCGCGCGAACATCTTTATGATTCACACGATGCGCGTCAGCGTGGCCTTCGACTTCGCTCAGGCTGAACGGAGGTTAGGAAGCGATTACGTCAACGCCGGTAGAGCCGCTGCCTTCTGAACCCGGACATAGTCGCTGAGAACCATATCAAACCCCGTTCAGCCTGAGCCAAGTCGAAGAGGCCACGTACCACCCCAAACCCGGACCGATCACCCCGTCCGCATATCCTCGGTAATGACATGCGGCGCGGTCTCGCCGAAGCTGCGGACCAGCGTCTCGAACGCCAGCCCTTCGACCCGAATCTCGTTGAACGCGGGCGGGGTCTTGCGGGTGCGCTTGGACAGGGTGCCCGCACCGATCATCCGGATGATCCAGCCATTGCGATCGATCGGCACGTCGAACGGGTCGTGGACATGCCCGCTCAGCACCGCATGGGCACCCGCCGCCGCGAGTTGGGTCAGCGCTTCGTCACCGTTGCGGGTCTTGGCCGTGCCCTTGGTCCCGCCCTCGATCAGCGGGTGGTGCGCGGCGACCAGGATCAGGTGATCCTTGGGCGCCTCCTCGATCAGCGCCAGCGCGCGGCGGAGCGAGCCGAGGCTGACCCGCCCCTTGGACCAGTTCCACCGCCACTGGGCGCGCGCGGTGGTCTTGAGCGGCACCACCGTCACGCCGGGCAGGTCGAGCGGCTTTTCGATCATCCGCTCGACCGCCGCATAGCGCTGATAGGGGGCGAAGAATCGCCGGAAGGGGTCCCAATAATAAGGGATGTCGTGATTGCCGACCTCCACCGTCACCGGCACGCCCAGCGATTGCAGCCATTCCCCGCCCGCCTGGAACTCGCGCTTGGTGGCGCGCATGGTCAGGTCGCCGGTCATGATGACCGCATCCGGCTTTTCCTCCGCCACCCGCTCGGCGAACCAGGCGAGGGCGGCGGGATCTTCGGCACCGAAATGCACGTCGCTGACATGAAACAGACGGATCATGCCGTCCGTCCTAGCGCCTTGGTCATCATCACGGCAACTCGGCCATGGCACGCGGCTCATGCATCGGGCAGCCATTCACCCGGCCGCGATAATCGGCCGAGAAGCGATAGGTGGCATTGCGCGCGCGGTTGATGTTGCCGAGCGGCTGATGCGCGGCGAGGCCGTGCCAGATATTATAGGACAGCGCATCGTCGATCGCATTGGTCTCGCCATCCCGCCAGCCGATCTGCGGCGCGGCGGTGAAGGTCGCGACGGTGACATAGGGGCTGTCCTCCTCGTTCCACTCGGCGGTCGCGTCCTCGATCGGCATCGCCTCCAGATCGCGGTTGAGTTGGACGCGCAATTCCCACGTCCCGCCCTGCTCGATCATCACCTCGCGCACCACCTCGCGCAGTGCATCGGGGCGGTCGTGGGTGTCGACCGTGTCGCCGGTCAATTGAGTCAGCGCGGGGCTGACGGGGAAGAGGGCGAATTTGGCGACATGGTCGCCATAGCGGAACGGCGTCTGGCTGTAATAGGTCTCGCCCAGCGGATGGACCTGCTTCGCCCCGCCCAGCGTCTTGAGCGTCGGGCTTTCGATCCCGACCGTCTCCAGCGTCGCCTCGATCCCGCGCAAGATGCCCGAGAGCAGCTTCTTGCCGCCCTCCGCCTTGTCGGTGGTGGAGGCCAGCATCTTCAGATTCTTGGCGAAGGCATCGGCGGTCGGCGCGGTGAAGACCGGCGCGTTGGCCATCACGAAATCCTGGGTCGCATCGCCTTCCGAGCCGGGCAGCCGCTCGCCCTCGACCCCGATGACCTTCAGCGCCAGCCCGCGCGGCAGGCCGATCGCATCGTCCAATATGTCGCCCGGATTGGTCGAGATGCGCGCCACCGCCTCATATTCGCCGCCGCGCGCGAACAGACCCTGCGCCAGTTCGGGCGGAAGCGCGTCGTGAACGGTCAGCTTGCCCCGGATGATGCCGTGCGCCTTGGCATGGACCGCGCGGACGCCGTGGCCGTAATCCTTCGACGTCGTGTCGAGGATATGTTCGAAGGACTGCTTCATCTGATCGACGGTTTCGCCTTCCTCTGGCTTCACGTCTTCGATCTGGGGGGTGAAACGGACGGGGGTCTTCATCAGGGCTCTCCCTATAGGCCTCCACCAACCCATGTTATGTCATAGCGTTCCTTTAAGTCCCTGACTCAGAAGGCGCATGCCGACCGATCTTGGCACGCCCCTCCCGCAGGCGGGAGGGGATGGGGGAGGGAACGCCACGGGCGACGGGCTCGGTGAGACACCCTGCCCTCCCCCGGCCCCTCCCGCCTGCGGGAGGGGAGAAGAAAGGGCGGGAGAGGACATGAGCTTCCAAGCCCCGCTTCCCCCTCTCCCCGCAATCCGCTAACCGGGCCGACATGGCCTTTTACCACCCGCTCCTCTTCGCCCTCGATGCCGAACGCGCCCATGGTCTGACGGTGGCGATGCTGTCGCGCTGGGGTTCGCTGGGCGCGCCGTTGGGGGCCGATCCGGCGCGCTATACGCGTCTGGCGACACGCGTGGCGGGGATCGACTTCGCCAACCCGCTGGGGCTGGCCGCCGGGGTCGACAAGAATGGCGAGGCGATCGACGGCTTTTTCGGCCTCGGCTTCGGCATGGTCGAGATCGGTACGCTGACGCCGAAGCCCCAGCCCGGCAACCCCAAGCCCCGCCTGTTCCGGCTGGTCGAGGACAGGGGCGTGGTCAACCGCTATGGCTTCAACAATGGCGGGCTGGACGCCGGGCTGGCGCGGGCGAAGGTCGCCAAGCGCAAGGGCGTGCTGGGCATCAATGTCGGCGCGAACAAGGACGCCGCCGACCGCATCGCGGACTATCGACACGGCGTGACCCAAGCCGCGCCGATCGCCGATTATGTCACGATCAACATCTCCAGTCCCAACACGCCCGGCCTGCGCGACCTTCAACACGGGCCGGCGCTGGCCGAACTGCTGGCGGCGTCGCGCGAGGCGGCGGGGTCGGTGCCGTTGTTCCTGAAGGTCGCGCCCGACCTGGAAGCCACCCAGATCGACGAGATCGCACGCGCCGCAATCGACAACCGGCTGGACGCGATCATCATCGGCAACACCACCATCACCCGTCCGGGTGTGACCAGCCCCAACGCTGCCGAGACCGGCGGACTGTCGGGCCGACCCCTCGCCCCGCTCGCCCGCGCGCGGCTAGCCGATTTCCGCAAGGCCACCGGGGCGGCGATGCCCCTGATCGCGGCGGGCGGGATCGACAGCGGGGCGGAGGCCTATGCCCGCATTCGGGCGGGGGCGAGCCTGGTGCAGCTCTACTCGGCGCTGGTCTATGAAGGGCCGGGCCTGGCGGCGCGCATCCTGGCCGATCTCGACGCGCTGCTCGCCCGCGACGGGTTCGCGAACGTGGCGGAGGCGGTCGGCGCCTGACGTTACGGCTTGGCGCGGGGCGAGCCTTGACGCTAGGATCGCGGCCATGAAGCACTGGCTCCTGTCCGTCGCAGCGCTCGCGCTGCCTTTCGCCACGCCCGTCGAGGCGCGGCAGCCCACAGACAAGGCACCCGCTGCCCAGTCCCCCACCGCCAAGACCCCCGCCACCGGCATGGTCAGCGCCGCCGACCCGCGCGCCGCCGCCGCCGGGGTGGAGATATTGCGCGCCGGGGGCAGCGCGACCGATGCCGCCATCGCGACCATGCTGGCCCTGAACGTGGTCGAGCCGCAAAGTTCCGGCATCGGCGGCGGCAGCTATTGGGTCCGCCACGATGCCAGGACCCGGCGGACCGACAGCATCGACGCGCGCGAGACGGCGCCGATGGCGGCGACGTCCGACTGGTTCTACGGCCCCGATGGCCGTCCGCTCAGCCATTCCGAAGCGGTGCCCGGCGGACGCAGCGTCGGCGTGCCCGGCGCGCTTCGCGGTATGGCGCTGGCCCATGCCCAGGGCGGCAAGCTGCCCTGGTCGCGGCTGTTCCAGCCCGCGATCCGGCTGGCGCGCGAGGGCTTCGTGCTGACCCCGCGCCTCCAGACCGCGCTGACCCGCTATGGCGGCCATGTCGATGCCGGGACGCGCGCGCGGCTGACCGGGCCGGACGGGCAAGTGCTGCCGCTGGGCAGCACGATCCGCAATCCCGAACAGGCGGCGCTGCTGGAGCGGATCGCCAGGCTCGGGCCCGATTATTTCTATGTCGGTCCGCAGGCGCAGAAGCTGGTGACGACCGTCAACACCGCCCAGCGCAATCCGTCGAAGATGACGACCGGCGACCTCGCCGCTTACGCGGCCAAGCCCCGCACGCCGCTCTGCGCCACCTATCGCGGATACAAGGTGTGCAGCATGGCGCCGTCCTCGGGCGGCGGATCGACCATGGTGTCGATCCTGAAGCTGCTCGAACGCTTCGACATGGGCAAGCTGGGCAAGGATTCGCCGGTCGCCTGGCATCTCTTCGCCGAAGCCTCGCGTCTCGCCTATGCCGATCGCGACATGTATCTGGGCGATCCCGATTATATCCGGGTTCCGCTGAAGGGCCTGTTCGACCCGGCCTATATCGCCAGCCGGTCCGCCTTGATCTCGCCCGACCGGACGATGGCGTCGGTCTCGCCCGGCACGCCCCCGGGCGCGCCGGCGCGCGTCCGTGCGCCAGTCAGCGAAGTGCCCGGCACCACCGATCTGGTGACGGTGGACGCGGCGGGCAATGTCGCCGAGGTGACGACCACGGTCGAGGGCTCGTTCGGCTCCGGCCTGTCGGTCGACGGAACGATGCTCAACAACGAGCTGACCGATTTCGACATCGTGCCGGTCAAGGACGGCGATCTGGTCGCCAACCGGGTCGAAGGCGGCAAGCGTCCGCGCAGTTCCATGTCGCCGACCATCGTCTATGGCCCCGACGGCCAGGTCCGTCTCGCAATCGGCGCGGCGGGCGGCTCGACGATCATCGCGCAGGTCGCCAAGGCGATCATCGGCGTCATCGACTGGAAGCTGAGCGCGCAGGAGGCGATCGCGCAAGGGTTGCTCTTCGCGCCCTATAAGGTCGCGACGGTGGAAAAGGGCACCGCGCTGGAGGCGCTGGTCCCCGGCCTGCAAGCGCTGGGCGAGACGGTCACGGTCGCGCCGCTGGGCCTCAAGGCCAATGCGATCGAGCGCGTCGACGGCCGCTGGGTCGGGGCCGCCGATCCGCGCAGCGAAGGCGTCGCGATCGACGTGACCGGTCGCACGACCATGATCCAGCGGGTCGGCGACAAACCCGGACGCCCGCCGGAATAAGCACACGAACCCAACAAGCATACAAAGAGCCCGGTCGCGCGTTTACGGACGCGATACGGGCCGGTGGGAGAGGCATATGCGCACGCTCGAACATTTCCCCAATCTCGTCACCATGTTCTTCGCCCGCGCCGTCGAGAAGGGCGACGCGCCCTTTCTCTGGCGCAAGGACGCGGGCGAATGGCGCGCGATCAGTTGGGCCGAGACGGCACGACGGGTGGCCAGCCTGTCGGCGGGGCTGAAGGCCGCCGGGCTGCAACGCGGCGACCGGGTGATGCTGGTGTCGGAGAACCGCCCCGAATGGTGCATCGCCGACCTCGCCATCATGGCGGCGGGCTGCATCACCGTGCCGACCTACACGACGAATACCGAGCGCGATCACACCCATATCATCGAGAATTCAGGCGCGCGCGCGATCATCGTTTCCACCCAGAAGCTGGCGACGACGCTGATGCCCGCCGCGCTGCGCTCCAACCATGTCCAGACGGTGATCGGGTTCGAGGCGCTTCGCCTGGGCCCCAGCCAGATCGACTGCCGTCAATATGACGCGATGATCGCCGAGCATCCGACCGATCCGGCGGAGGCCGCGGCGCGGGCCGACTTCACCCGCGAGGATCTGGCCTGCATCATCTATACCTCGGGCACCGGCGGCGCACCGCGCGGGGTGATGCAGCATCACGGCGCGATCCTGCACAATTGCGCCGGATGCAGCGCCGTCATCGCCGAGGATTTCGGCTGGGACGACGAGGTGTTCCTGTCCTTCCTCCCCCTGTCCCACGCCTATGAGCATACCGGGGGGCAGCATTTCCCCATCTCGCTGGGCGGGCAGATCTACTATGCCGAGGGGCTCGACAAGCTCGCCGCCAATATCGAGGAGGTGCGCCCGACGATCATGTTCGTCGTGCCCCGCCTGTTCGAGGTGCTGCACACCCGCATCACCAAGGCGATCGAGAAGAAGGGCGGACTGGGCGCGCGGCTGCTCGACCAGGCGCTGGCGCTGGGCGCGCGCAGCTATGACGGCAAGCTCCGGCTGATCGATCGTCCGGCGCAACTGGCGGTCAACATGCTGTTCAAGCCCAAGATCGCCAAGCGCTTCGGCGGCCGGTTGAAGGCGATGGTGTCGGGCGGCGCGCCGCTCAATCCCGAGATCGGGCTGTTCTTCCACTCGATCGGCCTCACTTTGCTGCAAGGCTATGGCCAGACCGAGGCCGCCCCCGTCATCGCCTGCAACCGCCCCCGCGCGGGCGTGCGGATGGAGACGGTCGGCCCGCCGCTGGCGGATACCGAGGTGCGGATCGCCGAAGACGGCGAAATCCTGGTGCGCGGCGAACTGGTCATGCACGGCTATTGGCGCAACCCGGTCGAAACCGACCGGGTGCTGAAGGACGGCTGGCTGCACACCGGCGACATCGGCGAGTTCGACGCGGCCGGGCGGCTGCGCATCACCGACCGCAAGAAGGACCTGATCATCAACGACAAGGGCGAGAATGTCGCCCCCCAGAAGGTCGAGGGGATGCTGACCCTCCAGCCCGAGATCGGCCAGGCGATGATCGCGGGCGACCGGCGGCCCTATATGGTCGCGCTGATTGTCCCCGACGCGGAATGGACCGCCGAATGGTGCGCCAAGTCCGGCACCGGCTGCAACCGCGCCGCGCTGGACGACGATCTGGATTTCCGTGCGGCCATCTCTGCGGCGATCGACCGGGTCAACCGCGACCTGTCGGTGACCGAGCGCATCCGCCGCTTCATCATCGCCGACGAACCCTTCTCCATCGAGAATGAGCAACTCACCCCGTCGCTGAAGATCCGCCGCCACGTATTGCGCGAGGTGTACGGCGAGCGGTTGGATGCGCTTTACAAGAATTAGCCGGGCAGCCCCGGGCACGCCCCTCCCGCCTGCGGGAGGGGCTATAGAAACCGCTACCTCAAGCCGGGGTCAGCAGGCCTTCCTTGGCGATCTTCTCGCGCCACACCAGCGGGGCCAGGGTGTGGACGTTCTGGCCCTCGGCATCGACCGCGACGGTGACGGGGAAATTCTCCACGTCGAACTCGTAGATCGCCTCCATGCCCAGATCCTCGAAGCCGACGACCTTCGATCCCTTGATCGCGCGGGCCACGAGATACGCTGCGCCGCCGACCGCCATCAGATAGGCGGACTGGTATTCGCGGATCGCGTCCGTGGCGGCGGGCCCGCGCTCGGCCTTGCCGACCATCGCCAGCAGGCCCTGGTCGAGCATCATGCGGGTGAACTTGTCCATGCGGGTCGCGGTGGTGGGCCCTGCCGGACCGACCACTTCCTCGCCGACCGGATCGACCGGGCCGACATAATAGATCACCCGCCCCTTGAACTCCACCGGCAGCTCCTCGCCGCGATCGAGCATGTCCTTGATCCGCTTGTGCGCGGCGTCGCGCCCGGTCAGCATCTTGCCGTTCAGGAGCAGCCGGTCGCCATGCTTCCAGCTCTTCACGTCTTCGGCGGTCAGCGTGTTCAGGTCGACGCGTTTGGCGGCCTGGAGGTCCGGCTTCCAGTCGACCTTGGGCCACTCGTCCAGCTTGGGCGCCTCCAGATAGACCGGGCCCGATCCGTCCAGCGTGAAGTGCGCGTGGCGGGTGGCGGCGCAGTTGGGGATCATTGCGACGGGCTTGGACGCGGCATGGGTCGGCCAGTCCATGATCTTGACGTCGAGGATGGTCGACAGGCCACCTAGGCCCTGCGCGCCGATACCCAACGCATTGACCTTGTCGAACAGCTCGATGCGCAGCGCCTCGATATCGTTCTTGGGCCCCCGCGCCTTCAACTGGCCCATGTCGATCGCGCCCATCAGCGATTCCTTGGCGAGCAGCACCGCCTTTTCCGCCGTGCCGCCGATGCCGATGCCCAGCATGCCGGGCGGGCACCAGCCCGCGCCCATTTGCGGCACCATCTCCAGCACCCAGTCGACGATCGAGTCGGACGGGTTCATCATCTTGAACTTCGACTTGTTCTCCGACCCGCCGCCCTTGGCCGCGACGTCGACCGTGACCTTGTTGCCCGGTACCATCTCGACATGCAGGACCGACGGCGTGTTGTCCTTGGTATTGCGGCGGGTGAAGGCGGGGTCAGCGAGGATCGAGGCGCGCAGCTTGTTTTCGGGGTGGAGATAGGCGCGGCGCACCCCCTCATCGACGACCTCCTGAAGCGAGCGGTCGCCCGACAGGCGACAGTCCTGGCCCCATTTGACGAAGACCGTGACGATACCGGTGTCCTGGCAGATCGGGCGATGCCCCTCCGCGCACATGCGGCTGTTGGTCAGGATCTGCGCGATGGCGTCCTTGGCCGCCGGGCTCTGCTCGGCCTCATAGGCTTGGCCGAGCGCGCGGATATAATCCATCGGGTGGTAATAGCTGATGAACTGGAGCGCGTCGGCCACGCTCTCGATCAGGTCGGTGTCGCGGATCAGGGTCGTCATGGCCCGCCTTTTGCGACAGCCGGACGCGCTGTGCAATGTCGACGTGCGGTCCGGGACGCCCGCTAAGGGCGGCTTCAGTCATTCTTAACGTCAATCATGGCAGGAGCGGTCCCAAATCCCTGGGATCGCAAACCGCGCATGTCGTCCGTGACCACCGACCGAATACCGCTGCTGGCCCTGATCGGTCTTGTCGAGGACAATGACGAGCTGTTGATCGCGTCGCATATCAATCGGTTGAAGACTTTATGCCGGATATGGCCATTGGCCATTGTGCAGGATCTGATCGCGATGGCGGTCATACTCGGCTTCAGTGCTCTGGCTGATTCGCGCGCGTTATTGATCGAGAAGACGGCGGCGTGCGGCATGATCTTGTTCGTCGCGCTGGCGATCGGGATTTTTCTTTATCACGGCGTTTCGCGACAAAAGCCGCTCTATCAGCTGAAGCGGCGGCTCGGCCTGTTGAGCCTGGTCCTCGCCTTGGCGACCGGCCCGCTGCTCTTCATCGTCGCGCGGGCGCATCATGGGTCCAGCGGATGGGGCTCCGCGCTGGCGCTGGCCTGCACGATGTGGGTGACGGCGGCGATGCTGCATTCGGTGCGGGCGGCGCTGATCGGCTATTCGTTCGGCTTCGCCTTTCTAGCGCCGGTCGCGGCGATCGCCTGGGGCATATCGGCCCTGCCGATCCTGGCGGGGGTCGCACCGGCCATGCTCATCCTCGTCGTAAAGGCGCGGCGCATGGGCCAGCTGGATTACGATACCGCCAGCATCCGGGCGCAGGAGTTCGGCCAGGGAAAACAGGCGGTCAAGATGATCGCCGAGTTCGAGGAACATGGCACCGGCTGGTTCTGGGAAACCGATCGGCGGGGACGGCTGACCTATCTGTCCCGGAAAGTCGCCGAGGATCTGCGCGCATCGGGCCTCGATCCCACCGGGCGGATGCTGACCGAGATCTTCCAGATGGACTCCTCCGCACCGGGGACCGAGCGGACCCTGTCGTTCCACATGGCGTCGCGCACCAGCTTCTCCGAATATACCGTCTGTACGGTGGCCGACGGCCCCGAGGCCGAACGCTGGTGGTCGATCTCGGGCCGCCCGATCATCGACGGCGTCGGGCGGTTCCGGGGTTTCATCGGCTCGGGCTCCGACCTGACCGAGAAGCGCCGGTCGGAGGCGGAGATCACCCGCCTCGCCCTGTTCGACAGCCTGACCGGGCTGGCCAATCGCCAGCGGATGAAGCTGTCGCTCGACAAGACGCTGAAGCAATCGCTCAGCCCCTATCGCCCGACCGCGCTGTTCCTGATGGACCTGGACCGGTTCAAGGCGGTCAACGACACGCTGGGGCATCAGGCGGGCGACCTGCTGCTGCAACAGGTCGCACGGCGGCTGGAGCAGGTGGTCGGCGATGTCGGGCTGGTCGGACGGCTGGGCGGCGACGAGTTCCAGATCCTGCTGCCCGGCATCGACGCGCGCGACCGCCTGGCGTCACTCGCCAGCGAGATCATCGCGACCCTCTCCCGCCCCTATGAGATTCAGGGCAACGAGGTGACGATCGGCTGTTCGATCGGCATCGCGATCGCCCCCCATGACGGCGCGGATTCGCAGACGCTGATCCGCAACGCCGATCTGGGGCTCTACGCCGCCAAGGGCGACGGGCGCGGCGTCCATCGCTTCTATGCCGAGGCGATGCTGGAAGGCGCACGCAGCCGCAAGCGGATGGAAGAGGACCTGCGCATCGCCATTTCACAGGGCCAGTTCCAACTCGCCTATCAGCCCATCGTGTCGACCCGCGATTCGCGGATCGTCGGCTATGAGGCGCTGCTACGCTGGAACCACCCGACGCAGGGCAACATCTCGCCCGCGCAATTCGTGCCCGTCGCGGAGGAATGCGGGCTGATCGAGCAGATCGGCGAATGGGTATTGCGCACCGCCTGTACCGAGGCGGCAGGCTGGCCGCTTCCGGCGCGCGTCGCGGTCAACGTCTCGTCGATCCAGTTCGCCAAGCCTCATCTGCCCGCGCTGGTCGCCCAGGCGCTGGCGCAATCGGGGCTCGCGCCGTCTCGGCTGGAGCTGGAGATCACCGAGAGCGTGTTCCTGCACGACGACCAGGAGTCCCAACGCCAGTTCGCCGCGCTCAAGGCGTTGGGCATCCGGCTGGCGCTCGACGATTTCGGCACGGGCTATTCCTCGCTCGGCTATCTGCGCCATGCGCCGTTCGACAAGATCAAGATCGACCAGTCCTTCGTACGCGGCGCGATCCGCACCGGCAGCCGCAACGCCGCGATCATCCGGGCGATCGTGACGCTGGCCGACACGCTGGGTATGGAAACGACCGCCGAGGGAGTCGAGATCCAGGACGAGATCGCACTGATCCGCGACCTGGGGTGCAGCCATATCCAGGGCTATGTCTATGGCAGGCCCACCACCGCGTCCGAGGTTCACCGGATGCTGGGCGAACAGGGCGGTCGCGCCGAGCCGGTCGGGCTCAAGTCCAATCGTCCTCCGCGTATCAAGATCCTGCGGACCGCCCAGATCCTGTCGGGCAGTTTGACGATCGACGTACGGATCCGCGACCTGTCGACCACCGGTACGATGGTCGAGGGGCTTCCCCCCGCCTATATCGTGTGTGGCGCGGCGGTGGGCGTATGCCTGGGCACGGACAAGCCCTTGCGGGGCTATATCCGCTGGGAACGCAAAGGCCGCGTCGGCATCGCCTTCGCGTCCCCCCTGCCCGAGGATCATCCCTGGCTGGAAACCCCCGAAGCCGAGGAACCGCGCCGCCATATGGCGTAAGCAGGGCGCGATGCCGGACCCGCTGGGGCCAATCGGCATTCATGCCATTCCTTCTTCCCTCTACCCTTAGACAGGGGAGAGGGTTAGCGGAGCTTGCCAGCCTGCTGGCTAGCGCAGCTTGGGTGAGGGGTCGAGCGAGCCAAAGGCTCGCGCGCGCTCACCCCTCACCCAGCTCCGACTAAGGTTTTGCTCACGCAAAGCCCAAGTCTGCGCAGCCCTCTCCCCTCCATGAGGGGTGAGGGAAAAGAAGGGCATATCCGAATGTCGATCCGGCCTATGTTACGGCCCGGCGATGGTCCTGCCGCTCGCGCTGCTGATCGGCCCGATCGCGATGGTCCTGCTGTCGCTCGGCTGATCCCGAACGCCGAAAAATTTTTTTGGGGGCTTGCGCTTCGCGAACCCCGCAGCAATCCATGCGTCGCGGCTTTCGCGCCCCCGACCCGCGCCGTCATTCGTCGCAACCAACCCCCTCGCCAGGCTTTAACCTCTTGCGGTGCTCGCCGGGATTTTCCACTATGGATTGTGGAAGAGGCCGGGAACGGCCCCAAGCACTGGTAGCAGGGGTCATGCCCGACAGGCATGACGGGGAATGGAAACCAGGCCCGGAATCGGGACCTTGGGAGCCGTCCTGCCCATGCTGCCGCGACGCCTGCGCGTCGTGCCGGGGCCATGCCGACGACCCGAACGGGACCAGAACAAGGGAGCGGCATCGATGATGGACTTCAGGGATAGCCGGGATAGCGACATGACGACTGATATGCTCGAAAAGATGGCGGCGGACACGGCTCAGGCCAGCACCCCCGCCCCGACGCCCGCCGATACCAAGTCGGTGCGCCCGCAACCCTATCCGGTCGAGGTCGACCATGCCCGCGACGCGCGGCTGACCGATTTCGGCAAGGAAACGCTGAACGACCGCTACCTCCTGCCCGGCGAAAGCTATCAGGACCTGTTCGTGCGCGTCGCCTCAGCCTATGCCGACAATGCCGAACATGCCCAGCGGCTGTACGACTATATCTCGAAGCTGTGGTTCATGCCCGCCACGCCGGTGCTGTCGAACGGCGGCACGGGTCGCGGCCTGCCGATCAGCTGCTACCTCAACTCGGTGCCCGACAGTCTGGACGGCATCGTCACCACCTGGAACGAGAATGTGTGGCTGGCCTCGCGCGGCGGCGGCATCGGCACCTATTGGGGCCAGGTGCGCGGCATCGGCGAGCCGGTCGGCCTGAACGGCAAGACCAGCG
>Ga0308171_1003310_pt1 | contig 14948 bp, 10 predicted proteins | sample PhyGR1_FD_202135 | JGI IMG/M metagenome (GOLD analysis project Ga0308171, IMG submission 202135) | Phyllosphere microbial communities from UC Gill Tract Community Farm, Albany, California, United States - DLSLSG.R1 | ecosystem: Host-associated > Plants > Phyllosphere > Unclassified | place: USA... | reverse complement strand
TGACCAGCACCACCTGGGTGTTGGAGCGCAGCGACTGCTCGCTCATGAAGGACAGGCCGTTGCCGTCCGGCAGGTGCAGGTCCAGCAGGACCACGTCCGGAGGCTGCAGCACCATCTTGCGGCGCGCCTCTTCCAGCGTGTGCGCCGTGGCGGCGTGGTAGCCCTCGGCACTGCACAGCGCCGCCAGCATGTCCGCCGCATCGGCGTCGTCGTCCACGATCAGAGCCAAACCCATGAAACCTCCAAGATGCACCCTTTCGTAGTGTGACGGTTATGCAGCGCGTGTTGGCGCCGCCGATGTAAGTGCGTGTGACGGCGCGGATTCAGGACGCACGGTCCATTGCGTTTTGTAACTGTTCCATCGTGATCGGCTTGATGAGGTAGTCGTCGAAGCCGGCCTTGCGCGCCTTGGAAATATCCTGCGGCTGTCCGTAGCCCGAGACGGCCACCATGCGCCCCGCGTAGCCCGCGGCCCGGGCGCGCAGGGCGACCTCGTATCCGTCCACTCCGGGCAGTCCGATGTCGACGATCGCCACGTCGGGCCGCTCGGCGATGATGAGTACCAGCCCGTCGAGCCCGTCCTCGACCGCATGCACCGTGTGCCCCTCGCCCTGCAGGTAGGCCGTCACGGAACGCAGCATGTCCGCATTGTCCTCCACCACGACGATGCGGCGCGCAGGACCGCGCGGCCGCGCAGCGCCGGAGCCCGCGGCGGCGGCGGCGGAGGCCGGGGCCACGCGCGGCCAGCGCACGGTGAACGCCGTTCCCTCGTCCGAGGTATCAACCTCGATCGTGCCGCCATGCTGCTTGACCAGGTGCTGCACCAGCGTGAGCCCCACGCCCAGCCCGCCGTCCTGCCGGTCGAGCATGCGCTCGCCCTGCCGGAAAAGGTCGAAGATGTGCGGCAGCAGGGCGGCGTCGATGCCGTCGCCGGTATCGGCCACGCAGAGCACCGCTTCGTCCTCCACGCAGGCCACGCTGACGTCGATGTGCCGGCCTTCCGGTGTGTACTTGATCGCGTTCTGCAGCAGGTTCACGATCACCTGCTCGATGCGCGTGGCATCCGCGTGGATCCAGGCCGGCTGCAGATCGAAAGTCCACGCATGCTGGCGCATCGTGCCGCCCACGGAGAGAGCGTCGCGCACGCTGCGCACGCGCTCGGCCAGATCGGTCGGCCTGCGGGCGAGCACGGCGCTGCCGCGCAGCACGCGGCTGACGTCGAGCAGGTCGCGCATCATGCTGGCGAGGTGCTGCGTCTGCCGCTGGATGATCGCGAGCGCCTGGCCCGCCGTATCCGGGCCACCGGAGCCGGTGGACAGCACGTCCGACGCGGCCGCGATGGCCGCCAGCGGATTGCGCAGTTCGTGGCTCAGCATGGTGAGGAATTCGTCCTTCGCGCGGTTGGCGGCTTCCGCCTGGCGGCGCGCCGCCTGCTCCTGCACCGATTGCAGGGCGCGCCGCTGCTCCGCGTTCTTCTGCTCGGTGACGTCCACGGTGATGCCGACCACCTGCTCGGGGCGCCCATCGGCGCCATAGCGCAGCAGCAGCCGGCTGGAGAGCCAGCGGGGCGCCGCGTCGGGCGCGGCGGCGATCCGGTATTCCAGGTGCGCCCGGGGCCGCCGCGTGCGCAGCGCACGCGCCAGCGCCTGGCGCAGGCGCGGCCGGTCGTCCGCGTGCATGAGCGAGGTCCAGGCCCGCAGGCCGCGCTCGGGCGTGTTTCCCGCGTCCACCACCGGGTCGCGCCCGAACAGTCCGGCCTGCCCCGCGGTCCACACGAGCTCCGACGGCCGGAAGCGGTACTCGAAGAAGCCGACGCATCCCGCCTCGCAGGCCAGGTCGATCAGGCTCTGCTTTTCCTGGCGCTTGCGGTCCGCCGCGAGCCACAGGGCCATCACCTGCAGCAGCTCGGTGATGTCGGTCACGGCGCTCAGGGCGCCGCGCGGCCTGCCGCTTTCGTCCAGCAGCGGCACCGCGCTCGCCACGACCGACACCGGCGCGCGACCGGGCAGGCGGATCTCCAGTTCCATCGGACCGACCGGCTGCGCCAGCCGGCAGGCCCGCTGCAGCGGCTGCTCGTCCGGCGACAGCAGCTTGCCGCCGCGGAACACCTGCGCCGGGATCTCCCGTCCGTCGTCCTGGTCCGCCATGCCCAGCAGCGAACGCATCACCGGGTTGTAGACCACGTGCCCGCAGTCCGCGCCATCGGCGAACGCGAGCCCGATCGGGGTGTTCTCGAACAGCGCCTCGAATTCGGCGGCCTTCGCATGCAACCGCTGGTGGGCGGTGGCGTCGCGCCGCTGCGCCGTCCAGAGCGCGTCGCGCAGCAGCGCGATCTCGCGCACCGGCACGCGACGCGAGGGCGGCAGCCGCTGCGCACGGGCCAGCATCTGCAGGGGCTGCGCGATCCGCCAGGCCACCAGCAGCGCCAGGGCCACCCCCAGCAGCAGGCACAGGCCCATGGTGGCGAGCGCGGAGAGCATGCTGTTGCGCTCCGCCGCTTCGATGGGAGCGGCGGGCATGCCCGCGCTGATCTGCCAGTCGAACGCGCCCACCGTACGCCAGGTGGCCACGGCAGGCTCCGGCACGCCGTCCGCGCCCAGGCGGGCCTGGGCACGCTCCGCCCCCGTGGCGAAGATCTGCCGGCCGCGCAGCAGATTGCCCACCGAGGCCACCACGTTCTGGCGCGCATCCACGAGCGCGACGAAACCGCCCGGCGGCGGCTGCACCCGCATCAGCAGGCGCTGCCAGACCTCGGCGTCCACCCGGGCTCCGATCACGTAGCCCTCCGCTCCGCCCATGCGGATCGGCACGGCCACCGCCGACGTCGATTCCCCGGCGAACGGCCAGAGCGTGTCCGACACCACCGCCCCGCCGGTCGCCAGGGCCTTGCGCGCCAGCTCCTCGAGCGGCGCGTCCGCGGGCGCGCTTCCCGGGGGCTTCGCCGTGTCGAACAGCAACCGCCCGTCCGGACCCATGAGAAAAATGCCGCGCCACTGCGGCCGCATGGGCGGGCGCTGGCGCAGCCACCGCTCCAGCACCGGGGCCTGGCCGGACTGCAGCGCGTCGGTCCTCGACAGCGCCGTCAGCGCATCGACCGTGGAACCGATCTCGATGGCCACGGACTGCGCCAGGCCCGCCGCGGAATGGCCCAGCGTCGCCTGCACGCGCTCCCGCGCATCCATCAGCTCGGACACCACCTTGTAGGTGAGCTGCATCGCGATCGGCAGCGTGGCCACGAGGATCATGACCACCAGATAGGCGCGCAGCGAGCCGGAGGGCCAGGCGCGGTCCAGCCACCGGGCGAGGAACGCGCCGCGCGCAGCGGTCCCCGGCGGCTCCGACCGTTCGGTTCCACCCCACTCAGGAGCCATCGGGCCGTCTTCAGCCCAGCGTGTTCGCGCATGCAATAGTTTCCGCAATTAATACCTTCCAGCCGCCGTTCGGAGGGCGCAAGCGATGCGCGGAACCCGGACCCAGCACCATAGGGCAATCGGCAGGTTCCCCGAAATGGCATCTGTTACGGCACGTCGCCCCGAGTTGGCGGAGATTGTTGCAAAAGTATCCATCCGTTCGGTGTCGGACAAACACGGCACGGTGTTTGCAAATCCCTCTACAGGCGCCACGACTCGGCTGGCGCGCGCAGGAGCCCTTTCCCCCATGCCCTCTCTCAGACTCGGAGCCCGACAGACCCAGACGCCCCACCTCTCCCCACGTCTGCAGAAAGCGGTGCAGTTGCTGCAGATGCCCACGGCCGAGTTCATCCAGAGCGTGATGGGCGCCATGAACGAAAACCCGTTCCTCGAAGAGGACGAAGCCCCCGCACCGCCGGCCCAGCTCGCCGCCGAGTGGCCGGGCCTGTCCGCCGCCCCATCGGCACGGGCGTCCCACGATGCCGGCGGCGACGGCCTGTCGGTGCTGGACCGCGAAGCCGCCACCCCCACGCTGCACGAACACCTGCACGCGCAATTGCGGCTGCTGCGGCTGCCCGACCGGCAGTTCCTGCTCTCCAGCCTGATCGTCGAGGAGCTCACCGACGACGGCTACCTGAACACGCCGCTCGCATCGATCTGCGCGGACTATGGCGTGGAGCCGGCCGATGGCGACGAGCTGCACGCCGCGCTGCGCATCGTGCAGTCGCTGGAGCCTGCCGGCGTGGGCGCGCGGGACCTGCAGGAATGCCTGCGCCTGCAGCTGCCCGCGGTGTCCTGCCCGCTGCAGCGGGCGCTGTGCGATGCCGTGCTGCAGAAGGCCGCCGAAGGCTCCGGCCCGCAGGCCATGCGGCAACTGGCCGCGCGGCTCGACGTACCGGCCCATGCCGTGCGCGATGCGCTGGAGCGCCTGCGGCACCTCGACCCCCATCCGGGCTGGCGCTACGGCGCGCAGCCGGTGCCCTACATCGTGCCCGACGTCATCGCGCACAAGGCGCGAGGTCAGTGGACGGTATCCCTGAACGAGGCGGTGGTGCCGCGCGTGCGCGTGAACCGGCAGTACCAGCAGCTGCTGCAGCCGCGGCAGGACGCGGCCGGCTCCGCGGACGAAGCGCCGGCCGACGACGGCGCCCGGGCCGCGTCGCGCGATCTCACGGCGCAGCTGGCCGAAGCCCGGTGGACGGTGCGCAATGTGCAGCAGCGCTTTTCCACCGTGCTGGACGTGGCCAAGGCCATCCTGAAACGCCAGCCGCATTTCCTCGAATACGGCCCCATCGGCATGCGCCCGCTCTCGCTCAAGGAGATCGCCGAAGACGTGGGCGCGCATGTCTCCACCATTTCGCGCGTGACGAACAACAAGTACATGCAGACGCCGTTCGGCCTGTTCGAACTCAAGTACTTCTTCTCGCGCGCCATGGCCACGCCGGCCGGCCGGGACAGCTCGCCCACCGCCATCCGCGGGCTGGTGCAGGAGATCCTCGCGGCCGACGACGGAACGCGCCCGCTGTCCGACGTCGACATTGCGCGGCAACTGGAGCGCCAGGGCATCCGCATCGCACGCCGCACGGTGACGAAATACCGGCAGCAGCTGCGCATACCGCCGGCGGAACAGCGCGCCGCCGCGCGCCTCTGACGCTCCGCCGAGGCGGAGCGCCCAGGCACGGCGGAGGGTGCGCCGCGCGCGGGCACGGGTGCGGACGATAATCGCATCCGCACCATGCCCTTCCTCTGCAGCGCCCTCGCCCGCCGCTTCGCACTCGCCTGCTTCGTGTGGGCCGTCGGCGTGGCCGGGCTGGCGCCCTGGGTCGCTGCCGGCGGCGTGCTGCCGGACACCATCTGCTCGGCGGACGGCGTTGCGCGGTGGGCGCCTGCTGCGGGCGCGGCCGGCGACGTGCCCGCCCTGCCGCACGCGCATGCGCTCGATTGCCCCGCCTGCCTGCCAGGCAGCCTGCCCCCGCCCGGCACGCCGGACCTGCACCGCCGGCTCCCCTGCGCCGCGCGGCACGAGCGGCCCGCCGGCGCGCAGAACCTGCGCCCGCAGATGCCCGCCACCGCGCACCGGCCCGCGCGGGGCCCGCCGGCACGCGCCTGACCTTTTCCCCCCCTTTTTTTCCCGATTTCGGCCGTTTCCGACCGGGTTCACGGCACGTCCCGCCGACGCCCCGTCCACGCGGCCACCCCTTCACGGAGCTTTTCCATGCACGCCACGCAACGCATCGCCACGTCGTCCCTCCTCGCCTTCTCGGCACTGTTCTCCTGGGCCGCGCACGGCCAGACCGTCAGCATCCAGGATGCCTGGGTGCGCGCCACCGTCCCGCAGCAGAAGGCCACGGGCGCATTCATGAAAATCACCGCTCCGCAGCCGATGAAGCTCGTGGGCGTCCGCACCCCCGCGGCACCGATCGCGGAAATCCACGAGATGAAGCTCGAGGACAACGTCATGCGGATGCGGCCGGCGGGCGCGCTCGAACTGCCGGCCGGCAAGGCGGTGGAGCTGAAGCCGGGCGGCTACCACGTCATGCTCATGGACCTGCCCAAGGAGGTGAAGGCCGGCGAGACGGTGCCGCTGCAACTGGTGCTGGAAACGGCCGACGGCAAGCGCCAGACGGTGGACGTCCAGGCTCCCGTGCGGGCCGTCAACGCCTCGGCGGGCGCCGCCCCGGCTCACGACGCCGCGCACGCCGGCCACGGCGCCCACAAGCACTGATGAGCGGGAAGCGCGCGGGTGGCGTAGGCCCGCGCGCATGCGCAAACTTCCTTCGCCCTTTCTGACGGCGAGGCGGCGCCCCGGCCGGCATCCTGCAGCAGGCAGCCGACCGCCGCCTCCCCCATAATCGTTCCCTCACCGCCCGCGTCCCGCACGCCTCCCCGCGGGCCTGCCGAGCCGGCCCTCCCCCTTCCCTGCCATGAATCCAGACGCCCACCAACTCTGGCGCGCGCCGCGCTGGGCCCTCGCCGTGCTGCTGGCCGTGCTGGGCATGATCGGCCCGTTTTCGATCGACACCTACATCCCGGCGTTCTCGGGCATCGCGGCCGCGCTCGGCGCGACGCCCGTGGAGATGCAGCAGACGCTGTCGGCCTACCTGTTCGGCTTCGCCTTCATGACGCTGTTCCACGGTGCGCTCTCCGACAGCTTCGGCCGCCGGCCCGTGGTGCTCTGGGGCATCGCCGTGTTCACGCTCGCCTCGGCGGGCTGCGCGCTGTCGCAGAGCATCGGCCAGCTGGTGCTGTTCCGCGCCCTGCAGGGCCTGTCCGCGGGCGCGGGCATCGTGGTGTCGCGCGCGGTCATCCGCGACATGTTCCCGCCCGCGCAGGCCCAGAAGGTGATGAGCCAGGTCACCATCTACTTCGGCGTGGCGCCGGCCATCGCGCCCATCATCGGCGGCTGGCTGTTCGTGCACACCGGCTGGCACAGCGTGTTCTGGTTCCTCACCGGCGTCGGGCTGACCCTCTGGATCGCCAACTACCGCCTGCTGCCCGAGACGCTCCATGCGGACCATCGCCAGCCCATCAACGCGCGCCACCTGCTGCAGGGCTACTGGCAGCTCGGCTCCAGCCCGCGCTTCCTGCTGCTGGCGCTGGCCAGCGGCGTGCCCTTCAACGGGATGTTCCTCTACGTGCTCGCGGCGCCGGCCTTCCTCGGCGAGCACCTGCACCTGGCGCCGACGCAGTTCTTCTGGTTCTTCATCCTCACCATCTCCGGCATCATGGGCGGCGCCTGGCTCAGCGGCCGGCTGGCCGGCCGCATCGCGCCCAAGCGGCAGATCCGCCACGGCTTCCTGATCATGTTCACGATGTCGCTGCTGAACCTGGCAGCCAACGCGCTGTTTCCGGCCCACGTGTCGTGGGCACTCGTGCCGATCGCGGTGTTCGCTTTCGGATGGGCGCTGATGGTGCCCGTGGTGACCCTGCTGGTGCTGGACCTCTACCCCGAACGGCGCGGCATGGCCTCGTCGCTGCAGGCCTTCGTCGGCTCCACCGCCAACGGCCTGGTGGCCGGCGTGGTGGCGCCGCTGGTGATGCACTCCACGCTGCTGCTGGCCTGTGCCTCTCTGGGAATGATGTGCGTGGGCCTGGCGGCCTGGGTCGTGCTGCACCACCGCTGGCCCGACATCGGCCGCACCGCGGCGGCCGCCTGACTCCGGCGGGCCGCGCCTGCCGGGCCCGGAGGCCGCTCAGTTGCGGCGCCGCTCCATGCCCGCCTGCTGGTAGTAGCGCAGCTTTTCCGCATACATGGCCTGGTCGGCCCGGTGCACGGCCGCCTCGAGCTGGTCGCCCGATGCGGCGATCGCCATACCGATGGCCAGGCTGAGCGGCCGGCCCGGGTAGAACTGGTTGTTCAGCTCCAGCAGCGAGCCGATGCGGTCGATCAGGGCCTGGGTGGCGCGCTCATCGGTGGCCGGCAGCAGCAGCGCGAATTCGTCGCCGCCGATGCGGGCCGCGCAGTCGGGAGAATCCACCGCCTTGGTCAGCACCTCGCCCACGCGCCGCAGCATGGCATCGCCGGCCGCGTGGCCTGCATCGTCGTTGATGCCCTTGAGGCCGTTCATGTCGATCACCACCACCCCGACCGGCCAGGGCCCCTTGCGGGTCAGGCGGTTGAGCTCTTCCACGTAGAACGCCCGGTTGCGCAACTGCGTGAGCACGTCGTGCTTGCCGAGGTATTCCAGATAGGCTTCCGCCTTCTTGCGGGCGGTGATGTCCACCAGCGAGAGCAGCACCATGGACCAGTCATGCCGGTGCTCCTCCAGGATGGCGAACTGCATGTGGATATAGACCGCCTCGCCCGACAGGCTGTAGTTGACCACCTCGCGCTGCTGGAAGAGCCGCCCCTCCCACAGATCGAGCAACTGCTCCGCGAAGGATTCCTGCATCTCGCCGCGGAACACCTTGCCGATCTGCTTGAAGAGCATCTCCTTGCTGTCCGCGCCGAACATCTCCAGCGTCTGCTGGTTCACGTCGATCACGCGGATCTCCTGCATGCAGCGGGTGACGAACTCCGGATGCACCTTCAGGAAGGTCTTGAAGTCGCGGATGCCCTGCGCCCGCACGTCGTCGAGCAGGCGCTTGACGGAGCTGAAGTCCTCCACCCAGAGCGACACCGGCGAATTCTCGAACAGCCCGCGCGCGTACTGCTCGCTGCGCAGCAGCGCCGCGCCCGCGCCGATCTGCTCGGTGTTGTCCTCCAGCGAGATCAGCACCCGGTCCCAGCGGTCTTCATGCCCCGGCAGGATGCGCCCCCGGATGTGCACGTCGAGCCTGCGCCCGTCGAGCGCGTAGTTGACGGTCTGGTTCGAAAACTCCAGCGACCCCGACCACAGCTGCCGCAGTTCGGAGATCGCCTGCTCGAACATGTCGCCCCGGAACACCTGGTCGAGCGAGGCCAGCAGCGTCTCCTGGTCGGGCGCCGCGAACAGCTCCAGGGTGCGGCGGTTCACGCGCAGCACCTTCAGGCAGGCACCGTAGCGCTGCATCCGCGCGGGGTCCTCCCGCGCATAGGCTTCCGCATCGACCACGCCGTCGCGGCGCCAGCCGTCGAGCAGGGTCTTCAGTTCACTGAAATCCTCCAGCCAGAGCGACACCGGCGCCAGGTCGAACATGTGTTCGAAATCGCTGTCCGTCGAAGGGGAAAGAGAAGGGATCATCCGGAAACACTCCGTGCGTGCATGCAGGGCGGCCGGAGGGAGCACGCCCGGCCTGCGCGAGGTTTTTTTGTGCGAGATACGCCCGCGCGTGGCACGGCGGCGCCAGGGGGAAAGGGCGCGACGGTCCACCGCGAACACCCGGCACGCAGCACGGCGACGAGGCCGCGCGCCATACCGTGGCTCGACCACGGGATTATGGTTCGGCCCGCGGCGCGGAGGCTCCACGCTGCGGCAAGGGACGAAAAAAAGCCAGCCCGAAGGCTGGCTGGGTGCGGCGGCGCCAGGGGTGCCCGCCGGCCGGAACGCCCCCCGCTCAGCGGGCCGAACGCGCCGGGCGCTTGCGCGCGTCGTGCGGAGCGAAGGACGGCTTGCCGGCGCCCGCGCCCGGCTTCGAGAAGGCCGGCTTGCGCGGTGCGAAATCGCCGCCGCGGCCACCGCCGAAATCACCACCGCGGCCGCCGCCGAAACCACCGCGTGCGGGCTCGCCGAAGCCCTGCTTGCGGCCGTAGCCGTCGCCGTCGCGGCGCGCGCCGAAGCCGCGCTGATCGTCGCCGCGGGGCGCAAAGCCACGCTGGTCGTCACCACGCGGCGCGAAGCCACGCTGGTCGTCACGGGGGGCGAAGCCGCGCTGGTCATCGCCGCGCGGTGCGAAGCCACGCGACTCGTCGCGCGGACCGCGCGCATGGCGGTCGCCGAAGCCGCCGCGGTCACGGTCGCCGAAGCCACTCCGGCCGCCATTGCCACCTCCCGGACGGCGGTCACGGAAACCACCGCCGCCTTCGCGGCCACGGCCGCCGAATTCCGGACGGGCCTGCGGCGCGCGCTGCTGCGGCTCCAGACCGGCGATCACATCGGTCTTGAACTGCTGGCGGCTGTAGCCTTCGATGTCGAAGATCTTGCGGCGGTCACGGAACTCGGCGAACGTGACGGCCAGGCCGTCGCGGCCGGCACGGCCCGTGCGGCCGATGCGGTGGGTGTAATCCTCGGCCTTCATCGGCAGGCCGAAGTTGAACACGTGGGTGATCGTGGGCACGTCGATGCCGCGGGCCGCCACGTCGGTGGCGACCAGGATCTGCACCTGGCCGTTGCGCAGCGCCATCAGGCGGCGGTTGCGCAGGCCCTGGCTCAGCGCGCCGTGCAGCGCCACGGCCGAGAAGCCGTCCTGCTGCAGGTCGTTGGCGAGGCCGTCGCATTCCACCTGGGTGCTGGCGAACACGATGGCCTGGTTGATGGTGGTGTCGCGCAGCCAGTGGTCCAGGAGCTTGCGCTTGTGCTGGGCGTTGTCGGCCCAGAACAGCGTCTGCTTGATGTTGGCGTGCTTTTCCTGCGGGGAATCGATCTGCACCTTCTTCACCGAGGCGCCGCCGTCGTGCATGACGCGCATCGCGAGCTGCTGGATGCGGGGCGCGAAGGTCGCGCTGAACATCATGGTCTGCTTGCGCTGGCTGGTCAGCTCGTTGATCTCGGCGAGGTCGTCGGAGAAGCCGAGGTCGAGCATGCGGTCGGCCTCGTCCACCACCAGGAACTGCACCTGGTCGAGCTTGATCTGCATCGAGCGCTGCAGGTCCAGCAGGCGGCCGGGCGTCGCCACCACGAGGTCGGCGTTCTGCAGCTTGGCGATCTGCAGCTGGTAGGGAATGCCGCCCACCACGTTCGCGACGCGCAGGCCGCGGCAGTGGCGCACGAGCTCGATCGCGTCATGGGCCACCTGCTGGGCCAGTTCGCGGGTCGGGCACAGGATCAGGGCGCCGGGGGTGGCGGCCTTGAAGTGGCGCGGGTTGGTCGGGTCCTTGCGCTTGGCGCGCTTCGGAGCGGTCTCGCCGCGGGCGGCGGCTTCGGCCGCAGCGGCTTCGTATTCCGCACGGGCAGCCGCCGCCGCCGCGGCCTGCTGGCCGATCAGCGTGTGCAGCACGGGCAGCAGGAACGCCGCCGTCTTGCCGCTGCCGGTCTGGCTGGAAACCATCAGGTCGATGAACTTGCCTTCACCGGCGCCGGCACCCATCGCCAGGGGAATGGCGCGCTCCTGCACGCCGGTCGGCTGGGTGTAGCCCAGGTCGGCCACGGCCTGCACGAGTTCGGGCGCCAGGCCCAGTTCGACGAAGCCGTTGGGCACGGCGACGGCATCGGCGGCCACGGCCTCGGACGCCGCATCAGCGGCTTCGGGAGCAGCGGCGTTGTCCACGGCCAGGGCCGCGGGTGCGCTGGTGGCTTCGGTTTCGGCCACGAAAGAGGAATCTGCAGGCGCGAAAGCGCCCTGCACTTGCAAAGTGTCGGTCATGTCTATGTTTCTCACACGAAGACGAACGCAGGCAAAGAGGCCTGCGCGGGCTCCGTCAATGGTTAAAAAACATCAACCATTCAACAGAACCGGCGCCCGGGGGTCGGGGCAGGTGAGCATTGGTGCGGAAGGTCGTGCAGCGGATCCTGGAAGATCCGCCGCCGTCCGCGGCCCGGTGTGAAGGGGAGATGCGCAAATCGCGCGGTTCGGAGGTGTGCATCCGTTTTTCCGCGCAAGTCGGCGATTGTCGCACGATTCGGGTTTTCCCGCAAACGGCCCATGCCCCAGCGGCCGATAGGGGTACAGCGGCCACGTGCGGCCGCGGCCCCCGGCGGCGCAGTCAGGGCACCAGCAGGTGCCTGCGGTAGTGCGCCAGTTCCTCGATGGATTCGTGCACGTCGGCGAGCGCGGTGTGTTTCTGCGCCTTCTTGAAGCTGGAGTACACCTCGGGCTTCCAGCGCCGCGAGAGCTCCTTGAGCGTGCTCACGTCCACGTTGCGGTAGTGGAAGAATGCTTCGAGCTTCGGCATGTAGCGCACGAGGAAGCGCCGGTCCTGGCCGATGCTGTTGCCGCACATCGGCGCCACGCCCTTGCGCACGTAGGCCGAGAGAAACTGCAGGATCGCCTGCTCGGCGTCGGCCTCCGTCACGGTGGAAGCGCGCACGCGCTCGATCAGCCCGCTGCGGCCGTGCGTGCCCTTGTTCCAGGCGTCCATGCCGTTCAGCAGGGCGTCGGACTGGTGGATCGCGAACACCGGCCCTTCGACCCGCGGCTCCAGCTCCGGCCCCGTCACGACGACGGCGATCTCGAGCAGCCGGTCGGTCTCGGGGTTCAGGCCGGTCATCTCGCAGTCGAGCCAGACGAAATTCAGGTCGGATTTGGGTAGCGCCGGAGCGGGCGGAACGGATGCGGTATCGGACATGGCCCGGATTGTCTCCCAAGGCGCAGCGTCCCCGCCGCCGCAGTGCCTGTCCGCAAAGCCCTAAACTTGCGCTACATGCCTCCCGCACCCGACGCTTACTCCTACTTCACCACGCCCGCCGGCCTGCTGACCGCGGCCTTCGCCCTGCTGCTCGCCGCCGGCCTGCTGGCGCGCTTCTGGCTGGCTTCCCGGCAGATCCGGCACGTGGCGCTGCACCGCGGCGCCGTCCCCGGTCCGTTCGCCGGGCGCATCCCCCTCGCCGCCCACCAGAAGGCCGCCGACTACACCATCGCCAAGGGGCGCCTGGGCCTGCTGGAAGCCGCCCTGGGCGCCGCCGTGCTGCTGGGCTGGACGCTGCTGGGCGGCCTGAACGCGCTCAACCAGGTGCTGCTGTCGGCGCTGGGCGGGGGCATGGCGCAGCAGATCGCGCTGCTGGCCGCTTTCGCGCTGGTGAGCGGCCTCATCGACCTGCCGCTCGCGGCCTACCAGACCTTCGTGCTCGAAGAGCGCTTCGGCTTCAACAAGACCACGCCGCGCCTCTGGCTGAAGGACCTGGCGCAGTCCACGCTGATGGGCGCCGTGATCGGGCTGCCGCTCGCCGCGCTGATCCTCTGGCTCATGGGGGCCGCGGGTGCGCTGTGGTGGCTCTGGGCCTGGGGCGCCTGGGTGGCGTTCAGCCTGGCGCTGATGGTGGTCTATCCGCTCTTCATCGCGCCGCTCTTCAACCGCTTCCAGCCGCTGGAGGACGAATCCCTCAAGGCGCGCGTGACGGCGCTCATGCAGCGCTGCGGGTTCGCGGCCAAGGGCCTGTTCGTGATGGACGGCAGCCGGCGCAGCGCCCATGCGAATGCGTACTTCACGGGCTTCGGGGCCGCCAAGCGCGTGGTGTTCTACGACACCCTGCTGCGCCAGCTGCGGCCGGGCGAGGTCGAGGCCGTGCTCGCGCACGAGCTCGGCCACTTCAAGCACCGCCACATCACCAAACGCATGGTGGGCATTTTCGCGATGGCGCTGCTCGGTTTCGCGCTGCTGGGCTGGCTCTCGGGCCAGACCTGCTTCTACCAGGGCCTGGGCGTGCAGCCTGCCGTCCTGCTTCCCGGCCAGGCCGAGGGCTCGGCACCCAACGACGCGCTGGCGCTGCTGCTGTTCCTGCTGGCCACGCCGTTGCTGACCTTCTTCGTCTCCCCCGTCTTCGCCCAGCTGTCGCGCCGCGACGAGTTCGAGGCCGATGCCTATGCCATGGCGCAGGCGGACGGCAGCGCCCTCGCCTCCGCGCTGCTCAAGCTCTACGAGGACAACGCCTCCACGCTCACGCCCGACCCGGTGTATGCGCGGTTCTACTATTCGCATCCACCGGCCAGCGAACGGCTGGCACGCATGCCCCTTCCCCAGCCATCGACATGACCACCTCCATGCTCCCCAAGAAAGACTGGTCCGCGCAGGCCCGCCGCGCCCTCAGCCCCACCGAGATCGTCACGCGCCTGGCGGACCTGCAGGGCTGGGCCCTGAGCGGCGACGGCTCCGCGGTCGCGATCGAGAAGACCTACCGCTTCGCGAACTACTACGAGACCATCTCCTTCGTGAACGCCGTCGCCTTCATCGCCAACGCGCAGGACCACCATCCGGACCTGTCGGTGCACTACGACCGCTGCGTGGTGCGCCTGAACACCCACGACGTGAAGGGCATCTCCACCACCGACCTCGAATGCGCCGCGCGCTTCGACGCGCTGCTGGCGGCCTCCGAATGACGCACCGATCGGCGACCCATGGCTGAGCGCTCGGGCCCCCTCGAAGGCCTGGTGGTGGCCAGCCACGGCCGGCACTGCCTCGTCGAAAGCCCCGACGGCTCGCGGCGCATCTGCCATCCGCGCGGCAAGAAGAGCCAGGCGGTCGTCGGCGACCGCGTGCTCTGGCAGGCCCCGCCGCCCGGCCAGGGCGACGAAGGCACGATCGAACGCGTGAAGGAGCGTCGCAACCTGTTCTACCGGCAGGACGAGATCCGCACCAAGTCGTTCGCCGCCAACCTCGACCAGGTCCTGATCCTCATCGCCGCGGAGCCGGTGTTCTCCGAAAGCCAGCTCGCGCGGGCGCTGATCGCCGCCGAGGCCGAGCGCATCGCACCGGTCATCGCCCTCAACAAGAGCGACCTGGTGGAGCCCTTCGAGCGCGCGTGGGAGCGGCTCTGGCCCTACCGGCACATGTGCGGCGACGGCGCGGGCCAGCACCATTACCAGGTGCTGCCGCTGTCGCTCACCCACTCGGCCGAGGTCGACCGGGCCGCCCTGCAGGAGCAGCTGCGGGGCAAGACGACGCTGGTGCTCGGGCCCTCCGGGTCGGGCAAGAGCACGCTCATCAACCTGCTGGTGCCGCATGCGTCGGCCGTCACGGGGGAGATCTCCCAGGCGCTGAATTCCGGCCGGCACACCACGACCACGACCACCTGGTACTGGGTGGACCCGGAGGAGCGCACCACCGCGCTCATCGACTCGCCGGGCTTCCAGGAGTTCGGGCTGCACCACATCGGCGCGGCGGACCTGCCCCGGCTCATGCCGGACATCGGTCAGCACGCGGCAGAGTGCCGTTTCTACAACTGCACCCACCTGCACGAGCCCGGATGCGCGGTGATGGCCCAGGTGGACGAACCCGACGCCACGCCGGTGCCGGGCGCGCCTGCA
>Ga0308171_1003309_pt1 | contig 14949 bp, 6 predicted proteins | sample PhyGR1_FD_202135 | JGI IMG/M metagenome (GOLD analysis project Ga0308171, IMG submission 202135) | Phyllosphere microbial communities from UC Gill Tract Community Farm, Albany, California, United States - DLSLSG.R1 | ecosystem: Host-associated > Plants > Phyllosphere > Unclassified | place: USA... | reverse complement strand
GTTGGATGCAATCGTGAACAAGATCGTGAAGAAGACCCTGCCGGTGCTGCTTACCTGCGCAGCCGTGATCGTCGCCCTGCTGGTGCTGCGCCAGCTGTGGGTCTACTACATGGATGAGCCGTGGACCCGTGACGCCCACGTCGGCGCCGACGTGGTGCAGGTGGCGCCGGATGTGTCCGGCCTGGTCGAAACGGTGCAGGTAGCCGACAACCAGGCGGTGAAAAAGGGCGACCTGTTGTTCGTGATCGATCGCGCGCGCTACCGCATCGCGCTGGAGCAGAGCCGCGCCAGCCTGGCCGAACGCCAGGCATCGGTCGCGCAGCTGCGCCGTGAGATCGGACGCGACCGCAGCCTGCAGGATCTGGTCGCCGCCGAGGACGCCGAAGTGCGCCGGGCCAAGCTGCAGGCCGCACAGGCCGCATTGGCCACCGCACAGGCCGCGGTCGACCTGGCCGAACTCAACCTGGCCCGCACCGAAGTGCGTGCACCGGCCAATGGCCGGGTCAACGACCGCACCATGCGCGTGGGCGACTACGTGGTGGCCGGCAAGCCGGTGCTGGCGCTGCTGGATACCGGTTCATTCCGCATCGATGGCTACTTCGAGGAAACCCGCCTGCGCGGCGTGGCCCCGGGGCAACGCGTGGACATCCGCCTGATGGGCGAGGACACCCCTCTGCACGGCCATGTCGAAAGCATCGCGGCCGGCATTGAGGATCGCTACCGCAGCAACGGCAGCACCCTGCTGCCGAACGTGACCCCGGCCTTCGACTGGGTGCGGCTGGCGCAGCGCATCCCGGTGCGCATCGCCATCGACGAGGTGCCTGCCGGCGTGGAGCTGATCGCCGGGCGCACCGCCACGGTGACCGTCGATACCGGCCGCCACGTGCAGAACAAGAAGGCCGGCGCTGCGCCGACACAGGCGGGCCTGTGAACGCCGCCCTGCCCCGCCTTGGCCTGATCGTCGCCCTGGCCAGCCTGGCTGCGTGCAGAACCGTCGGCCCGGATTACGCATTGCCCGAGGGCTCGGCGTTCAAACGGCCGCAAGCGAATGCCGCGTTCATCGATACCCACAACCCCGAAGTGGCTGCCAACCAGGCACTGCCGGCACGCTGGTGGTCGCTGTACAACGACCCGGTGCTGGATGGGCTGATCACCCAGGCACTGCGCGACAACGTCGAACTGAAGGCCGCCGACGCGCATCTGCGCCGCGCTGCTGCGGTGTACGAGCAGGCGATGGACGCCGGTGGTTTTGAGTACGAGGCCGAAGCCGGTGTCAGCCGCGCGCAGTTGTCGGCCGAGTCCTTCCTGCAGGAACACGAGCTGCCGGTGATCAACCTGGCCGACGGCAAGTTCGCGGTGAGCTACCAGTTCGACCTGTTCGGCAAGCTCAAGCGCGGTGCCGAAGCAGCCCGCGCCGACGAACAGTCGGTGGCCGCGGCACGTGACCTGGCCCAGGTAAGCGTGGTGGCCGGGGTGGCCGACAGCTACCTGGAGATCTGCCACGCCAACCATGAGCTGCATGTCGCCGAGCATTCGCTGCAGCTGCAGCAGCGAAGCCGTTCGGTCACCCAGCGGTTGATCAGCGCAGGCCGCGGCACGCCACCGGAACTGGCGCGCGCCAATGCCCAGGTCGCGCTGCTGGAAGCCGCATTGCCCCCGCTGCAGGCGCAGCGTTCGGCCGCCGCCTATTCGCTGGCGGCACTGCTTGGGCAGACCCCGGGCCAGCTGCCGGCCGGGGTGATCGACTGCGCGCACGCCCCCACCCTTGCCCAGCCGCTGCCGGTCGGTGATGGCCGTGCGCTGCTGCAGCGCCGTCCCGACATCCGCCAGGCCGAACGCAAGCTGGCCTCGGCCACCGCGCGGATTGGAGTCGCCACTGCCGAGCTGTACCCGGACATCCGCCTGGGCGCCTCGGTCGGCGCCGCCGGCCTGCTGGAAGACTTCGGCCAGCCGATGACCCAGCAGTGGTCGTTCGGCCCGCTGATCTCGTGGACGCTGCCGTCCTCGGGCACGCATGCACGCATCCACGCCGCCGAGGCTGGCGCCGATGCCGCGCTGGCCGAGTTCGACCATGCCGTGCTGCAGGCACTGCGCGAAACGCAGACCGCGCTGGACCGCTATGCCCAGGATCTGCGCCGCCTGCAGTCGTTGCGCGTGGCGCAGCAGCAGGCTGCGATGGCCGCAGAGCAGAACCGCCGGCTGTACCAGGGTGGCCGCACGCCGTACCTGTCCAGCCTGGATGCCGACCGCAGCCTGGCCAGCAGCGATGCCACCCTGGCCGCGGCAGAAGCCCAGGTCTCGCGCGACCAGATCCACCTGTTCCTGGTACTGGGCGGTGGCTGGCAGGACAGTGCCGCGTCTGCGGCCGCGCCGACGGCGGCGAGGTAAGCAATGAACGGGCTGACCGACCGCCAGGCCTGGCTGTTCTCGATCAAGACCTACCTGGCAGCGATCGTCGCGCTGTACATCGCCATGGCCGGCAACCTGTCGCGCCCGTACTGGGCGATGGGCACGGTGTACATCGTCAGCCAGCCGCTGCTGGGCCCCACCCGTGCCAAGGGCGTGTACCGCATCCTCGGCACCCTGGCCGCCGGCCTGGCCACCCTGCTGATGCTGCCCGCCCTGGTGGAAACGCCGCTGGTGCTGAGCGCAGCGATGTCGATCTGGCTGGCCGGCTGCCTGTTCCTGGCCCTGCTCAACCGTGGCCCGCGTGGCTACGCGTTCCTGCTGGCCGGCTACACCACTGCATTCATCGGTTTCCCGGCGGTGACCTCGCCGGAGACCATCTTCGACACCGTTGTGGCGCGCAGCGAGGAGATCATCCTCGGTACGGTGGTAGCGGTGCTGTTCGCCTCGCTGCTGTTCCCGGCCTCGGTGCGGCCGATGCTCGGCGCGCGCATCGGCAACTGGATGGAGGACGCGGCGCAGTGGTGCCGGCAGATCCTCGAGCGCGGCCGCGCGCATGCCCCACGCAACCGGCTGGCCGCCGACCTGGTGCAGTTCGAGGCACTGATCGAGTTCCTGCGCCGCGATGACCCACGCCATGCCGGCGCGGCCGTATCGATGGAGCGCCTGCGCGAACGCATGCTGTTGCTGCTGCCGGTGCTGTCATCGATCGCCGACCGCCTGAGCGCGCTGCGCAGCGATGGACAGTCGCTGCCCGAGGGCCTGCCGACGCTGGTCGATGACATCCACGACTGGATCGACACACCGTCCAGTGCCAGCGACTACGCGCGCCTGCGCGCACGCATCAGTGCGCTGAAGCCGCAGGTGGACCGCGATCTGCAGCACCTGCAGCTGGCCAGCCTGCTGCTGCGCCTGGAGGAACTGGTGGACCTGTGGCAGGACTGCCGCACCCTGCAGCACGCGATCGACCAGGGCACCGCGCCGCTGGACCGTGCGCACTACCGCATCCGCACCGAACGCGCCGCCACCGACAAGCACGTCGACTACGGCATGGCACTGTTCTCCGCGCTCAGCGCCGGCGTGGCGCTGATGAGCTACTGCGTGCTGTGGATCGGCCTGGGCTGGGAGGGCGGTGGCAACGGCGCGATGATGGCCGCGGTAACCGCCGCGTTCTTCGCGGCTCAGGATGATCCGGCGCCGAGCATGGTCTCGTTCCTGGTGTGGGCGATGGTGGCTTCGCTGGTGGCCGGCGTGTACCTGTTCGGCGTGTTCCCCGCCGTGCACGACTTCGGCCTGCTGGCGCTGGTGCTGGCAGTGGTGTTCCTGCCGTTGGGCCTGCTGCTGCACCACCCCAAGAGCGCGCTGTTCGCGCTGCCGCTGACGGTCAACCTGGCTGCGCTGCTCAGCCTGCAGAACACCTACAGTGCCAACGTGCAGACCTTCGCCAACTCGTCGATCGCGATGTTCATCGGCATTGGCTTTGCGGTGGTGATGACCCGGCTGTTCCGCTCGGTGGGTGCCGAATGGACCGCGCGCCGGCTGGTACGGCAGGGCTGGACCACGCTGGCCGAGGCCGCTGAAGGCCGTGGCCAGCAGGATCGGCAGCGCTTCGCCGCGCGCATGCTCGACCTGCTCGGCCTGCTGGCACCGCGGCTGGCGGCGACCCCGGAAGGCAGCGACATCGCGTCGGTGGACATGCTCAACGAGGCGCGCATCGGCCTGAACATCCTGCAGCTGCGCCGCGCCCGCCTGGAGCTGCCCGAGCGCAGCCGCGAGGCGGTCGAGCACATCCTGGAGGAAGTGGCCGTGCACTATCGCCGCCAGATCGCCGCACGCAAACCGATCGTGGCGGCCGAGGCGCTGCGCGAGCGGCTGGACACCTCGCTGGGAAGGGTCGGCAGCGTAGCCGCCGGCAAGGCACGCGACGAGGCGCTGATGGGCCTGGTCGGCCTGCGGTTTGCGCTGTTCCCGGAAGCAAAAGCGCTGGCGCCGGGGTGGACGGACGCCGCAGCGCCGTCGGTCTGATGCGATCCGCCGGGCATGGCCCGGCGCTACCCTGTCCGCCTGATACGAATCGCCGGGCATGCCCCGGCGCACCCCTTATCCTCCGGTAGCGCCGGGCCATGCCCGGCGGCTTTTCACCCAGACAACAGGACGCTCCAATGAGTTACGACATGATGGTGTTCGAGGCCAGCGTCGCCCCGCGTGAAGCGGCGGCGTTCATTGCCTGGTTCGAGAAGCAGACGCAGTGGAACGAACGTCACGAGTACGACGACCCGGCGGTCAGCAGCCCGGCGCTGCAGGCGTGGTTCGCGGAGATGGCACAGGAATTTCCGCCGATGAACGGCCCGCTGAGCAACGACGATGACGATCGCGCCGAGGTGACCGAGTACAGCGTCGGCCATCACGTGATCTATGGCGCGTTCGCGTATTCGGTGGCCGAGCGCGCGCATGGGCGGGTGCAGGACCTGGCCGAGAAACACGGCGTGGGATTCTTCGATGTCAGTGCGGACGAAGCGGCGATCGTGTATCCGGATGGGTTGGTGTTGATGCCGGAATAGATTTGGCGGCAGGGCTGCGCCCTGCACCTGCCGAATCAACGGCAATGGCAACGGCAAAAGCGGGCGATCCGTGGGATGGCGGGGTGGGTCCGGTTGCGGGGGCGCTGCAAGTACGTCCCTGTGAGCTCGGTCGCGCCATCCATGGCGCTCACGCCCCCGCAACCGGCCCCACCCCGCCTTCGACAGATTTCCGCGATCTGTCGGAACGGCATGGCCCGCTTCTGGTGGGTGTCGACCTTGGTCGACACGGGAGATCCACGCCGTGCGTGGATGAAGGTGACCGACGTGATGGTAAGGCTGGCGTTTAGAACAACGTGCCCTGCACGGTGGGTTCTTCGCCGCGCGCCGGTTCCTCGGTCACCTCTTCCGCACCCAGCCGCCACGCCAACCCACCGAGGCGGCTGGCATGTCGTTTCAATGCCGCCTCCAGCACCTCGGCGCTGCCGGCCACCTGCAGGCGCTGGCGGGCGCGGGTCAGGCCGGTGTAGACCAGTTCGCGCGACAACACGCGGCTGTCCTGCCTCGGCAGCTGCAACCACACTTCATCGAACTCCGAACCCTGCGCCTTGTGCACGGTCATCGCGAACGCGCTCTCGTGTGCGGGCAACGCTGCCGGGTGGAAGGCGCGCGGCTGGTCGGCGGTCTCGCCGGGGAACCAGGCCACCATCGCACCGCTGCCATCGCGCAGGCAGATGCCGATATCGCCGTTGAACAGGCGGTGGCGGTAGCTGTTTTCGGTGATCAGCAGCAGCCGGCCCTGGAAGTAGCCCGGGGTGTTGCCAGCCAGCAGCTGTTCAATACGGCTGTTGAGGCCACGCGCGCCCTGCGGGCCTTCGCGCAGTGCGGTCAACACGCGCAGGCGGCCAGCCTGCTGCAGTGCCTGCGCCGGGTCCACTGCGTCGGCCAGTGCGCGCCAGTGGTCGAGCAGATGCTCGCGCTGGCCACGCAACGGGTCCGCCTCGCCTTCATGGAAACGGACGCCGGCCAGCCCACCACTGCGCAGCAGGCGCAGGGTGGTACCACTGTCACCGCCACGCACGGCCTGCGCCAGCGGCGCCAGGTCCAGCGCATCACTCTGCCGGTAGCCACGCTGCAACTGCACGCGGCGGCCTGCGAACGCGCGGGGGGATGCCTGCGGCTGCAGCGTCGCCGCTGCCAGCAGTCCATGCAGCGCCTGCGCATCGTCGGCACGGGTGCCGATGCCATCGCCGCTGGCGCGCAGGATGGCGCTGAGCACATCACCGGCTTCCACCGACGGCAACTGGTCCGGATCGCCGAGCAGGATCAGGCGGGTACCGCTGGCGATCGCATCGACCAGCTTGGCCATCAATGGCAGGTCGATCATCGAGGCTTCGTCGACCACCACCACGTCCACCGGCAACGGGTTGTCGGCGTGATGGCGGAAGCGCGGTGAATCGGGAATCACCCCGAGCAGGCGGTGCAGGGTGGTGCCGGTACTCGGCAGCGCGGTGCACAGCGCCGGGTCCAGCCCCTGCTCCTGCAACCGCTGTACGGCCAAGCGCAGGCTTTCGGCCATGCGCTCGGCGGCGCGGCCGGTAGGCGCTGCCAGCGCCACCTTCGACACGGGCAAGCCTTGATGCAGCGCCTGTGCGGCCAACAGCAGCAGCAGGCGGGCGATGGTGGTGGTCTTGCCGGTACCGGGGCCGCCGGTGACCAGGGCCAGTGGGTGGCGCAGGGTTACGCCAGCCGCGCGGGCCTGCTGGTCCTCATCCGTTGCGGCCTGCGGGAACAGGCGCGCGAACAGCGGCGCCACGGCGGCCATGTCCGGTGCAGGCAGCGGATGGCGGCCGATGCGTTGCAGGCCGACAGCCAACTGCCGTTCGTACTCGCGGTAGCGGCGCAGGTACAGCAGACCGTTCTCCAGCACCAGCGGCGCTTCGGCGGCGGCGGCGCCGGCATCCTGCGGGGTCGCCACCCAGGGCGAGGCCTGCAGTTGCGCCAGCCACTGCGCAGGTTCGGGCCATGCCGGGATGCCGTCGATCACGCGCTGGGGCTGGCGCGGATCGAAGCCCGCGTGCCCCTGCGCCACGGCCAGCGAGGCCAGTGCGGCGGCCAGTGCCACGTCGTCCGGCGTGTCTTCGCGCAGGCGCTTGAGGCTGATGGCCAGGGCGTGGTCCAGGGTGCGCAGCTGGCCACTGCGATGCAGGTCGCGCAGCAGGTTCATGCGGTTTCTCCGCGCGCGCGCGCCGCCATCTCGGCCTGGGCTGCTTCGCCGCCGGCAAACAAGGCATCCAGCGCTCCCACCAGCTCAGGCGCGAAGCGTTGCACGTGCACGCCATTGCCGGCGATATCCAGACCCCTGCAGAACAGGTAGCGGATGCCGCCCATGTCGCGCGCGTAGTCGTATGCCGCGCCCAGGCGGAAGCGCAGCCAGCGATGCAGGGCCACGGTGTAGATCAGCGCCTGCAGGTCGTACTCGCTGTGGCGCATGGCGATCTCCAGCAGGTCCGGGCTGTAACCCGGCAGCCGGTTGGATTTGTAGTCCAGCACATACCAGCGGCCATCACGCACGTAGGTCAGATCGATCTTGCCGGTCATCAGGCCTTCCAGCCTTCTGCGCAGGCCGAAACCGCGCCGCGCGCTGGAGATGCCGTGCTCGTGCAGCAGCTGCAGCAGCACCGGTACTGCGGTCGGCTCGATGGCGAAGTGGAACTCGATCTCGGCCCGGCGCTCATGCTCGGGCACGCTGCACAGCGCACCGCCTTCGGGCAGCGGTACGGTGAGGGTGTGGCCGACCAGCGGCACCAGCACTGCCACGCCATCGTCCAGATCCTCGTCGGCATAGCCTTCGTCGTGCAGCGAGCGGCGCAGCACGTCGGCCTGTCCCTCCGGTGCCGGTTGCTGCGGCTGCCAGTGCGACCACAGTGCGAAGTCGACGTTCTCCAGCGCATCGTGCAGCACATTGCCGAAGCGGCTGCCCATGAAGCGCGGATCCGGCGGCACTGTGTCGTCAGCGGCAGCGTCCGGCAATGCCGGTTCCAGCGGCAGCTCGGCACCGGCGGGTTCGTCGGCAGCCGGTGCCGGCAGTTCGGTGGCCGCCGCCTCGATATCGTCGCCGTTGCCAGCGTCGGCATGCGCCAGCTGGGTGAAGCTGTAGACCCACCAGTCATGTGGCACCCGGCGGGTCAAGGCACGCACCGCAGGCAGCTCACCTTCGGTTTCGGCCAGCAGCGGCGTCAGTCGGCCCGGCGGCGCATGGTCATCCAGGACCACGTCCGCGTGCGCACGCAGCGCCTGCAGGTCGCCCAGCAACGGCGCCAGGCGGGTCTTCGCATGGCCTGCCAGATCGCCGGCGGCGACCCACAAGGCATGCTCGGCGCGGGTCAGGCCCACGTACAGCAGGCGCGCGTCTTCTGCACGCTGTTCGCGCTCGCGCTGGCTGCTGGCCGCGTCCCAGGCGTCGTCCTTGTCCAGCTTCCAGTGCAGCTGGCGCTCACCCTGCAGGTGCACGGTGCAGTGGGTGGCGGTGTTCGGCGCGCCGCCATCGATACCTACGAACGGCAGGAACACCAGCGGGTATTCCAGGCCTTTGCTCTTGTGCAGGGTAATGATCTGCACCCGTCGGGCGTCGGACTCCAGCCGCAGCAGCTGCTGCTCGTCATCCTGGTCGGCGTTGGCCATCTGCCCCTGCAGCCAGTCCAGCAGGCCGTGCATGCCCAGTGCCTGCGCGGAGGCCTCCTGCAGCAGTTCGCCCAGCTGCAGGTAATTGGTCAGGCGCCGCTCGCCATCGATCAGCGCCAGCAGGCGCTCGCCCTGCGCGGCGCAGACATCGGCCACCACCGCGAACGGGCCGCCACGCTGCCAGCGCTCGCGCCAGTGCAGAAGCTGTGTCTGGAATCCGCGCTGCAGATCCCCCTCACGCTCCATGCTGGCAATCGCGCTTGCGCGCTGCCCCAGCAGCACCGTTGCCAATGCAGTGCGCAGGCGCCCTTCGTCGGCCGGTTGCAGCAACGCCAGCAGCAACGCACGCAGGTCACGGGCCTCACTGGTGGCAAACAGGCTCTGCTTGCCGGCCGCCACCGCAGGAATGCCGACTGCGGCCAGTGCACGCTGCACCAGCGTGGCTTCGCGGTGCGAGCGCACCAGCACGGCGATATCGCCGGGTTGCACCGGGCGCCCACGCAGCAGCGCGGTGCCGGCACGCGCCTCCAGCAGGATCTGGTGGATCGCGGCCACGCAGGCCTGGGTCGCCGCGTCGCGCGACGCATCGGCGCCAAGGGCCTTTTCACCGTCGCTGCGCAGCAGGCGCAGGGTCAGCGCCGGTGCTGCCCGGCCATCGCGCAGGTAGTCCTCATCGGCACGCACACCACCGGGCCGCACCGGCTCGAACTGGATGTCGCGTTCGAGGAAGGCATCTTCACCAGCGTTGTCGTACAGCGCCTGCAGCGCGCGCAGCACGGCCGGGCGCGAGCGGAAGTTCTGGTCCAGCGCCGGTGCCTGCTCGGCCACCTGCTTGGCTTTCAGGTAGGTATGGATGTCGCCGCCGCGGAAGCCATAGATGGCCTGTTTGGGGTCACCGATCAGGAACAGCGCCGGCTGCAGCCCCAGTTCGTCCACCTCCGGCGAGGCGCCGAACACGGTATGGAAGATGCCCCACTGACGGTCATCGGTATCCTGGAATTCATCGACCAGGGCGATGCGGTACTGCGCCCGCAGCTGCTTGACCAGGGCCAGCCGCTGCGGGCCTTCCAGCGCGCGGGCGACGCCGTCGATCAGATCATCGTAGGTCTGCACGCGGCGCACGCGCTTCAGCGCCGACAGGCGCTGGGCGGCTTCCTCGCGCAGGGCGTGCAGGAAGTTCAGTGCCGTGGCGCGCAGCCATTGTTCACGCTGGGCCAGCAGTGCCACGTAGCGCTCAAGTGGTGCCTGCAGCGGCGAGGACGGCGTGCGGTCGGCGAACTTCTTGTTGGTCTTGGCCACCAGCGCATCGGGCAGAAGCGCCGGCAAGCGGTCGCTGGCCAGCAGTTCGGCTGCGTCGCCGCGCTCGGCCCAGGCCAGCAGCTGGCGGCCCAGCGGGTGCAGCCAGCCCAGCTTGTAGGAAACGCCGTTGATCCACTTGTTGTCGACCGCTTCGCACAGGTCCAGGAAGAAGCGCTCACCATGCTCGCGCACGGCCGTCGACAGTTCCGCCGCCGCGCCCTGCAGCGCCGGGCGCGGATCGTCCACGGCCAGCGGCTGCAATGGGGGGTGCAGCGGTGGCGATGCCAGCAGCGCGCGCAGGTCAGCCGCCAGCGCATCCGGGTGGGACCACAACCAGGTCAGCGGTTCCAGCGTTGCCGGGTCGTTGGCATGCACACGCCAGAGATCGGCGGCCAGTTCTTCCAGCAGCTCGCGATCGCTGGCCAGCAACTCGGGCGGGTCGAAGGTGTGCCCGCTTTCAAGCGCATGTTCGCGTAGAACGCGGGTGCAGAAGCCGTGGATGGTGAAGATCGCAGCCAGGTCGATCTCGTCGGCAGCCACCTGCAGGCGCCGCTTCAGTGCATTGGCGCTTTCCGTGCCCTCCTGCAGATGGCGTTGCAGCACCTGCCGGGTCAGCAGCGCATCGGGGGTTTCATCGTCGCCCGGTGGCAGATCTACCAGGCGCGCAGCCAGGGTCAAGCGCTCGCGGATGCGCTTGCGCAGTTCCTGAGTGGCGGCATCAGTGAAGGTCACCGCCAGGATCTGGCCGATACGCAGGCCCTGCTCGACCACCAGACGGGTGAACAGCGTCGCCAGGGTAAAGGTCTTGCCGGTGCCGGCACTGGCTTCGATCAGTCGCGTGCCGTGCAGGGGCAACGCCAGGTAAGGGTCGGGGCACTGCGTGTTGATGGAAGCGCCCTCGGCACCGCTGCTCATGCGTGGCCCGCCTGTGGATCATTGCCGAAGCTGCGCCCTTCGCGCACGGCGCTGAAGACCACCTGGCTGTTGCGCAGCAGGTCGGCGTAACTGGCGTCGTCGGCGAACGGGTCGGCGCCACGCAGCAGCAGCTGCCAGGCATCACTGTTGGCTTCACCCCAGCTGCGGTCGCTGCCATGCCATTGTTTCCAGCCTTCGCTGCGCTGCTTTTCCACCGGAGCGTTGAACAGCACCCAGCCGGTATAGGGCGCGAAACGCAGCGGTTCGCGCAGCCCACGCTGGCGCAGCTGCAGCAGCGCGCGCAATGCCGCGCGTGCTGCCGGCACGGTCAAGGCAGGCAATGCATGCGGACCGGGGCCGGCATCACCGCCGTCATGGAACTGCACCAGCGGCAAGGCATCGCCGGCGGCGTTGGCCAGCAGCCAGTCCAGCCCCTGGCGGATCACCGCGTTGCCGTTGAGGGCGCCGGCGCGCAGGCGCACCAGGCCTTCGGGATGGCGATCACCGACCCGGCCATGCAGGCGCACGCCGTCGATCTCCACTTCATAGCGGCGGCTCTCCAGCGGCGTGCCCTGCAACCAGCCCAGCATGGCCGTGGCGTACGGGCGGGTCTTGAGCCGCTCCGCTTCAAACTGGCGCTCGCCGAGGATGCCCGACGGCAGCAGCCCGCGTGCGCGCAGCCGCGGGTACAGCGGCTCGCTGTCGCCGGCCAGGGTGGCCTGCACCACGGCCAGCTGCACACTGCGCTTCTCCGGCCCACGCGAGGACAGCACCAGCGGCTCCAGGTCGTCGACGTCCTCGACGTCGTCGGCCAGGCGAAGGCCCAGAGACTGTGCGAGGAACTGCCCGGCCGGATCACACAGGAAACGACGCAGGCTATCCAGCGAGACTTCTTCTTCCACCGCGTCGTCCACCGGGGGCGGCAGTGCGGCGTCGAACCACGGCAGCAGGCCGCCGCGCTGCCCGCCCAGTCGCCCGGCGGCCGGGTGCCACTGCCGGCGGTAGCTGAAGCGGCGCGGATCGCCATCGCCGAAGGCGGCCGGCGAGAACGGTTGCAGCGCATGACGCACGGTGAAGTCCCGCGTGGCAGTCGATGGATCGAGGTGATAGGCCGCGGCGGCATCGATCAGTTCGCTGACCAGTACCGAGGGTTCGCGCACGCTGCCATCGCGCGGGTCCGCACCGAGATAGCTGAGGTAGAACACGTCCTGCGCAGCTGCAAACAGCTGCAGGAACAGGAAGCGATCGTCTTCGCGGGTGGAGCGGTCGCCGGGACGGCGGCGCGGCGTATCCAGTTCGGCGGTGAGCTGGTTGAGGCCGGCGGCCGGGTCGCGACGGGGGAAGTCACCATCGTTGAGGCCGAGCACGCAGATCACCCGGAACGGCAGCAGGCGCATCGGCACCATGCGCCCGAAGCTGATGCCACCGGTCAGCAGCGGCGCGCGCGTATCGGCCTCGGCAAGCGCAGCGGCGAAGTGCGCACGCACCACCTCCGGTGGCACGCCATCGGCGAACCCGGCCTTGTTCGCATCCTCGGCAAACTGGTTGAGCAGCTTGCGCAAGCGCTCCAGCGCACGCTGGCTGTTGGGCGAGCTGGGCGGTGTCGGCAGCAGGGCATCAAGCAGCGACAGCAGGCGCTGCCGCCACTGTGCCGGGGTCAGCAGTTCGCCGAGCCGGCGCTGGTAGACGGCCAGCACGCGCAGCAGGCGCAGCAGCCGGTCCAACGCATCCAGCGCCCCGCCTTCCAGCTCGATCCATGGCGCCACGCCGGCCAGGTCCACCTCGCTGCCGGTGGCGTGGCCCAGCAGCAGGCGATCCAGCGCGAACTGCCAGGTGTAGGCGTCATCGCTGGGGGCCTGCAGCTGGTCGCGATGCTGGGCATCCAGGCCCCAGCGTGCGCCTGCCTGCTGCAGCCAGCCATGCAGTCGGTCGAAGTCCACCGCTTCCAGGCCGGCGGCCTCGGCCAGGGGTGCACTGGCCAGCAGATCCAGCACCTCGTTCAGGCCGAAGCGCGAAATCGGCAGGCCAAGCAGGTGCACGAACACATCGGCCAGCGGCTCGCCGGCCAATGGACTGCTGTCGGCCAGCGCGTAGGGAATGTGTTCGTCCTCGCCCCCCCGTCCGCCGAACACCGCTTCCAGATAGGGCACATACGGATCGATGTCCGGCGCCAGCACGGCGATCTCGCGCGCCTGCAACGGTGGGTCGAAGCGCGGATCCTGCAGCAGGCTGCGCAGCTGGTCGTGCAGCACCTGCAGCTCGCGCAGGCGGGTGTGGCAGGCGTGCACCTGCAGGCTCGGGTCGTCGCTGCGCAGGCCATCGCGCAGTTCACCAGAAGGCAATGCACGACGGTGGAACAGGTCGCGCTGCAGGCGATGCAGCAGGCTGTCGGACAGCCCGCCCTGCTCCATCGTTGGCCGCGTGTCTTGCTCGGGGTCGGAATAAGCCGCGATCTCGCCGGCCGGATGCACCACTTCATAGCTGCCCAGCACCGCCATGAAGTCGCGGCCGGCCGCACCCCATGCTTCCAGCAGGCGGTTCTCGCCGGCGGCCTCGCCGAACGGGTCCGGCGCACCGCTGCGCAGGCGCTCTGCCAGGGTCTGCAGGTCGCCCCAGTAGGACTGCACCGGCGTGGGCAGATAGAAATGCAGTTCGCCCACCCGCGATTGGGTGGCCATCACCCGCAGTACGTCGGGCGAGATGTTGAGGGTGGCGAACGCCGACATCCGCGGCGGCAGGCCCTGCGGCAGCGGCTGGCCGGCGCCCTCGAAGCGGTCCAGGTACGCCTGGATGCGGCGCGCGCGGTAACCATGGCCGACGGCGATGCTGCGCCACAGGATGGCCTGCGGATCGGCCACGTCGGCGCCGGCCTCCCAGCGCAGCAGCCAGTCGCGGCGCCAAGCTTGGTACTTTTCGAACACCGAGGCCAGTTCGCCGGCCAGCGCCCAGGGTTTGAGCGGGTCGCCCCCGGCAAGATAGGACTGCAGCGCGCGCATCGGAGGCTGCGCCAGCAGCAGCGGATCGCGCAGGGCCTGGTACAGGCGCCAGTGCAGCGCGGCCGCATCCAGGTCGTCGGCTTCGCCCTCCACATTGGCGTTCAATGCACGGGCGACGAACTCACCGGGGGTCAGGAATTCCAGGTTGGCGGCCACGCCATACTCGGCGGCCAGCGTCGCCTGCAGCCAGCGCCGCATCGCCACCTGCGGGATCAGCACCACCTCCGGCGCCAGCAGCGGCTGTCCCGGCACCGGCACACGCACGTTGCGCGCCAGCAGGGCAGCCAGCACGTCCAGCGAATTGGAATGGTAGAGGCGGAAGTCGCTGCCCGGGTCACTCATCGTGCACAGTGTGCAGCACACCCGCCCGTATTCAATCCCGGTACGGTGATCGCGACGGATTGTTCCGGTCGTTTTCGGAATTGTCCCGGTCTGGCGACGGTCCGGCCGTGCAACAATACTGCACCGTCCAGTCTGCTTATGTTCAGCAGCCTGACCCGATGCTTCAATGTCGAAAAAACGTTAAGGGTGCCCATGCCGGCTTCCACTCCCAGTCTGGTGCAGTTGTCCAACGTCCGCATCGACCGGAGCGGGCGCACGATCCTGCGCGACGTTTCGCTGCAGGTGCCCAAGGGCAGCATCACCGCGGTGCTCGGTCCGTCCGGCAGCGGCAAGTCGACCCTGCTGGCGGCGCTGACCGGCGAACTGCGTCCGGTTGCAGGCGACGTCACCCTGTTCGGCAAACCCATCCCGCAGCGTACCGCCGAGCTTCTGGAGATGCGCAAGAGCGTCGGCGTACTGCTGCAGGGCAATGGCCTGCTGACCGACCTGACCGTGGCCGAAAACGTTGCCCTGCCATTGCGTACCCACACCCGCCTGCCGGCACCGGTGCTGCGCCGGCTGGTGCAGATGAAGCTGCATTCGGTAGGCCTGCTGGCCGCCGCCGATGCCTGGCCGCGTGAGCTGTCCGGTGGCATGGCCCGGCGCGTGGCACTGGCCCGCGCGTTGGCCCTGGACCCGCCGCTGATGATCTACGACGAGCCGCTGACCGGGCTGGACCCGATCGCCTCAGGGGTGATCATGAGCCTGATCCAGCGCCTCAACCACAGCCTGGGCCTGACCAGCATCAT
>Ga0308171_1003306_pt1 | contig 14953 bp, 10 predicted proteins | sample PhyGR1_FD_202135 | JGI IMG/M metagenome (GOLD analysis project Ga0308171, IMG submission 202135) | Phyllosphere microbial communities from UC Gill Tract Community Farm, Albany, California, United States - DLSLSG.R1 | ecosystem: Host-associated > Plants > Phyllosphere > Unclassified | place: USA... | reverse complement strand
GACCATGGGGTGCCATGGATGGCACCCCATGAGCCTACATGGACGTACTTGCGGCGGGTCCCGGATGACCTCACCGCTCCCGCCCAGCCACTGGCCACGGGCACCCCGCTCTCCGCAGGAACCCAACAAAACAAAACCACAAAAAAAACGGCGCCCCCAAAGGCGCCGCTTTCCCAAACCAGAAAACCAAACCAACAAAGCACTCAGCTCAACGCGCAGAACCCGCCGAACCCGAAGCAGGCGCCTCCGCCTTAGGCTTCATCATCGCATCGCGCGCCGCCTTGAACGGATTGCCCTCATACCAGTTCGGCCAGCGATCACCGCCCGCCAGCTCCTTGCCGACACCGTAGAGCAACTGCAGATCCTCAACCGTGCCATCCAGCTTCCAGGTCGACGGATCGTACTCATCCTTCGGACCGTGATAGCGGTTGCGACCGTAATCCTCGGCCGCCTTGCGGCCCGCCTCCACACCACCCTCGCGCAGATCCTCACCACCGTCCGCATACAAGGCCGGCACGCCCGCCTTGGCGAAGTTGAAATGATCCGAACGGAAATAGAACCCGCTCTGCACCGCCGTCTCACCGTGCAGCGTCCGGCCCTGGTTGGCCGCCAGCGGCTTGAGGATGTCCTCCAGCTCCGAACTGCCGAAGCCCGTCACCGTCATGTCCTTCGCGCGACCTGCCACCGACATCGCATCGATGTTGATAACCCCGGCGATCTTGTCCAGCGGGAACGTCGGATGGTTCACGTAGTACTTCGAACCCAGCAGACCCGATTCTTCCAGCGTCACCGCCAGGAACACCACCGAGCGCACCGGTGCCGGCTGCTGATGCACCATCGCATCGGCCACTTCCAGGATCCCGGCCACGCCGGTCGCGTTGTCCACCGCGCCGTTGTAGATGTTGTCGTCGGCCTCACCCTCATGCTTGCCCAGGTGATCCCAGTGCGCCATGTACAGCACCGCCTCGTCCGCGCGCTTGCTGCCCGGCAACACGCCGACCACGTTGCGCGACTTCTTCTCGGCCACGGTGCTCTTGAGCGACACCGACAGCTTGGCCTTCAACGGCACCGGCGTGAAGCCGCGCTTGTTGGCCGCCTTATAGGCCGCGTCCAGATCCAGACCGGCACCAGCGAACAGGGCGCGTGCCGCCTCCGCGCTCAACCAGCCCTGGGCCGGCAGGCGCGGTTCGACATCGTCCTTGGCCGGCAGATCGTACTGCGGGCCCGCCCAGGAATTCTTGACCACGTCCCAGCCGTAGGAGGCGCCGGCGGTGTCGTGCACGATCAGCGCCGCAGCGGCCCCCTTGCGTGCGGCTTCTTCGAATTTGTACGTCCAGCGCCCGTAATAGGTCATGCGCTTGCCGTCGAACAGCTTCTCGTCGTTGACGTGGAAGCCCGGGTCGTTGACGAACATCACCACCGTCTTGCCCTTCCAGTCCTGGCCCGCGTAGTCGTTCCACTTCTGCTCCGGCGCATCCACGCCGTAGCCGACGAACACCACGTCGCTGCCATCGATCTTCACCTCCTGCCGGCCGGTGCGGGTGCCGATCACCATGTCCTTGCCAAAGCTCAGGGTGCTCTGCTTGCCGGCCTGGTCCAGCGTCAGCACGGTCGATTCATCGGCGGTGGTCTCGGTCATCGCCACCTCCTGGAACCAGCTGTCGCCGTTGCCCGGCTGCAGGCCGATGCGCTGCATCTGGTCGCGGATGTACTCCACCGTGCGATCCTCGCCGGCGCTGCCGGGCGCGCGGCCTTCGAACGCGTCCGAGGCCAGCGTCTTGACCAGCTCGCCGAAATCGGCGGTGGTGATCTCCGGCGAGAACGCGTGGCCCGGCGCGACAGGGGCGGTATCGGTGGCCGGTGCCGTGGCGGCCGGCGCGGCGGTTTCACCCTTGCACGCGGACAGCGCGGCAGCGGCGGCGAGGCACAACAGAAGTTTGCGGGGCATCATCGGTTCCTGGAGCTGAAATGCCAGTGCGCGGGGCACCGGAGAAAGACAATATCAATCCTGGGGCGCGCTGTCGGTATCAAAGGGCAGCGCCTTGGCGCCGCTGACCGGACCGATCTGGGCGCTGCGGTGCACGTACAGGGTGACCTCGCGTTCGAACTGCAACGGCCCGTGCACGACGGCGTTGGGGCCGATGATCACCCGCGGCTTGCGCCCCGGCGTCAGCGACAGGGAGAAGTTGGCCTTGCGGACCGTGATGCCGCCCTGCACCTGCGAGCCGACCCCCACGGTGATATCGCCGTTGACCGTTTCGATGGCGTTGCGCAGGCGGGTCTCGACAAGGCCGATGCTGCCGTTCACGGTCTCCAGGTTGCCCTCGATCTGCGTGCCGCGGTCGGCGAAGATGCTGCCGTTGACGGTTTCCACGTTGCCATCGATCACCGCGTCGCGGCCGATGCGGACACTGCCGTTTACCGTGGAGACGCCTTCGGCGCGCACGCGCTCGGCCAGGGTGATGCCGCCGTTGACCGTTTCGATGCTGCCGGTCACGGCGCCGTCGGCCACCTTGATGCTGCCGTTGACGGTGTCCAGGTCGCCATAGCGCTGGCCGGCCTCGGCGGTGATGCTGCCGTTGACCTTGCTGATGTCGTCGCCGGCCAGGGCCGGCGCGCAGGGCAGCGCCAGGGCGAACAACAGCGGAAGCGAAATGCGTTTCATGGGAGCCTCGTGGGGGAGCGCGGCTGGCAGGCCGCCTGCAGGAATGTCACCATGCATCGCTGCGATCCGCATCTGCCTGAAGTCACTGGAAAGCCCTTGCGCCACAACGTTTCTTCCTCACGCCGGAATAACAAACCGTCGCCCGGGCATGGCCGTTGGGTGCGCGCGTCGCTGCATGCACTGCTGGTGGCGGCCGCGCTGCTGCTGACCGTCGGGCCCGTGGGCGCGCAGTCGTCCAAGGAAGCCGAGCGCAAACTGCAGAAGCTGCGCAGCGAATTGAAGGGCGTAGCGCAGGAGCGGCGCACCCTGGAAGGCCAGCGCGGCCAGGCCTCGCGCCAGTTGCGCGAGGCCGATGAGAAGGTCGCGCGCACCGGGCGCGTGCTGGCCCAGACCGAAACCGCGCTGCAACGCGAAACGCGCGCGATGGCCGAACTGCAGGCCCGCCGCGATACGTTGCAGGCCGGGCTGGAGAAGCAGCAGGCCGAGCTGGCCGCCCTGCTGCGCGCCGCGTACCGGGTCGGCAACAACGCGCCGCTCAAGCTGCTGCTCTCGCAGGACCGCGTGGCCGATGCCAACCGGACCCTGGCCTACCACCGCTACATGCAGCGCGAGCGTGCGCAGCGGATCCAGTCGCTGACCACCGATCTGACCGCGTTGAAGACGGTCGAAGCGCAGATTGTCGAACGCCGCCAGGCGCTGGAAGGCACCCGCCAGCAACAGAAACAACAGGCCGCCGCGCTGGCCGGCGATCGCCGCGAGCGCGCGGCCACCGTGGCGTCGCTGGACGAACGCTACAAGGACCGCAGCGAACGCGAAAAGGCGCTGGGCCAGGATGCCAAGGCGCTGGAAACGCTGCTGGCCAACCTGCGCGCCGCCGCCGCCCGTGCAGAAGCCGAACGTCGCGCCGCGGCACGCCGCGCGGCCGCGGAGAAGGCCGCCGCCGACAAGGCGGAGAAAGCCGCTGCCGCCAATGGAACGCGGCCGCCACCGCGCGCCACCCGCACCCCGCCGGCCGTCGCCTCTGCACCGGCCCCCAAGGTCGGTGGCCTGGGCTGGCCGCTGTCGGGCAATCTGCTGGCGCGCTACGGCGGCAAGCTGCCCGATGGGCGCACCAGCAGTGGCGTGCTGATCGGCGCCGCCGCCGGCAGCACGGTCACCGCCGTGGCCGATGGCACCGTGGTGTTCTCCGACTGGATGACCGGGTACGGCATGATCCTGATCGTCGACCACGGCAACGGCTACATGAGCCTGTACGCCCACAACGACACCCTGCTGCGCGATGCCGGCGCGTCGGTGAAGAAGGGCGAGTCGGTGGCCAAGGTCGGCAACTCCGGTGGCCAGGGCGTGACCGCGCTGTACTTCGAACTGCGCCGCAACGGGCAGCCGGTGGATCCGGGCAGCTGGCTGCAGCGACGCTGAAGCCCAGCCAGACGCGGGGATGCCCGCGTGCCCGGATTCAACGGGAATTTACCGTCGCTTCGCGCATAATCGGGCGGCGCACGCTGGTGCGCGGATCCTCGTCCCCCGCTCACACTGGAGTGCTTCATGCGCGTAGCCCGTTCCGCCACCTTGTTGCTGGCCCTGCTGCCAGCGGTGTCCTGGGCACAGCAGACCGGACCTGCGCCGGCGCGTGATGCACAAGCGGCCAGCACCGAGGAGGCGAACAGCGAAGAAGCGATCACCTCGCGCGTGCCACTGGAAGACATCCGCCGCTACGTCGCGGTCTACAACGCGGTGCGCGCCGCCTATGTCGATCCGGTCGATGACAAGAAGCTGATGCAATCGGCGATCCGTGGCCTGCTGCTGGACCTGGATCCGCACAGCACCTACTTCGACAAGGAAGATGCCGAGGCCTTCGACGAACAGGCCAATGGCGCCTACGACGGCATCGGCGTGGAGCTGCAGCAGCAGCCCGACAACAGCAGCCTGAAAGTCATCTCGCCGATCGACGATACGCCGGCCGCGCGTGCCGGCATCCTGGCCGGTGACCTGATCATCGCCATCGACGGCAAGCCGATCAGCGCCATTGAAGCCACCGAGCCGCTGCGCGGCAGTGCCGGCAGCAAAGTGGTGCTGACCCTGGTGCGCGATGGCAAGCCCAAGCCGTTCGATGTCACCGTGACCCGCGAGACCATCCGCATCACCAGCGTGCGCAGCCGCATGCTGGAGCCGGGCTACGGCTACATCCGCCTGAGCACCTTCCAGGCCGATACCGGCGCCGATTTCCAGAAGCATGCCGCACAGCTGCAGCAGCAGGCCGGTGGCAAGCTCAAGGGGCTGGTGCTGGATCTGCGCAGCAACCCGGGCGGCCTGCTGACCGCGGCGGTGCAGGTGGCCGATGATCTGCTCGAGAAGGGCAACATCGTCAGCACGCGCGGGCGTATCGCGATCAGCGATGCACGCTTTGATGCCACGCCCGGCGACCTGCTCAAGGGCGCACCGGTGGTGGTGCTGACCGATGCAGGTTCGGCCAGTGCCTCTGAAGTGCTGGCCGGCGCGCTGCGCGACAACGGGCGTGCCCGCGTGATCGGCAGCCGCACCTTCGGCAAGGGCTCGGTGCAGACCGTGCTGCCGCTGGACAACGGGGATTCGGTCAAGCTGACCACCGCCCGCTATTTCACCCCGAGCGGCAAGTCGATCCAGGCCACCGGCATCGTGCCGGACGTGCTGCTGCAGCCGGAGCGCAAGGAGGGCGACGATGCGCTGCCCGCCAGCCTGACCGATTACAGCGAAGCCACGCTGCCGGGCCATCTGCGCGGCGATGAGGAAGGCACCGAAGGCTACACCGCCGGTGACGTGCTGCCGGGCGATGGCCCGATCAACGATGCACTGGCCGAGCTGAAGCAACCCGGTTCGGTGGCGGCCAGGCAGAAGGCCGAAGCGGCCAAAAAGCCGGCAGCCAAACCCGACGCCAAGCCCGAAGCCAAGCCCGAAGCCAAGCCCGAAGCCAAGCCCGAAGCCAAGCCCGAAGCCAAGCCCGAAGCCAAGCCGGCACCGGCCGCCAAGCCGTAACCGACGTACCGGCTGCCCGCCGCAGCGGCAACCTGCCGGCGGGCCGGCTCGGCGCCGGCTCGGCGCCGACGGGGACCACGTGTCCCCGCGTGCGCTCAGAAGCCGTGGCGCTTGCGCAGCCGCCGCGCGATCGCCGCGCGCACATACACGCCATACGCCAGGCCGAACACGAAGCCGGCGATATGCGCCCACCACGCCACCATGCCGAAGCTCGGGCCGATGTAGGCGAACACGACCTGCAGCGCCGCCCACACGCCGATCAGCAGATAGGCCGGGGCGCGCACGAATTCCAGGAACAGCCCGAGCGGGATCACCACGCCCAGCCGTGCACCGGGGAACAGCGCCAGATAGGCGCCGATCAGCGCCGAGACCGCGCCGCTGGCGCCGATGATGATCTGGTCCGGGCTGCCCATCGTGTAGATCGCGGTCAGGTTGGAGATCGCCCCGCCCACCAGGAACAGCAGGATCAGCCGCCACGGTCCCAGCACGCGCTCGGCCGGCAGCCCGAAGATCAACAGGAACACCAGGTTGCCCAGCAGGTGCGACCAGTCCGCGTGCAGGAACAGCGCGGTGAACAGGCGCAGCACGCTGCCGTCCTGCAGGGTCGCCCACCAGTCCTGCGGGTGGGTCAGGCCGGTGGACAGCGCGCCCCAGTCCATCCACAGGCTACGACGGGCGTCATCCGGGCGGGAAATCGACCACAGGAAGGCCAGCCAGAGCGCCGCGAACAACAGCGGCGTGGCCCAGCGGAAGGCGGACTTTTTACGGGAGGGAAGCGAGACGAACATGGGGACACAGCCTAGCGCGAGCCCCGCCTGCGGGGGGTAATGTCGCGTTCAGCCTGAATAGCCATAAGGGCGACGCGCGTTATTGTTTCATTAACTAGGGTCGGTATACTCGCATACGGCGTCGTATGTCGGGAGGGGAATCCGGCGCGTTGTCTCCGACCATCTGGGCGGGGGCCACGCAGGCGCGCGTTGCCAATACATCACCGCAATTCCGGAGAGAACCAACCATGCATACCGCTTCCACGCTTGCCCGCGTCACCGCCCTGGCCGTCGGCATTGCCGGTGTCCTGGCCGTCGGCCACGTCAACGCTGCCGCCTTCCAGCTGAAGGAAAACAGCGCCAAGGGCCTCGGCCGCGCCTTCGCCGGTTCCGGCAGCGCCGCCGGCGACGCCTCGATCATCGCCGTCAACCCGGCCGGCATGCGCCAGCTCGAGGGCACCCAGATCCAGGGCGACCTGAGCGCCATCAGCTTCAAGGCTGAATTCGAAGGCGCCGGCCGCAAGCCGACCGGCGCTGCCCAGACCGGCAGTGACGGTGGCGACGCCGGCATGATCGCCCCGGTCCCGGCCGCGTACTTCCACATGCCGATCGGCGAGAAGGCCCACTTCGGCGTCTCGCTGACCGCACCGTTCGGCTTCAAGACCGAATACGACAACGGTTGGGTAGGTCGCTACAGCGGCCTGAAGACCGACCTGAAGGCGATCGACCTGGGCTTCGCGGCCTCCTACGACGTCAACCCGTACGTGTCCTTCGGCGCCTCGGTGTTCGTTGAGCACCTGACCATCGAACTGAGCAACAACATCGACTTCGGCACCGCGCTGGCACAGTCGCGCGTGCCGGGCTTCGCCCCGGGCAGCGCCGATGGCAAGCTGACCGTGGAAGGCGACAACAACGCGGTGGGCTGGACCGTCGGCGGCTTGTTCAGCCCCGATGAGAACACCCACATCGGTATCAGCTACCGTTCCAAGGTCGAGCACAAGATCACCGGCGGCGATGCCACCTTCGATGTGCCGACCGCGGCTGCGTCCGTGCTGGCCATCGCACAGCCGGGCCGCTTCGTGACCACCTCGGGCAAGGCCACCGTGACCCTGCCGGCGTCGGCCACGCTGAGCGTGACCCACAACGTCAACGACCGCTGGACCGTGATGGGTGATGTCACCCGTACCGCATGGTCGACCGCGTTCGACCAGGTCGTCATCGATTACGCCTCCAACCAGCCCGATTCGGTGCTGGAGTTCGGCTACCGCGACACGACCTACGTTTCGCTGGGTGCGGACTTCAAGCTGAGCGACACCGTCACCCTGCGCGGCGGCGTGGCACTGGACCAGACCCCGACCACCGACGCGCACCGCGACGTCCGCGTGCCGGATACCAGCCGCAAGTGGCTGTCGCTGGGCGTGGGCTGGACCCCGTCGGCGAACACCGAATACAACTTCGGTTACACCCACCTGTTCACCAGCGACCCGAACGTGAACGTGCCGGCCACCACCAACAACCAGGGCAACTCGCTGACCGGCAAGTACAAGGTCCGCGGCGACGTGCTGGCCGCTTCGTTCAACTACAAGTTCTGATCAACGCACCTCTGATCGGTTGAACGCAGCAGCAGAAAACCCCGCGAAAGCGGGGTTTTTTGTTGCTTGCGTACCCGCTCGCGCCGCATTCGCCGCGCGCGGCATCCATGCAATCAGCGTGCAGGCCCGATGCATGACGCGTTAGGATCGCACTCCCGTGCCGATGGCGACGCCGGCGCGATCCCGTGAACGGACGTAACCGAGTTCGCCGCATCGACGGCGGTGGCGCGCACACGCGCCACAACCCTTCGGCCTCACTTTTCATCTCCACGGATCTTCCCATGTCGTCTGCTCCGCTTCGCTCCCTGCTTGCGCTTGCTCTGGCCGGTGTCTCGCTGCCGGCCCTGGCCGCGCCGTATTTCGCCGCCTGTTTCAGCTTGACCCCGGGCCTGTCCTGGTCGAACGCCGATGAGACCCTGACCATCGAAAAGACCACGTTCGCCGGCCAGAGCGCCATCAAAGTGCACAGTGCCGGTGGTGGCATCGGGATGGCGAGCTTCCATGACCTCAGCGGCCGCCAGCTGCTGGGCCAGGCGCGTTACGGCATGTCCAGCGACGGCCCCACGCGGACCGATGCGTTCAAGCCGGCGCCGACCTTCCCGCAGAGCGCCAGGCCGGGCGATCGTTTCGAACTCACCGGCACCGGCGAGCGCACCCACCACATCGATGAAACGGTCGAGCCTGTCGACTACGACGGATTTTCCGACTACACCTTCGTCGGTTTCGAGGACGTTGAAGCGGACGTGGACAACCAGCCGCGCACGTTCAAGGACACCTGCCACGTCACCGCCACCTTCGAAGACAACCGCATCGAGGCGTGGTACGCCGCCGGCTTCGGCCGCATCAAGTTCGAGCGCTACATGGGCGATGAGCTGCTGATGCGCGACGAGATCGAGTCGATCCACGCCAAATGAGGCACCGGCATCGCCCTTGAAAAACCCCGCGGAAGCGGGGTTTTTTCATAGACCGATGACGCTGGAGGCGGTCGCGGTTGCCGCCGCCTCCAGCAGAGGGTGCCCTTGGTGGCAGCGAGAGAAGGGGCGCTCCCGGCTGCCGAGAGCGACAGGACCTGTGGTTGGGTGATCACGGCATCCTTATCATCTGCTACTGGCCGATATGAAGATCAGGGCGATGACGGTTACCCAAAAAGGAAACTACTGGTATGGAAGCTGCGACAGCGATATCTGCGCCGAAGTAACTCGCTTCAGCAGGAAGAACGCGTACGAGGCTCAACGATTTCAACAATCGGTCTGCGGATGCGGAAGCGTAGTGTTCCGTTTGCTCAGCGATGATGCGGAGGGTGTTGCCAAGCGCCTATGTGTCGAGTGCGCGGCGGAGGCTTTTATCGGGGACGGTGTGGAATATGCCGATGACGCTGTGCTGGAAGAACACGGCTGCGTCTGCCAGGACGATCGTTTTGCGATCAACTGTGGGGTTGCGCTCTATGAAGGTTCCAATGACGTCAGATGGCTCTACATCGGCTGCCGTTGTCGCACCTGCGGCTTGATAGGCGTCTTCGCGCACTGGAAGTGCGAAGGTGGGGACGCGGATGTGTACCTGTCCCGGGTGTAGACGTTGGCTTCGCCTGAAAAGCCTGCGCTGCCTGGCGTTCCTGCACTCACAGCCTGCGCCCTGATCTGGTGAATAGAAAAAACCCCGCTTTTGCGGGGTTTTTCGTTCCACACGGGACGCCGGGAATCAGTCGCCCAGGGTCAGCAGCGAGGCGTTGCCGCCGGCCGCCGTGGTGTTCACGGTGACGGTCTTCTCCGTGGCAAAGCGCAGCAGGTAGTGCGGGCCGCCGGCCTTCGGGCCGGTGCCGGACAGGCCCTGGCCACCGAACGGCTGCACGCCGACCACCGCACCGATCTGGTTGCGGTTGACGTACACGTTGCCGACATTGATGCGCGAGGAAATGCGGTCGACGGTTTCATCGATGCGCGAATGCACGCCCAGGGTCAGGCCGTACCCGGTGGCGTTGATCTGGTCGATCACCGCATCGAGCTGGTCGCCCTTCCAGCGGATCACGTGCAGCACCGGCCCGAAGATTTCCTTGTGCAGCTGGTCCAGGTTCTTCAGCTCGTACGCACGCGGGGCGAAGAAGGTGCCGTGCGCGGCTTCGTCACCGAGCGAGGCGGCGGCGATCAGGCGCGCTTCCTTCTCCATGCGCACCGCGTGATCCTTCAGGATCTGCAGCGCGTCGGCATCGATCACCGGACCGACATCGGTCGACAGCAGGCCGGGGTCACCGACCTTGAGTTCGGCCATCGCGCCGGTCAGCATGGTCATCACCTTGTCGGCGATGTCGTCCTGCACGAACAGCACGCGTGCGGCCGAGCAGCGCTGGCCGGCCGAAGTGAACGCCGAGCCCATCGCATCCTTGACCAGCTGTTCCGGCAGCGCCGAGGAGTCGGCAATGAAGGCATTCTGGCCGCCGGTCTCGGCGATCAGTACGCCGATCGCGGCGTCGCGTGCGGCCATCGCGCGGTTGATCGCACGGGCGGTATCGGTCGAGCCGGTGAAGGCCACGCCGGCCACGCGCGGGTCGGCGGTCAGGGCCGCGCCGACGGTCGCGCCGTCGCCTGGCAGGAACTGCACCACGCCCTCGGGCACGCCGGCCTCGAGCAGCAGCTTCACCGCGTAGTAGCCGATCAGGTTGGTCTGTTCGGCCGGCTTGGCGATCACGCTGTTGCCGGCCGCCAGTGCCGCACCGACCTGGCCCAGGAAGATCGCCAGCGGAAAGTTCCACGGGCTGATGCAGACGAACACGCCGCGGCCATGCAGCTGCAGTTCGTTGGATTCACCGGTCGGGCTCGGCAGCTTTTCGGCATGGCCGAACTGCTCGCGCGCCTGCTTGGCGTAGTAACGCAGGAAGTCGACCGCTTCGCGCACTTCGGCGATGCCGTCGGGCAGGCTCTTGCCGGCTTCCTTGACGCACAGCGCCATGAACTCGGGCAGGCGTGCTTCGAGCTGGTCGGCGGCGTGCTCCAGGATCGCGGCGCGGCTGGCGGCCGGGGTACGGTTCCAGGCCGGCTGTGCAGCCACCGCATTGGCCAGCGCCTTTTCCACGGTGGCGCTGTCGGCGGGCTGCCACTGGCCGACGACCTGGCGGGTGTCGGACGGGTTGGTCACGTTCAACAGCGCAGCGGTCGGGGTGGCACCGGGCACCAGCGGCGTGGCCTTCCACGGCTTCACGGCCGCGTTGAGCTGCTCGGCCAGGGCGCGCAGATCGTTGTCGTTGGCGAGATTGACGCCCATGGAGTTCTTCCTGTCATGGTTCTGGCTGCGCAGCAGATCGACCGGCAGCGGGATTTTCGGATGCGGGATGGACGCGAACGAGGAGACCACCTCGACCGGATCGCGGATCAGGTCGTCGATGGCCACGTTCTCGTCGGTGATGCGGTTGACGAAGCTGGAGTTGGCGCCGTTCTCGAGCAGGCGACGCACCAGGTACGGCAGCAGGTCTTCATGCGAACCCACCGGCGCATACACGCGGCACGGCACGTTCAGGCGATCGGCCGGCACCACTTCGGCATACAGGTCATCGCCCATGCCGTGCAGCTTCTGGTGCTCGTACTGGCCACCCTTGGCGATCGCCTGCACCGCGGCGATGGTGTGCGCGTTGTGCGTGGCGAACATCGGGTAGATCGCATCGCTGTGCGTAAACAGACGCTTGGCGCAGGCCAGGTAGGACACGTCGGTGTTCTGCTTGCGGGTGAACACCGGGTAGGCCGGCAGGCCCTCGATCTGGGCGCGCTTGATCTCCGCATCCCAGTACGCGCCCTTGACCAGGCGCACCTGCAGGCGGCGCCCGATGCGGCGGGCCAGGTCCGCCAGGTAGTCGATCGTGTACGGGGTGCGCTTCTGGTAGGACTGCACGACCACGCCGAACCCATCCCAGCCGGCCAGCGAGGCATCGCTGACCACGGTTTCGATGATGTCCAGCGACAGCTCCAGGCGGTCGGTTTCTTCGGCGTCCACGGTGCAGCCGATGCCGTACGACTTGGCCAGCTGCGCCAGTTCCAGCACGCCCGGCACCAGCTCGGCCATCACGCGGGCACGCTTGGCGTGCTCGTAGCGCGGGTACAGCGCGGAGAGCTTGATCGAGATGCCCGGGGCCGAATTGACGTCGCCGTCCGGACGGCCGCCGCGGGCCTTGTGGTCACCGCCGATCGAGTGGATCGCGCGACGGTAGTCTTCCAGGTACCGCTTGGCGTCCTTCATGGTCAGCGCGCCTTCGCCGAGCATGTCGAAGGAATAGCGGTAGCTGGCGTTGTCGCCCTTGTGCGAGCGCGACAGTGCTTCGTCGATGGTGCGGCCCATGACGAACTGGTGGCCCATGATCTTCATCGCCTGGCGCACGGCCAGGCGGATCACCGGCTCACCGACGCGGCCGATCAGGCGCTTGAACGCGCCCGGGACATCGGCGCGGGTGGCATCGTTGATCTGGACCAGGCGGCCGGTCAGCATCAGGCCCCAGGTGGAGGCATTGACCAGCACCGAGTCGCTGCCGCCCATGTGCTTCTTCCAGTCGGCATCGCCGAGCTTGTCGCGGATCAGCTTGTCGGCGGTTTCCTGGTCCGGAATGCGCAGCAGCGCTTCGGCCACGCACATCAACAGCACGCCTTCTTCGCTGCCCAGGTCGTACTGGCGCATGAAGGCTTCGATCGCGCCCTGATCCTGGGCACGCACGCGCACGCGCTTGACCAGGTCGGCAGCGGTGGCCTGCACCGTGGCCTGCTCGGCAGCGGGCAGGCGGGCCTGCTCCAGCAGCTCGCGCACATGGCTGGCCTCGTCCTTCAACCAGGCATCGGTGATCGCCTGGCGGAACGCGTTGGGAACCGCCGGCAGCTCGGGGGCGAGCAGGGACGGACGGGGGGCGCCGGACGGGGCCGGTGCGGGGGGAAGGACGGAAGATGCAGTCATGCCGACAGGCTCGTGGAGAACTTGACCATTTTAATCATTTTTTGGGCGAGTCAAGCGCTTTCCAGAGTCGGCCGCATCCGCCGCATAGCCTTTCATACAGGGGGATTCGCCGGTTCAGCCCGGGCCCGTATTTATTGTGCTGGATTCGTCAAAAAATCCGCCGCGGCCGATGCTGTATTGCAACATCTCCAAAACTGTGAATGGACCCTTGCGGCTCGCGGGACAGCAGGGCTACCATCGAGACGTTTTCCGCGCCCAGCAAACGGCGCGGTTGCGTCCCCCACGGACGCTCGATGCAGAGGGTTGAACCGGTGGCGGCCACAGCGCCGCGCCGGGCGGCCGCCGGCATTGGCAGGACAATCAGAAGGCTTGCTCGTGGCCAGCGATGGCTGCAACCGACGACGCTAAGGGTCTAGGCAATGAAGCAATGCAGGAAGTGGGGCAGGACGTTCGGGATGACAGGGGTGAGCGGGGCGGCGCTGCTGGCGCCGGCCATGGCGTGGGCCCAGGCGGCCGATCCCAAACCGTGGCAGCTGAACATGGGCAAGGGGGTGACCCAGAGCTCGCGGCTTGCGTGGGAATCCAATCTGTTCTCGCTGTGGGTCTGCACGGTCATCGGCGTGCTGGTGTTCGGCGCGCTGTTCTACGCGATCTTCAAGTTCCGCAAATCCAAGGGCGCCGTGGCGGCGACCTTCAGCCACAACACGCGCGCTGAAGTGATCTGGACGGTGATCCCGGTCATCATCCTGGTGGTGATGGCCTGGCCGGCCACGGCCAACCTGATCAAGTTCTACGACACCCGCGATTCGGAAATGACCGTCAAGGTCACCGGCTACCAGTGGATGTGGAAGTACGAGTACCTGGGCGAGAACGTCAGCTTCACCAGCCGGCTGGACCGCGAATCGGACCGCATGCGCCAGAGTGGCGAGGTGCCGACCCGCGAGAGCCATCCGCACTACCTGCTGGATGTGGACAACCGCCTGGTGCTGCCGGTCGATACCAAGGTGCGCTTCGTGATCACCTCCGACGACGTCATCCACGCCTGGTGGGTGCCGGCGCTGGGCTGGAAGCAGGATGCGATTCCCGGCTTCGTCAACGAGGCCTGGACCAACATCGAACAGGTCGGCGTGTACCGCGGCCAGTGCGCCGAGCTGTGCGGCAAGGACCACGGCTTCATGCCGATCGTGGTCGAGGCCGTGTCCAAGGCGGATTTCCAGAAGTGGCTGGCCGCGCGCAAGCCGGCCCCGGCGGCTGCTCCGGCCGCACCGACGCCGGCACCCGCACCTGCGGCCGCACCCGCGCCTGCACCGGATGCTGCACCGGCACCGGCACCGGCACCGGCACCGGCTGAACCGGCCGCAGCACCGGCCGACAGCAACGCCTGACATCGAGCCGCGACCGCCGACCGGCGGATGCGGGTAGCAGCGGAACCAATGAGGTGTAGTGGCGATGGCGCATACCGCAGTTGATCACGACGGGCATCACGGGCATCAGCAGGGGTTCTTCGAACGTTGGTTGTTCTCGACCAACCACAAGGACATCGGCACGCTCTACCTGCTCTTCAGCTTCATCATGTTCATCATCGGTGCGGCGATGAGCGTGATCATCCGGGCCGAACTGGCGCAACCGGGCCTGCAGTTCGTCAAGCCGGAAACCTTCAACCAGCTCACCACCGTGCATGCGCTGGTGATGATCTTCGGTGGCGTGATGCCGGCCTTCGTGGGCCTGGCCAACTGGATGATCCCGCTGCAGATCGGTGCGCCGGACATGGCGCTGCCACGCATGAACAACTGGTCGTTCTGGCTGCTGCCGGTGGCCTTCAGCCTGCTGCTGCTGACCTTCGCGCTGCCCGGCGGTGCACCGGCCGGTGGCTGGACGCTGTACCCGCCGCTGTCGCTGCAGGGCGGCTACAACGTGGCCTTCACCGTGTTCGCCATCCACGTGGCCGGCATCAGTTCGATCATGGGGGCGATCAACATCATCGCCACGGTGCT
>Ga0308171_1003299_pt1 | contig 14982 bp, 13 predicted proteins | sample PhyGR1_FD_202135 | JGI IMG/M metagenome (GOLD analysis project Ga0308171, IMG submission 202135) | Phyllosphere microbial communities from UC Gill Tract Community Farm, Albany, California, United States - DLSLSG.R1 | ecosystem: Host-associated > Plants > Phyllosphere > Unclassified | place: USA... | reverse complement strand
GTGTGCGGGCACGGCGGTGCTGGCGCGCTGTTGGTTTGGATGCCCGGCGTGTTTGGCTTGGGATTTTGTATTGGCTTCGCCCGGGCGAAGGGTGCCGCGTTGCGCTGGTGCGGGAGCGGATGCGCCGCAGGCTGAACCAGCCACGAGCGAGAGAAACGCGATCGGATAAAACGCTGGGTGCGGCTGCGGTATTCGCCCGCGTCCGTGCATCCGCAGCGCCATGGCGCGATGCGCCGGCCTCCCCGCCCGGACGCCAAACTTGAAAACGAAAGATGGGGTCTGGGGAATTCCTTCCCCAGCCTTTCCTCTCCCCGGCCTCTGCTCAGCCGGCGCTGGCGCCGGAGGCGTGGACGAGGGGCACCCAGGTGTCGATTTCTTCCTTCACGTACTGGGCGAAGCGGGCCGGGCTCCAGCCGCGCATGGCGGGGGTGCCGAGTTCGTTGAGCTTGGCTTCCATGGCGGGGTCGGCCAGCGTGGCTTCGATGGCGGCGGCCATCTTGGCGGTGATTTCGGGCGGAAGGTTGGCGGGGCCGAAGATGCCGTACCAGGAATAGGATTTGTAGTCGGGGATGCCGAGCTCGGTCTGCGCGGGGACGTCCGGCAGCAGGGGCGAGCGTTTGTCGCCGTTGACGAACAGGACGCGGGCCTGGCCGGATTCGTGGAAGGGCTTGAGCAGGGAGGGGATGTCGTGGGTGAACTGCGTCTCGCCGGCGATGAGGGCGGTGAAGCTCTGCCCGGCGCCGCGATAGGGGACGTGTTCGGCCTTGGCGCCGACCTGGCGCAGGAAGTTGGCGCTGGCAATGTGGCCGGTGGAGCCTGAGCCGCTGCTGCCGTAGGAGTAGCCGTTGGGCTTGGCCAGCAGGGCTTCCACCAGTTCCGGGTAGGTCTTCACGTTCCAGCCGCGCTGGGTGATGGCGAAGCTGATGGGGATGAAGACGGTGGGGGCGACGGCGGTGAGGTCCTTCACCGGGTCATAGGGCAGGTTGCTGTAGAGGCCCTTGGCGATGCCGGTGGAGGAGAGGGTGGCGAGGACGAAGGTGTAGCCATCCGGTGCCGACTTGGCGACGGAGTCGGTGCCGACGGTGCTGCCGGCGCCGGGGCGGTTCTCGATGACCACGGACTGGCCGAGGATCTCGCCGAGCTTGGGGGCGAGCAGGCGCATGGTGACGTCCGTGCCGCCGCCGGTGGCGAAGGGGACGACCATGCGGATGGGGCGGTTGGGCCAGGCGGCATCCCGCTGCGCCTGGGCGCGGCCGGGGATGACCAGGGCCGGCAGGGCGAGGGCGCCCGCCGTGAGGCCCAGCAACTGGCGGCGGCCGGGGGCGGGCGGATGGGCCGGTGACGGCGGGGTCTTGCTCATGGCGTTCAGGTCCTGCGGGTTGCGGGGCGGATGGCGGGCGGGGATCAGGAGGAGCCGCCGTTGACGGGCAGGACCTGGCCGGTGACGTAGTCGGCGAGGTCCGAGGCGAAGAACAGGGCGGCCTTGGCGATGTCGTCCGCGCTGCCCATGCGGCGCAGGGCGATGCCGTCCAGCACGCGTTGCTGGCCTTCGGGGCCGTAGCCTTCCCATTGTGCGATGGGGCCGGGGGCGACGGGGAACAGGCCGGGGGCGATGGCGTTGACGGTGATGCCGAAGGGGCCGAGTTCCTGCGCCAGTTGGCGGGTGAGGCCGATGACGGCGTGCTTGGCGCTGGTATAGGCCTGCACGCCGGTGCGGGATGCCTTGAGGCCGGCGCCGGAGCTGATGTTGATGATGCGGCCGCGCCCGGCGCGCTTCATGCCCGGGACGGCAGCGCGGGTGACGGTGAAGCCGGCATCGAGGTTGATGCGGAGCACCGCGTCCCAGTCCCCGAAGGGGGTATCCTCGATCGGCTGCATGGTGCGGCCGATGACGCCCCCGGCATTGTTGACCAGGATGCCGATGGAGGCGCCGGCCGCGTGTTCCACCTGGGCGATCCAGGCGCCGACGGCGGGGCGGTCCGTCAGGTCCAGCACATGCTGGGTGATGTTGGGGTGGTCGGCTGTCTCGGCGAGGCCGGTGGGATCGATATCGGTGGCGAAGACGCGGGCGCCGTGCTGGGCGAAGCGGCGCGCGATGGCGCGGCCGAAGCCGGTGGCGGCGCCGGTGACGGCGACGATCTGACCAGTGAAATCCAGGGACAAACGGCTACACCTTTTCCAGGACGCGCCGGCGGGCGCGGGGGGCCAGGGCGGCGCCGCGGGCGCGCTCCGCCAGGACCATGAGGGCGAGTTCGGCGGCGGCTTCGATGTGGTGGATGCAGGCGGCCTCGGCGGCGGCGGGGTTCCGCTGCTGCACGGCATCGGCGATGGCGCGGAGTTCGATGACGCTGCGCTCACTGCGGCCGGGCCAGCGGGTGGAGCTGAAGCGGAAGAAGGCCAGGCGGTTCTGCACGCCGAGCATGGCCTGGCGTAGCGCCTCATTGCCCGCGCCGTCGTTCAGCGCGTCGTAGAAGCCGCTGTTGGCGCAGAGGACGCCGAGCATGCTGCCGGCGCGGCGGGCGGCATCCAGCGCATCGACCGCGTCGTGCAGGGCGGCGGCGTGGGCGGGCTGGCCGCGCAGGGCGCAGAGGCGGCCGGCCTGGCCTTCCAGCATGGCGCGGAGTTCGTAGAGGTCCCGCGCCTCGGCTTCCGTCAGCAGGGCGACGGTGGGGCCGCGATGCGGGACGGTGGCGATGAGGCCCTCGGATTCCAGCTGGCGGATGGCTTCGCGCACGGTGGTGCGGCCGGCGCCGGTGAGTTCGCACAGGCTGCGGTCGGTGAGTTTCTGGCCGGGTTGGAGCTCGCCGGAGACGATGGCGCTGCGCAGGCGCTCCTCCGCCGCGTGGCGGACGGTGGGGGTTGAGGGGGCATCGGCGTGCTGCATAGCGGGAGGTTGGCAGGGGTTTCGGGCAATCGTCAACTGTATTGACAGACAATTTGGCATCATGAAGTCTGCTGACCGAGGAACCAGGAGAGCGGATGATGGCGAAGCCGGTGGTGATCTGGGGTGCGGGGGCGATTGGCGGGACGATCGGCGCGTATCTGGCGCGGGCGGGGCAGGAGGTGCTGTTCGTCGACGTGGTGCCGGAGCATGTGGCGGAGATCGGCGCCGGGCGGCTGCGCATCGAGGGGCCGGTGGATACGTTCACCACGGGTGGCGAGGCGGTGACGCCGGAGGGGATGCGCGGGAAGCACGCTTGCATCCTGCTGGCGGTGAAGGCGCACCATACCGAGGCGGCGACGCGGGCGCTGGCGCCGTGCCTGGCGGAGGATGGCATCGTCGTTTCCTGCCAGAACGGGCTGAATGAGCTGGTGATCGCCGACATTGTCGGGCGGGAGCGGACGATCGGTTCCTTCGTGAATTTCGGCGCGGATTACATCGAGCCGGGGAAGATCCTGTTCGGCAACCGGGGCTCCGTCGTGGTGGGGGAGCTGGATGGGACGGCGACGCCGCGGATTGCCGAGCTGCACGCGCAGTTGCAGGTGTTCGAGCCGGATGCGGTGCTGAGCGACAACATCTTCGGTTACCTGTGGGGCAAGGCGGGGTACGGGTCGATCCTGAAGGCCTCGGCGCTGGATAATGACTCGATTGCCGACTTCATCGCGGCACCGAAGCGGCGGGCGCTGATCGTGGCGCTGGTGCGGGAGATCCTGGCGGTGGCGGCGGCCGAGAAGGTGCGGGTGCTGGGCTTCAACGGCTTCGACCCGGAGGGGTTCGCGCGCGGGGACGAGGCGGCCATCGCGGCGTCCATGCAGCGGATGGAGGTGTTCAATCGCGGCTCGGCCAAGTCGCATAGCGGCATATGGCGGGACCTGGCGGTGCGGAAGCGGCAGAGCGACGTGGCGGCGCAGTTGGCGCCGGTGCGGGCGGCGGCGCGGCGGCATGGGTTGGCGACGCCGATCGCGGACCGGTTGGTGGAACTGATCGGTGACGTGGAGGCGGGGCGGCGCGCGATCGGGTCGGAGAGTGCGGATGCGCTCTCCGCCGTGGTGCGGGAGGCCGCGTGATGGCGGGGGATGCGAAGGCGTTTGCCGCCGGGGTCGATGCCGGGGCGCTGATGGAGAACCTGACCGCGCTGGCGCGCTGGCGGAAGCTGGCGGGCACGGCGGAGGAGTTGGAGAGCATCCGCTTCATCCAGGCGAGGATGGATGCCTATGGTTACCGCACCACGCTGCTGATGCATGAGGCGTATGTCAGCCTGCCGGGCGCGGCGCAGGTGACGGTGGATGGGCAGCGGTTGCGGGCGATCACGCACGCGATGTCGCTGGCCTCGCCGGCTGGCGGGGTGACCGGGCCGGTGGTGGATATGGGGGCGGGCGACGAGGCCGCCTTTGCCGGCGGGCGCGACCTGCGTGGGGCGATCCTGCTGGTGGATGGCATTGCCAGCCCGGCGGTGGCGACGCGCGCCGCGCGGGTGGGGGCGGCGGGGACGCTGCATGTGAGCCCGCACGAGCATATCCACGAGATGTGCATCTCGCCCGTGTGGGGCAGCCCTTCCGCCGAGACGGCGGGGAACCTGCCGGCGGCGGTGGCGGTGACGGTATGCCACGCCGATGGGATGGCGCTGCGGGCGCGGCTGGCGGCGGGGGAGATGCCGGCGGTGGTGCTGCACGCCGAGGTGGATACCGGCTGGCGGCCGATTCCGCTGCTGGTGGCCGAGCTGCCGGCGCCGGAGGAGGATGCGCCGTTCATCCTGTTCAGCGGGCATCACGACACCTGGTATGAGGGCGTGATGGATAACGGCGCCGCCAATGCCACCATGATGGAAGTGGCGCGGCTGGCGGCGGCGCGGCGGGGCGAGTGGAAGCGCGGGCTGCGGTTCTGCTTCTGGTCCGGCCATTCGCAGGGGCGGTATGCGAGCTCGGCCTGGTATGCGGACACGCATTGGGCGGAGCTGGAGCAGCGCTGCGCGGTGCATGTGAACGTGGATTCCACCGGCGGCGCGGGCGCCACGGTGCTGGGGGAAGCGCCGAGCGATGGGGCGCTGGCCAGGTTTGCCGGGGCGGTGCTGCGGGACGAACTGGGCGTGGCGCATGAGGGCAAGCGGCATGGCCGGAATGGCGATGCCTCCTTCTGGGGGATCGGGCTGCCGAGCCTGTTCAGCACGCTGAGCCACCAGCCGCCGGGACCGGTGGCGATGCGCAACCCGCTGGGCTGGTGGTGGCACACGCCGCAGGACCTGCTGGACAAGATCGACCCCGACTTCCTGGCGCGGGACACGCGGGTTTACGCCCACGCCATCTGGCGGCTGCTGACCGATGCCGCCTTGCCGCTGGACCACGCGGCGACGGCCACGGCGCTGCTGGGCGAGTTGCAGCGCTACCGCAGCCCCGCCCTGCCGCTGGATGCGCTGGTGGCCGAGGTGGAGGCGTTGCGGGACCGGCTGGACGGGGCGGTGCTGCCGGACGCGGCTTCCATGCGTGTGTCCCGCGCCTTGGTGCCGCTGGACTACACCCAGGGCGACCGGTTCAGCCACGATCCTGCGCTGCCGCAGCCGGCCTGGCCGGTGCTGGAGCCGCTGCGGGAACTGGCGCGGGCGGAGGAGGGCAGCGAGGCGGTGCATCTGTTGACCGTCTCCGCCCGGCGGGCCGGGAACCGGGTGGCGCATGCGGTGCGGCAGGCGATGGCGGCGCTGTGATGCGGTGCCGTTCGCTGTAGGCGAGGGTGGAGAAACGCCAGGGGAAGGAGTTCCCCTGGCGCCCATCTCCTTTCTGGTCTTCGGGGCCCGGGCCTACGGATTGCCTGGCCATCCGGGTGGGCTTCCGGGGCGTGGCCGGCTGAGGTGGGCGCAGCGGACGGCGTGAGTAGCGGCCAGACGACGGGGCGTGTCGCGCACGCCCAAGTTGCCCGGGCGTCCTGAGATGACGCGCAGCCATGGTTTGAAAAGACCGTGCGCTCCATGAGAACAACCTGAAGACTCGTAGGAAGAAGATGGGGCCTGGGGAATTCCTTCCCCAGCCTTTCTCCACGCCCTCACGGCAGGAGGCCTTCGCGCTCGGCGCGGTCCAGGACCAGTTGGGTGAAGGCGGTGGTGACTTCCTGGGCGGTCTCGGTCTGGTGGACCAGGTTGAGTTCGGCGAAGGGGGCGGGGCCGCGCAGGCGGCGGTAGGTGACGCCCTGGGCGAGGAGCTGGCCCATGGAGGCGGGGACGACGGAGATGCCGATGCCGCTGGCGATGAGGGTGACGGTGGAGGCCATTTGCGGCGCTTCCTGCGCCACGCGGGGGCTGAAGCCGGCGGCCTCGCACGCGTCGACGATGGCGTCGTACAGGGCGCGGCCGTTGCGGCGGGGGTAGAGGATGAAGCTCTCGTCCCGCAAAGCGGTGAGCGGGATGAGGCGGCGTTCCGCCAGGGGGTGGCCGGCGGGGAGGGCGACGAGCATGTCTTCCCGCTGCAGCAGGCGGCAGGGGAGGTGGCCGGCCTCGCCGGGGGCGGGGCGGATGAAGGCGGCGTCGAGCTGGCGGGACTGGAAGCGTTCCAGCAGCTGGACGGTGTTGGATTCCATCAGCTCCACCCGGACGTCCGGGAAGGCTTCGCGGTAGTCCCGGATGCTGGCGGTGACGAAGGGGTTGAAGGAGGCAGAGGCGGTGAAGCCGATGCGCAGCGTGCCGAGTTCGCCGCTGGCGGCGCGGCGGGCGTTGAGCACGGCCTGGCGGGTGCGGGCCAGGATGTCCTTCGCGTCTTTCAGCATCCGCTGGCCGGCCTCGGTGAGGGCGACGCCGCGGGGGAGGCGCTGGAACAGCGGCGCGCCGACTTCCCGTTCCAGTTGCTGCACTTGCTGGCTGAGCGGGGCCTGGTTGAGGCCGAGGCGGCGGGCGGCGCGGGTGAAGCTGAGCTCCTCGGCGACGGCGACGAAGTAGCGGAGGTGGCGGAGATCCATATCTGGAACCGTGGGGGTGGTGGCGGTTCCATATATTGGACCTGAGGGATGCAGGGTGCCAGTCTGATCGCAGAGCCGCTGAAGCGGCCGTCTCGGAGGAGGAGTGCCCAATGACGCGTCCCACCCCGCCACAATCGACCAACCCTGTTTCCCGCCGTCCTGTTTCCCGTCGTGGCCTGCTGCAGGCCGGGCTTGGCGCCGGCAGCCTGCTGGCGGCCGGACGGCCTGCCTGGGCGCAGGCGCCGGCGCAGAAGCCGGCCGAGATCAAGGTCGGCATCGCGACCTTCCTGTCCGGCCCTTCCAGCGTCTTCGGGGTGCCGGGGCGGCAGGCGGCGGAGTTGCTGTTCGACGAGGTGAATGCCGCCGGTGGCATCGGCGGTGTGAAGGTGCGGCCCATCTTCGTGGATGAGGGGCCGGGCGTGGACCACTTCGTCGGCGAGTACCGCCGGCTGGTGCAGAGCGAGAACGTCAACCTGATCTTCTCGGCGATTTCCTCGGCCGACTGCCTGGCCTGCGCACCGCTGGCGGACGAGATGAAGCGGCCGACGCTGTTGTGGGATTGCGGCACGCAGCGCGTGTTCGAGGACGGCAAGTACGATTACGCGCACCGCACGCAGGGCAATGCGACGCCGGAGATTCTCTCCGCGCTGCTGTACCTGCTGAAGGTGAAGCCGGATTTCCGCAGCATGGCGGTGGTGAACCAGGATTACGCCTGGGGCCGCGATTCCTGGGACATCTTCCGCACCGGGTTGCAGACGCTGAAGCCGGGCGTGCGGGTGGCGGCGGAGCTGTTCCCGCGCTTCGGCGCCACGGATTTCTCCAGCGAGATCACGCGTCTGCTGGCGTTGCGGCCGGATGTGGTGCTTTCCACCTCCTGGGGCGGCGACCTGGATACTTTCATCCGCCAGGCGGCGGAGCGGAAGCTGTTCGAGCGGAGCACCTTCGTGCTGCCGCTGGCGGAATCGTCGCTGGAGCGGGTGGGGAAGGTGTTGCCGGCGGGCCATATCATCGGCTCCCGCGGCGATCACTGGTTCCTGCACCCGTCGCCGGCGGACCCGGCGCTGTTGAAGAACTTCACTGAAAATTACAGGAAGCGCTTCAATGCCTACCCGATCTACTCGGCGCACCACATGGCGCAGGCGGTGTATGCGATGAAGGCGGGATACGAGAAGGCGCTGGCGGCGAAGGGTGGGCAGTGGCCGAACGATGCCGAGCTGTCGGCGGCGTTCCGGGGGCTGACCTTCCCGTCGCTGACATCGTCCGTGACCATCCGGCAGGACGGGCAGGGGCTGGAGAACCAGCTGATCGGCACGACGCTGCATACGGACCGCTACCCCTTCCCGGTGATGACCGACATGGTGGTGTTTCCGGCGGAGAGCGTGACGACCCCGGTGGGGCAGAAGAGCCTGGACTGGCTGAAGACGCTGAAGCCCGACGCGCTGGAGCGGATGGCGGCGCCTGTCGCCTTCCGCTGAGCCGGTGGCCTGGCCTGCGCGCGCCGGCGGCGGGAACGCCTGATTCCGGTGCGCGCGAAAGGCGGCGGGGGCATGGGTGCCGCCGCCGCATGACCTGGTGAGATGGGAGTGCCTTAAGCATGGATGCAGCCGGCAACAGCAGGGATGCGCGCAGGCCGCTGGCGGGGTTGCTGGTGGTGTCGCTGGAGCAGGCGGTGGCGGCGCCCTATTGCTCCTCCCGCCTCGCGGATGCGGGGGCAAGGGTGATCAAGATCGAGCGGCCCGAGGGAGATTTCGCGCGGGGCTACGATGCCAGCGTGCATGGGCTCTCCAGCTACTTCGTCTGGCTGAACCGGGGCAAGGAAAGCCTTGTGGCCGACATCAAGGACCCGGACGACGCGGCACTGCTGCACCGGGTGCTGGCGCGGGCGGATGTGTTCATCCAGAACCTGGCGCCGGGGGCGGCGGAGCGGGCGGGGTTCGGCTCGGCGGAGTTGCGGCGGCGGTATCCGCGGCTGATCACCGTCGATGTCTCGGGCTACGGGGCCGGGCACAGCTATGCGGGGATGAAGGCCTACGACCTGCTGGTGCAGGCGGAGAGCGGGCTGGCGGCGATTACCGGGCACCCGGCGGGGCTGGGGCGGGTGGGGGTTTCCGTCTGCGATATCGGTTGCGGGATGGCGGCGCACGCGGCGGTGCTGGAGGCGCTGATCGGGCGTGGCATCGACGGGCGGGGGCGGCAGCTGGCGGTCAGCCTGTTCGATGGCATGGCCGATTGGATGAACGTGCCGCTGCTGTATTTCGAGGGCACCGGGCAGGCGCCGAAGCGGGTGGGGTTGGCGCATCCTTCCATCTGCCCTTACGGCGCCTTCGAGACCGCCGATGAGTCGCTGGTGCTGCTCTCGATCCAGAACGAGCGGGAGTGGCACAGATTCTGTGCTGGGGTGCTGGAGCAGCCGGAGTTGCCGCAGCGCCCGGGCTTCGAGAGCAACAATGCCCGGGTGGGCAACCGGCCGGCGGTGGATGCGCTGGTGGGCCAGGTATTCGCCCGGCTGACGCGGGCGGAGGCGGCGGCGCGGCTGGATGCGGCCGGCACCGCCTATGGTTTTGTGAATGAGGTGGCGGATTTGCCAAGCCACCCGGCGCTGCGGCGGGTGGTGGTGGAGACGCCGGGGGGTGCGGCCTCGATCGTCGCGCCGCCGGCCTTGCACGATGGGGCGGCGCCCAGCCTGGGGCCGGTGCCGTCCATCGGGCAGCACAGCCAGGCCATTCGGAGTGAATTCGCCGTGCAGCTTCCGGCCTGAAGGGGAATGATGCCATGACCGTCACCGCCGAGCTTTCGGCTTTCGTCGCTGGTTTGCAGATCGAGGCGTTGCCGCCGGAGGTGGTGGCGCGCACGCGGCTGCTGGTGCTGGACCTGGTGGGCAACGCCGTGCGGGCGCGCCAGGATGCGGAGAGCACGCCGGCGCTGCTGGCGGCCGTGCGCGCGCTGGGGATGGCGCGGGGCGAGGCGCGGGTGTTCGCCGATACCGAGGGGTATTCCCCGGCCGGTGCCGCGCTGGTGAATGCGACGCTGGGCCATTCGCTGGATTTCGACGACACGCATGCGGAGGCGGTGCTGCACCCGGGGGCGCCGGTCATCCCTGCCGCGCTGGCCGCCGCCGAGATGGTGGGGGCTTCGGGCGCCGAGGTGATGGCGGGCATCGTGGCCGGGTACGAGGTGGCATTGCGGCTGGCCTTGGCGCTGCCGGCGGGGGCGCATTACGACCGTGGCTTCCACCCTTCGGCCACCTGCGGCGCCTTTGGCGCGGCGGCGGCGGCGGCGCGGGTGATGCGGCTGGATGCGGATACGGTGGCGTCGGCGCTGGGGATCGCGCTGAGCCAGTGCGCGGGCAGCCTGCAGTTCCTGGCCAATGGCGCGTGGACCAAGCGGTTCCAGGTGGGCTGGGCGGGCATGGCCGGGCTGACGGCCGCGACCTTGGCGCGGGAGGGCTTCAAGGGCGCCGCCGAGGCGGTGGAGGGAAAGCATGGCTTCCTGAACGCCTATGCGCCCGCGCCGCGCGCCGAGCGGGTGCTGTGGGACCTGGGCGAGGTGTACGAGCTGATGGCGACGGGGGTGAAGCCCTATCCCTCCTGCCGCTGGGGCCATGCGGGGATCGACGCGGCGCTGGCGCTGCGGGAGGAGCTGGGACTGCGGGCGGAGGAAATCGAGGGCGCCACGCTGGGGCTTTCCCGCGCCGGGCTGTTGCTGGTGGGCGAGCCGGCCGCGCGCAAGGCGGACCCGCGCAATGTGGTGGACGCGCAGTTCAGCGGGCCCTTCGTGATAGCCTGCGCGCTGGCCACGGGGCGGATGGACTGGGACAGCTACCGGTTGCTGGACGATGCGGGCATCCGCAGGCTGCTGCCGCGCATCGGCTGCGCGCATGACGAGGAGATCGAGGCGGAGTTTCCCGTGAACATGGCGGGGAAGTTGACGCTGCGGGCACGCGGGCAGACCTTCGTGCGCACGGTGGTGGTACCGAAGGGCGAGCCGGCCAACTTCCCGGACGAGGCGGAACTGCGCGCGAAGTTCGCCGGGTTGGCGGATGCGGTGCTGGGGGCGGGGCCGGCCGCCGCGCTGGCGGAGGAAGTGTTGCGGCTGGACCGGCTGAACGATGCGGCGGGGTTGTTGCGGCGATCCGCGCCCGCTGGTGGGCGCAGCGAGGCGGCGTGAGGCGGTGGGCGCCTGGCTGGGATAGTCGGGCGCGAAGGGGCCTGGATAGGCGTGCGTGGATGGAGGATCGGCGATGAATGAGGATGGCGTGGGCAGTTATGCCGCCTGGGTGGGACGGGCGGAGGAGCAGCACGACACCGTTTCCGCCGGGGCGCTGGAGCGCTGGGCGGCGACGCTGGACCGCGATGACCCGCCGGTGGCGGCGGGCGATGCGGCGCCGCCCTTGAGCCACTGGATCCTGTTCCTGCCCGGTGCGCGGCATTCGGCGCTGGGGGTGGATGGGCACCCGGCGCGGGGCGGGTTTCTGCCGCCGGTGCATCATCTGCCGCGCCGCATGTGGGCGGGGGGGCGGCTGCGCTTCCATGCGCCGCTGCGGGCTGGCATGGCGGTGACGCGGCGTTCCACCATCGCCGACGTGACGCAGCGGACGGGCGGCACCGGGGAGCTGGTGTTCGTGACGGTGCGGCACGAGGTACGGGAGAGCGGGCAGGAGGCGCTGCTGCTGACGGAGGAGCATGACATCGTCTATCGCTCCGCCGACACGGTGGCGGCCAAGGCGGCGCCGCAGGCACCACCGCCGGGGGCGTGGCAGCGCAGCCTGGTGCCGGATGCGGTGATGCTGTTCCGCTATTCCGCGCTGACCTTCAACGGCCATCGCATCCATTACGACCGCGATTACGTTACGCGTGAAGAGGGATATCCTGGCCTGATCGTGCATGGGCCGCTGGTGGCAACGTTGCTGCTGGACCTGGTGCGCCGCCAGATGCCGCAGGCACGGGTGACGGGGTTTTCCTTCCGCGCGGTGTCTCCCCTGTTCGACGGGGCGCCGATGACGCTGCACGGACAACCGCCGGATGCGGAGGGGCGCGTCGCGCTCTGGGCCACCAACCCCGGCGGCGGGCTGGCCATGCGGGCGGAGGCACGCATCGGCTGAGGCAGAAGCCCGCCGCCACATCGTCCAACCAGGAAAGAGACCAGGGAGGAACAGGATGATCGGGCGCAGGAGTTTGATGACGGGGGTGGCGCTGCTGGCGGCGCCTTCGCTGGTGCGGGCCTCCACCTGGCCGGAGCGGCCGGTGACGATGCAGGTGCCGTTCGCCGCCGGCGGACCGACCGACGTGATGGCGCGGATCATGGCGCAAAAGTTGGGCGATGTTCTGGGGCAGGCGGTGCCGGTGGAGAATATCGGCGGTGCGGGCGGTATCCTCGGCACGCAGCGGACAGCGCGGGCGGAGCCGGATGGCTACACGTTCGGCCTGGGGCACATGGGCACGCTGGCCGCCAATACCGCCTTCTACAAGCAGTTGCCGTATGACCCGCTGGAGAGCTTCGAGCCGCTGGGGCTGTTCGCGGTGAACCCGATGGTGCTGGCGGTGCGGCCGGGCATGGGGCGCAACCTGGCGGAGATGCGGCAGTGGATCGCGCGCAACCCGGCGCGGCTGACCATCGCGACGGCGGGGACGGGGTCGGTCTCCTATCTCGGGGCGTTGTTGTTCGACCGGGCGGTGGGGGCACAGGCGACGCTGGTGCCGTATCGCGGTGCCGGGCCGGCGTTGCAGGACACAATGAATGGCGTGACGGATGCGATCGTCGATCAGGCCGTCACGGTGATTCCGCATGCGACGGGGGGCACGTTGCGGGCGCTGGTGGTGACGGTGCCGCAGCGGCTGGACCAGATGCCCTCCGTACCCACGGCGGCGCAGGCCGGGCTGCCGGGCTTCGACATCACCGTGTGGAACGCCGCCGTGGCGCCGCGTGGCACGCCGGAGGCGGTGACGCGGCGGTTGACGGAGGCGATCAACGCCGTGTTGGACGATGAAGCTGTGAAGGAGCGCTTTGCCGACATGGCCATCCAGATCCCGCCCGAGGAGGAGCGCGGGCCGGAGCCGCAGCGGGCGTTGATGGTGCGCGAGATCGCCCGTTGGGGGGCGCTGACGCGCGAGGTGGGCGTGGAGCCGGAGTAAGGCCGCGATCCGCGAAACGTGTGGTTTTGACAAGAATCTCCGTCATCTTGGTGATGGAGTGGCGGGGGCGGAACAGCTAGGCTCCACCCCGCCGGCCCGATGCGTGCGCGAGAGACGCGGCACGGGACCGGCGAGGAGGATCGACCATGAGCCTGCAACGACGCGCCCTGTTCCGTGCGGGCGCCGGCCTTGCTGCCGGTGCCGCCATCCTGCAACGCCCGGCGCTGGCCGCGGCGCCTTTCCAGAACGCCGTGCCGGCGGCCTGGTACCGGTTCCGCTTTGGCGAGTACGAGGCGACCATCGTATCCGACGGCCGGTTGCCGTTGGGGAAGCCGGAGCCGGCTTTCCCGGCTTCGCCGCCCGATGAGATCGTCGGGCTGCTGCGCGCCAATTTCCTGCCGCCGGATGCGGCGACGCTGGAGCAGAACGCGCTGGTGCTGAATACCGGGCGGCAACTGATCCTGTTCGATACCGGCATGGGCGACAGCATGGGGGCGGACAGCAAGATGTTCGGCCCGACCACCGGGCGGCTGATGGGCAATCTGCGCGCCGCCGGCATCCAGCCCGAGCAGATCGACCTGGTGGTGCTGAGCCATGCGCATAGCGACCATTGCTGGGCGTTGGTGGATGCCGCCGGCAACCGGAACTTCCCCAACGCGCAGGTGGCCGTCAGCGAAGCCGACCTGAAGTACTGGACGGACGACGCCAACAAGCGTGGCCCGGCCTTCATGACCACCTTCATCGACGGGGCGAAGAAGAACCTCTCCGCCTATCGCGACCGGATGATCATGGTGCGGGACAAGGCGGAAGTGGCGCCAGGGATCGTGGCGCTGGCGACGCCGGGGCATACGGTGGGGCACCATTGCTATGCCATCACTTCCGCCGGGCAGACCATGGTCTATACGGGGGATCTGGCGCACCACCACATCCTGCTGCTGCAGCGGCCGATGTGGGAATTCTCCTTCGACACGGACCCGAAGCTGTCGGCGCAGTCCCGCTCCCGCATGCTCGACCAGTTGGCGACGGATAAGTTTGCCGTGCTGTCCTACCACTTTCCATGGCCGGGGCTGGGGCATGTGGTGAAGGCGGGGGAAGGCTATGGCTGGATACCGGAGCCGATGGACCTGACCGGCACGGGGTGACGGGCAATCGCCCCACCGGCGTGACGGGCGGCCGGGGAGGGGACTTCCCGGCCGTCTTGCGTTGCGGGCCTGGTGGGGTTGGGGCGGCGGATGCCGGTGGTGGCCTGTCAGGGCTTGGGGGTGGTGGCTTCCGGGTGGAGTTGGCGGCGGAGGCGTTCGTTCTCCGCCTTCAGCGCGGCCATCTGGTCCCGGACGGGGGCGAGGGCGGTGTCCAGTTCGGACTGGGTGAAGCGCGGCGTGATGTGCTGCGGGCAGTTCCAGTCGAACGCCTCGACCGTGATGAGGGCGGCGCGCTCGACCCGGGCGGGGTAGCCCGGCATGGCGAGTTGCTGGGCGAGGGCCGGGTCCGCCCGGGCGTCGATGACGCGCATATGGCCGAAGATCTTCAGGCGGCGTTGGTGGGCGTAATCCATGAGGAACAGGGAGACCCGGTCCTCCGCCTGGATGTTGCCGACGGTCAGGTACTGCCGGTTGCCGCGCAGGTCGGCGTAGCCGAGCGTCCGGTCGTCCAGCACCTTCAGGAAGCCGGACGGGCCGCCACGGAACTGGACGTAAGGCCAGCCTGCCTCCGAGACGCTGGCGAGGTAGAAGCCATCCCGTGCGGCGATGAACTGTGCCTCGGCCGGGGTGAGGCGGTCGTGGCTGGCGGGTTCGTCCGCGCCTTCGGTCGCGCGGGCCCATTGGGGGGCGCTGCCGTAATGAGCGCGGGCGGCCGTCACCGCAGGGGTGGTGGCGATGTCCAGATAGCGGTGGCGCATGGGGGTCCTCCTGCCAAGGGGTCGTTGGCGGATGGGAAGCTAGGCCTTCCGGTTTCTGCGCGGTACCATGG
>Ga0308171_1003293_pt1 | contig 15006 bp, 16 predicted proteins | sample PhyGR1_FD_202135 | JGI IMG/M metagenome (GOLD analysis project Ga0308171, IMG submission 202135) | Phyllosphere microbial communities from UC Gill Tract Community Farm, Albany, California, United States - DLSLSG.R1 | ecosystem: Host-associated > Plants > Phyllosphere > Unclassified | place: USA... | reverse complement strand
CCGGATGGATCGAGGACTACAACGACAACCACCCGCATTCAGGGCTCAAAATGCGTTCGCCGCGCGAACATCGCGCACTGGTTTTTGCAACCGCTTAAATCCGTCCGGTGAAACGGGGGGCAGATCATATACCTATAGAAGGGGTCTTCCTTCCTCTTCTCTCTCCCTTCTCTTTTTTTAATTGATAGAAGGATCAAGAGTATTTAATAAGGAATATTAAGAATAATATTATAATATGAATATGATGAATACCGAAGGATTCACTTCTATGAATCCTTATGATGGCTTAGTAGCGCCATCTTTTGATGAATTCGAAAAAGGAATTTATCTAAATCTTCGTTTAGAGCCTGTTTCTGACAAAGCAAAATCTCTTGTTGCAGAGATTCTATCAAACACGACACAGATCAGCGGTCCTAAGCGCCCCTTTGAGGCAGCCGTAGGCGCATTGGTAGGTGAAATGCTCCGAGTAAGGGCATCTGGGCCGGAAAGATACGGCTTTCGAAGCGTAAAAATGCAGTCTTTCACAGGTGAGTTTGTCGGATACCGGCCCTTCATAAGGGCAGCAGAACACCTTAAAGACATGAATCTGATAGGTTGGAATAAAGGTCAGAACGCGACCTATGTCTCGGCCGGGATAGCTAGCCGTTTTTGGTCAATGGATTCACTCCTAAGCTTAGCTAAAAGCTCTGGAATAACCCCGGAAAACTACAAGCAGCATTTCCGCCCCCGATCCGGCACGACGGGGAAAGCAAACTATGTCACCCTTAAGTCAGCATCTCATAAAACCAATGAAACCTATGGCGCAAAGATCGCCGGGCGTGACATGGGGCTGCCGAATGGCAATCCTGACGTTTTTCGATATCAAGAAGAGATGTGCGCAATAAATGATGCGCTTTTCAAGCATGACTACAGCTTTGAATTCTCCGGGCTTCACCGCTTGTTTAACAACGGCGACACGACAGGGTCATGCCTCAATGAAGGGGGCAGAATGTACGCCATTGGCGGTGGATATCAGCAGATTCCTAAGGAAAAACGAAGAAAAATACTGATAAACGGCCTACCAACGGTGGAGATCGATTTGTCAGGAAGCCATTACACTATCGTAACTCTCTTGCTTGGTTGGCCCTACAATCAAGAAATCGATCCTTACATCGTACCTGAATATCCACGGGAAATCGTAAAATCGTACATAAACGCCAGTATAGGTAATGCGAAACCGATTCATCGTTGGCCAAAACATATCAAGAAGGCCTACCGCGATCCCAACTCGCGTTTGGGAATTATATTAAGAAACGCAACGATGAAGTCAGGAACTATTTGTACCGGCGATCTTGAAGCGGACTGGCCAATCGGAAAGATGAAAGCTGATGTACTCCCGCACTTCCCCATACTGAATATACTGAAAGACAATGGCATGTCTTGGGGTAAGCTTCAATTTGAAGAAAGTTGTGTAATCGTAGACGCTGTACGTCGGTTATCCGTTGAAATGGGCATCCCGGCACTGCCGGTTCACGACTCTCTGATCGTGCCCGTGGCGGATCGAGAGACAGCCCTTCAAGTTCTCGATGAATGCTTTTATAGGCGGTTCAAAGCTCATCCACGCATCAAATAGAAGAGCGTTTTAAGCCCCGTACAGCGCATATTTTAAAAAGCGGGACGCCTACCAACAAATAAGCGAAGAATCTCTGTACGGGGCTTAAAATCGAAAATTTGACATACTTGACTGCGAATGCATTCAGCTTTCGCTTTTGCGCATTATATTATTGACCAGTGAGCTTAGCTTTGCATCGCTCATCACTCACAACCGAAAGGCATAAGTGACCCCAATACGCTCTAGGACTTCGTTGCTTCGAGCAATGCATGGGGACTAGCACTTCAAAGTTCCCATAATATTGCTACCAATCCAAAAATCATCCACAATCTCGCACTTTGTTGCCATCTTGACGGCTAATCGCATATCCTCGCGAAGTTTATAGCCGAGGGTTGGCCCAAACAGAGCCGTCGTGGTCACCCTGACGCTGCCGTCGGTGTATGTAATGACCCTATAGTTTCGAGTTGATGTTTTGACTTCTAATTTTGCTTTGACGGGCGCTCTTGCTTGGACAGGAGCGCATATGAATAATGACGCCATAAACGCGCCAACGGATACCTTAAGCATATTTCAGTGCTTTCGTTAGGCGTGATATGTTTATTTTGTGCTGGGGGTCCACTTGGAAGTGTCGCACTCAACAGGCTCGGGGTAGCTGACATATTTGCCTTCGACACGATCTACGGCGCGCTTAGTCTTGATACCCTGCAATGCGGTCGCACACTGCAACGAGGCCAAACCATATCGCGACGCAGAAGGGACGAAGGTTGGCATCGTGCAACCCGCGCCCTTCATCAAATCCATCGTCATACGCGCTTGATTCATGACGTTGGAATTCTGCATTTCACGCATCGTCGTTCGAGGTGCGCTGTCATCAATCGCGTCTTCCGACTGACTGTAGGCCAGCCTCTTACTAGCGTCCTCATAATCAGCCATGAGCTTGGCACAGATGGCAGGTTCTGCCTTAACCGCCGCCGCCGCTCGTGCTGCCGATGGCTTGGTTGCTCGACGTTGCGATAGAGAAGCAGTTGGCAATAGCGTCGCTGCAATTGCGAGCGCGTAAAGAGCCTTAGGCTTCATAGAATGTGTGCCCCACGTTCTACCGCTCCGCCCCGACAGTCGGGACGGTTGATCGCGCGGGAACACAGGGGAACCGCGCCCTGCGTATTCCCTTTCGGTGTTGTATTCGGCAGGCCGCCCGACCTGTTGGGTCGAGTGCCTGTGTTCGCCGCCGATTGCGGACCAACCCTCACGATCAAGATCGGATTGGTAAGCTTCTGATATGCGCCTTCACGCAGCGTGTCCAGTCAACGGCGGATATGCGATCGTCACCAGTCGCCGTAACTGAAACTACGGCAGAGCCAAAGCAGCTCGACGAGCGTAGTTAGTCAGCGCTCGTAGTCACTGTCATGAAGGATGACCAGCATATGGTCGATACCCTGAAACCGGAAGCGCGTAGCGCAAATATGAGTCGCATTCGCAGTCGAAACACCAAACCTGAACTATTGGTGCGTCGCGTGCTGCATCGTGCTGGCTACCGCTTCCGATTGCACTGCTCAAATCTTCCGGGGTCACCTGACATCATATTGCCCCGATGGCGGACTACGATTTTCGTCCATGGTTGTTTCTGGCACGGACATGAGGGGTGCCGCCGTGCCAAGCTACCTTCGACCCGGACCGACTTCTGGAAGGTCAAGATCGAACGGAATCGGGCGCGTGATCGGGCCGCCGCCGAAGCCCTATCGGTGCTGGGGTTCCGCATCGTGACTCTATGGGAGTGCGAGCTTAAGGATGAAAGCGCGATACTAAACGCGGTAAATTCTGTAACGGGGCGGGTAGCTTGACCGAGCTTATCGCTGCGTGCACCAGCATGAACTGATTAAGAGAGACTCATGGCCCGCCGACCCCGTGGAGACGACTCAGAGGCACTTAGACGCGGCCTGATCAATCTACTGACCAATTTCGAGCAGCACCTCCGCGAAAGTGGCTTACGCGATCAGGTCAGGGCGTTGGTGCCTGCCAATCGACAGTTACAGGACCTTGGTTGCTCGCTGTTGCCCGGCGGTTCCACTCTGTCCGCTCGTGAACGCATTTTGGCGTATCTTAGGGCATTTCCAGGCGAGGTGATCGATGGCGACGAGTTGATGATCGTTGCGGGCATCAGCGAATATGCGCGCCGGGTGCGAGAGCTTCGGGTGGAAGAGGGATGGCCCATCCTGTCTGGCATGACGGCACGTGAGCAGCGGGATGCCGATGCCGACGGCAGCGATGTCGATGATCTGCCTCCCGCCATGCGGCCCGACCAATACATGCTGGCGGAGGATCGACAGGACCGGGATGCCGCTCATCGCTGGAACATGGCCAACCAAATCCGTAAGAGCAATGCAGGCGTTCGTGACAAGCTGCTGCGCTTCTTCAAGGCCAATGTAGGCAAGCCGATCACGTCCGAAGAGCTGCGCTATGTCGCGGGCAATGTCAGCGAGTGGGCCAGGCGAACGCGCGAACTGCGTACCGAAGACGGTTGGCCAGTCGTGACACGGACCAGCGGTGACCCCTCGCTACCGGTCGGTGTCTATATGCTTATGCGTGACGAGCAGGCCCCGGCCCACGACCGGCATATCCCCGAGATCGTGCGCCGGGATGTTATGCGGCGGGACAGCTGGTCATGTCGCTGGAAGGGGTGTGGATGGCCTCACGGCTTCCCTGCCTCCGATCATCGCTATCTCGAGGCCCATCACATTACGCACCATGCCAAGGGCGGAGAGAACAGCGTGCAAAACCTCGTGACCCTGTGCAACCTGCATCACGATGAAACCCACCGCACTGGGGTATTGGACATCGAGCCGCTTTAAGCGGCGACTTTCAGCTCTGCCTTGAGAATTTGCAGTACGACGCCAGCAACCGCGCCCGCGAGCGGCGGCGGAACAGCATTACCGATCTGACGGGCGATCTCGACTTTAGTGCCGACGAACTCGAAGTCGTCGGGGAAGCCCATTAGCCGTGCCGCTTCCCGATGCGTAATCGGACGATGCTGGTCGGGGTGTAGGTAGCGACCCTTTTCCGGCTTGAAGAACTCTGTGCGGATCGTCACCGACGGGCGATCCCACCACAGGCGACCAAACAGGTCGGTGCCGCCGCTCGTCTTTCTAATCCAGCAGCCTGGTGTGATCTCGGGGGCGTTACGTTGCAAGTCGAAACGGTTTCCACCCGGCGGAACGGCCTTGTACCGCTGAAGGCTCTTGGCAGTTGGATTGCGACCGAAATGTAGGTCGAGCGGCGCGTCGGTATCCCGAATTTCCGTACCCACTGGCTTTGGTAGGTCAGCGATCGCGTCACGTACGGTCTTCCATACGGGCAAATTGGACTTAGTGCCCGGCTGGACATGGGTTGGAAGCGGAGGAAACGGGGGCGCATCCGCGTTGCACTTGTAACCGACAATCACTGTGCGTCGGCGGGTCTGGGGTGCACCGTAATTGGCTGCGAGCAGGATGTCCTTGACGATAGCGAAACCCAGCTTGGCGGCGTGCTCTTCGATCGCGCCGCACTCTTCAGAGCGGAACAGCTCGGCGACATTCTCGATCACGAACACCGAGGCGCCCGAGCGTGCGACCACTTCCATGAACGGCAGCCACAAGGCCCGGCGGCTATCACCGATCCGCTGCTTGTTGAGCAGACTGAATCCTTGGCAGGGCGGTCCACCGATCACGACATCCGCTTGGGGAATCGGTTTCCCCAATGCGATCCATTCCTCGATGTCCCCACAATCGGCATGAGGGCCGAAGTTACGGCGATGAGTGTCGACGGCGGCCTTATCGATGTCGAGCGACCATACGCTTTCAAAGCCACCGCAGAATCGGTCATCGGTGAAGCCGAGCGTTAGGCCGCCAGCCCCTGAAAATAAATCGATGACTCGGTAACCCAAACTCGCCTCCGCATCCCGACTGCGGGCTGTTTCGCTAGATGGTGGACGCGGTATCATGGCTGGGAATCGTACGCAATTCGGTAAAGGCCGGTTAGATATCGAATTGTACGTCCGTCAGGGCCGATACCTTATCAAGCTCATACAGGCTGTGCAGAGGCTTGAACATCAGTGGATGGGAACTCAATACGGCGCCAGCCTTGATCGGGTCAGGCTCAACGCTCCATGCCCGAAAACTGGTCACGGGCACAAGGCATCGGCGTTCCGGGTTAGCCAATGCAGAACGCCAAAAGGCGCTGTGATAGTTGCGGACGTTGACCACCGCATTGCGCACCCCCGGCGGCGGCGGAAACCCCCAACGCATTGTCCGTAGCTGCCGCGACGCCGCCGACCGGGTGACGACACGGCCCTGACGACCGGGACCGACAGAATCCTGCTTTAAGGCGGCCCAAGCGCTGCTACGGCACCGAATGCGGCTGCAATGTCGCTAGCTGACGCTTCTAAATTAGAAAGAAGGCGCATCGCGCTTAGCTCTCCCCAGGGCTGCACGCCATCTCAAATGGCAGGCTTTTCATCGAAAAGCTGCAATAGGTGATCAGTCGATACAACGCGATCTACCGGCGGGGCAAACGCTCCACCGCCAAGACTAGCCTCAACTCGACCACGGTTGATGCCTATCAGCGTCGGTTGATCGTTGATCATTGTATAAACCGGTGATCCTGATCGTCCGGGCGAAGATCGATTTTCAACAAAGAAATTTGTTCCCCAATTCGGGAAAAATGACGTTTCCTGTATGACCTTGCTTTCAATTAGGGTGGCGCCGCCTGACACAACGAAATTGGTGGAGTCATCAGGATATCCAAATGACCAAGTCGCCATCCCCGCAGGAATACGTTCTCTTATTGGGAAGATATTCCACTCATAAGCGCGCTGCGTAGAAACGATATCACTCAACTCCGCTATTGCCAAATCCTGTGCTTCGGCACCGAAGCCCCTAAATTCGCTCGGTCTTACAGAGTAGAATGGTTCGATCTTGCCGTGACTGAACGCTAGAAGATCGATTCTGGATAGGAATGATTGCACGCAATGAGCATTTGTGACTATCCAAACCTTATCGCTTATACCCGGCCTTCGAACGAGGAAGGCGGTGCCGTAAAATGCATTTTCAGCTAATTTCGGATCAGCAAAATGGCCATCTAACCGGACGACGGAGCGACGGACTGGTTCTAAATCGATCATAGCGACTTTCACGATGGCGCAACACGCGTTGCCAAGAAAAGGGGCTTCGATTCAATGCACGTTGCGTCGGTTTGTTTGCCAAAATCTGCGAAATTGCAATACGACACCCCAACTAGATATGCCCCCCAGCCTACCGGGCGACATCACAGGACGGCAGCTAGCAGCAATTGCACTTCATCACCGAACAGCACGGCTTTGGCCCTATGTGCGGCTCCTACGGCCTGTCTGTAGTGGATCGTGCCGTATCGTTCAGCATCTTCAAACGGCAACGGGCTCCAATCGTCCGAGGGGTAGACCTCATGATAAATTGCCTCTGCCGCCGCCCTTAGCTGCATATCGTGGTTCATAGCCCAACCTCCTTTACTCTACCCAAGGTAGAACAAAGAGTGAACGATTCGCAATGGGTTAGCGGGGGCGCGGGTAGGGCCTTATATAGGAAGAGCGGCTTGGATCAGCGCGCCCGTAGGCTTCCGCAATGCATTTGCACGATCAAGGAGTATTCGGCATCATCCCTTTATGCGCCGCGTATTGCCCACCGTGATGCTGATCCCATTGCTGGCTATCACTTGGGATAAACCCGGAGCTCTCCAAGGGGTTTACATGACCCCGCTAGAGGGTCAGTCGTTTAAGGCGCTTGTGCGTTATGACGAATGCATGGCCCCATATATCAGGGCAGCCAACAAACAGCGCCTATCAGACAATGAGGTGGACTTATTCGATTGGCATTGCCCAACCGAACTACGGGATGCAGCGATAAACAGAGAGCGCTATTTTTCGTCTAAACCTAGTACGGAAATTGACCGAATTCTTATAGCACCGACTCGTCATGAACGTGTCAAGCCTCATGAAAGAGAATTAGCGAGATCGTTCTATTGCAGTTTCCGATTTTGTTAGTAGGCATAACGTCCTAACAAATAGCGCGTTGGCAAATTAATTGATTTAAGCCACGCACAGGGCACGTTCGTCGATTTAGGTCGCCTAGCCAGCTAAATCCCTAAAATGCGCCCCAAGACTGCTTAAATAGCAAAATAACGCATACTATGACCGCGTTGATTGACCGATCCTCATTAGCTGAACCGCAAAGTCAATTAGCCGTTATGGGTTTCGGTATTATCAACCCCAAATCCCATCCGACCGGAGTTATCATGACAGACGAAACCGTAAACATTAGTGCCGTTGAACTGGCGACCGAATTGACCGTGGCGTGGTTGGGCAACCCCAACACCAGAACGCCTGCCGATGAGGTTCCAGCCTTCCTGGGCAAGATGCACGAAACTGTTTCGGCATTGCTCGGCGGCGGCAACGCTCAAGCCATCGAACAAGCGGCTCCTACAGAATACACCCCCGCAGTATCGGTTCGGAAGTCTCTGGCGTCCAAGGACCACATTATCTCGATGATCGACGGCAAGCCCTACAAGACGCTGCGTCGCCATCTCGCCACCAACGGCCTGACCCCGGAAGAATACCGGGATCGCTATGGCCTTAAGGCTGATTATCCCATGGTGTCCGAAACCTATTCGGAAAGCCGCCGCGCCATGGCGAAGAAGATCGGTCTAGGACGCAAGCCGGGACAAAGCCCGAAGGCAGCACAAGCCGCAAAGCCGGAAGCTAAGCCCACACGCAAGGGGAAGTCGATCTCGGATGCCAAGGCCGCTGCACAGGCACATTTGGGCGGCTCTAGCGAATAGTCGAGACGGGGGCAGGGCCAACCCCGCCCCCCCCCTCAAACGTCACTCGTCCTGGGCAGCTATTAAGGCATCCATCAATTGGCCCCGTAGGCGCGTCCTACCTGCTACGCTCCGGCAGTATGCGTTATCTGCAAAGGCGCGATAAACGCTGGCCCGACCGATCCCCAACCGCTTGGCAATCTCGGTAGCGCCGATGCCTTCTGCACGAAGAGCATTGATTGCGGTGATATCAACCGAAGGCTTGCGCCCCTTATACACGCCAGCGGCTTTAGCCTTAGCAATGCCCTCCATCTGACGCTCCTTGCGGATTGCCGTTTCAAACTGGGCAAAAACACCAAGCATTTGCAGAAAGGCAACGCCAGCAGGGGTTGAGGTATCAATCGGCTGTTCTGTTGCCCGCAAGAAAGCCCCTCGCTCTTTCAGCATGGCGACAATCTTCTCTAGGTCGGCAACCGACCGCGCAAGGCGATCAATCCGGGTAACCATCAACGTATCGCCAGCGCGGATGAAGGACAGAATGATATCCAACTCTGCCCTACCCTCGACCGTAGTGCCTGACCGCTGCTCCGACCGGATGATAGTGCACCCGGCAGCGCGCAACGTCGCCTCTTGGATTTCGCAGTTCTGATCGTCGGTGGAAACGCGGGCATAGCCGATGATGGTCGACATAATGGAATGTCCCAATAGCCTCTAGACCAAGACACCCTGATGTCTCAATCAGACAGAGTCAACCCTATTGGGACATTTCCAGCGTCTCATTCATTTGTCTCGTTCGGGTATACCCATTTGACTGCATCTGCTGTCACCGGGCAACGCCCTTCCAGTGGCGTCTCTTACGGCTAAAACGGCGATCCACATGAAGCTGATTTAGGAATACCGCCTGGGAAGCTGCGTATGGGCGGAAACCCACTTAAAGCGGACCATGCGTTCGATCTGAATTCTTCATGTGTAATGGCGCGTCGGATTTTTTGCTGCCGCCGTACAATCGTCGCTTTGCTGACAGCCATCAGCATCAACGAATCGCCAGACGCGAAGCCTGTGACTTACCATAGGAAATTGCTATTTGATGGGGTTGCAAGATGCAAAAATCGCGAATAGCCTGCGGTCAGCGAGGTCAAGATGATTAACAGGCTGTATTTGGGTAACTTTAGAGCGTTTAAAGATCAGGAGTTTAAGTTCCGACGCCTAAATATATTTGTCGGGAAGAACAATTCTGGCAAATCTAGCGCCATTAGCGCCCTCAACGTGTTAGCGCAAACATTTAATGACCAAGACTTGGATGGGACCCCGCTACTTTTAAACGGTCCATTTGACAATCTCGGTACATATATAGACGTCGTGAATGGCAACCACCCGCGCCGGAAAATATCAATAGAGATAGACGTGGATGGGTATCATTTAAAGACAGAATACAAATATAGAACGCAACGCCGTCAGATAGATCTTACTTATTTTGAATTATTCAACAAGGGAAAGTCTACGGTTCGCTTTGTTCAAAGGAAAGATGCTTATGATTTCGCGATAGGCGGGGAAGCATATGAAAAACTTTTTCCTGACATGCCCAAACGTCGACCGCGTTTTAGAAATTTCTGGCCAATTACCCTTGGGATAAATAGGTTCGCGCCCACCCCAGGAGGCATGGCCGCGTCTAACAGCAAGGTTCGAGATGCAGAGCGGGTCGTACTACAAGCCCGTAGAATGTTCGACGCACATTTCTCTAGCTTCGATACCATTTCGCCATTTCGCGACAAGCCGCAACGAACTTATCTATACTCTGGCGAAACCGCACGCAAAATCGGGGTCACTGGATCGAATACAGCGACCATGCTTGCGTCTGATTCAGCAAAGCGAGGTTCGCAGAAAAAGCATTTGGTCGACAACATATCAAACTGGTTTCAATACACCGGCATAGCCAAGGGCCTTGAAGTTGTCAGCTTAACTCCGCGCCATTTTGAAATATGTCTTATAAGCAATGACGGCACCAAGCACAACATTTGCGATGTTGGCTTTGGATGCAGTCAAGTTCTACCGGTTCTAACCGCAGGGCTCAATCTTTTTGGCGCTGATAACAGCCCGAGACATTCCCAGATATTGGTTGTGCAGGAACCCGAGATACATTTGCACCCGAATGCACAGGCCGCGATGGGTTCCTTCTTTGTTAGCCTTGTGTCAGGCGGCGGACAGGTTTTTGTTGAAACACACAGCGATAATATGGTTCTAAGGATTGCCCGGCACGTCGCGCTCGGCGACATACCTTATCAAGACGTTGCGATATTTTTTGTTTCGGACGAGGGGGAGGAGCGGGTGACGCCTATTCACCTGACCCAATCCGGTAAATTTGTACCCGACTTTCCAGGCGGCTTCTTTCCGCAAAGACAAGCTGAGAGCTTGGAAATTGCCCGAGCAGGTTTAAGGCCTCATATTGTGCCTGAGCCATCCCAGCAGATGACTTTTGTCTACCCGGAATTGAAGAAATGAATCCGCATGTAGTAGACGCAAACGTCATGAATTCTTTCCAGAGAGAAAGACTGCATGAAGATGACACTGTTGCTTCGGAGGCTATAGCACACGCCACGACTGATAATTACATTGTTCTCGATGAAGGCGGACAATGTCAGCAGGAATGGCTAGATTGTGCGGGCGGCTCCTATCCTCTGCATTTGCAAGATTGGTTGGCCGATATGATGGTGACCCAGCAGATTCGACTTGCGCGACTTTGCGCGGACTCAATGCACAAAGAACTCAACAACCTTGGCATACCAAAAAAGGATCATAAGTGGGTTAGGTTGGCCATTGGTTCAAGTAGTAATATAATATTAACTGATGACATAGATTTATTTGATCCAACCAAGAAAAATTCCTCATCCAGCAATATTGCCAACATCAAGGCAAAGTGCGCCGGGCCAGTATCTAAATACTTAAAAAAAAGGCATGGTATATGCGTGGCTACACCAACGTGGTTTGTTAGAAACAAGGGCAATGAGGAAGCTGTTGATACTTAGTTTCAATTTTCCCCGACGCTCATACCCTCCGACGCCTTCGAAACGACACGCGAGTAGTCAATAATCTTTGGATCGCTGCCGCGTCGGACATCCGCAAGATTTCTTTGCAGTTCCTGAATACCTTGGTCATACCCGAGCCTATCGAAGTGCTCTTTGCTTGCTTGTAATGTTCGCTTTCCATCGTCTGATGGTAGGCAACGCCACAGACGGTTCAACCCGCTTATGCTCGGTTTGGCTCAGACACCATCTGGGCTTAAGCATGAGGGCTTCCCCATTCGCAGCGTTTACCCAAAAGTGTCGCAAAACCCTGCAAAATTTTAACAGCGCAGGTGGAGCGGGGTACTGACACCTAAACGTCCAGCGCTGTTTAGAAATAACAGGGTTCTCCTGCAAAAAATCAACCTATCGGCCGTTTTTCGCGCGCTTCCGATCCATGTCGCGAAGCTTTTCGTCAATCCGTGCTATTTTTACGGGATCGATAACGCCATTTTTCCGGCAGCCACGAGGAAGAGGGCGAACAGGGTGCAATGGGCACGATGTCACAGGACAAACTGCGATCTGCTCTAACGCGGTACCAGGACTCAAGTGATCAAAATTACAATCTTTACATTTCATTTCAATATTTATTTTTAAACTCATTATTTCAACTTTACTTTGTCGCTCCGTTTCTCTATGCGCACTACGGCCCGACATTCACCTTCATAACTTACTCGCTTGTCAAAATCAACCAGAACTACGTAGATTTATAGTGCCGCGTCGATCGATGATCCATTTTAAATTCATGATACTTGATATTACGACTTTATATCATCGAAATACTTATAACGCCTACTTCTGTGGTCATTCTTTTGTGTACTATTGGGTAAGTCATAGCCCCCCCCCTGTCGCTTCTCTCTTTCCAGCGTCAGAGCGCGTGTAATTCTGGTGTAATCAATGCCGGAAAAGGGGAGTAAAAGGGGGTATTTCTGGGTATCAGCCCTAAGCACGGAGCGTGGCTAAAGGCATGAAATTAGGTCGAAATAGGCATACTTGGGGATATGTCCCCTATCGACTTAAAATCGGCTTCCTATGGAGTGCGGGTTCGAGTCCCGCCGTCCGCACCATCCTGTTGACCGGCGCGCTGCTTGCCACCTCGGCTTGCGAGCGGCGGGCCGATACGGGCGCGGTTATCGTCAGTGCGGTTAGGTCCTCCCCGGACAAGACTCCGCAGAAACGCGACCCGGCCAACGCCAGCGGCGGCGACATGCCGCATCGGCTGCTGCGTGATTCCCTGGCGCAGGGGCTCGTGCGGTTCGACGCCAATGGGCAGATCGAGCCGGGGCTGGCCGAGCGCTGGATCGTCATCGACGAGGGCGGCAGCTATATCTTCCGGTTGCGCGAGGCGACGTGGAATGACGGGTCGCCCGTCACCGCCGAACAGGTCGTGCCGATCTTGCGCCGCCTGATCACGCCCGGCTCGGGCAATCCGCTCGCGCCGTTTCTGACCGCCATCGACGAGATCGTCGTGATGACCCCGCAGGTCATCGAGGTCCGGCTGTCGCGTCCGCGCCCCGATCTGCTGAAACTCTTCGCCCAGCCCGAAATGGCGATCATCGACCGGGCGCGTCATGGCACGGGGCCGTTCCGCATCGTCCGCGCCGGGCCGCCGCCCCTGCTCCGCCTGATCCCCGACCCTCGCCGCGCCGAGCCCGAAGACGATGCGACGCCCGCGCCGGAGGACGATGTCCGCCTGATCGGCGAAAGCGCCGCACGGGGCATTCTTCGCTTTTCGCGCGGCGCGTCCGATTTGATGCTGGGCGGGCGGTTCGAGAATTGGCCGCTGCTCGATCTGGCGAGGATCGCCCCGCCGGCGGTGCGGGTCGACCCCGCCGCCGGGCTGTTCGGCTTTGCCATCGCCAGCCGGGACGGGTTTCTGGGGGATGCGGCGAACCGCCAGGCGCTGTCGGCCGTGTTCGACCGGGCCGCATTGCTCGGAGCGATCGCGCCCAATTGGGAGGCCAGCGACCGTCTGCTGCCCGATACGCTGGACTCGGACGCGCCGCCGCAAATCCCCGGCTGGGCGCTGCTGACGCTGGACGAACGCCGCGCCGCCGCCCGTGCACGCGTCGCGGCCTGGGGACAGCCGGTGCACCTGCGCATTGCCCTGCCGCGAGGTCCGGGAGCGAACATGCTGTACGGACAGGTCGGCGCGACGCTGCTGTCGGTCGGCATCGTGCCCGAGCGCGTGGCGCTGGATGCGCCCGCCGACCTCAGGCTGATCGATGCGGTCGCCCCCTTCGACAGCGCGCGCTGGTATCTCGCCACCGCCTGCGCACCATGCGGCGATGCCGCCCGTGCGGCCATCGAGCAGGCCCGGCTCGCGCCCACCCTGGCCGCCCGCAGCGCGGCGATCGCCGCCGCCGATGCCGCACTCAACGCCGATACGCCCTATATCCCGCTGGCGCGTCCGCTGCGCTGGTCGCTGGTCAGCGGCCGCCTGCGCCAGTTCCAGGCCAATAGCCGCGCCTGGCATCCATTGAACCGCCTGCGCGCCGACCCCAATTGAGGGGCATGGCCAAAGCGTCTCCCATCGATTCCTCGCTCTTCGACAACCTTCCCCTGGACAAGGGGGTCACCGCCAGTCGCCAGCGGATCGAGGCGATGGAAAGGCTGTTGGAGCGCGTCGTCGTGCTGCCGGGGATCAATCGGCCGATCGGGCTCGACGTGATGCTGGGGCTGGTGCCCGTGATAGGCGACATCGCCGCCGCTGCGCTGGGCAGCTACATCATCTGGGAAGCGCGCAATCTGGGCCTGTCACGGTTCCAGATGGCGCGGATGATGGCCAATGTCGGGTTCGACGCGGTGCTGGGCTTCGTACCGCTGATCGGGGATGCGGCGGACGTGTTGTTCCGGTCCAACACGCGCAATCTGCGGATCATCCGCAAGCATCTCGACAAGCATCATCCCTCCACCGTGACGGTGGAGGGATAAGCCAGCCTTCAGCGCTGACCGCGCCAGATCTTGATCGGCGCGCCGGGTTGCAGGCCGCCCTGATGCGCGGGGCAGCGGGTATAGCGGAACGCCTTGTTCAGGCAGATCCAGATTTCGTCCAGCCAGCCCTCGCGGGCCGCGGTGACGCGCATCATGTCCGCGGTCATGCCCCGGTTCGCGGCCGCCACCGCGGTCGCGACGTCACCGGCGGTCAGATTGCCCTGACGCGACAGCGCCATCATGTCCGGGAAGCGCAGGCCGTGATAGAGGGCATTGGACTGCTGGAAATAACGCGCCGGGCTGTAGCCCGCCATGCAGGTGCCGTGCTTGGCCCATTCATGCTGCATCAGCTGCGCCGAGGGGGTGGCGCAGATGTGACGGCGGACCACCGCCTGGGGCAGGATCGCGGTCGGGCGACAATATTGCGGCCACTCCTTATCCTCTCCATCCGGCCACAGGCCGTGCAGCGTGAAACCGAAACGGTTGCCCGTGCCGCACTGGAAGCGGCTGTCGCCCTTCGGATCGCGGCAATATTGCGGGCTCCAGGTGATCGCCAGCGTATAGCTGCCGATGGGCAGCACGCGGGTCGGCTGGCTGGCG
>Ga0308171_1003286_pt1 | contig 15028 bp, 9 predicted proteins | sample PhyGR1_FD_202135 | JGI IMG/M metagenome (GOLD analysis project Ga0308171, IMG submission 202135) | Phyllosphere microbial communities from UC Gill Tract Community Farm, Albany, California, United States - DLSLSG.R1 | ecosystem: Host-associated > Plants > Phyllosphere > Unclassified | place: USA... | reverse complement strand
GTTTTTCCAGAATCGGTGCGCTGTTGGTAATCGGGCTGCCGGTCTCACGGATTTCCTGCGGATAGCCGCTGATGAAAATCACTTTGAGGTCCGGTCGCAATTTCACCGCCGGATCGGCAATCTGCACGCCGGAGATCCCGCCCGGCAGGCGGAAATCGGTAATCAGTATGTCGAGATGAGGTTTGCTGGCGAGGATCTCGAAAGCCTGCTCGCCATTTTCCGCTTGCAACACGCGATAGCCCTGCCCCGACAGGTAATCCGTCAGGACCATCAAGATAACCGGTTCGTCTTCGACGACGAGTACTACATCTTGCGCATCTACGCTCATGGGAAGCCTTTGTTCGGTCAATAGCTGCTGATACGACCGTGTGGTCACTCAGAGGTTGCGTCGGATATGCCGTTTTCCTGGATCGGCAGACAAACGCGAAACAGGGCGCCCTCGTTGATTTCACTCTCGACGACGATGGAGCCGCCATGGGCGGCGACGATCTGCTCGGAAATGAACAGACCCAGCCCGAGCCCGGCCACCACCGTCTTGGCGGACACCCGTTCGAACTGCTGAAAAATACGCTTCTGGTTCTCGGCGCTGATGCCGATGCCGTGGTCTTGTACCTCGACCCGGGCCTCGTCATCTTCGCGATAGACGCGCACCTGAATCGGGCTGCGACCACCGTAACGCAAGGCATTGGTCAGCAGATTGGACACCACTTGCTCGATGCGGAACTCGTCCCAGCAACCTTCTACCGGCGCCGATGCCTCGAAGGAAACGCTGGTTTCTGCCGCTTCCATTTGCGAGGCAAAATTCTGCAGGAGATTGCTGACCAGTTGCACCAGATCGAAACGACTCGGTCGGATCGACAGTTTGCCGGTGCGGATTCGCGAGACATCGAGCATGTCTTCGATCAGGCGAATCAGGCTTTTGATCTGCCGCTCATCGCGGTCGACCATCGCCTGCATCTTGTCGAGGGTGAACGCTGAGGCGTTGTCTCGCGCCAGATGCATTTTACGCAACTGGGTTTCGAGAATCAGGCCATTGAGCGGCGTACGCACCTCGTGGGCGACGATGGACATGAAGTCATCACGCATGCGCACCGCTTGCTCCAGCTCCAGCTGGGTGCTTTGCAGCTGTTGCAGCAGCGCTTCCTGCTCACGCCGGGCCTGCTCCAACGCCTCGACCTGCTGCTTCATCGCTTTGCTCTGGCGATACAGATCGACGAAAACGTTGACCTTGCTCTTCACCGCATGGATATCCAGCGGCTTGTGCAGGAAGTCCACCGCACCGCTTTCATAGCCTTTGAACGCGTAGTTGAGTTCTCGGCCGGCAGCGCTGACAAAGATGATCGGGATGTTCTTGGTCTTCTCTGTACCGCGCATCAGCTCGGCGAGTTCGAAGCCGTTCATGCCGGGCATCTGCACGTCGAGAATGGCCATGGCGAATTCGTGCTGCAGCAACAGCGACAGTGCTTCGTCCGCCGACAGAGCCTTATAGACCGTGCGATCCTCGCGCTTGATCAGCGCTTCCAGCGCCAGCAAGTTTTCTGGCAGATCGTCAACGATCAACAGTTTGGCTTGGATATTACTCAGCATGCGATTCGTTCCAGCTCGACTAGCAGACGGCCGATGCCGTGAATGGGTAGGACATGATCCGGCTGCAGAACGTTCAGTGCAGCCTGGGGCATGGTGGCGACTTGTGCATCCTCGGGGTCTTGAACAATGGTCAGGCCGGCGCAACGCTTGACGTAAGCCAACCCGCGCGCACCATCGTGATTGGCGCCGGTCAGCAGGACAGCGGCGAGTGTCTCGCCGTAAACGTCAGCGGCGGATTCAAACAGGTAATCAATAGACGGCCGCGAATGATGTACGCGGTCCTCCAGGCTCAGTGACAAGCTGCGATCCGCTTCGACCGACAAGTGATAACCGGGCGTGGCGAAATACACCGTGCCGGCTTCAATGTCCTGCTTGTCTTCAGCTTCCTTGACCGGCATCGCCACACGGCGGGAGAACACTTCGGCCAGATGACTGCGGCGTTCTTCCGGCAGATGCAAAACGATGATGATCGGCAGCACATAGCCTTTGCGCAATGGCCCGAGCAGGGTCAGCAACGCCTCGACACCGCCTGCGGAGGCGCCGATCACGACAGCCTCGATGCGAGGCAGGCTCGGGGTGTCGTTCATGATTTGCGGTAGATCCGTTCTTGTTTGACCAACGCCTCGAACTGATTCGAATAGTTGGAAAAATCCAGGGTTTCCTTGCTGCCCAACACCAGAAAGCCGCGATGCGACAGTGATTCATGGAACAGCCCGAATGCCCGGTCCTGCAGCTTCTTGTTGAAGTAGATCAGCACATTGCGGCAGGAAATCAACTGGGTTTCGGAGAACACGCTGTCGGTGGCCAGACTGTGGTCGGCGAATGTCACGTTCTCGCACAGGCTCTTGTCGAAAATCGCGTAGCCATAGGCTGCCGTGTAGTAATCGGCAAACGAACGCTGACCGCCGGCCTGCTGATAGTTGGCAGTGTAGGCGCGGACGTTTTCCATGGAGAAAATCCCTTGCTTGGCCTTCTCCAGCGAGCGCGGGTTGATGTCGGTGGCGTAGATGATCGTGCGGTCGAGCAGGCCTTCTTCGCGCAGCAGAATCGCCATCGAATAGACCTCCTCGCCCGTGCTGCAGCCGGCAATCCAGATTTTCAGCGACGGATAGGTGCGCAGCAGCGGCACCACTTCGTTGCGGATCGCCAGGAAGTGCGACGGATCGCGGAACATCTCGCTGACCGGGATCGTCAGCAGTTGCAGCAGCTGCATGAACGCCGTCGGGTCGTGCAGGACTTTCTCTTGCAGGGCCGAGATGGTCGCGCACTCGAACTGACTCAGCGCGTGCTGCACCCGGCGCTTGATCGAAGCGCCGGAGTAGTCGCGAAAGTCATAGCTGTATTTCAGGTAAATCGCCTCGATCAACAAGCGTAATTCGATTTCGCTGTTGCGCTCGGCCGGACTGCTGCGTTCCACTAGATGCGTTCCATTTTCGGTAGCCACACACGTATCAGCGAGAACAGACGATCAAGGTCGATGGGCTTGGCCAGGTAATCGTTGGCGCCCGCTTGCAGGCAGCGCTCCTGATCGTCCTTCATGGCCTTGGCCGTTACCGCGATGATCGGCAGCTTGCGCCAGCGCGGATCCTTGCGGATTTCCATGGTGGCTTCGAAGCCATCCATCTCCGGCATCATCACGTCCATCAGCACCAGGTCGATGTCCTCGACTTCATGAAGTTTCTCAATCGCTTCGCGACCATTACGGCCGATCACCACGACAGCGCCTTTGTGTTCCAGTGCACTGGTCAGGGCGAAGATGTTGCGCACATCGTCGTCCACCAGCAGCACTTTACGACCTTCAAAGACCTTGTCGCGGCTGCGCGCGGTCTTGAGCATCTTCTGCCGTTCATGGGACAGCTGCGATTCGACTTTGTGCAGAAAGAGTGTGACCTCGTCGAGCAACCGCTCCGGGGAGCGTGCGCCCTTGATGATGATCGAGCGTGAATACTTGCGCAGCTCGGCCTCTTCATCGCGGGTCAGGTTGCGGCCGGTGTAGACAATGACCGGCGGGAACGAGCAGATGTCCTCGGTGGACATGCGCTTGAGCAGATCGTTGCCGAGCATGTCCGGCAGCTTGAGGTCGATGACCATGCAGTCGTAGATGGTCGTGCGCAGCAATTCCAGTGCGTCCTGGGCCAGGCCGACGGCAGTGATTTCAATGTCTTCATCGCCAATCAGCCGCGCGATGCTTTCGCGCTGCAGATCGTCGTCTTCGACCAACAGCACGCGCTTGACCTTCTGCGTCAGCTTGGCTTCCAGACGAGCGAAGACGTCCTTGAGCTCTTCGCGGGTGGTCGGCTTCACGGCGTAGCCGATGGCGCCCATGTGCATGGCAGCCTCGACGCGGTCTTCCACGGAAATCACGTGCACCGGAATGTGCCGGGTTTCGGCGCGTTCTTTCAGACGTTGCAGCACAGTCAGACCGGAATGATCCGGCAGACGCATGTCGAGCAGGATCGCATCCGGGACGAATTCGCGGGCCAGGTCATAACCTTCGTCGGCACCGTGGGCGACCAGACACATGTAACCCAACTCATGGGCCAGGTCATAGAGGATACGGGCGAAGTTCGGCTCGTCCTCCACCACCAGAATGCAGCGGGTGGCGAACGGCGCCTTGTCGCGATCGTCGGCGAAGCGCGGGATGACAGCCGGAATCGCTGACGCCACCGGTGCCGCAACGGCCGTTGGTGTAGCCACAGCAGGCGCTGCATGAAAGGTCAGCGGCGCGGCCGGCGTATCACCGAATTCGTGATACTGACGCGGCAACACCAGCGTAAACGTACTGCCCTGCCCCGGTACGCTGTCGACGCTGATCGAACCGCCCAGCAACGTCGCCAGATCCCGCGAGATCGACAGGCCCAGACCGGTGCCGCCGTACTTGCGATTGGTGGTGCCATCCGCCTGACGGAACGCCTCGAAGATACTTTCCTGCTGATCCGCGGCGATACCGATCCCGGAATCCTTGACGCTGAAGGCGATGTGATCATTCGGCTGCGCGGTGATGGTCAGGCTCACGGCGCCGTGCTCGGTGAACTTGATCGCGTTGGACAGCAGGTTCTTGATGACCTGCTCCAGACGCTGACGGTCGGTGAACAGCAAGCCCGGTGCGTCCGGCTGAACCTCGACGCTGAAGGCCAGTTTCTTGTCCGCCGCCAACGGTTCGAACATCGAGCGCAAGCCATCGACCAGACGATCGACGCGGGTGTTTTCGGCAATCACTTCAAGCTTGCCGGCCTCGACCTTGGAAATGTCGAGGATGTCGTTGATCAGGTTGAGCAGATCGTTGCCGGCCGAATAGATCGATTCGGCAAACTTGACCTGTTCCGCCGACAGATTCTGCTGCGGGTTTTCCGCCAGCAGCTTGGCCAGAATCAGCGAACTGTTGAGCGGCGTGCGCAGTTCGTGGGACATGTTGGCGAGGAATTCGGACTTGTACTTGCTCGAGCGTTGCAGCTCTTCGGCACGCTCTTCGAGTTGAATCTGCGCCTGATTCAGCTCGGTGTTTTTCTTGTCCATCGCATCGCGCTGTTCGGCCAACTGCTCGTTGGTCTGCTCCAGCTCCACTTGCTGTGTTTCCAGATGCGCCTGGGATTCCTTGAGAATCCGCGACTGTTCTTCCAGCTCTTCGTTGGCAGTCTTCAGCTCTTCCTGCTGCACTTGCAGCTCTTCATTGAGCTGCTGGGTTTCGGCGAGCACTTCCTGCAAGCGTTGACGGTAGCGCGCCGCCTCGATCGACGTGCCGATGTTGCCGGCAATCAGCTCCAGCAATTCGATGTCGCGCTCGGACAGCGGACGCAGGAAGCCCAACTCGATTACGCCGTTGACGCGGTCGTCATCGCTGGTCGGCACCACCAGCACACTGTGCGGCAGGCCTGCGCCGAGGCCGGAGCTGACTTTGAAATAGTCGCCAGGGACCGCGTCGAGACGGATCAGGCGTGCTTGTTCTGCGACTTGGCCGACGATGCCTTCACCGCTGTAAATCGTCTGGTTCAGCTCTTCCTGCTCGCGGGAGAAACCATAAGTCGCCACGCGCTTGAGGCCGCCATGTTCTTCACGCACATACAGCGCAGCGACGGCTGTGCCGAGGTATTGCGCGCAGAATTGCAGAATGTTGCGCCCCAGCAGGTTCAGCGTCAGTTGCCCCAGCACCTGCTCGGCCAATTGTGTCTGGCCGTTGCGCAGCCACGCCTGCTTCTCCAGGCGTTCGGCGCTGGCCTGTTGCGCCGCGAGGTTGGCGCTGTAATTGGTCGACAGATTGACCAGGTCACGGCGGCCGATGTAGGCCAGCAAACCGCTGATTCCCACGATGAAGATCAGATAAAGGGTGATGCTCCAGATGGTGGTGCGACGCACATCCTCGTTGCGCGTGGCTCGCAGCACTTGCTCGGTTTCGATGACGTCTTCGAACTGCTTGCGAATTTCGTCGGTCAGCCGCTTGCCCCGCCCGGCCTTGACCGCACCGCGATAATCGCCGCTGCTGCGCTGAAGGTCGATCATCGATTGCGCGTAGTTGGCCCATTCCACCTGCAACGCTTGCAGACGACGCAGGCGGTCGGTCTGCACCGGATTATCGGCGGTCAGCTCCAGCAACGTATTGAGAGCGACGTCGATACGCGGCTTGGCAACTTCGTACGGGTCGAGAAAGTGCTCGTCACCGCTGAGCAGATAGCCGCGCATGCCGGTTTCGAGATCGACAGTGAGTTTCACCGCCTCATTGGCGTTATTGATCACCCGGTCGGTATGCTCGACCCACTGGATGACGGACAGCAAATAGGTGATCAGTGAGACGAAAAACACCGCACTGAGCACGCCGACGCCCAGCGGCAGGCTGACGTTGCGACTCAGAAGTTTGCGGAACCGTTGTTCATCAACCGAGGACGGAGAGGACATGGGGCAGCCTTGTCGAACTGTTGAAAACCCGAGAGTTTGCCCCAAAACCCCGCCATGGATCCATTTTTCTCACACAAATGATGGCATTTCCTACGCACACCTGCGCATTGGACGACGCCAACGGTTATCCTTGCCTCACCGCACTGACCTGTTCTTTTTTGTATCAGCTCGGGAACTTGTGGCTATGCGCCACTTACTCATGCAAGAGTCCGGCAAATTCGCTTGCCCGGTATCCCCCGATTTCATTTTTCTGAGAGTCCTGCCATGTCTGCCACTCCATCCACTATCCTGGTCGTAGAAGACGACTCCATCGTGCGCATGCTTATCGTCGATGTGCTGGAGGAGCTGGAATACACGGTATTGGAGGCTGATGACGGCAACGCGGCACTCGAAATCCTTGCGGATCCTGGCAAAGCCATCGATTTGATGATGACCGACTACGGCCTGCCTGGCATGAATGGCCGCGAACTCTCTCAAAAGGCCCGTCAGCTGCGCCCTGCTCTGCCCATCCTGTTCGCCAGCGGCTATGCCGAGAGTCTCGAAGTACCCGATGGCATGCATGTCATCGGCAAGCCATTCTCCATCGATCAATTGCGCGACAAAGTTAAAGGCATTCTGAAATAAACCTGATAAATGCCCGTCGCAGATGCAACTTGTCACATCCGAAAATAATCAGCAACTAACTAACACTGCCATTGCTTAACCTGCCAGCTCTATCCTGAATCATCTTTGGCCGCGTTAATAAATAACGAAATACAGCCAGGGAACTTTCGATACTCATTCAGGATAGTGCCCATGCAGTTCATTTCTTCCGACGTGCCTGCCGCCGTCGATTGCTCCGCTTCTGACAAACAGGAACGCGCGCTTATTGTTCAGTTACTTGTTGAAGCCCTTAAGGCAACTGAGTTTGAAGTCTCGGCCGACAGTTACTCGGCAAGCGCCTCGCTGCCGGTCGCCACTGTATTTAATGTGCAAGATCGCTTCATACCCCGGGTCATCGGCAGCAGTTTTGACGAACGCTGTGAACCAGCACGCAATGCCTTGAAAAATTTAATTGCAACCCCGGAGTTTGCGCAGCTGTTACGCAACCATTCTTTTTCAGCTGATATTCAACTAGCAGTGGATACCAACGCCGGAGTTCTCGTTGTTTATGACTCAGAGTTCGAATCCCATCGTTTCAGTATTGCACTGGATAATGCTGAAGTTTCGGTGTTTTCCGAAGAACTCGATATGCTCGCCGATTTGGCGAAGAACATCGGCGGCGTCGTTTATTCCGGCCAAGTGATTGGCATAGTGCAATGGTTGAAGTTCAACGGTTATGACTTGCCGACGAACATTGCCGAAACCCGGGCTCTGATTGAATGGCTGGCCTTCGAACTGCCCGAGCCACCCGCCTTGGGCGACTACCACGAATTGCTCCACGCCGATGAGTCATCACCGTTTCATCTATCGATGGCGGACCGCAAAGTCATAACCCAGACAGTGCATGAGCTGACCCAAGGTGCGACAAGCCTGTTGCAGGTACTGGCGTTCGCCAACTTCAACCTGATTCCGGCACAGGACATACGCGACAACGCGGACAAGTTCCTGCACAACTTCCTGAGGCGAAAAACCGCTCGCGCCCTGGGAGAAACCCTGCATGCACGCCTTGGCTGGCATCTGGAAGCCAATAACGCGGACGTGCGCGAACGCCAGGTCAATGAGTTAGTCATCGCTGCGCTGATCATCGACATGCAATTGCGCTCCGATCAGCCTCTTGTCGCCGGCTATGACTTCTATCAACCGGCGAATTCCACACTCAGCGCTGCCGAAGTACGCGTCCTGTTCGAACAGCATCTGGTTGATCTGGGCCTGAGCGAAGCGCACAACGCGCCACTGGCAGCGCATCTATTGATCGCGGGTGCAGCACCGGAGTTGCTGATCGACCAGATCCCGCCCGGGCTCACGCTGGACAAGCCAGGCTGGGTAACTGCGCGCCAGAGCGCTGCCGTGGTCGAGCACGCCGCACCTGGCAGCTCGCGTGCAATGACGTTTGCACAACTCAAGGCGTTTTCCGAGCTGACCCCGGTTTCCGGTGAGCTCGACAAGTTGTACGAAGCGGCGGCGATCCCGGCGGTGGTGGACTGGGCGGTACTCAACGGAGTCATCCCTTACCGCAGCGACAAAGACTACGACAAGACCACGGTGATCAAGGCCAGCGCGTATTTCTCGCGTTACATGGAGGCTCTGGCCCAGTCTGAAACAGGCTTGTCCACCGCGCCACCGGACCGGCGCAAAATCGCTTTGCGTGCGCTGGAGCAAGTGATGCCCGCCGGCGCCTATCTCGAACAGCCGGCCTTCGAAATAAAGTACCTGGACAGTTTCGGCGAACGTAGCTGGATCGAAGGGTTGAAGGCTGCGCATCCGGCGGGAATTCTCACCGAGTTCTGGAATTTCCTCGCCAGCGCCACTGACAACAACCAATACGCGATCAACGGCCTGTTGCGCCTACGCCTGTCGATTCTCGATCTGTATCTTTCCGGCGATCTGGTTGAAGACGGGCAACTTTCGGACAAATTCAAGACCCGCGACAACTTCCACCCCCCGGCCGATGCCTTCACCCGCCTGGCCGAACTGCAATCGCCGTCGCAACTGTTTGACCAGGCGTTTGATCGTTACTACCGGAACGTGCGCGAGGGTCTATCGTCCCTGATCAAAATGGCGATCACGCAGATGCCAGAGCATGATCGTCAGGCCTTGACCAGCGGCCAAATGACCTTCTACACCGTCAGGAAGGAAGTCAATCCACTGAATACGCAGCAAGAAACGCAAATCCAGCGAGATGAGGCCAATGGGCGTTACGGGATTATTCTTTGCTGCGACAACGGTGATCGGCTGCGTGCTTACGAATTGTTCACGCTGCGCGGCGTCTGCTACGAGCGTCCGGATCTGGCGCTCAAGCTGCAAGACACCGGCGTCATTCATCAACGGCCGACCCTTTCATACACTGGCAGCAAGTACGATTTTCAGGACAAGAACAAAGCCAGCGAGTGGCCCCTCGATTACGCCGCCTACCGCGAGGGCAGCGAACCACGCCAGGGCATTACTTCCAAAGTAGTGGTGGAGAAGCTCTGGCAGTTGCAACTGCAAGAGACTGATGTGCGCGCGGTTCCGCTGTTCTTTTCTGCGCAACTGGATGAGATCGCCCAATGCGTGCTGGACAATCATCCTGTCGCCCGCCGCGAAGAGTTGTATGCCGCACTGGATGTGCGCAACGGCCTGGAAGAATGGCGCGACACCAGGGAGATCGTCGAGAACCTGGCAATCAATGTCATCGTGCCGTTCAAACAGTGCATTGAAGACATTCGTTCCGGACGCACCGACCGTGTCGCCGAAGGCATTGGTGGCTGCATTCTGGATGGCCTGTCGGTCATCGGCCTGCTGGTCGGTCTTGGCGCGTCGGCAGCGAGCATCATCGCCAAGACCGGGTCGACCACGCTCAAATTGCTGAAAGTCGCCAAAGCCGTGGCCCGAGCGGCCGTGTCGCTGATCAACCCGCTCGACGGTTTGCCCGCCCTCGCCCGCAAAGGTTTTCGTCTGGTCAAACGCGGCGTGGTCTTTGCCGGCGAAACCGCGCTCGACGCCGCGCACACCGCCAGCGTGCAATTGAAAAGGTTGATACATGGCGTCGAGAGTCGGGACTGGATCAGACTCTCCCACACCGGCGACGTGCGTCAGGCGACCTGGCGAGGCGCCGACGCGCTTGGCGAGGCGATCGACATCGCAGTGCTGGAACGCAACCAGGACTGGCACGCGCTGAGCATCCGCACCGGCGGTGCCTGGGGCCCGCGCCTGAAACTGCTCGACCTGGGCAACTTCGCCCCGTTGAAGCGCCTGTTCGGCCGCTTCAAGCCATTCAGTTACACCCGCGGTTATCTGAAAAAAGCCATTCCCCGCGCCCGGACCAAGCTGGACAACTCCATCAACGCGCTGTCGCAACTGTCTTCCAACGACGACATTCGCGCGGTGCTCAAGCATGTGTTCGGTAACGATTCCGATGAAGTGGCACAGCACGTGTCGAAACATCTCAGCGCGATGCGCAAGGATCTCGAGTCGATCAGCTTCAGCAATGTGACGTTCCGCCCGCATCAACCCGGCGTGATCGCCTCGCTTTCGCCACCGGCCTATAAGCGTTGGCAGACAGCGCTGCGCACCGGCGAAAAAATCGATGAGTCCGCAGGCCGGTTTCTGTCGATCTACCCGGACAATCTCGATGAGTTTTACAAGTTGTCGCGTTACGACGACGGCAGCGTCGCCGACGTGCTGATTCACGAAATGTCCCACGGTGGCCCGGACACCCTCGACCTGTACTACGGCAAGGTCTACCCGGAGTTGCATCAGGCGGAGTTCGATGCGGTCGGACTACTGGAGCTGGCTCGGGACGCGCGCAAGGCGCATCCGGACAACCTGATCAATCCACATCACGCTCTGGCGCACCGACCGGGATTCGTCGAGTTCAACCAGGTAAAAACCAGTCTGCCGAAACTGGTCCAGGACCATCCGGCGCTGGCCAACGCTGAGTCATACATGCTTGCGGTATCGCTGCTCGATCAAGCACAAACGCGTCCGGCCATATTGAGCTTCAATGTGAAGACCATCGACGATGCCGTGCGCAACACCGCTGCAGGCAAGTTTCTACAAGGGCCGCTGCTGCTCAACCTCGCCAAACCGGTCATTTAAACGCTGAAACGGCTGGTCGGTGGACAGGGTGCATTTCAATCACTTCGCTGTGGTTTAATTGCGCCCTTTTTTCTTCCATGGGTCAGAGGATCAGTCGTGAGCCATTCGCGTACCACCAAAGTTCTGGTCATCGGCTACGTCTGGCCAGAACCGCGCTCATCGGCGGCCAGCGGGCATGTCATGCAGATCCTCGAGACATTTCTCGATCAGGGATGGGACATCACGTTCAGCAGCCCGGCCGGCCCGGGTGAACACAAGGCTGATCTGACGGCGCTGGGCATTCGCGAAGTATCGATCGAGCTCAACAACAGCAGTTTCGACACGTTCATCAGCGAGTTGGCACCAGATATCGTGCTGTTCGATCAGTTCATGATGGAAGAACAGTTTGGCTGGCGTGTGGAGAAACACTGCCCGGACGCCCTGCGCCTCCTGGAAACTTCCGACCTGCAAAGCCTGCGGCATGCGCGTCATCAGCGCCTGAAAGACCGGCTGAAAAGCAACGACGAGCAGACTGATTTCACCGAGCTGTTTGCACCGGCATTGCACGAAGAATTCCAGCTGATGGCCGGCACCGATCTGGCCAAACGGGAAATCGCTGCGCTGTATCGCTGCGACTTGAACCTGATGATTTCCGAAGTCGAGATCGACCTGCTGGTGGAGGAATTCGGTCTGCCTCGGCAAATCCTGCATTGGTGTCCGTTGATGATTGATCTTCCGGACACCGCCCCGCCAGGTTTCGAAGAGCGGGAGCATTTCCTCAGCATTGGCAACTTCCGTCACGCGCCGAACTGGGATGCCGTGCTCTGGATGAAGACCACCCTCTGGCCGCTGATCCGCGCGCGCCTGCCTCGCGCGCAACTGCATATCTATGGCGCCTATACGCCGCCCAAAGCCACCGCACTGCACAATCCGGCCCAAGGCTTTCACATCATGGACTGGGCCGAAGATGCACTTGAAGTGATGTCGGCAGCGCGAGTCTGCCTTGCGCCATTGCGCTTCGGCGCGGGAATCAAGGGCAAACTGCTCGATGCCATGCTCTGTGGCACACCGAGTGTGACCACACCGATCGGCGCCGAAGCCATGCACGGCGACGCTCCGTGGCCGGGAGCCGTCGCCCTCGACGCAAACACCTTTGCCGAACAGGCGGTGCAACTGTACGAAAATCCGGCGCGCTGGCAGCAGGCGCAGATTCAGGGTTCGGCACTTTTGCAGCAGCGTTATCAGCGCAGCGTACATGGCCCGCGTCTGATCAACCGGATAGATGATTGCCGACAACACTTGGCACAACTTAGAAACGACAACTTCACCGGCGCCATGTTGCGACATCACACACTCAAAAGCACTCAATACATGGCTCAATGGATCGAAGCCAAAAAGCAGTTGAGCCCAACAGAGCGCTGATTACATCAATTACATGACTTGCATTAAAAGCCAACTTTCGCAATAACACGAACATGCTTATAAACATCCTGCGCGCAACTTACTAACCACTTCGCAGGATGTGCAACATGGAAAACTTCGACGATATACCAACCCATCAATGGATGGCTTATTCACCACAAATCGATAATCTTTCGTTATTTGAAATGACCCTGCCCGGCGCGCATAACGCCGGTTGTGACTGGGAAGCGTCTTACGCCCTGATTCCCGGGAAAAACTGGCTTGCCTGCCAGGACGTTTCGTTTTATTCGCAGTTGAATCGCGGCGCTCGCGCACTTGATGTACGCCTTGTTTACAACAGCAAGGCGAAACAACTGGCGAAGTTTCGTTTCCATCACAATGGATTCAACTCTTCGCGAACGCTTGAAGACCTGATCAGGGACCTTAAGGGGTTTTATGAAAGAAGCCCGAACGAGTTTATCGTTCTGGACTTCCATGAACTTTCCAACGCTACAGATCCATTCAACCATGAGGAGTTCAAAACAGCTTTGCTGGAGCACCTCGGGGAACGGATTATTCCCACCGACAATCTGCACCTGACAATCGGCGAACTCAAAGCCATCAATCCATTGCAACGCATCATGGTGGCCGCGCCGATGACCTGGGAAAGCGAAGACTTTCGTTTCTACAGACCAATCAATCACAAGTGGATCGGCAAATCACAGGTCAGCACCTCGGATCTTTATGGCTATATAGACAACGTACTGAGCACACCTGTCAGTACGCTCCGCCCATGGTCGCTGTCGGCAACGAGTTACACACTCGGCGGCCCACAGCGGATCCTCGACAGTCTTGACGAGTGGTTCGACCCGGAAAAATCCGATTGGGCGCGCAAGTGCAACATTATCAATTTCGACTTCATCAAAAATTCCAACATCGTGCGTTTCTGCCAAATGGCCAACCTGCAAAAGGCGCGCGACAAGCTCAGCTGAGCGGTCACCACGGACGGCCGGTCGGAAGTGGCACAAATGGCAAAAAACGAGGCATGATCGCGCAGCGATAATAAAAAAGTGCCCCGTCATGACCCGAACCGCTCGCGTGACCGACCCTTCCTACGAGTTGATGGACGACCATAACGGTTTGTCCATCATCTACCGCCAGCACGGCTTCCCCTGCCCGCTGGTGCGCTGGCATTTCCACAAGGAGTACGAGTTGCACCTGATCGTGGCCAGCTCCGGCAAGGTGTTCATCGGCGATTACATCGGCAACTTCTATCCAGAGACTTTGTTTTTGACCGGTCCCAACCTGCCGCACAACTGGATCAGCCAGGTCGCCGAGGATGAAGTGGTGGAGAAGCGCGACATGCTGGTCAACTTCACCGACGAATTGTTCGAGAGCGGGCACCAGGTGTTCGCTGAGCTGAAATCCCTGGCGCCACTGCTTGAGCGTGCGCAGTACGGCATCGAATTTCGTTGCAAGCGCACGATCCGTCAGGCCATGACACTGATGCAGCGGATCGCCGACAGCACGGGCATCACTCGCCTCGGGCATTTTTTCATCCTGATGGAATTGCTCGCGGCCAGTGATGACTTCCAGTTGTTGTCCGGCGCCACCACGCCGCAACTGGCCGACGAACACAACATCGACCGCACCAACCGCGCGGTCGATTACATTTTCAGCCACTACGCGCGGGACATCTCACTGGAAGAAGTGGCCGAGCACCTGGGCATGACACCGACCTATTTCAGCCGGGTATTCAAACAGGCCACCGGGCGCAATTTCATCGAATTCGTCAATCGCCTGCGCATCAGCAAATCCTGTGAGCTGCTGGCCGATGGTGACAAACCGGTGACCGAGGTGTGCTTCGAGTCGGGCTTCAACAATATTTCCAACTTCAATCGACGCTTCCAGCAACTCAAGGGCATGACGCCGTCGCACTATCGACGGCTGGCGGTGCAGCGACTGACTGAACAGAACCATCTCTGACGACACGCCACCTGTGGGAGCGAGCCTGCTCGCGAAAGCGGTCTGTCAGTGAAAAATCCTGTGGCTGACACACCATCTTCGCGAGCAGCCTCGCTCCCACAAAAAACCGTGCCCCGGCTGGCGAAATCTGTACGCATTCGCTAACGCCCCCTCGCGCAAAACCCCTTCCCTGCGTTCCCCCGCCCAAACCCCAGTGCAAAAAAGTATCAACAAAAGTGCTAGGGATGATTTGTCAGCTCCGCCGTGGAAGGCTGTAATCAGCGCAGATTCTTCCTGCATTCGGAAGACACAAAAACAATAACTGTCCTTCTGCCCCGTCGGGTGTCAGAAAAGGAGTGCACGATGCAACCCACTGCAAAAGCTCTGCTCGCTCTCACCTGCATGACCCTCAGCAGCGTCAGCCTTGGCGCCCAGACCCTGACCATCGCCACCGTCAACAACAGCGACATGATCCGCATGCAGAAAC
>Ga0308171_1003281_pt1 | contig 15051 bp, 13 predicted proteins | sample PhyGR1_FD_202135 | JGI IMG/M metagenome (GOLD analysis project Ga0308171, IMG submission 202135) | Phyllosphere microbial communities from UC Gill Tract Community Farm, Albany, California, United States - DLSLSG.R1 | ecosystem: Host-associated > Plants > Phyllosphere > Unclassified | place: USA... | reverse complement strand
CGCTGTAGCTGGCGTCGCGCTGCTCATCGCCCATTCCCAGCGCAAAATAGAGCAGATTGCTGTTGATGCCTTCGGTGCGATGTCCGGCATCTTTCATCTGCTGCACCAGGCTGTGGTCGGTGGTGACGAGATAGAGATAGCCGCGACGAAACAGATAGAGGCGGCTGTCACCGGCATGGGCCCAGCAGGCCAGATGGTAGTCGCGGTCAATGAACAGGCTGACCAGCGTGGTGCCCATCCGGCTGTGTTCACTGCTGGTTTTTTGCTGCTGCCGGATGGCGTGATTCGCGTGATTAACGTAGTTACGAATCGACTGCGCATTGAGGTGCGCGTCGCCATCAAATGCCTGCAGCAGGCTGCTGCGGGCGATGGCGGCCGCCTTATCACCACCAGGAAACCCAGCCACACCGTCACAGACGACAAAGCAGGCTGAACGCTTACCGATGACATCACCGATCTGATCCTGATTACTGGCGCGATCGCCCTGATTGGACGTCGAGGCAATAGTGATATTCATGCGTCATCCGTGTGGGTTTGTGAGTCTTTGTACTGATTGACTTCCAGGTCGTAGGCGTGCAGAAACGCTTCGCCAAACAGGGTGTGGAAATCGTCTTCGATCTCGCCTGCTGTCTCGCCGTAGCGCTCAACAAAATGCTCCCACAGCGCCGCTTTGCGGCTGCCCGGCAGACCGATACGTGAAACGGATCCTGCCTGACGCGCCTCTTCTTCCAGCTGCTCCGGGTTAAAGGATTGCAGCATTGAGGCGATGATGGCGCGGATACCGGCGATCATGCCCAGCTGGTGTGCCTGCAAATCGATCAGCGCATCACGCACCGCCTGACGCGGCGGCATAAAGCCCGGCATCCGGCTGCCGAACATCTGCATCAGGACGGTTTTACCCGACGGCAGCAGCTTGAACGGGTTGTTGGCGTCATCGAGGATCACCGTCATGTCAGCCTTGACGCCGCGCTTGAGGATCGAACGCGACGACAGCAGTGCCACCGTGCCCTGCGAGAACATGCTGAGCATCTGACCAAATTGCAGCATCTGCTCGCGGTCAAACTGAGGCGTCGGCTGCAAATCACGCAGGCCCATGCCTTCCAGCAGCGCATCCAGCAGTTCGCCTTTCAGGGCGTCGCTACTGCTCTCGCTAGCTGCAGTCGCGTGCGCAGCGGCGGCATGGTGGCGACCGGAAGCAACCGGATCAATGCGCAGCCGCCCTTTTGGCGTCGGCGATGGGGTGCGCTGCACCGCCTGCGGCGTGGGCAGCGTAATTCCGCCGTAGTCGTTCTGCGGATTCACCGCGTCAGGCTGGCCGGACTCCGCTTCATCAGCCTGCGGCGCATGCCGTTGGGCTTCGCTGTGAGGCTGGTCATCAACAGGTAAGTCGATGCCGCTGAACAGCGGTGAGTTTTCCATTTCGTTCAGACTGACGGAGACCTGCTCGTGTGCAGGTGGAGCAGCCGACTCAGGCTTTGCCTCTTGCTTAGGCGGTACATGCAAGGTCGCGGGTTTCGCTGGCTCCGGCTGTGCCAGTGGCACCGCATTGCCCATCATCAGTCCTAACGGATCGTCATGATTGCGCACATCCGCATTGCTTTCGCCGTCAAACAGACTCAGCGGATCCAGTTCAGCGGCGGGCGCTTCAGCCTGCTTCGGCGCAGTGTTCTGCTGAGCGGAAAGCGTGCTCGGCGTCCGATCGTCAAAAATACTCTGCTGCGCGAACAGCGCATCGCCGTCGTCAAACAGGCTGCGGCTTTTCGGCTGCTGGCCATAGTCCAGCGGCGCATCATTAATCAGCTGTGACAGGGGATCTTCCGGATTTCGGTCTGGCAAAGCAGGCGCGGTCAGCGGATGGGCATCCGGCATCTCCGGCACTGCTTTGCGTTTAGAAAGATCGTCTGAAATCGAAAACTCTTTCGCCAGGCTGTCCCAGATTTCGCTGGGAATGGCGGCGGTGCTGGCTTTTTCGGCGGCAGGTTCGCGAACGGGTTCGACGGGCAGAACCGGTTCTGGACGCGGAACAGCCCTTTCCATCTGCGGCTGATGATCGCTGTTGAGGTCGCTGACCAGCAGCTGATAATCATCAATGCCGAGAATGTCCCCGTCCTGCAGCTCAACCTGCCGACCCCGTTCCAGCGGGATATCGTTGAGCAGCACGCGCGTCACATTGCCACGGTTGGTCAGGCGACATTCGCCGTTAGCCGTGATGTGCACAATCGCCTGCAGGCGTGAGAGTGTGCGATCGTCATCCGGCAGTACCAGATTGTTATCCACGCCGCGACCAATGGTGCCGCCGGGCGGGAAGAAATCACAATGAGTCTGAGGCGGCTGTTGGCCCGGTTTAGTCGTTATTATCGTAAAGCGCATAACGGATTCCTGCGGTTAGCGGTTCGGCATCTATACCGCGCACCTCTCGGGGAAAGACGCGGGGTATAGAGAGCGGGAAGTTTTAATTTGGGGGATGGGTTTATTAAATAGCTGTCTGTGAATTTAATTTATTTAACAAAAGGGAGTGATTAATAAATCATATAATGCAAATTTTATTTTTCAAAAAATCAAAGTTTCAACTCTGATAAAATCTTTTTTTACCATCAATGATAAGGTATTAATCTCATCTTTTTAATTCTTTGTTCGTTAAGTTCAGAAGCACACATATTAATATACGAATTACTTAAATCACTTCCTTTATCTGCAGCATAAGAAGCCAGTTTACAATCATTCTCACGGTACTTCAGCCAGGCTCGTTGAGCTTCAGTCAACGTATCCATATACTGGCTTAACTCTTTATTGTCACCTTTGAAAAGCGTTTCAATTCTGTTTTTAGCAAGCTTGTATTCTTTATTTAAATCAACCTCAGTTTCATTTCTGTTTTTTTGTGCACATGAATAAACTTCCTGACCGTTATTGCCCATTGAACAAGCATTCATCGCATAGACGGGAGAAACATAAACAACGGTGACACACAGCAGCATAAAAAAATAAGATTTCATTAAAATATTTCCCTGTAATAATGTCCCTTCTCCTGATTAAAACGGGAGGCATCAATATACCCCGTTTTTATATACAGCTCTATTTCATCACGCCAGCATCCTGAGCAATAACTTTACCCTTAAATGTAATAATATAATCCCAGAGACTCTCGCCTTTAAGACTGGGATAAAACGAATAATTATACTTCCCGTTAGTGAAATTATACCCCTCGAAGTCGCAAACGTCAGGGCAGTTTTTATTAATCGTCTCACCCTTAAGAGATATAGATGAATTATCTTTCAGACTTCTCGACTTAAGCGAAACTTTATCACAGGTCAGATTACCTTCTTCACAGCCATATATAATTTCCGCTTTAAACTTTTTACCTTCAAAATGTGAAACTGATTTCGCCAACGCTAATGAAGGTAAAATCACTAGCGCTACCATAATAAAAAAATTTTTTATATTCATCATCTGGTTGACTTGCAATAGACTCGACTGGAGTAAACTGGTTGACAGGTAAACTACAAAGCATCGACAAAAATTTATATCATAAATATAAGTTAGTGCCCGCAGACATTTTAATGGCATCAGCAGAATTATGGAATTGAAAAATAGAAATAACAGTGCGTTGACGATTCATCTTATAGAGAATGTCGTGCCCAGCCTTTTAGAACCTGAGCACGACGACGTAATTAATAGGGCAATTGCTTCAGAATATCAGTACGTTCCTTGTCAATACGGGTCACGCAGAGGTTAGTTGCGACCGCATTCGCATTGCTGCCTTCTTCAGCGGCAAAGGCTTCCAGCTTGCACTGACCATCACGATATTTCAACCAGTTACGCTGGGTATCTACCAACGTTGCGACATAGTCATCAGCCAGTTTTTTCTGCGTGCCGTACATCTGTACAATTCGCTTTTTAGCCGCCTGATACTCTTTGTTCAACTCATCTTCTGCCATCTTCTTCTGCTGAACAGTACACTGATACAGCGCACCATCTGAAGGCTGTTTTGCACAAGTATCTTCAGCGAATGCTGAAGCGCTAATGCCAAAAGAGAAAACCGCTAAAGCCAATCCATGTACTAACTTCATACTCACTCCTGTTAACGATTTTTACGAAGATAATTTGCACGGCGCCTGCCAGTCTCACCTTCTCTGATAGCCGGCGTATTTTCAATATAATGAATCAGTGTATCAAAGTCATTGGTCATGCCCGCCATCATGGGACGTGGGCCTTTCGTCCAGCCCTGATAAACAAAGTCCACCATGATGTCTCTGATAGCAGGATGGAGGTTTTCCCATGCCACTTTACCCGACTGATTATTAGTATAATTGTCGTAGTTCTTCCGTGCACGTTCGACGTAGCCCGGATAAATCGCTTCAAATAAATTGATTTGCTGCTGATGGCTGATTGTACCGATTGCGGTCTGGTTGTTACGGACAAACTGACGAGCCTGATCGCCTTTAAGACCCGCACCTTTGGCGATCATGGTGGCCTGACTTACCGGAACGCCAGCGGCCTGCAGTTGTGCAGAGATACTTGCCTCAGAACGCGATCCCAGATCGTAACCGCGACCCAACGTGACACCTGATTCCATTTTTTCTGGCCAGTGAATATGACGGCTAAAATAGCGGCTGGTCGGAGAGTCATCCCCTTCAGCATCAAAGGTCACCTGTCCGGCACTCACCACCAGCGGCCCGGTTGACGGGTTATTAACTGGAGGCGCTGCTGGCCTTGGTGGCGCATTACCTGACACGTTTCCGCGCATCAGGCTGCTCCACGTCTTGCCATGGATATCGACAACACCATCCGGGCGAGACATAAAACGGGATTGGAACTGCTTAATCGCCTCAATGGTTTTCGGTCCCATGCGGCCATCGGCACGAAGTTGTGGATATCCATTGCGCTGTAACAACTGCTGTACTGTCTTCACGTCACCGTATTGATTACGTCCACCGACACCAACCGAGCCAGAAATACTCATTTACTATCTCCGTACAATATTGTTGATTCAGAGAGTCCTTGTAAACCGGCTGGAGAAGGCGCATGAAGACGCTGACTTCTCTGGCCAGGAAAGATACGCCTCCTGTCCGGAGGCGTATCGCTTCTTACGCTTCTTTGTTGCCTTTAATATCCCAGCCAGCGCTGGTTTCTGCGCCTTTACCACCGGAAGAGCTCTGCTCCCAGTACTGCTGTTTTACTTTAGAGGCCTGGAAGGCATAGGTTACGCCCAGGGTATCGTCGTGCTCGGAACCCACAAACTGAACGTTAGTTACCAGCACATCCTCCAGCGTGATGCGGGTGTATTCGATTTGTGTGCCACCCGCTTTGCAAACGGACACTTCGACTTTCGAAACGTGCTTACCGCTGGCGCAGTTCTTGAGCAGCGCGGTGACAGCCTTATCGATTTTAGCGTTGATGTGCAGGTCGTTGAAATTAACTTTACCTGCACCACCACCACCACCCACGCTCATATTGCCTGGCTGGCTGGCACCCCAGGAAAAGGAATCAATATCGATCCAACCCGTGTGGTTTGAATCTTTAGATTCACCCGTAATGCCATCTACCTTCAGATACATATCAATAGCCATTATCTTTCACTCTTTATTGGTTGAGATTATTGCTTTCAAAAAAAGCAAGGATATGGCAAAAAGAAAAGCATGGGGCTGAATAAAACAGTCCATATTTTACCTTTGCCTTGCTTCTGAAATATCGTCATAAACGACATTTCAGATACCGCATCACCCGGCATTAAGCCGGGCAATTTATACATTCAGTTTTCATATCGAAAATCAGGTACTGCCCAGATATCCAGGAGAAAATGAAGCAAGCACTCAATAGATCTCTCTTAGCTTTTTCGCCGCCCAGTAAAAACCTAACGATGCAGTCACTGACATAATAATCAGGGCGCCGTTAGTTATTTTCCGCATCATCGTGACATTCCAGTCACAGAAGAAAAGGTAATAACCTGCACAGCTAAATAAAATCAGGGAAGAAATAAAAATCAGCAGGTAATAGAATAAATACAGCACTAACTTTTTAACCATGCCGTCATGCTCCCTGACATTTATCTCAGCAACCTTTCTGTCAGGCATCAGGCGCAAAACCCTCTCGCGCCTGAAAACCTTGCGACTCAGCTCTTACGCATTGTCATTCTTCAGTGAGGGCAGCTTAGAAACCAGACGCAGCGAAACGGTCAGACCTTCCAGCTGGTAGTGCGGACGCAGGAAGAATTTCGCAGCGTAATAGCCTGGGTTGTCTTCCTGCTCTTCCACATTCACCTCGGCAGCGGCCAGCGGCTTGCGGGACTTGGTCTCCTGCGAGGAGTTAGCCGGATCGCCATCGACGTAGTTCATCACCCAGTCGTTCAGCCAGCGTTCCATCTCATCGCGCTCACGGAAAGAGCCGATCTTGTCACGCACGATGCACTTCAGGTAATGCGCGAAGCGGCAGCAGGCGAACAGGTAAGGCAGACGCGCGGCCAGACGCGCATTGGCGGTGGCATCGGCGTCGTGATACTCCATCGGCTTCTGCAGTGACTGCGCACCAATAAAGGCGGCGAAGTCAGAGTTTTTGCGATGCACCAGCGGCATGAAGCCGTTTTTCGCCAGTTCGGCTTCGCGACGATCGCTGATGGCGATTTCGGTCGGACACTTCATGTCCACGCCGCCGTCGTCACTCGGGAAGGTGTGGCACGGCAGATTTTCCACTGCTCCGCCCGACTCCACGCCGCGGATCGCCGTGCACCAGCCATACTCTTTAAAGGAGCGGTTGATGTTGGCGGCCATCGCGTAGGCGGCATTGCTCCACGTGTAGTTGCCGTGATCGGAACCGTCGGTCTGCTCTTCAAAATCGAAGCTGTCGACCGGATTGGTGCGGATGCCATAAGGCAGACGCGCCAGGAAACGCGGCATCACCAGACCCAGATAGCGCGCATCTTCCGATTCACGCAGGCTGCGCCAGGCTGCATATTCGGTGTTCTGGAAAATCTTGGTCAAATCGCGTGGATTCGCCAGCTCCTGCCAGGACTCCATCTGCATCACTTCCGGCGCGGTGCCGGTAATAAACGGACAGTGCGCAGCCGAACCGATACGCGCCATCTCACCCAGCAGCTCAACATCCTGCGGGCTGTGATCAAAGTAGTAGTCGCCCACCAGGCAGCCAAACGGCTCGCCGCCGAACTGACCATACTCCTGCTCATAAATCTTTTTGAACAGCGGGCTTTGATCCCAGCCGGCACCCTTGTAACGCTTCAGAGTACGGCCCAGCTCCTGCTTGGAGATGCTCATAAAGCGGATTTTCAGCATCTCGTCAGTTTCAGTGTTGTTCACCAGATAGCTCAGACCGCGCCAGGCGCTTTCCAGCGACTGAAACTCCGGATGGTGAATAATCTGGTTCACCTGCTGTGACAGCTTTTCGTCGATCTCAGCAATCAGCGCCTGAATGGTGCGATAGGCATCGCTGGAGACGGTGACGGTGTTCTCCAGCGCCTGCTGCGCCAGGGTTTTCACTGCGCTTTCAACCGCCGCGCGTGCCTGATCGCTTTTTGGCCGGAACTCTTTATTCAGCAGCGCGCTGAACTCATCCTGACTGAAACTGGCTGCGCCCTGCGACTGCGGTTGTTGTGAAGTCTGCGTCATGCCTGTGGCTCCTTACCTTCAGTGGCCTCATCCTGCTTTGGCAGATGGGTCAGGGCCTGCAGCAGTGTCGGATCCTGCAGCACCTTACCAATCAGCTCTTCCGCACCGTTTTTGCCGTCCATGTAGGTCAGCAGGTTCGCCAGCTGGGTACGCGCTTCCAGCAGCTTGCTCAGCGGCTCAACGTTACGGGCCACCGCATCCGGCGAGAAGTCATCCATGCTGTCAAAAGTGAGATCGATGTTTAACTTGCCTTCGCCATTCAGGGTGTTATCCACCTGGAACGCGGCGCGCGGCTTCAGCGCTTTCATGCGCTCATCGAAGTTGTCGATGTCGATCTCAAGGAATTTGCGTTCGTCGATGCCCGGCTGAGGCTCCAGCGGTTTACCCACCAGATCGGCCAGCACGCCCATCACAAACGGCAGCTGGATTTTGCGTTCCGCGCCATAAATTTCCACGTCATATTCAATCTGAACGCGAGGCGCGCGATTGCGGGCAATGAACTTCTGCCCACTGGATTTGCTTGTTGCCATGGTTTTCTCCATCAATGATGCGCGGATAATGTGTCACAGCAGGCGCGCAGGTCCCGCTGTGTGAGTGGGTCACGCCTGCTTAGTCGCGACGTCCGAAAATAGTTTCCAGCTGATGAACGCCATCGGGTGCCAGTTCGCGGATGATCTCCAGGAAGTCGCGCTCGATTAAGCGCTGCACCCGGTCAATCATCAGCGGGGCCGGATGACTCGGCTCATGCTGGGTGAAGTAGAGCTTCACTTTTTCCAGCATCAGCTGCGCGTCGGCGCGGGAAGTAATCTGCACCGTGCGCCAGTCCGCCGCCGCGCGCGGCGTCGCTGCGGTCGCCGCCGGTGCAGCGGCTTCTGCGGGCTGTTCCGCCACTGCGGTGGGAATCAGCTGGCTGATGTCGGTGGCCTGGCAGCGTTCGGCGATCAGCGCAATCTGCCTGCGCAGCAGTGCCAGTTCCGGCACCGCCGCGTCGCCCAGCCGTTCGGCCACGGTTTCGCAGATGGTCTGCAGCCGCTCATGAATCTGCAGCACGGCCTCAATGCCGGGCTGGTCGCCGCGCGCCAGTTCGTCGATCAGACGCGGCAGGCCGCCTGGGTAATCTGCTACTTCGGTTTTGCTGCCGTCGCACAGGGCGGCGGCATCGCGCAGCGAGATACCGTCAGAGGGATAGCGCAGCAGCCAGCACTGACGCACCGCGCCGCTGAGATCAGTCTTGTCACCCAGCAACGCCAGAGCATTGATACGGTAGAAGGGATCCTGCTCGCCATACTCTTCCAGGCGGGGCCACAGCGGCTCCCAGTAGAGCAGCAGCGCCTGTTCAATCAGCTTCAGTCCCTGGGCATAGCCCGGCAGCCCTTTCAGCTCCGTCCAGGCATGCGTCAGCGCCAGCATCACGCGTAAATCTTTGCTGCGGGCCAGCAAGGCTATCGCCAGCTTTTCGACTTTGTTCCAGTCGGCGGGTTCGGCAGGAATGATGGTGTCGCCGAACTGCTGTTCCGCTTTACCGGCGCTGGCCTGCTCCATTGCCTGAAAATCAGCGTCGTACTCCAGGTTATCGCCGCCGGGATTTTCCTCACTGACCGGAGCCAGCAAAGCCTCTGTGTTCATCGTCATGCGTGTCGCCTCAGGATTCAAACATCGGGGGATAAAGTCCGTTTCGTCCCGGCTTTGCCCCACCGGCCGGATCAAACAGCAATGAAAAGAGCTGCGCGGTGAAGTTACCGCTGTGGACCTGGGTATAAAGCGGGAAACCGTCGCTTTGATTAGTCCACCAGAAACTGGTGTAGAACTGCGGGTCGAAGTTCTCGCCCGGTAACGCCCAGTTCAGCGTCGAGGGCGTGTCGCCATGCCCGATGACGTTGAGAATATCCGACGCGTCACCCGCTTCCTGTGGCGGTTGCGGCTGCGGAATGCTGATCAGCGCCTGATCCAGCTGCTCCGGTGACCCACCGCCCTGCACTACCCGCAGCAGCGTATTACCCACCTGCTGATACCACTCGCCGGAGCGGGCCAGCAGCGCGGGCGACCACTCGGCGGGGGTAAAGTGGCGCAGCGCGCAGAGCGGATAGTTACGTCCTACGCTGTCCCGTGCGGCGATCAGGCAGCCCATCTGGATCAGCTGACTGCCCAGCATCGGCGGTACCACAAAATTCCAGACCGGCGCGTTGAGGAACGGGCGCGACGGGGCGTTTTCACTCTCCTGGCTGCTCTGCCAGTGATGCAGACCCACCTGAAACCAGCTGGACCATTGGCGATAGAGCACGTCAGGAAAGCGGCGCTTCACAAAGTCACCTGCGCTGGGCAATTTGCCGTACCAGCAGGGTGCAGCGTAATGAGTCATTGTCGGGTCCTGTTTCAGGGGCAGCTAAAGCCGGGAAGCTGGAACGGGTTACGAATGCTGCCTGGGGTAAACGACAGCGTGACCTGATGACCTTCCACGCTGAACGTAGCTTCGCGGGTCAGGCCGCCTGCAGCGGTAACCCGGGCGCGGTCAAAGAAGCGATTGAGCGCCCAGGGGCCGCTGGTGACCAGCGTCGACGTAGTGCCGTTGGTCAGGCCCAGCTGCATCCGCACCTGGCTGGTGCCGCCAGGGCCAGGCCAGCTGACCATCTGCACTGCCTGCGGTCCGTGGCTGTAACGTAATTGCTGTCCATCCACATCCAGCGTCAGATTAAGAATGTCGTTGTCCATTTTTACGGTGCGCAGCGTGACGCGGAAGCCTGGCGTGGTTGCGCCGTTGGCAAAGAACGCATCGCGAATCGACTGCGCCTGCTGGAAAGGACGAAGCAGCGCTTCGCCACCCGGCAGCGTTTTACCGTCAATACCCGGCGTAAAGCGCCATGCCGTGTTGGTGGTATCGACTTTGCTGGCCAGGTTGTCGCGGAAGAAGCTGTCCATCATGCCGCTGCCGGGCGCAAACATCCGGGCCAGATCGTCTGGGGTGACTTCACTGCGCGCGGAGCGAACCAGCGGATAACGACCGGCGATCGCCTGACGACAGAAGCTGCCCACTTCCATCGTGATGCGTTTACGGACGTTATCCATATCGCGTCGCTGTGCATCGCTGCTGGCCCCGACCGCCATGCTGGAGACCATATTCTGCAGCGAACCGGGCAGACGTCCGGCGCTGGCCTGAAGGCGACTGATCGCATCGCTGGCCGGTGGCGGCATCCCGCTGTTGGCGGCATCCTGCACCGCCGTGAGGTAGCGATAGAGATCGTCAATCTGGTGCAGGAAATCATCCACCGCCAGCACCTTGCTGCCCTGCTGCAACGGCTGCGCCAGCTCAAGCACGGGCGCAAAATGCACGGCAACCGCCTGTTCCGGAGACACCTGCGCTGCTGCCTGTCCACGCGCCGCCGCCGCGTCGGGCGAGGTAAACAGCGCTTCAAGGGTGCGGGTGGCGCTGTTATCCGACGGCTTTGCCGCCTGCGCGGTTTTCTCGTCGGGCTGTGCCCGGTTCAGTGTCAGCAGGTTGCTGAGATTAATCACCAGCTGGCGCAGCGGCGAGTGGTTGCCCGACAGCAGACGCGCGGTGTTGATACGTTGGGAAAGATCAGCGCTGCTGTTGAGCTGGATATCGCTCAGAAACTGCTCCCACTGGCGGATATAGTCCTGCACATAGAGCTGGCGCACCGCGAGATCGGTCTGCTCACTTTTCTGTTGCGGCGCAACACCGCCAAGTACCCAGAGGTCATCCTGATAGAGTGCCTGCGTCACCGGGGCAATCTGCTTATCCACATGCTGCCAGTAGCCATCCGGGGTGTAGAGACCGGACACCCCGTCATTCACCGATTTACCGCTTTTACGGGAAAACACCAGCTCGCTCTGAGGGCCGCCCAGCGCCGCCAGCGTCACCGGCTGCAGGCTGTCGCTGCGTGAAAGCAGGCGCTTCAGCCGCCCATAGACCCGCTGTGACAGCGGCATCTGATTAATCAGCGCCTGCTCGCGCTTTACCAGCGCGTCATCCTTCGCATACGGTGAGGAGTGAATCTGCGTCTCCAGCAACTGCTGCAGATGCCACGCCAGCTGTTTCACCTGTTGCTGTGTAACGTTCTGCGGCAGCTCACGCGAGAGATTCAGCATCAGCCAGGCCTGCAGGAATTTGCCATCGTAGTGCTTCGGCTGATAGAGCATCTGATACGCCTTAAGCGCTTCATAGCTGTAGTCAGCGTCGCTGCCCGTGTCATTGCGCAGCCAGCGGGTGATGTTCTGCGCCACCTGCGGCAACAGCAGCTGTTTCAGTGCTTTGTCATAGAGTGCACGGGTCGCATCGCTGACCTCAGTACCACGATATAGCCCCATACGGCGCGTCAGCGGTGGAGAGTCCAGCGAGAAGTCGGCGCTTTCCGGCAGATGCAGCAGGGTGTTGAGATACGGCACCAGCGCAAAGAGATCGCCATTGACCTGCTGCTGAAGCTGATCGCCGAGTTGCTCAACCTGCGGCCCTTTAGCGGCCATCTCCTGAAGATAGGCTTTGTTCTTGCTGTAGCTGGTAAGCCACAGTCCGCCTGCCACCAGTAACAGCACCAGCAGCGCCAGATACCCCGACCACAATCCGGCGCGATTGCGCAGCTCCCACCAGCGATTGCTGCCTGCCAGACCCGACTCCTGGAAAATCACATTTTCCAGCACCCCTTTCAGGAAGAAGCTCTGGCCTTTGTTCTGCGGAATCGGTGACTCTTTATTGACCTGATCCCAGCCTCCCGACTCGCCCGCCTGCTGACCCGGCAGATTCAGTGCGCGGTTAAGCTCGCCCATCACCCGGTCAAACGGCAGCCCTTCCTGGGTGCCACTGGCAAAGTAGATGCCGCGTGGTGCGAACTGGGTTTCAAAATCGGAGCGGGCAAACAGCGTATCGAGCGCGTCTGCCAGTAACGGACGTAACGCCGCAAACTCCTGCGGGAAGAGATAACTTTCGGCCCGAGCCTGGGCATCACTCTCCGTCAGCAGACGATCGGCCAGTCCGGCATCGAGTCGCTGTTGCAGCAGTGAATACTCCTGCTGGAACTGGCTGTTCAGCTCGAAATCGGCGGCGGATGCCTTCGCCCATGGAAAGGTGAATCCCCAGATTTGTTCGCGCTGAACTTTGTCCAGCGAGGCGAAGTAGCTGCGGAAGCCTTTGAGCAGGTCAGCTTTGGTGACCAGCACATAGACCGGGAAACGGATGCCGAGACGATCGTGCAGCTCCATCAGACGCTGACGCAGCGCCAGCGCCTGGTTGCGCAGTGCCTCGGGCGACTGGCTCAGCAGATCGGAGACGCTCAGGGTGACGATGACACCGTTAATCGGCTGACGTCCGCGATATTTACGCAGCAGGTCGAGGAAATGATGCCATTCGCTGGCATCGCGATCCTGCTGACTCTCCTGGGTGCTGTAGCGCCCGGCGGTATCGAGCAGCACTGCGTCATTGGTGAACCACCAGTCGCAATTGCGGGTGCCGCCAATACCGCGCAGCGCCGACTTGCCGAACTTGTCCGCCAGCGGAAACTGCAGGCCGGAGTTGACCAGTGCCGTGGTTTTACCGGCACCGGGTGCGCCGATGATCATGTACCACGGCAGCTGATAGAGATACTGGCGGCCAAAGCGCTGCGCCCAGAACGGCGTGCCCTTGCTGCTGTGGCGCTGGAAATGCGCCTTTTTCAGCATCTCCGTGGCTTCCGAGAAACGCCCTGCCAGCACCTGCTCCTCGCTGGTCAGACGCTGACGATCGGCTTCCGGCGCATCGCTTTTGCCGGTTTCCAGGCTCGACATCAGCTTGCGGTTGAGCCAGAAATTGTAGATCCGCGGGATCGCCTGACCCAGGCCCCAGACCAGATAGAGCAGCGCGATACTGATCATCCGGTTCTGCTCTGGCTCAAGCGGACGCGAATCAACGATAGAGAAGACCGGGCCAATCACCCAGATAATAAATGAGAGCGCGGTGATGCCGACAAAGCCCCACGCCAGGCGACTGGTCAGCACCGCAAACAGAATATTCAGCATGGATCAGTTCCCTCTCGCCAGGCCGTTGAGTTCGGCATGCGTCGCATCCGGCGCCACCAGCAGTGTGATTTCAACGCGACGGTTACGTGCGCGATTTTCTGCGCTGTTGTTCGGCACCAGCGGATTACTTTCGCCGCGCCCTTCCGCTTTCACCCGTGACGGCTGAGCCAGTTGCTGTTGCAGCAGGGACTGCACCGACCGCGCGCGTGCCAGCGAAAGCTCAAAGTTGGAGGCGAAGCGTGCGCTGCGGATCGGTACGTTATCGCTGTAACCAATCACCTGAATCTGGCCGCTGACGTTGTTCATGGCGGCGGCGATGCGCTGGATCACGTCAACATAACGTCCGCGCACCTCGGTAGCCGCCGAGGCAAACAGCCCATCCCCTTTCAGTGTCACCACGCTGCGGTCCGCTTCGTCACGCACGGCCACCAGCCCGGCATCGATTTCCGGTTTCAGGAAGGCGCGCAGGTTGAGCGTAGCGGGCGGTGGCGGCGCAGGGTTACCGATCTTCACTTCCGGCAGCGCCGTCTGATAGATGCGGGCCAGCACCGGCGAGGTGTAATCGCCCAGACGCCAGTTGAGCACGATATAGAACAGGCAGGCTGCCAGCCCGGCGACTGCGGCGCAGGCCCACAGCGGGATCATCGGTCGCCACAGCTTGCGCAATACCGGCTGATCGGTGGGATGCGGTGACAGCGCCGCCGCGTAACTGCCGCGCACGCTTCTGATCATCTGCAGCAGACGCTGTTTGATGGTCTCCAGCTGCGAGCGGCCATTGTCCAGCACCCGATAGCGGCCTTCGAACCCCAGCAGCAGACAGAAGTAGATCAGCTCCAGCATCAGAATGTGACGCCTTGGGTTCTGCGACAGCTTGGCCAGTAGCTGGAAAAACTTCTCGCCACCCCAGGTTTCGTTGTGAAAAGTCACCAGTAAGCCGTTGCTGGTCCAGACGCCGCGACTGCCCCACGGCGTCAGCGCCGCCGCCTCATCCAGCGCGGTACAAAGGCAGTAACGCGCGCCGATGATCACTTCGTAGCCGAGACCTGACTGCTGGCAGCTCAGCTCGAAGCGGCGAATCTGGTCGATCAGTTGCTGGCGCAGTTGCGCCGGGTCTTCGTGCGACACCGAATGGCGGATCTGTGGAATCGCGTTAATCAGGGGGTTAGCCGCCGCGACCAGCACATTCTGGTGGCTGGCATCGGGCGCAAGATCGCTGTGTGATTTTTGTTGTTCCTGCATCATGCTGCGTGCTCAGTTTATTATTCTGACTGACTGCGGATGGCCCAGAACTCCATGTTCAGGCCAGGAAACTCACCGGCAAGATGCAGCGCAAAAGCGCCCGAGCGCTCCATCTCTTTCCATAGCTCGCTGTTCTTATCCAGTTCGAAATAGCTGTATCCGGCATGCCACGGGATCTGCGGCGGCGCGCCGG